>Ga0209278_1001022_pt1 | contig 17984 bp, 15 predicted proteins | sample JI81BgreenDNA_FD_187504 | JGI IMG/M metagenome (GOLD analysis project Ga0209278, IMG submission 187504) | Wastewater effluent complex algal communities from Wisconsin, to seasonally profile nutrient transformation and Carbon sequestration -... | ecosystem: Engineered > WWTP > Effluent > Algae... | reverse complement strand
CGGAGATGCAGCAGGCGCTGGCGCTGCGGCTCGAGAAGCTGCGCAGCACCGGCAGCTGGTGAACGCCGCCGCGGCGACCCGCGCCCGGTGCCCGCTTCAGCCGTGTGGCGCCTGCAGGCCTTCGGCCACGATGGCGGCCTGCACGGCTGGCCGCGCCAGCATGCGCTGCTGGTAGGCCGCGATGTGCGCGAAGCTGCGCGCCGGCCGTTCGGCGAAGTTGCGCGTCCAGCGCGTGAGCATCCAGGCCATGGGGTCGGCGGCGCTGTAGCGCTCGCCCAGCAGCCAGGGCTGGCCGTGCGAAGCCAGCTGCGCGTCGAGTTGCTCCAGCAGGCTGCCCACACGCGCCATGGCGCGGGCCTTCACCTGCAGCGCGCCCTCGGCGTTGCCCTCGGCCACCATGCGCTCGGGGTAGAAGTAGTGGATGAGCGTGGCCTGCAGCGTGTTCGTGAGCCACACCAGCCACTTGGTGAAGTGTGCGCGCTCGGCCGTGCCCAGCGCGGGCGCCAGGCCGGCAGCCGGGTGGGTGTCGGCCAGGTGCAGGAGGATGGCGACGGTTTCGTACAGCACGAGTTCGCCGCCGAAGGCCGGGCGACGGTCCACCAGCACCGGGATCAGGCCGTTGGGGTTGAGCCGCAGGTAGGCGGGTGCCTTGTGCGCCTGCGCCTCGCGGTCCACCAGGGCCAGGTCGAAGGGCGTGCCCAGTTCGTGCAGCAGCACATGCGGCGCCAGGTTGGCCGAGCCAGGGGTGTAGTGCAGGGTGATCATCGGCGCATGATGGCACGCACCACCCCCGGGGATGCGGGTTCGGCCGGGGCTTGAAGCCGCCACCACCACGCCCCAGCTTGCGCGATGGACTGGAGCACCGCCCCCCTGCCGCTGGCCGTGCTGCTGCTGGCGCTGGCCAGCGTGGGCGCCTGGCTCGCAGGCCCCGGGCTGCTGGCGCGCTGGCGCCGCGCGCGGGTGCGCCGGCAGCCGTTTCCACCCGCCTGGCGCCAGGTGCTGCGCGAGCGCATGCCGGCCTTTGCGCAACTGCCGGCCGACGTGCAATGGCGCCTGAAGAAACACGCCCAGGTGCTGTTGGCCGAGGTGCCCTTCATCGGCTGCGGCGGCCTGGTGGTGGACGACGAGGTGCGTGTGCTCGTGGCGGTGCAGGCCGCGCTGCTGCTGCTGGGCCGCGGTGACGGCGGCTTCGAGGGCCTGAGCCAGGTGCTGGTGTACCCCGGCGCCTTTGTCGTGGACCGCACGCGGCCACAGCCCGACGGCACGGTGCGCGACGAACGCCAGGTGCTGGCCGGCGAATCGTGGCAGCAGGGCCAGGTGGTGCTGTCGTGGCCCGACGTGCTCGACGGCGCGGCCCACCCCGCCGACGGCCGCAATGTCGTCATTCACGAATTTGCGCATCGGCTCGACCAGGCCCACGGCGCGGCCAATGGCGCACCGTGGCTGCCGGGTGCCGCGCGCCGGCGCCAATGGGCGGCGGTATTCGCCGCCGAATTCACGGCGCTGCAACGCCGCCTGGCGCGCGGAGAAAGCAGCCTCATCGATGCGTATGGCGCCACCGACGCCGCCGAGTTCTTTGCCGTGACCAGCGAATTGTTCTTCGAACGCCCGGCCGAGCTGGCCGCCGCCCACCCGGCGTTGCACGAGCAACTGGGCCGCTTCTACGGCGTCGACCCGCGCCACTGGCTGGCCGTGACACCGCTGCTCAGGCGCCCGGACCGGCCCTGAACAGGTGCATTTGGGATATGGCCCGCATTACGCTTGGAAATCAAAATGAATGGCTTTGCAAAAGGCCGTTTGTGTTATTGTCCGCGCCGCCCACAGAGGTGGTGTCGGAACGCAAGGCATTAGACGCGGGCATTCCGGAACCTTGCAGAAGAGGCCGCCGCGGTTTGACCCCAGAACCACGGCCCAGGGAGTTTCAAACCCCATACCCGCCATGACCAAAAGCTACGCCCAGATCGTCAAGCAGATCAAGGCCCTGGAAGCCGAAGCCGAGAAGGCGCGCCGCACCGAGATCGACGGTGTCATCACGCGCATCCGCGAGGCCATCCAGTTCTACAACCTGACGGCCGCCGACCTGGGCCTCTCGGTCAAGGCCAAGGCCGAAGGCGACAAGGCCGCCGCCCCCGCCAAGCGCAAGAAGCGCAAGGCCGCCGCACCCAAGACGCAGGCTGCCGCCAAGTACTCGGACGGCCAGGGCAACACCTGGGTCGGCCGCGGCAAGCGCCCGCAATGGCTGCGCGACGCGCTGGCCGCGGGCAAGCAGCTCTCGGATTTCGCGATCAAGTAAGCCGGCACTGCCCGCGCGGTGGCCTGCGCCACCGCGCGGGGCTCACGCGGTCGCCTGGCGCACCGCGTGGGCCCAGGCCTGCATGCGCTCGGCCGCCCACGGCGGCGGCTGCTGCGGCTCGAAGCGGCGTTCGGCCTGCCACAGCGCGGCGAGTTCCGTGCTGCCGCTCCACACGCCCGTGGCCAGCCCGGCCAGGAACGCCGCGCCCAGCGCCGTGGTTTCGGTGACTTGCGGGCGCAGCACGGGCAGGCCCAGCAGGTCGGCCTGGAACTGCATCAGCGTGTCGTTCACGCAGGCGCCACCGTCCACGCGCAGCTCGCGCACGGGCAGTTCGGCGCCCCCATCGGCCTGCATGGCCTGCAGCAGCGCCGCGCTCTGGAAGGCGATGCTCTCCACCGCCGCGCGCGCGATGTGCGCCACCGTGCTGCCGCGCGAAAGGCCCGTGATGGTGCCGCGCGCCTGCGCGTCCCAGTAGGGCGCGCCCAGGCCGGTGAAGGCCGGTACGAAGACGACGCCACCGCTGTCGGGCACGCTGGCGGCCAACGCCTCGACCTGGCTGCTGCTCTCGATGGCCTTCAGGCCGTCGCGCAGCCACTGCACCACCGCGCCGCCGATGAACACGCTGCCTTCCAGCGCGTAGGCCGGTACCGTGCCGGGCTGCGCCGCCGCCGTGGTGACGAGCCCGTGTGTGGACACCCGCGCCTGCGCACCCGTGTGCATGAGCATGAAGCAGCCCGTGCCGTAGGTGTTCTTGGCCAGGCCCGCCTCGAAGCAGCCCTGGCCGAAGAGTGCCGCCTGCTGGTCGCCCGCGATGCCGGCGATCGGCACGGCCGCGCCCAGCAGCGCGGGGTCGGCCTCGCCGAATCGGTGGCTGCTGGGCTTCACGGCAGGCAGCACGGCGCGCGGGATGCGCAGCAGCGCCAGCAGCTCGTCGCTCCAGCTGCCGCGGTGGATGTCGAACAGCATCGTGCGCGAGGCGTTGCTCACGTCGGTGGCGTGCACACGGCCGCCGGTCAGCTGCCACAGCAGCCAGCTGTCGATGGTGCCGAAGGCCAGCTCGCCGGCCTCGGCACGCGCACGCGCGCCGGGCACGTGGTCGAGCAGCCAGGCCAGCTTGGTGGCCGAGAAGTAGGCGTCGACCACGAGGCCCGTGAGCGCGCGGATGCGCTCGGCGTGTCCGGCCTCGCGCAGCTGCGCGCACAGCGGCTCGCTGCGCCGGCACTGCCACACGATGGCGCGGTGCAGCGGCTCGCCGGTGGCGCGGTCCCAGAGCACGGTGGTCTCGCGCTGGTTGGTGATGCCGATGGCGGCCAGGTCGCGCGCCGCGAGGCCGGCCTTGGCCAGCGCCTCCTGCGCGGTGGCGAGCTGCGTGCGCCAGATCTCCAGCGCGTCGTGCTCCACCCAGCCGGGCTGCGGGAAGTGCTGCGTGAACTCGCGCTGCGCGCTGGCCACGGGCTGGCCGCGCTGATCGAACACGATGCTGCGCGAGCTGCTGGTGCCCTGGTCGAGGGCAAGGACGTAGGGCATGTGGCGAACCCCCTGCGGTGGTGGTTTCAGGCCTTGGCTTGGGCCTCGATCCAGGCGTCGATCTGGCGCTCCAGCACCGGCAGCGACAGCGGCCCCTGGTCGAGCACGGCGTTGTGGAAGCGGCGGATGTCGAAGCGGTTGCCCAGCTTCGCCTTGGCGCGGTCGCGCAGCTCGTCGATCTTGAGCTTGCCGATCATGTAGGCCAGCGCCTGCCCGGGCTGCGAGGTGTAGCGGTCGACCTCGCTCTCGACGAAGCCGCGCTCCACGCCGGTGTTCTCGACCATGAAGTCGATGGCCTGCTGCCGGCCCCAGCCCAGGGCGTGGATGCCGGTGTCCACCACCAGGCGCGCGGCGCGGAAGGCCTGCCACTGAAGGTGGCCGTAACGCGAGTACGGGTCGGTGTAGAGGCCCAGGTCGAAGCCCAGGGTCTCGGCGTACAGCGCCCAGCCCTCGCTGAAGGCCGTGTAGCCGAAGCCGCTGCGGCGGAAGGCCGGCAGGCCGGCCAGCTCGGTGGCGCGCGCCACCTGCAGGTGGTGGCCGGGCACGGCCTCGTGGGCCACCAGCGTCTCCATGGCCCATTTGGGCTTCTTGCGGAACGAGATCACGTCGGCGAAGAAGGTGCCGCCGCGGCTGCCATCGAGCGCCGGGCCGTTGTAGTACTCGGCGCGCGCGCCCATGTGCGCCGGCATGGGGCTCACGCCGTAGGGCGCGCGCGGCAGCTCGGCGAACATCTTCGGCATCTCGGCGTCCAGCCGTTTGGCAATCTCGCGGTAGCCGGCCAGCAGGGCCTGCGGGCTGTCGTGGAAGAAGCGCGCATCGGTGTTCAGGAAGGCCACGAACGCGGTCCAGTCGCCGTTGAACTTCGTCTCCACGCGCACGGCGTCCATCTCGGCGCGCAGGCGCTTCAATTCGCGCTGGCCGATGTCGTGGATCTGCTGCGGCGAAAGGTCCAGCGTGGTGTTGTGCCGCACCAGCATCGCGTAGACCGCGCGCCCGTCGGGGTAGCCGCTGAGCGCGCCACTGGCCGGCGCCTTGGGCAGGTATTCACGCTCGACAAAGGCGCGCAGCCGCTGCTGCGCCGGCACGATGTGGCGCGTGATGGCGTCGCGCGCGGCGGCCTGCAGCCGCTCGCGTTCGGCTGGCGCGATCTGCGGCGACAGGCGCTTAAACGGCGCGTAATGCGGGTTGGCCTCGACCTCGGCCGTGATCTGGCCGTCGATCTGCGCCAGCACACGCTGCAGCACCTCGCGCGGGGGCACCCAGCCGGCTGCCAGGCCGCGCCGCAGGTTGGCGATCTCCTGCTCCATGCGCCGCGGGTAGGCGGCCATGCGCGCGAGGGTCTTTTCCACCAGGTCCACGCGCGACACCGGGCTCACGGCCATGAGGTCGGCAAACGAGGTGTGCGGGCCGCCCAGCGCCCGCAGGCTCATGCTGCGCCAGCCGGCAAACGCCGCCTGCTCGACCTGGCGCTGCTGCGCCTCGATGAACAGCTCGCGCGAGATGCGGTCCTGCGGCGAGAGCGCGGCCGGGTCGATGGCCTGCGCCTCGGCGAGCCGGCGGCGCGCGGCCTGCTCGGCCTCGGCCTGGGCCTCGGGGCTGGCGTCGGTGAGGCGGTCGCCGAAGCGGTGGTCGCCGCGGTAGGTGGCCCACTCGGGGAAGCGGCGCGTGTTGTCCTCGAAGCTGGCGGCGAACAGGGCGTGCAGCGCGCGCGCGGCGGGGCTGCGCTCGGGCGCGGCCGCGGCGGCGGGCGGGGTCGCGGCGGGCTGAGCCGCCGCGGGGGCGGTGGCGACGCCCGCCATCAGGGCCAGCGTCAGCGCCGCGGCGGTGGCCAGGGCGCAGGGGATCGGGGTCGGGCTCATGGGGGATCGGGCCAGGTGCAAAAGCGGCGGATTGTGGGCCGGTGACAGAATCGCGCCAGCCCGTACTGGCCCTGTGTGACGCGCCTCGGCGCACGCCGGCCGCGCCCATGCAGCCCTCCCGCCACTCCCTGATCACGGGCACCCTCTTCGCCCTCGCCGCCGGCCTCATGTGGGGCCTGGTGTTCATCGCACCCACGCTGCTGGCCGAGTACCCGCCGGCGCTGCTGGTGGTGGGCCGCTACCTGGCCTTCGGGCTGATCGCGCTGCCGCTGGCGTGGATGGCGCGCGAGGCGCTGCGCGGGCTCTCGCGCGCCGACTGGCTGGAGGCGCTCAAGCTCTCCGCCGTGGGCAACCTGCTGTACTACCTGTGCCTGGCGGCGGCCATCCAGATGACGGGCGGGCCGCTGGCCACCATGATCATCGGCACGCTGCCGGTGGTGATCGCCATCGTCTCCAACCTGCGCAGCGGCGCCGCGGTGCGCGCGCGCGACGGGCGGCTGCCCTGGGCGCGGCTGGCGCCGTCACTGGCGCTCATCGCCGCGGGCATCGGCTTCGTCAACCAGGCCGAGCTGGCGCGGCTGCAGGCCATCGGCGACGTCGACCTCGCGCGCTACGGCTTGGGCGTCCTGCTGGCCGTGGGCGCCGTGGCCTGCTGGACCTGGTACCCCATCCGCAACGCCGACTGGCTGCGCACGCACCGCGAGCGCTCGCCCAGCGCCTGGGCCACGGCGCAGGGCCTGGCCACGCTGCCGCTGGCGGCCGTGGGCTACGCGCTGCTGTGGGCCTTCGATGGCCTGAGCGGCGGCGCGCTGCAGATGCCCTTCGGCCCGCGCGCGTGGGAGTTCATCGGCCTCATGCTGGCCATCGGCCTGTTTGCCAGCTGGCTGGGCACGCTGTGCTGGAACGAGGCCAGCCAGCGCCTGCCACCGGCGCTGGCCGGGCAGCTCATCGTGTTCGAGACCCTGGCCGCGCTGGCCTACGCGCTGATGCTGCGCGGCCAGCCACCCGCGCCCGGCGTGCTGGTGGGCGTGGTGCTGCTCGTGGCCGGCGTGCTGTGGGCGCTGCGTGTCAAGCCGCAGGCGGCGTAGCGCTCAGGCGTCCGCCGGCATCACCGTGCCGCGGCATTCGCCGAAGCCGATGGCGCGCCGGCCCTCGGCCGTGCAGCGGCCGCGCAGGATGACGGTGTCGCCGTCTTCGAGGAAGCTGCGCGCCTCGCCGTTGGCCAGCTGCACCGGCAGCTTGCCACCCTGGCTCAGCTCCAGCATCGAGCCGCCCTGCCCCGGCCCCGGGCCGCTGAGCGTGCCGGTGCCGAGCAAATCACCCGTGCGCAGGTTGCAGCCGCCCACCGTGTGGTGCGCGATCAGCTGCGACAGCGTCCAGTAGGCGGCCTCGGCGGTGTCGCTGCCCATCAGGCGTTCACCGGGCGAGCCTTCCTGGCGCATGCGCGAGGTCTGCAACCACGTCTCCAGCCCAATGCTCAGCGCGCCGTGCGCGCGGTGTGGGTCGCTGTCCAGGTAGGGCAGCGGCTGCGGGTGGTCGGCCGGGCGTGTGAAGGGCACGCGGAACGGCGCCAGCGCCTCCATCGTCACCACCCAGGGGCTCACGGTGCTGCCCCAGTTCTTGCTGAGGAAGGGGCCCAGCGGCTGGTACTCCCAGGGCTGGATGTCGCGCGCGCTCCAGTCGTTGAACAGCACCAGGCCGAAGAGGTGGGCCTCGGCCTCGTCGATGCCGACACGCTCTCCGAGCTTGTTGCCGGGACCGATGAGCGCCCCCAGCTCCAGCTCGAAATCGACACGCCGGCTCGGCGCCAGCACCGGTGGCCCGTCGGCCGCCTTGAGCTGACCCAGCGGCCGCCGCAGCCCGCGCCCGCTGAGCACGATGCTGCTGCTGCGCCCGTGGTAGCCGATGGGCACCCACTGGTAGTTGGGCAGCAACGGGTTGTCGGGCCGGAACAGCCGGCCCACGGCCGTGGCGTGGTGGATGCTGGCGTAGAAGTCGGTGTAGTCGCCGATGGTGCACGGCAGCGCGTACTCCACCTCCGCCATGGGCACGAGCGCGTTCTCGAGGAAGGGGCCGTGCAGGCTGCCCTCGGTGAGCGCCTCGCTGAGCGCCGCGCGCACCGTGCGCCAGGCCTTGCGGCCGCTGGCCATGAAGGCGGCCAGGTCGCCATCGGCCAGCGGCTGCAGGTGCATCGCCACCTCGGGCTCCCAGGGCGCGATCTCGAGCGCGATGCGCAGATCGAGCACCTGGTCGCCGATGGCCACGCCCACGCGCCAGGGCTCGGGCTCGTCACCCTTGGCCGCCTTGCGGCGGACGCGCGCGTAGGGCAGGTTCTGGATCGGGAAGTCGGTGTCGGGCGCGTTGGCCGAGGCCACCCAGCTGACGAGCGCCGGGTCGTGTGTGGCGTCGGTGGCGTGGACGAAGGCGGGTTCGTGGTTCATCTCAGGTGTTCTTCTCGTCGAAGCGGTCGGCCAGCGTGGCCCAGCAGTCGGCATACGCGGCATCCAGCCGCGCCGGCTGCATCGCCCAGGCCGTGGGCCGCAGACGGTAGCGGCTCTCGAACATGAAGGCCAGCGTGTCGGCCAGCTTGTGCGGCGCCAGCGCGGCGCTGCTGGCGCGCTCGAAGGCCTCGGTGTCGGGGCCGTGCGGCACCATGGTGTTGTGCAGGCTGGCACCCCCGGGCTTGAAGCCCTCGGGCTTGGCGTCGTACTGCCCCAGCACCAGGCCCATGAACTCGGCCATCACGTTGCGGTGGTACCAGGGCGGGCGAAAGGTGTCCTCGGCCACCATCCAGCGCGGCGGGAAGATCACGAAGTCGCAGTTGGCGACGCCAGGGGTGTCGGACGGGCTCGTGAGCACGGTGAAGATGCTCGGGTCGGGGTGGTCGAAGCTGATCGAGCCGATCGTGTTGAAGTGCGCCGTGTCGTAGAGCAGCGGCACGAGGTTGCCGTGCCAGGCCACCACGTTGAAGGGCGTGCCGGGCTGCTGGCAGCGCCAGCTGCGGCCGCCGAATCGGCGGATGACTTCGTAGGCGCCGGGCTCGGCCTCGAACGCCGCCGCGGGCGCGATGAAGTCGCGCGGGTTGGCCAGGCCGTTGCTGCCGATGGGGCCCAGCTCGGGCAGGCGGAAGGGCGCGCCATGGTTCTCGCACACGTAGGCGCGGCAGGCGCCGTCGGGCAGCGCCACCTTGAAGGCCATGCCACGGGGCACGAGCACGATCTGCCCAGGCGCCGCCTCGAGCACGCCGAGCTCGGTGGTGACGGTGAGCCGCCCTTGCTGCGGCACGATGAGCATCTCGCCGTCGGCGTTGACCAGCGCACGCCGACCCATGCTGCGGTTGGCACGCACCACGTGCACGGCGATGCCGGCCTGCGCATCGGGGTCGCCGTTGCGGCAGACGGTGACGAGGCCGTCGACGAAGTCCAGCGACTCGCCCTCGGCCGGCAGCGCAAACGGGTGCCAGCGCAGCGGGTCGGGTGGCGCGGGGGTGTCGTCGCCGCCGGGGCCGCTTTGCCACAGGGGCTGCTCGTAGGCCTGGTGCGCGCCCGTCAGCACGCTGGGCTGGCGGCGGTACAGCCAGGTGCGGCGGTTCTCGGCGCGCGGCGCCGTGAAAGCCGTGCCCGACAGCAGCTCGGCGTACAGGCCGTGCGCCACGCGCTGCGGGCTGTTGCGGCCCTGTGGCAGCGTGCCGGGCACGGCCTCGCTGGCGAAGTGGTTGCCGAAGCCGCTGAGGGCGGGGCTGGCCGGGGCTGGTGTCATGGGGTCGTCTCCTCGGGGGTGGCAACGAGCCCGGCACGCGCGGCCACCAGGGCCTGCTCGAGCACGGCGAGGTCGCCGATGTGGTTGGCCAGCAGCAGCACCAGGCGCGCGTTCAGGCGCTGGCTGGTGGCGTCGTCCAGGCCGCGGTGGGCCGCCAGCAGTTGCTCGACGAAGGCATCGCCGTGGGCATAAGGCTGGGCCGGCGCGGGGCCGGCGCGGTGGAAGTGGGGCGTGGTGACGAGCTGCGGCGCGTTCATGCGGCGGGCGCTCCGGTGTGGCCGCAGGCCCGCGCCAGCGCGGCCTGCACGGCGTTGAGCGTGGGCACGCGCCAGCGCGCGGCCAGGTGCTGGTCGGGGCGCAGCAGCACGGCGCTGCCGGGGCTGGCGTCCAGGCGCAGCGTGGCGCGGTGGCGCGTGTCGATGAGCACACGCGTGCCGGGGGGCAGGCCCTCCGTGGGGCCATCGCGCTCGCACAGCAGCAGCGTGCGCACGGGCGGCGTCAGCGCGGACAGGGCCTCGATCAGCCGCCGCTGCGCCGGGCCCAGGCTGGCCGGCGTGGGCTCGAACAGCAGCAGCACGAAGTCGCCACCGGTGTGGCGCAGCAGCCAGCCGTCGTCGGCCCCGTGGCGCACGGGCGCGTCGGGCAGCGGCGAGCCCGGGGCCACGGCGCAGTCCCAGGCCTCGTGGTCGGGTGAGTTCAGCGGCGAGTCGGCCAGGTGCGTGGGCACCGACAGCCGCCCACTGTTGACCAGCCCGCGCGCAAACACATGCTCGCGCGCCAGCGAAAGCACGGCGTCGCGCAGCACCTGGCTGGCCGGGCTCTTGGGCGTGATGAAGTCGGTGGAGCGTGTGCTGGCGCGGATGTTCTCGTCGGCCGCCGCGCCGCGCTCGGCGCTGTAGCTGTCGAGCAGCCGCTCGGGCGCGTGGCCGGCGAGCACGGCCTTGAGCTTCCACACCAGGTTGTCGGCGTCCTGGATGCCGCTGTTGGCGCCGCGCGCGCCAAACGGGCTGACCTGGTGCGCCGCGTCGCCCACGAACAGCAGCCGGCCGTGGCGGAAGCTCGCCATGCGGCGGCACTGGAAGGTGTAGACGCTGGCCCACTCGAGCTCGAAGGCCGGTGCTTCGCGGCCCAGGCCCTGCTCGAGCAGCGCGCGCACGCGTGGCAGCACACGCTCGGGCTGTTTCTCGGCCTCGGGGTCGGCGTCCCAGCCGAGCTGGAAGTCGATGCGCCAGACGTCGTCGGCCTCCTTGTGCAGCAGCACGCTCTGGCCGCGGTGGAAGGGCGGGTCGAACCAGAACCAGCGCTCGGCCTGGCCGGGCGGGAACAGGTCGGTCTTCATCACCACGTCGGCGATGAGGAAGCGGTCGCGGAAGACCTGCCCCTCGAGCTCCAGCCCCAGCTGGCGGCGGATGGGGCTGCGCGCGCCGTCGGCCACGATCACCCAGTCGGCGTGCAGCGTGAACGCGCCCTCGGGTGTGGCCACCTGCAGCACGGCGCCATCGGCCTGCGGCTCGACGTGGGTGACCTGGTGCCTGAAGCGCAGCGACAGCTTGGGCAGCTGCAACGCGCGCTCCACCAGGAACTGCTCCAGCCAGTACTGCTGCAGGTTCACCATGCCCGGGCGCTGGTGGTCGGGCTCGGGCTGCAGCTCGAAGCGGAAGACCTCGGTGTCGCGGTGGAAGGTGCGGCCCACGTTCCACGTCACGCCCTTGGCGACCACGGCGTCACCGACGCCGAGCCTGTCCAGCACCTCGAGCGTTCGCTGGGCGTAACACAGGCCGCGCGAGCCGAGGCTGACGGTGTTGTCCTCGTCGAGCAGGGTCACGGCCACGCCTTGCAGGGCCAGGTCGATGGCGGCGGCCAGGCCCACCGGCCCGGCGCCCACCACCACCACGCGCGCGTGGTGGTGTGCGTGCGGCGCATCGAGCTCGGGGGCGCGCGGCGCGGCGTAGCGCGGGTAGGTGTAGGTGCTCAGCATGGCCGAAGCCCGGTGCTCAGCCCTCGAGCGCCTTCCACATCTCGATGTCGCGCTCGGCCGTCCAGATGCGCGGGTGCACGTGGCCGCTCATCTCGTCGAAGCAGCGGGTCACGTCAAACGGCATGCAGTGCTGGAAGATGACCCAGTGGCCGTACTTGGGCGCCAGCCGCGCCATCGTCTGCTGGTAGGTGGCGCGCAGGTCCAGGCCCGCCTTCACGCCGGCCTCGACGCTGGCGCGCACGTCGGCGATGAAGTCGCGTGTGCCCTGCAGCCCGGCCATCACCTGCGCGGGCGTGGTGAGCGCCGCGCCGCGGCCCGGCACCAGCTGCTCGGGGCCCAGCGCGGCCACGGCGTCCAGCGTGGCGGGCCAGTCGCTGAAGTAGGCATCGCCCGCGTAGGGCGTGGCGTCGAACTCCACGAGGTCGCCGCTGAACAGGATCTTCTGCTGCGGCAGCCAGGCCACCGTGTCGCCCTTGGTGTGGCCACGGCCCAGCTGCAGCAGCTGCACCTCGAGGCTGCCCAGCCACAGCGTCATCTTGCCCGTGAAGGTGATCGTGGGCCAGGTCAGGCCCGGCGGCACGCTCTCGACGTTGCGGAACAGGCGCGGGAAGCGGCCGATCTCGCTGGCCTTGTCCTGCTCGCCGCGCTCGACGATGAGATCGCGCGTGTCCTGGCTGGCGATGACGTGCTCGGCCCCGTAGGCGCTGGCGCCCAGCACACGCACCGCGTGGTAGTGCGTGAGGAGCACGTACTTGATGGGCTTGTCGGTGACTTCGCGGATGCGGCGGATGACGTCGGCGGCCATCACGGGCGTGGCCTGCGTGTCCAGCACCATCACCGCGTCGTCGCCCACGATGACGCCGGTGTTGGGGTCGCCCTCGGCGGTGTATGCGTAGGCGTTGTCGGACAGCTTGGTGAAGCTGACCCTTTTCTCCTCGAGGTCGGCCTGCGAGGCGAAGGTCTTCTGCGGAGTGTTCATGCGCTTGTCTCCGGAATGGCTGTTTGATATGGTCGAATGCGTTCGGTTTAGTGTAAACACCCACCCATGACGGCGCAACGGGGCATCCAGAGCATCGAGGTCGGCGGCCGGCTGCTGCAGGCGCTGGCGCGCGTGGGCCGCCCCATGGCGCTGAAGGACCTGGCCGCCGCCGCCGGCATGCCGCCGGCCAAGGCCCACCCCTACCTGGTGAGCTTCGGCAAGCTGGGGCTCATCACACAGGACGAAGCCAGCGCGCGCTACGGCCTGGGCCCGCTGGCGCTGCAGATCGGGCTCATCAGCCTGCAGCAGGTGGACCCGCTGCGCCTGGCCACCGAGCGGCTGCCCGGCCTGGCCCAGGCCCTGGGCCAGACCGTGGGCATCACCGTGTGGGGCGAGCGGGGCGCCACCGTCGTGCGCACCGAGGAGGCACCCAGCGCCGTGCACGTGAGCATGCGCCACGGCGCGGTGATGAGCCTGGCCGGCACCGCCAGCGGCCGGCTGTTTGCGGCCCACCTGCCGCGTGCGGTGGTGCGCGCGGCGTGGCGCGCCGAGACCGGCCGTGCCGGCTTCGAGGCCGGCTTCGAGGCCGCGCTCGCGGCCATCCGCGAACAGGGCGTGAGCCACGTGGTCGACCGCGCCGTGGCCGGCGTGAGCGGCCTGGCCGCGCCGGTGTTCGACGCCACGGGCCAGCTGGTGCTGGCGCTCACGGCCATCGGCGCCACGCCGGGCTTCGACGTGCGGCCGCAGGGTGCGGCGGCGCAGGCACTGCGCCAGTGCGCGCAGGGGCTCACGGCGCAGCTGGGCGGGGTTCAGTCCGCCGCGGCGTAGGCCTGGCGCAGCTCGCGCTTGAGCACCTTGCCGATGGCGCTGCGCGGCAGCTCGGGCAGCCAGCGCAGCGCGTGCAGCCGCTGCGTCTTGCCCACCTGTGCGTTGGCCCATTCGCGCAGGGCTTCAGCCTCGAGCGTGCTGCCTTCGCGGCGCACGCAGAAGGCCACGGGCGTTTCGCCCCACTCGCGGCTGGGCACGCCCACCACGGCGGCATCGGCCACCTCGGGGTGGCGGCGCAGCACGGCCTCGAGGTCGCTGGGGTAGATGTTGAAGCCGCCGCTGATGACCATGTCCTTGCGCCGGTCCATCAGCACGAGGAAGCCGTCGGCGTCGAAGCGGCCGACGTCGCCGGTGCGGATGTAGCGGCGGCCCTCGCCGTCGAACCACTCGGCCTCGCGCGTGAGGTCGGGGCGGCCGTGGTAGCCGCTCATCATGCCGGGGCTGCGGCCCACCACCTCGCCGGCCTCGCCGGGCGGCACCTCGTGGCCCTGCTCGTCGATGAGGCGGATGTCGTGGCCCTCGGCCGGCGGGCCCACGGTGTGCAGCTTGGTGGGGTGCAGGTGGGCCTGCAGGATGCAGGTGCCGCCGCCTTCGGTCATGCCGTAGTACTCGGTCAGGCCGCCGGGCCAGCGGCGCAGCACGTCGGCCTTGAGCTCGGCCACGAAGGGCGCGCTGGTGCAGAACTTGTGGCGGAAGCTGGCCAGGTCGAAGCGGTCGAAGTCCGGCAGGTCTATCAGGCGGCGGTACTGCACCGGCACGAGCATGGTGTGCGTGGCGCGGTGGCGCTGGGCGAGCTCCAGGTAGCCGCGTGCATCGAACTTCGGCATCAGCACGGCGCAGCCACCGTAGGCCAGCGTGGGGATCAGGCACACCAGCGTGGTGTTGCTGTACAGCGGCGTGGCGATCAGCGTCACCGTGTCGGTGCCGTAGCCCGAGGCCGCCGCGCGCTGGATGTGTGCCCAGCGCATGGCGTGCGGCTGCACGATGCCCTTGGGCGTGCCCGTGGTGCCGCTGCTGTAGATGATGTTGAAGGGCCATGCGGGCTCGATGGCCACGGGCCGCGCGCGTGTGCCCGCGGGTGGCAGCTCTAGGTCGAGAAGGGCGGGGTCTTCGCCGATGGGGACACGGGCCAGGCCATCGGGCCAGGGCACGCCGTCGGCCGCGGCATCGGCAAAGAGCAGCCTCACGCCGGCGTCGGCCGCCATGGCCGACAGCTGCGCGGGCGTGGAGCCCGGCGCCAGCGGCACGATGGCCGCGCCGGCGCGCAGCGTGCCCATGAACACGGCCACCGCGTCCAGGCTGGTGCCGGCGCACAGCGCCACGGTGTCGCCGGGGCCGATGCCGCGGGCCTGCAGCGCGGCGGCGATGCGGTGAATGCGCTCGTCGAAGGTGCGCCAGTCCCAGGCGCGCTCGCCGCAGCGCAGCGCCGGGGCGCCCGGCTGCGCGCGGGCGTGCTGCGCCATCCGCTCGGGCAACGCGACAAAGTCGGGGCGGTCAGGGGTCATCGTGCGATGGTGCCGCAGCCGCGGCGGCCGGCCGATAGAGTGAACCCATGCACCCCTGGCGACTGCTCCCCCTGCTGCTGGCGACCGCGTTGCCGGCCCTGGCCCACCCGGCCGCCATCGATTGGCAGCGTGTCGGCGCGTTCGAGATCGCACGCACCGAGACCACCATCGCGCAGTTCCGCGCCTTCGTGCAGGCCACGCGCAGCGTGACGGCGGCCGAGCAGCGCGGCGGCGGCGAGGTCTACGAGATGGGCTGGACGAAGAAGCCTGGCTGGACCTGGCAGCGCCCCTTCGGCCCCGGCCACGTGCCGGCCGACGACGAGCCTGCGGTGCACATCACCTGGCACGAGGCCCAGGCCTTCTGCCGCTGGGCCGGCGGCCGCCTGCCCACCGACGCCGAATGGGCCAGCTCCGCCTACACCGAGCAGCGCGCGGCGCCGCCCGCGCCCTTGCAGCGCGGCCGCAGCTACCCGCTGCCCACGGGCGACAGCGCCCGCGGCGCGCAGTGCCTGGGCGACTGCGGCCCCGAGGCCGCGGCCCGCGCCGTGAAGCACGGCGCGCGGCTCACGCGCGGCGACGGCCACGCACGCGCCGGCAGCACGCCGCCCGGCGTGAACGGCCTGTTCGACATGGGTGGCAACGCCTGGGAATGGGTGGACGAACCCGTGGGTGCGCGCGGCGACGCCGAGCGCCGCACGCGCGGTGGCTCGTGGTGGTACGGCACGGGGCCGATGCGGGCGGACCACCACCAGGCCAAGCCGGCCGACACGGCCGTGGTCTACATCGGCTTCCGTTGTGCGCGCGGGGGCTGAAGCCGGTCGCACGCCGCGCCGGGCGCTGTTCGGCGCGGCCGGCGCCGTCGCCGCGCTGCTGCTCATCAACACGCTGCTGAGCCTGAAGAACTGGTGGCCCACGCCCGCCGTGCTGCCCGACGCCCGGCTCTCGCCCGAGGCCGTGGGCCTGTGGCTGCTGCTGCTGGCCCTGGTGGCCTGGCGCCGCGTGATCGCACCTTGGGCGCTCAACCTGCTGACCGTGGCCACGCTGGCGCTGGTGCTGGGCCGCTACTTCAACGTCACCGTGCCCACGCTGTTCGGCCGCCCCGTCAACCTGTACTGGGACGGCCAGCAGATCCCCACCTTCCTGTGGGTCACGGCGCGCGAGCACCCCTGGTACGTCGGCACCGGCGCCGCGCTGGGCGCCGTGCTGGGCCTGCTGGGCCTGGCGCTGCTGCTGCGGTGGGCGCTGCGCACGCTGGCGCAGCGGGCCGTTCCCTTCGCCCTGCGCGCGCGCTGGACCTGGCCGCTCACCGGCGCCGCCGCGCTGGCCGTGGGGCTGCACCTGGCCGGCACCGTGCCGCATCTCACCTGGCACGCCGTCACCGACCCCATCACGCCGACTTACGCACGCCAGAGCCTGCTGCTGGCCAACGCGCTGCTGCCCGGGCGCGTGGAGCGCGTGCTGCCGCCCTCGCCCGCGCTCGACGCCGCCATGCAACAGCCGCCCGAACAGGCGCTGGGCACGCTGGCCGGGCGCGACGTGGTCGTGGTGTTCCTCGAGTCCTACGGCGCACTGGTCTACGACGACGCGCAGATCGCGCCGCGGCTGGCGCCGGCCCGCGCCCAGCTGGCGGCGCGGCTGCAGGCCCGCGGCTGGCACGTGGCCTCGGCCTTCGTGAAGGCGGCCACCTTCGCGGGCGCCTCGGAGCTGTCGCACCTGAGCCTGCTGTCGGGCATCGACCTCTCGGACCCGCTGCGCCACGACCTGCTGCTCACCACCGACCGCCCGACGCTCGCACGCCTGTTCACGCGGGCCGGCTACGAGAGCTTCGGCCTCTACCCCGCGCTGAGCTGGGACTGGGCCGAGTCGCGCTTCTACGGCTTCGAGCGCTTCCTCGACGGCCGAGACCTCGGCTACCGCGGCCCCGCCCTGGGTTACTGGAAGATCCCCGACGCCTTCAGCATCGCGCGCTTCGAGCAGCTGCACCCCATCGAGCCCGGCACGCGGCCGCGTTTCCTGTTCTTCCCCACCATCACCTCGCACCTGCCCTTCGGCCCCGTGCCGCCGCACCAGCCCGACTGGGAGCGCCTGCTGAGCGACGACCCCTTCGGCGCCGAGGCCTCGCAGCGCGCCATGGCCAGCCACGTCGACTGGCTGGACATGCGCCCCAACTACATCGGCATGTTCGAGTACACCTACCGCTGGCTTGGCGACTGGCTCGAGCGCCCGCGCCCGCGCGAGGCCGTGGTGCTGCTGGTGGGCGACCACCAGCCCGCGGCCAGCGTCAGCGGCGAGGGCGCCAGCTGGGACGTGCCGGTGCACGTGCTGAGCCGCGACCCCGCGCTGCTGGCGCGCTTCACGGCCCAGGGCTTCGTGGCCGGCACCGAGCCGCCGCGCGCGTCCATCGGCGGCCTGCACGACCTGACCGCCGCGATGTTGCGGGCCTTTGCCGCAGAAGCGCCCACCCGGCTTGCGGCAACATCGGCGAACCCCGACCACCGCGCCACACCGTGTTCCGCCACCAGTACATCGACAACGAGCAGCTCGCCCGCCAACTGCAGCAGTGGGCCGACGCCCACCCCGGCCTCGTGCACCTCGGCTCGCTCGGCTGCAGCGCCGGCGGCCGCGACATCCCGCTGCTGACCATCGGCCGCGACCCCGGCGAGCCCGGCCGCGCGCGCCCGGCCGTCTGGGTGGATGGCAACATGCACGCCAGCGAGGTCTGCGGCACCAGCGTCGCGCTGGCCATCGCCGAAGACCTGATCGCCATCCACGGCGGCGCCAGCACCGCCGGCGGCAAGCCGCTGCCGGCGGCCATGCTGGCCACGCTGCGCGAGACGCTGTTCTACGTGGCGCCGCGCATCAGCCCCGACGGCGCCGAGGAGGTGCTCGCGCGCGGCCGCTACGTGCGATCGAGCCCCGTGGACGACCGCGCCGCGCGCGGCCACGCCCACTGGGTGGCCGAGGACCTCGACGGCGACGGCCGCACCGCCTACCTGCGCATGGCCGACCCCGACGGTGATCTGGTGGAGCTGCGTGGCGACGACGGCCAGCCGCTGCAACCGCCGGTGATGGTGTCGCGCATGCCCGAGGACGAGGGCCCGTTCTTCCGCCTCTACCCCGAGGGCCGCATCGCCAACTTCGACGGCCGCACCGTGCCCGACGCCGGCTTCCTGGGCGACAACGCCTACGACTTCAACCGCAACTTCAGCTACGCCTGGGCGCCCGAGCCGCAGCAGGCCGGCGCCGGCCACTACCC
>Ga0209278_1001021_pt1 | contig 17992 bp, 13 predicted proteins | sample JI81BgreenDNA_FD_187504 | JGI IMG/M metagenome (GOLD analysis project Ga0209278, IMG submission 187504) | Wastewater effluent complex algal communities from Wisconsin, to seasonally profile nutrient transformation and Carbon sequestration -... | ecosystem: Engineered > WWTP > Effluent > Algae... | reverse complement strand
CACTAAGGTTAACTCCTTGAAGGTTTACCCCAGTCAAACTTACCCCTGTTAAGTTAACCCCACTAAGGTTTGCACCACTAAGGTTGACTTTAGTTACCTTCGCTTGACTCAAGTCTGCTCCTGTCAGGTTAACATTAGGTAGATTTGCTTGAGTTAAGTTAGCTCTACTGAGGTTGGCTGTAGTCAGGTTTGCGCTATCTAACTTTGCTTGGCTTAAGTTAGCTAGACTCAAATTGGCCTGAATTAGTCTTGCGGAATATAATATTACCTTGGTTAAGTTAGCCCCACTTAAATTAACTTCAATCAAATCAGCATTTAGCAAGTTTGTTGAGTTTAAATTAGCGCCTTGCAAGTTAGCTCCGATCAAATTTACCCCAGTCAATTTTGCATTTGCTAGATTGGCATTGCTTAGGTTTGCTTGACTTAGACTGACATTAGAGTCGAGAGTTTTGCCACTTAGATCCACTCCCGTTAGGTTAATCCCTGTAAAGTCGCGTTCTCCGTCTTCATACCGTTTCCAAAATTCCTCAGCACTGATAACGGGTTCCAGATTTTCTAGTGCAGAATTATCTATTTTTTCGTCTTCCTGAGATTGCACAGTATCCGCATTTACAGGAGTAGCAGCCGGCTGTTCTACCGCATCGCTAGATGCTGGAACCGCTGTCTCCCCGATCGCCTCTTCGCGCAATAACCGATCCACCCGATCGCTAAACCGCCTCACAACCTCAGCATCATCAACCTTCTCACCAGCATTCGAGCTTTTCTCAACCGCATTCTCAACATAATACTTATCTACAAAACTTTGCAACCCAGCATTATATCCCTGTCCTACCGCCTGAAACCTCCATTCGCCATTCTTCTTATACAACCGTCCAAATTCTAAAGCCGTTTCTTGGGAAAATATCTGATTTAAATTGTACCGAACCAACTCGCCAAGATTCTCTGAATTGTAAAGCCTGATAAAAGCATTTGTAACTTGACTAAAACTTTGATTCTTTTCCTGTCCCTCGTGAAGAGTCACAACAAACACAATTTCCTGAATAGCCGAATTGATTTTACTCAAATCCACATAAACCGTCTCATCATCTCCGTCTATTTGTCCATTCCTGTTGTCTCCCGAATGCCGCACCGCACCGTCCGGCGATGTCAAATTGTTGTAAAACACAAAATACTTTTCATCAGGAATCCGACCGTCCGCCGCTAACATAAAAACAGATGCGTCAATGTCGCAGTTTTGTGCTGTCTGGCTGACTTGCCAACCCAGGGCGATCGCAATTTTACTGAAATTAGGAGTTTCTTTAGAAAGATTGAACCTTTCACCCTTCGTTAATTCGATACTCATATGCGATAATTCCCTTACCTCATAAATGGTATTAATTATCTCATCTATGTTAACCCGATCGCAAATTGGATTTTATCTCGAAGACATCGAAACCCCAATTGGCAGAACCGTCAATTTAACTCTTACCGGACTAATTCTCCTATCTTCGACCAGCTTCATCGCCGAAACTTACCCGATTTCGGAAACTGTCAGAATTAATTTGCAAACTCTCGATACAGCGCTTTTAGTTGTTTTTGTGTTTGAGTATTTATTGCGACTATGGTGTGCCGAAAATCGAGTTAAATTTATTTTTAGTTTTTTTTCAATTATTGATTTGCTGGCAATATTACCATTTTTACTGGGATTTGTCAACGTCAGTTTTATCCGAATTTTTCGCTGGTTTAGAATTCTCCGACTCATCCGCTTTCTGGAATTAAAAATTTCTATTTTCCGCATCAGCAGCGAAGATGGCGTGATTTTTGCTCGGATTTTGTTTACTTTGCTGGCAATAATTTTTGTTTATTCTGGTTTAATTTATCAAGTCGAACATCCGGCAAATCCCGAAAGCTTTGCAACTTTTTTGGATGCTGTTTATTTCTCGGTTGTCACCATGACGACTGTGGGATTTGGCGATGTTACGCCGATTTCGGAATCCGGCCGTTTTCTAACTATTTTGATGATTCTGACGGGAATTGCTCTAATTCCTTGGCAATTGGGGGACTTGATTAAACACTTAGTTAAAAGTGCTAATCACGGAGAAGCTGTTTGTAAAAGTTGCGGTTGGTCTGTACACGATGCTAATGCTAGATTTTGTAAAATGTGCGGTACTCAGTTAGATAATGGTTGACTGTTGACTGTTGACTGTTGACTGTTGACTGTTGACTGTTGACTACTGCCTCACCCTAGATAATTCATCCGTGTATCCGTGTCAAAATCCGTGTAGTGCTTTCCTTCTTTAAGCTAAGGGTAACAAAATTTCAAATTCAGTGCCTCTGCCTAACTCCGATCGCATTCTGAATGCACCGCCGTGTTTGCCCGTCACTATTTGATAGCTAACCGCTAAACTGGTTTCTTTGAGGGCGCGTTTTTCCGTAGAGAATGATTCTATGATTTTTTTGTACTTGCTAGGTGACATTCCTGGCCCGTTATCTGCTATGCAAATCGAAACCCAGCGAACATGAAGTTTATCTAAATCCGGCGCAGGTTCGGGACAGCAGACTTGAGTTGTGATTTCAATTTTAGGCTGGCGATCGGCGTCTCTGACTCCTCCACCTTTGAACTCTTTCGCCAATTCTTGACCGACTGCTTCATTAATTAATGTATGAATAGCATTGGTCAAGATATTCATAAATACTTGGTTTAGCTGTCCTGCATAGCACGGCACTGGTGGCAGGTAGCCGTAGTTTTTCACTACTTGGATTTCCCTAGTCAAACGACTTTTGAGCAGCAAAAGTATGCTGTCTATGTTGGCGTGCAAGTCGGTGGGTTTGGGATAAATATCGTCGATGTGGCAGAAGTTCTGCAAACTGGTTGCTAACTTGCTCAAACGTTCTGCGCCTGATTTGATGCTGGCAACAGTTCGGAGAAAATCGTTTTGCAAAAAGTCATAGTCTATCTCTTCTTTGAGCCGTGCTATTTCCGGCGGGGGTTCGGTACAGTGCGCGTCGTAAGCTGAGAGCAATTCCATCAAGTTTTTGCTGTAGTCGGTGACGTAGGTTAAATTCCCCCAGATAAAGCCTACCGGATCTAAAATTTCGTGGGCTACTCCGTTGACTAAACGCCCTAAACTAGCCATTTTTTCGCTTTGAATCATTTGAGTTTGGGCTCTTTCGTAGCGGACTTGAGTTTCTATGCCGCGAATTTGCCAGTACGCGATGTTTAGTGCGTTAGGGTCTAAGAGGCGGTAAGATTGGGAGTCTATTTGGACGACGATCGGTTCTGCCTGCAATTCGGGCGATCGACGCAGAGCTTGTGGGGCTGCTGCCAAAATGGTTGTACTCTCTGCGAGCAATAATATTTCGAGGCGAGCGTAACTGTAGAGAACTTTCAGCGGCAGGTGCAAAAATAGCTCTGGGCCTTGGGGTTTGAGCAAATATTCCAGCAGTTGCCTGCGGGATATCATGCCAGCAAACTCTTCTGCTTCCATCAACACGACTCCCGGCACTAGGGGATGCTGTTCAAACATTTCGGCAACTGCCACGGCTAAGCAGCTCGATTTAACCTGAAAGTCATACAGGGGCAAATCCCAGAGTGTAGACTCTAGGGAAAGGTCTTGATGGCTGCCTTCGGAGAGTGAAGGGCCAAGGAGTTTGGAACTGAATTTATTTGCCACTGGAACTTTTAGTTGCCGAAACGCTGGGAAATTGAAATGAGAACCTACTACTAAGCTACCCTATCATTTCACTTTTCTGAGCGAACAACCCAGAATATTCTGGAGTTGATCATGTTGTGCCAACTATAGGCAGGAGAATTTCAAATTCAGTATTCTTACCTGGTTGCGATCGCAATTTGAGTTGGCCCCCGTGCTTTTCTGTGACGATTTGATTGCAGATAGCCAGCCCCATACCGCTGCCTTTGCCTGCTGGTTTAGTGGTAAAAAAGGTGTCAAATATCTGCTGGTGATTTTCTGGGGCAATGCCGGGCCCGTTATCGGCAATGCAAATTGCCACCCGCTTGCCGAGTTCGGTTTCTATAACTTTAGTGGTAATTTCGATTTGGGGCTGCCAGTTGTCCCCGCACGGGGTGTGTATTTCTCGATCGGCTGCGTACTCTGTCAGGGCGTCTAGAGCATTAACTAACAAATTCAAAAACACCTGACTCAACTGTCCGGAGTAGCCGCTAACTAGCGGCAGTTCGCCGTAATTTTTAACCACTTCTATGCTGTTTTTAAAGCGGTTTTTCAAAATTAACAGCGTCATCTCCACGCATTCGTGAATGTCTGTCTCGGCTGGTTTTGTCTCGTCCATGTGAGAGAAGTGGTGCAGCCCGTTAACTATTTTTAGCAATTGCGAGGCTCCCAACTCCATCCCTTCTAAGGTAATCGGCAAATCTTCTTGTAAAAAATCAAATTCAATTTCCTTTTTAAGGGCATCAATTCGGGGACAGGGTGCCGAATATTCTTCTTCATAAACCGACATTAGCTGTAGCAAGTTTTCAAAATAGGACAGCAGAAAAGTTAAATTTCCCCAAATACAGTTCAGCGGATTTCTGATTTCGTGGGCGACTTCTGCTACAATCCTGCCCAAACTCGCCATTTTTTCTGTTTGGATGAGTTTGGCTTGGGTTTGTTTGTGGAGTAACTTATTTGTTAATTGGTGAATTCTTGATTGAGCGACCATTAATTGGTGTACGTCTAACAGCTTGTAGGTCTGGGGGGCTATTTCCACTACTACGGGTTCGTAAACTAATTCTGCTGACCTGTAAAGAGATTCCTGAGCCGCTTCTACTATTAATTTACTGCCTGGAACCACCAGCAAATCTTGTTTGGAAAACCTGTACAATACCTCTATCGGTCGCTTGAAAAACATTTCTAATCCGTAGCGACGGTTAATTTTTTCAAAAAATTGACGCCTGGATATTATGCCTACAAAATTACCCCGATCGGTCAAAATGACGCCGGGAAGCATGGAATTTTGTTCAAAAGCCTGGGCTACTTCTTTTGCCTGTTGAGTTAATTCAATTTGGCAGTTGTAAAGTGGCAGGTCTAGGAGAGTTGATTCTAAGGAGATGTTCCAAGTACAAATTTCAGGTATATGCAACACTGATAACTCCGAGCTAGTCTCACGCACAGCAAACATAGATGAAACCCCTGTTAAAAATTGTATTCATGAACAACTTAAGTTGCTATTAATTCATAACGGGTAATTGGTAGCGGGTAGTTGCTAATTTGTCAAATTACAACAGCACCCGATGGGAAAACCCGATCGCAGTAGCATTATCTGCTAAAGATTTTGTTTCTAAGTCAATATTAAACGATCGAAGCTTTTGTGGAACTTACGGAGTAGGCGCTTTAAACTTTTTACCATGATATACCTGCGATCGGGTGTTTTCGGAAAATTTTTAATATTTATAACTAATTATTGTGATAAATTATACCATTTTTCCAGTTATCGAAGGGAATTGGAGAACCGCGAGCGGGTTATCAGTGAATATACGGGCATCCTTCAAGGGTTCGAGGGCCCGGATTAGCCATCGTCCAAGGGGCTTGAGGCTGCAACTGTCCAGACTGGGGCCCAGGCCAAAGGAAGTTCGGCAACGGATTCGCTTTCTTCGGATGTAACTGAGATGTTGCACCATTCTCAACAAGCTTTTTATGAACAGGCTTTTCGGCCTGTTCCACAAGAAAATTCACTCTTTGACAGAACAGGCCCGAAAGCCTGTTAAGCGAGAATGGTGCAAGATGTGAGATGTAACTGAATGTAACGGATAGAAGGCTTTAGTTATCTAGGAGAGAAGGAAGAAGCAATGTTCCGCAAGGGTTTGTGGAATTAAGAACATCCTAACCGTATTGGCTGTTGCTATTCCACTCAAAAGAAATGCAACTTTAGGCAACTTCCGAACCTCGACAGTCATCAGTTTTTTGCAATCTGCAATCTCCAATCAGCAATCTCCAATTCTCTTAGGGTTCCACCTCCGGCCAGAGGCGTTCTAGCTGATACCGCCAAGCGGCAAGAGTGTTTTCGCGAGACTCTCGGCCTAGTTCCATTTCACCCATCAATCCCTCTGCGTAAAAACGGTCTAAAGTCTGAAGGGTAGTTTCCACAGACTGTCCCTGCATCTTCGCAGCTTTGATGATTTGACGGATGCGGCTTTCTATCAAACCGTCGAAAAAGTCAGACAAACCTCTCTCTTGCAAAGCCAGCAGTCTGGCGACGGCGGCTGAGAAATCGGAGGCTGCGAGTGTGGCCGGGCTGTGCTGAAATACTCCCCACAAAACGTTTTGATGTAAGGCGTAGCGAGTTTCGAGGGTGGTGTCAAAGTTAGCTTCTAGCAGTTTATCAAGAAATGGTTGAGCTTCCTGGGCATCGGCGATCGGCAGCAAAATCCGCAGCCAACTCCCGTCTTCTGAAAGGAGGACTAACAGGCGAAAATTGGGGGTTTCTACTTGCCAAGAAGTGGCAGCAGGCATCTCAACACTCTCACCAAATAAGTCTTTAAGGGTATTGCTAATTTCTTCGGGAGTCATAATGATTTTAGATTTTAGATTTTAGATTTTAGGTGTCAAAATTTGTCGTATTTACCAGTATCGCATAGTATCAACTCCATCTCTAATCTCTAATCTCAAATGGATTTAGTAAAAGTAGGATGTATACCGAGCACATTTCAACGCTTGGTGTTTAGGCGTGCACCTTACCCTATCGATATTTACCAATATCGGTCAATCTAAAATCTAAAATCTAAAATCTAAAATTGGTTTATGGTAGCCAGCGGGGGTGATAGCCGGCAAAGGGAAGTTCTTCTGGCTGTAGTTTGGCGGGAGAACCGTCTGCGGGTATTTCTACTAAGGGTAGCAGCCAGAGGCGGCTGGTGGCGATCGACTGTCCACTATCGTTGCGGGGACTGTCTGCTGCTGAGGGAGTTGCTGCTGTGACTGATTGGTCGAAAATTAATGCCAGTCCGTCGGGAGATAAACTGATTTGGGTATCTAATTGGTTGGGCAAAATCAGCAGCGGTTTGATGGTTCCTACCAAACGAGTACCCTCTTTTTTGAGGTCGATGGTGGCGATGAAAGGCTGTTCTTTGTAGCTTTCTGTTTTGAGGCGTTGGGCTAACAAACAGTAGAGACGCTGAACTTGGTTGTCTTCGTTTTTGCGGGGATCGAAATAAACAGCCATAATGCTGCCGGGAATACGCAATATTTCTTGTTCTACACCTTGGTTATCTAAGATGAAAAGCGATCGAGTAAAATCGCTGTTGTATTTAACATAGGCGGCGGCCGAGTTGTCGCGGGCCATCCCCAATACTTGTTCGTATTTTGGCAAAAATTCGACTGGATCTGCTTCGGGTTTGAGGGGGACGATCGCTAATCCTTGTTTTTGAGATATTACCATCGATATGCTATCGGGGCGAATCATAAAATCTCCGCCTTGTTCATTTTCCAATGGTCTGGGCGGCACTTTTTCTTCCACAATCCAAGGACTGAAATCGCCGGGATTGCGGCGGTTGACGCGCTGGACAACTATGATTTTTCCGTCGGCTGAGAGGTCGAATTTGAGGTTTTGGTAATCTTTGGAGTCTAAGATTTTGTCGATTCTACCGGCTGGGTATTTTGGTTGATTTCCTGAGCCTGATTGGGGGTTGAGGCCGGTGGTGACTGTGAAGAGTTCTTGATTGAGGGTGCCGCGAGTACGGGCGATAGATCGATCTGTGGCGGAGAATAAAATGCGATCGCTGTCGGGATATGGTTTAAAATCGGTGACAACTAAATCTTTGGGAGTCAGCGGTATTGGTTTCGAGTCGCTGCTGGTGAGATTGACTAGCATTAATCTGCTTTCTGTTTCGCCTTGGACACCGATGTAAGCAAAAGCTCGATCGCGGCTGCGAAAGGAACTGCTAAACGGTTGCATTAGCGTTCCTTTATTTTGGTTTTTTTCTCCGAAATACTTGTCGGTTGCTCCGGCGAGTTTTAATGTGTAGGTAACGCCGTAGGGTGCTGGATCTTTGAGGGTGTAAGCCATGCGCCTTCCAGCCCAACTAAATTTACCGGGGAGGGGGGGTTCTAGCTTTAAGTTTTCCTCGACGGTGGGCTGGTTCATCGGCCGAAAGAATGTGAGGATAAAGCCGGTATCTTCGGCGCCGATTTGTTTGTTTTCCCAGGTAAATTCTCGCACTCTGGGTGCTGTGCGATCGCCGCTCAGCAGCAGCAGCCCGATTAAGAAGCTCAGCACTAGCATGAGGATGATGGCCGTGCGGTCGATCGGCTGTTTGAATGGCCCAATAGCGAAGGGTGAAGGATTAATTTTTTTCTTAAAAATACTCACCAATCTTTCTCTCCTACTTTCTGCTGAAAATTAACTACCAAATTTTCCCTATTAAATTTTACACTTATGGGCCCATTCCTAACACTCACCCAGCCATTTTTTTACCACAGTAAATGGCTGCAACGAGTTAGTTCCCGTAACAAACCTAGTTTTTGAAACTTGTGGTGCCTCCAGGACTGAATGAAACTTAAGATATTAATTAGGTGGGACACGCTGCAGTTTCAACAGGTTTGTTTACTGAAACAGTTGATTGATGGGGATTAAATCCATCGGTGATATTTTATCTATCGGCAGATCCAAACCAAAAGCCACTCTACATGAAATTAGAGTTGCCAGCACCCCTAAAAACAGTGCTGTTAATTGAATATCCTGCCAAAAACAAGTTAGTCCTTCTTTCCACAAACCGTAGTTAGTTACTGCGTAGGTAGGAAGGTCGCCGAGAGCTACAGCAATCACGGCACCTAAATTACCTTTTAAGTGATATCCCAGCGGTATACTTATACATAGATTCACAAAAGTCAGCAGATTTCCCATAGCTTGGTACTGAGACTTTCCTACGGCTAACAGACAAGAACCCATCAGATTGTAGAGGGTGGTGTGCCAGATACCTAAAGCCAAGATAGGCATCATCCAAGATGCCGCCTCATACTCTTTCCGATACAGTGTTAAAATTAACTGATCTCCGAAGCTCACAAAAATTGCTAAACCTACGGCTAATGGTATTAGAATTAACTTGCGGTTCTTAAGTATCTTCGCGCGCAACTCCTCCCGCGGCAACTCTGCCAGCATAGAAATCGAGGGAAAAATGACCCGGCCGCTAATGGCGATGATGACTTGGCGCGGCATATCGCCGAGAGTAAAAGCGATGCCGTAAATGCCCAAGGTTGTTAAAGTAAATATTTTCCCCAGGATGAGTCTATCGGCTTGAGAACACAAGAAATACAAAGCCGTAGACAGAAATATCCATTTCCCATAAGAAAATATTTCTTTAACTGCTTCTTTATCCCAAGCAAAGCGGTTTGACTTGCCGGGAATCAAAAAATGGCTCCATACTAACTCTATTAAAGCTCCACTCAAGCCGCCTGCAACGATCGCCCAGACGCTGCGATCGAACCAGGCCCAGACAATCATTACTGTAGTAGAAAAAATCTGTTGGCCCAACTCAAAAATTACTACTTTCTTCACTGCCATTTTGCGTTCTAGGCTGGATGTGGCAGTGGATTTAAAGCCTCCTATTAAGGAATTTATACCTATTACTGGAATCAACCACTCCAGACGGGTATCTCCATAAAAACTCGCAACAGGCTGGGTAATTATAATCAAACAAATCCAAACGAAAAAGCTGCGAATGACTTGCAGTGTCCAAGCGGTGTTGAGAAATTGAGGATCTTCCCCGCGCTTATTCTGGATGATGCTTGGGCCTAGACCTATGTCTGAAAATAAGTTGATCCCTATGATGAAAACGTAGGTTAGACCTACGAGACCAAATAGTTCGGGTAAAAGCAGACGCGTCAGGATTAAGTTACTGCCAAATCGGATAATTTGACTGCTTGCATAACTGGCGATCGTCCAGGCCGCACCTTTGATAGCTAATTTTTTTTCTGCTGACATATACTCAGAATTTATTTACTAATGACGAGTGTAGTTGCTGAATTTACTTTTGGCAACTACTACAGGATGCTTTTGCAAGTTTGATCGCTGACTGTACAGTATCTTAATTTGTATACGCAGGACGGTTCTGGACTGTCGATCTCGCAATCAAGGTAAAATTTAATCTGATACTTATTCCACATCTAATAATCATAAGGGTTTTTTGGTTCAGGAATTGGTTTGAGGGAGGATGCTTGAATGGTTAATTTGCGCTTGCCTTGCAGTTCTTCTACGATCGTTTCTCCTTCTATTTCTAGCCAACTGTCTGGGGCAAAGGCGGCGCGGCTTTGACCGATCGGTAGTTTTACAGGCAACCCGATCGGATAGGCGTCTGCCGCGCAGCAGGTAATGATAAAACGCCCGAGCCACATATATTGTTCGGCTATGTTGGGGGGGTGAATTACAAATCCTTGAACTTTGACTTTTTGACCTCTGTATGTATCCGGTTCGGGGTTGAAATTTAACAGCCGCACCCATTCGACGAGCGATCGATTTTCTGGTTTGGTAGTATTGCGAAATTCTTGGGGTTGCAGTCTGGTGATGGGCAGGGCTTCGGTGAGGCCCCGTTCTAAAGCTGTCTGGCTGGTAAATGTGCGTGGCGTTATTAGTAAACCTATTAATGCGACGCTCAACATTAAGGTGCTGCCGATACTGGGGGGAAACAAAGTAACGTGTTCAACTTCTGTGATTCTGAGAGAGTTATTTGCTGTTGATGTCCGCGATTGCTTTGTGGTGCGATCGAGTTTTAAGAGTTCCCAAGTTTTTAAACCGCCAATAACTATTAAGCCGATTCCTCCTGCTAGAGTCAAGCCAAAGTAATTGGGGTGAATGAGAATGCTTAATTTGCCCGTGATCCAATATTTGAGGAGCAATATTCCCCAGGCTAAGATAGCTAGGGCATCCAGCCAGGGGCTAATTTTTTTTAAATTCATTTTTTAAGAGTGACTGGGAAGGAAGAGGGTAGAAGGAAAAGAAAAAAAACTATCCGTATATCGGTGACTTCTGTGTCGGGGAGCAAGGTAATTGAAAATAGCCCAGCGAAAATCATCGTATGAGTTGTCTGTTTGAGCTAGTTTATTAACCTAAATGCAAGTTAATAGAAAGGGTCATTAAAAAGGTTAACTGAGCTGCTAATACAATTAAGTAAACTACGGCTCTACCTTTGAAAATTGACAGCATTAAACCGATACCTTTGAGGTCAATCATCGGGCCGAAAACGAGAAAGGCTAACAGCGAACCGCTGGTAAATGTGGAAGCAAAAGACAGGGCAAAAAAGGCATCTACTGTAGAACAAATCGATACGACTGCCGCTAATAGCAGCATGGCTAGAATCGAGGAAACGGGGCCTTGGCCGAGGTTGAGAATTAGTTCGCGGGGGGCGCCAACTTGAATGATGGCTGCGATCGCACTTCCGATTACCAACACTCCTCCTAATTCGCGCAACTCCTGTACCATAGTATCTAAAAGCAGGCGCAGACGCTCTTTAGAAACGGGGTGGAACATTGAGGAAAGTTTCGAGGTTTTTTCTGTTTTGCCTGTTTGTAATGGCTTCCAGTTGTCTTGTAGCAAAGATTCGATCGGCACCACCCCCCCCGGCTGACCGAGCATAAATGTTCCCGACTGCAACAGCAGCGGAGTGTTAGCTTGGACGAGTTCTTTTTCGGAAAACTCTGGTTTTGGCAGAGGAATCGCACGGGCTACAGAGGGTTGCAGCAGAGGCCGCAAGTCTTTTTGGGCGCTGAACACCCAGCCGATAATTGTGGCTATAGACAGAGAAAATACCACCCGAAAAACTACAATTTCTGGCTGATCCCGAAATGCCGTCCAAGTAGCCCAAATTACCACGGGGTTGATGGTGGGGGCCGCCAGCAAAAAGCCGATCGCGGCTGGTGCGGGTACTCCCTGCATCAGTAACCTGCGGGCTACGGGCACGTTACCGCACTCGCACACGGGAAACAAAAAGCCGATCGAACTGCCCATCAAAGCCGCCAGCAGCGGGTTTCGCGGGATGCGCGATACGAGTTTGCGTTCGTCTACAAACCCCAGCAGCAAACCTGAAAATAAAACTCCGAGCAGCAGAAAAGGTATTGCTTCTACTAACAAGCTGAGAAACAGGGTGAAAGCATTATTTAACTGATTTGTCAGGGCGGGTTGCATCGATCACCTACTGGTAGATTGCTATTTAGCTATACGTCTTTGGTAGAACTCCTTGTAGATCATACCAAAGCATAGCACTAAGTTAAGATCCCGTTAATTTTATTTTGTCTTTTTTTTGCGGAAATTTGTAGAGCTTCTAATTTAATCAATGCTGATGCCTTGAATGATTGGGAATGGTTAAACTTGTTTTAATTTGAATGAACTTCTATTCATATCCGCCTCGTACAGCCAATCAATAATTGACCGAAATTATCCAGGATACAAGCCCCCGAATTTATCCCTGGGGTCAATGCTTCAATTCTAAAATCTAAAATCTAAAATCTAAAATCGATTGACTCTGCGAACCGTCGCCGATTTGATAGATATTTCGGGTAAAAATAATTGTTTTCACGACAAACTTCTAGGGGACGCACTGGCAGGTGTGTAGCTGGCTGAGCGTTACGGAGGGTTGCGAGTACCGGATCGGGGATATGGGATAAAATCGCCTCAAATGCCTTAGCACGGGCGAGGGCGGGACGCCCTCGCGATAGCCAGCTAAAATTCCGGGGCGTCACCCCCCGACTTACTGCTTTTAAATTGTCTGCTGACGGGCTGCATCGTGTTGGCGATCGGGCAATTCCGATTTTCTTCTATTATCAATCACTTATATTTCTCAGCCTAATATTTTATTAACAAAAGGTTAAGACAACTACCTAAGATTAATGAATAGTTAAATAGTAGAAACAAGCGTTAATACCGCTCAAGTCAGTATAAAATAAAGTCAGGTATAATTACAAGGGCGCATTTATCTCGGCGATCCTCAATCTTGCCTAATACTTTAAGTGGTAAAATTTTCCTTGGTACAGTCAGTTTTTTGTGTAATTTAAAATGCAGTTTGCCAGGGGGATGTCTGTCCACTCAGCAACTCACCTGCTGACCTTTGGTAGCTGAATGTCTGGCAAATAGAACCCCAAAAAAAGCGTGCTGATAAATTTATGTTGAATACCTCCTGCGTAGAAAGACCAGTCCAACCCCTCTCCGAGGCTGACCTAGGAGAACTTTGTTTAGACTCTACTCTCCAAGAATTGTCGCTTTACGATTTTCAGGTAGAAGCTACGGATTGGGGAATACGAATTTCTCAGATGTTAGAAGCTAATCCGCTGTTACCGGGAGTCATTGTGACCCATCAAGGTGAATTTGCCGGTATGATTTCCCGGCGGAGATTTTTAGAATTTATCAGCCGTCCTTTTGGGCGAGAATTATTTTTAAAGCGACCGGTGAGGGCTTTGTACCGCTTTGCCGAAACTGAGAGTTTAATTTTTCCCAGCAATACTTTAATCGTGGATGCAGCCAGGAAGTCGCTGTTGCGATCGAAAGAACTGCTTTACGAACCGATTGTGGTTCAAGTGTCGCCTCAAACTTATAGTTTGCTAGATGTGCACGAACTGTTAGTAGCTCAATCCAACATTCACGAACTAGCGACAAAATTGCTGAGGCAGCAAACTCAATCTCAACTAATTCAAACCGAAAAACTAGCGAGTTTGGGACAGATGGTAGCTGGAGTTGCCCACGAAATTAGAAATCCCGTCACCTGCATTAGCGGAAATATCGGGTTTTTGTCCAACTACTCGAAAGACATCATGGAGTTGCTGTCGGCTTACGAAGAGATTGTGGGTGACAGCGAAAAAATTGACAAACTCAAAAAACACATAGAATTTGATTTTTTGCAAGAAGATTGGGTGGAAATTCTCAAAAGTATGAAAGTTTCATCGCAGAGGCTGACCGAACTCGTCACCAGCCTGCACACCTTTTCTCACATGGACGAAGCCCACTTGAAGCAAGCTAACATTCACGAATGTATTGACAGTACGCTGCTAATTATGAAAAATCGTCTGAAGTACGGATTTAAAGTAGTTAAAAACTATGGGGATTTGCCTTTGGTAAAATGTTATTCGGGTCAGTTGAGCCAGGTATTTATGAATATCATCAGTAATGCGATCGACGCTTTGGAAGAGGTAAAAGCAGAAAAAGAATTTATGCCTGCGATTACTATTGAAACCGAGGTAATAGAAAGTTGTGACGGAGACTGTGTGAATTCGGAATTAATTCAAAATTATGTTAGGGGCGATAGACCAAATGCCAAACAGCTATTATCCGCCAGCCAAAACGGCGACTTATGCCCAGAATCTGCGGAAAAAAATCAAAATAACGCTTGGATAGCCATCCGAATTGCCGATAACGGGCCGGGAATTCCGCCCGAAATTCAGCGGCGGATTTTTGAGACATTTTTCACCACTAAACCGGCGGGGAAAGGTACCGGTTTGGGGTTGGCAATTACCCATCAAATTGTTACGGAAAAGCATAAAGGCAAGTTAAATTTGCATTCTACGCCCGGTACAGGTACTGAATTTGAAATTTTGTTGCCATGGATTTGAATGCCTGGGCGACTTGTCGATATCGATTTACCGCCCAAGCGGGGGCGGGTTTATTAGAGGAGCAATTTTAGGCGGAGATTGTTTGTAAAACCCGCCCCTACCAATCCGTTACGCTCGAAGCTGCACGGGCATTACCAAGAATGTAGCATTGACTCCGCCCAAAGGCTGGAAAATTACGGGGGCTAAAGCACCGTTTAATTGCAGTTGAATTTCTGGGGATTGAGCAGTTTTCAAAATGTCAATTAAGTATTTCACGTTGAAAGCAATATCGATGCTATCTCCCGAAATCTGTGCGGGCATTGACTCTTTGCCACAGCCGACATCTTTAGCATCTACAGACAAAGTAATTTCCTGATTTTCCTCGTCGATGCTGCATTTGAGAATATTGTTTTTTTGGTCTGCAAAAACGGCTATTCTTTCTACGGCTGCTAAGAACGATCGCCTTTCTAAGGTAATTTGTCGCTCAAAAGACGGTGGAATCAACTGCCGGTATGCGGGATATTGCCCTTCCAAGGTGCGGGTTGTCAGCCGCTGGTCTGCCCATTCAAACACTACTTGACCGTGTTCAAAATGCAGGGTGACAGGTTCAGTCCACTGGCGCATCACCAGCATTCTTTCTACTTCCCGCAATGCTTTAGCGGGGACTGTCACCTCAAATTCTTCTTGGGTTTCTTCGCCTTCAGCTTTTTCATTGGCAGTTTGAACTACTGCCAATCTGTGGCCGTCTGTAGCTGCAAATTCCAGGCAATCTTGCAATACCTTTAAATGCACGCCTGCAAGTACCTGTTTTGCCTCGTCGGGGCTAGTAGCAAATAAAGTTCCTTTGAGTCCTTCTATCAAGGCTTCCGGTGGCAATTTAAGGATTGTTCCGGCTTCGATTGCGGGCAATTCTGGGAATTCTTCCGGGCCCATGCCTCTAACTTGGTAGCTGCCAGAACTGCAAGTGAGATATGCTACGGTGTCTCCCGCTTCGTCTTCTAGAGTAATCTCTCCATCTGGGAGTCTCGAAACAATATCGTTGAGTAATTTAGCGGGTATGGTAAAACTGCCACCGCCAGTCACTTCTGCTGCGAAGCTGGTACGAATGCCTAAACTGAGATCGAAAGCTGTCAAGCTAACCCGCTGATTTTCCTCATCCGCGACTAAGAGCACGTTGGCTAGTACCGGATGTGTCGGGCGGGAGGGAACGGCCCGACTTACCAACGAGAGGTTGGCGTTGAGGTCACTTTGGGTGCAAACCAATTTCATTGTAGGAAGGTTAATTAACCGGATTTGAAACAGAAACAAATGGTATCACAGAAAGCCGGCGGGTCGGTTTTTCTGTGTGTAGGGCTTAAGCATGGGGCTAGAAACCGGGTTTCTAGGCAAAATTTTGCCTGTAAAAACGAGAAATCTTCCAAGAAACCGGGTTTCTGAGGTTAGTGCGCGTCGCGAATTATGTGTTTTGGGTGTGCAGGGATCGCTAGTATTTTTTAATTTATGGAATTATTTTTGTATCGATCGCCCTGTGGAAACTGTGGAAAAAAAAGCTAACTGCTTGCTGCGTGTCACTTATAGATAATAAATACCTGTGGAAAACTTGTGGAAAAACTGGTGCGGTCGATCGCCTTTTTTTGTGCAAAAGCTGTTTCGGGCGATCGAGTAAAGTTTTCCACAAACAGAGGGCAACTTTTCCACAGGTTTTTCCACAGGCAATATCGAATCCGGTGGCATCGAAAGTGTGGGTTTGTTTACGCTCACCCCGTCTGCACCGGTGCGTCGCTCAAAGATTGTGGATACTATTTAAGATTTAAGGGTGGCGACGCACCCTACGCCATGAGTGAATGTGTGAAAAGAGGTTCAAGTTTTGCGGCTGACAACGTTAATTCGATCGCTCAACTGACGCAAAGTTTGAGCCAAATTCGGGTCAGTGTTCCGCAACTGAGCAATTTTGTCGCAACTGTAAAGCACAGTCGTGTGGTCTTTGCCACCGAACACTTCGCCAACTTTCGGCAAACTCAAACCAGTATGCTGCCGAATTAAATACATCCCTATTTGACGGGCAAGACTAATTTCTCGCCGCCGGGAACTGCCTTTCAAATCTTCAACAGAAACATCAAACTCCTCAGCCACAACTGCAATTACTGCATCTGGCGTTGCCTCTACACTTTCAGTTTGCGGATTCAAAACCGGGGCGATATTTTCCACAGTCATCGGCAAACCAGTAATTGAAAGATATGCTACCGCCCGAATCAAAGCACCTTCCAATTCCCGAACGTTGGAAGTGTAACTAGAAGCAATGTATTCAATGACATCTCGCGGCAGGCGCATATTTTCATACTCAGCTTTTTTCTGCAAAATTGCCATCCGAGTTTCCAAGTCTGGCAATTGAATGTCGGCAATTAATCCCATGGAAAATCGGGAACACAAACGCTCTTGCAGGCGGGGGATTTGCTGCGGCGGACGGTCAGAAGCTAAAACTACTTGGTTCCCGGCTTCGTGCAGAGTATTAAAAGTGTGGAAAAATTCTTCTTGAGTATATTCTTTACCTTCAATAAATTGGATATCATCTATTAATAAAACATCTGCCGCCCGATAATGGTCGCGGAAAGTTTGCATACTGTCTTTGCGAATGGCGGCGATTAAATCGTTAGTAAATTTCTCAGTAGAAACGTAAAAAATCTTGGCGTTGGGGTCAATTTCCAAGCGATAATGACCGATCGCCTGCATCAAATGAGTTTTGCCCAAACCAACGCCACCGCACAAAAATAGGGGATTGAATTCTCGGCCGGGAGACTCAGCTACCGCGAGGGAGGCTGCGTGGGCCATGCGGTTGTTGGAACCGACGACAAAGCGGGAAAATAGGTATTTGGGGTTTAAATTGGCGGGTTTGGGGGGGTGAAGCGAGTGGCTTTCCGGGACATCCGCGATGGGGGAGGGCCAAATTATGGCCGAGTCGCTGCTGCCGTCTGTTTCGTTTCCCCCGGCAATTGTCAAGTAAATGTCTACGGGATAGCCGAGAATTTCTGCGACTGCATCGGCAAGGATTTCTCTGTAATATTTTTGCAACCAATTGCGAGCAAAGGGGTTGGGGGCGCTGACGATCAAACAGTTATTTTCGAGTTGTTCTGCCCTGGCAGTTTTGATCCACGTCTCAAAGCTAGGTCTGCTCAGTTGTACCTGGAGACGTTCAAGTATCTGATTCCACAGACTTTCGAGGGGAATGTCCACTGCTCACCTCTGCCGATCGGCATTCAAGATATTAATTCTACAGTCTAGAGAGTTTAGTCCTCAGATGCTAAAGTTTAAGGGAGTCTGCCGTAGCACGGGCAAGGGCCCGACGCCATCGCCCACAAATTTGGCGGCTCTGCAGTCCTGCGCCAGCTATCGGGGAGCTGCTCAGCAAATATTTAGATTTGGCAGGAAAGCCTTAAAACATGGCAATGAAGAGTTCTACTGGCAAATTTTGGAAGCAACCGGCAATTTACATA
>Ga0209278_1001020_pt1 | contig 18015 bp, 14 predicted proteins | sample JI81BgreenDNA_FD_187504 | JGI IMG/M metagenome (GOLD analysis project Ga0209278, IMG submission 187504) | Wastewater effluent complex algal communities from Wisconsin, to seasonally profile nutrient transformation and Carbon sequestration -... | ecosystem: Engineered > WWTP > Effluent > Algae... | reverse complement strand
AGGCCGCTGGCATCAATCTCCTCGACGCCCGCGCCGGCCACCGCCCCAACTGCCGCGACACAGCCATCCTTGACCGCCACATCGCCTGCAAAGGGCGCGCCGCCGCTGCCATCGATGATGGTGCCGTGGCGGATGACGAGATCGAAATCGGCGTTCATGAGCCGAGCGTCCCTTGCGGGCAGGCTGCCGTCAACCCACCGGAAAGCGCAGCAAGCGCCCGCCATCGACCACCAGCGCCGTTGCCGGCCCGGCCAGCGCCGCCCGGATGGCCGGATCATCCACCGCCAGCCCGCCGGTGAAGGTGCCAAAGGCCGGCAGGATCAATTTGGTTGCGCTCATGGCGAGACAGCGACGGCTGATCTGGCGGCCGCGGTGGCGCACCACCAGCTTGGGATGGAAATGGCCCGACAGTTCCGGCGCCGGATCGGCCGGATCGGCTTCGTGACGCAGCACCAGCGGGCCAATGCGGCCTTCCGCCATCACCCGCCCGCCCAGCACGGCGGCGGCATCGGCGTCATGGTTGCCGGTGATCCACCACCAATCAAGGTTGCGCGTCATCAGGCTGAGCGCGCGGCGCGCATCGGGCAGCAGGCGATCGGGCCCGCCGGCATCGTGAAACGAATCGCCAAGGCACACCAGCCGGCGGGCGCCTGTGGCGTCCACCACATCGATCAGCGCGGCCAGTGTTTCGGCACTGGCGTGCGGCGGCAGCAGCCAGCCGCGGCTGGCGAAGTGACTGGCCTTTTCCAGATGCAGATCGGCGACGAACAGCGTTTCCGCAGCCGGCCACCACAGCGCGCCGCACGGCTGCAAAATGAAATCCTCGCCGGCAAAGCTGATGCTGGCGGCCATGGATCAACCAGGCGCCAGCCGCACCACCAGGGGCCGCAGCAGCAGGGCAACGACAGCGCCGGCGCCGCCCACCGCCGCCAGCAGCCACCAGAAGCCGGCCGGCCCCAATGGTTCCTGAAAGCGGCCCAGCCAGCCGGACGCGATGTTGGCAGCCCCGAACGCCGCGATGTTGAGGCTCATCAGCGTGCTGGCCAGCCGGGCCGGCGCATGCACCGAAACGAAGCTGTTGGCCGGCGGGTCAAGCCAGCCGTAGGACAGATCGAGCAGGGCGAAGAACAGCAGCACGAGCAGCATCGACACCGGTCCACCAGCCGCCGCCGTCGTCACGACAGCCAGCAGCGACCAGGCTGCCGCCACGATCAGCCCCGCCACCGCCAGCTTGATCATGGCATCGGGTTCACGCCGGCCCAGCCCGGCCCACAGGCGCAGGGCAAGGAAGATGCCCACGATGGTCATCAGCCCATCATAGGTGAGCAGCCAGGTGACCGGCACCTCGAAGCCGGCCACATCCCGGTCCATCACCTCCTGCGCCCACACCAGCAGCAGGTTGTAGGCCTGCATGGCGGCCGCATAGACGATGGTGAAGGGCAGCAGCATCAGCACGATGGCGGTGATGGCCGCCGCCTCGCCGACGGCGGGAACATCCGGCGTGACACGCGTGCGCCGGATATTGTCGGGCGGCAGGTGGCGGGTGCCGGCCACATAGATGGCCAGGCCCAGCAGCATGCCGATGCCGGCAGCGGTGAAGCCCCAATGCCAGCCCACGCGTTCCCCCAGCGTGCCACAGATCAGCGGCGCCAGGATGGAACCGACGTTCAGCGCCATCAGGTGGATGGCATAGGCCCGCGTGCGCCGACCATCGCCGCCGGCATAGAGCATGCCGACCTGGGCATAGAGATTGCCCTTCAGGCAGCCGCCGCCCAGCAGCAGCAGCGCCAGCGCCGGCAGGAACAGCGCCTCCACCGCCATGGCGAGATGCCCGGCGGCCATCAGCAGCAGCCCGGCCAGCACCAGCCGGCGCTGCCCGAACAGCCCATCGGCCAGCCAGCCCAGCGCCAGCGGCGCGATGTTGAACAGGCCGATGTACAGGCCGAACAACTGGGCGGCGAAGGCCGTGGTGCTCAGCGGGCCGGTGAGCGCCTCCACCCCGGCCCGCAAGCCGGTCAGCCCGGCCACCCCGGCCGCGACGTCGGGTTCCAGCAGATGATCGACCAGATACAGCGGCAGCAGCGCCTGCATGCCATAGAAGGAAAATCGCTCCCACGCCTGGGTGAAGGCAAGGAAGCCCAGCCCTGCCGGGTGGCCAAAGAACGACGTGTCGGGAGACCGCATGCCGTGTGACTAGTCCACCCGCATCGCCTCGGCAATCAGCGCTTCGGCTTCCGCCAGCAGCGCGCTGTCTGCCTCGGCCCCCACGCGTTCGCGCCCGATGGTGAGCAGCGAGGGCACGGCCAACGGCGAGACATGGGGCAGGCGCATGTGCGTCATGCGGGCATGCGCCTGCTCCAGCAGCGCCGCCAGCCGCTCGATATCGGTCAGCTTGCCGCGCGCGTCGGTCCAGGCGGCGGCGAGCAGCAGGTGATCCGGCTCGTGCTTGCGAAGCACGTCATAGATCAGGTCGGCGGACACGCTCATCGCCTTGCCCGATTTCACCACGCCCGGCTGCGTGCGTTCAATCAGGCCGCCGATGATGGCCACCTCTCGGAAGGCGCGGCGCAGGAAGGGCGAGGCGGCCAGCCATTGCGCCAGCTCATCCTCCAGCACCGCCGGATCGAACAACGGGCGTGGATCGTCCACCGGATCAAGGCTCCAGCAGGCCATGGCATAATCGCTGGCCACGAAACCCAGCGGTTTCAGCCCGGCGCGTTCCATGCGCTGCGTCACCAGCATGCCCAGCGTCTGGTGCGCGGGATGGCCGGCAAAGCCATAGGCGATCATGTACCAGCGATCATCGCGCTGAAAGGTCTCCACCAGCACATCATCATCGCCGGGCAAGCGCGAGACGCGGGCCTGGATGGCCAGCCATTCGCGCACGTCGGGCGGCATCGCGGCCCAGCGATCAGGCGCGTTCATCAGCCCGCGCACCCGCCTTGCCAGCCGTGTCGTCATCGGCATGCGCCCGCCGGCATAGACCGGCACCTTGGGGCTGCCGCGCCCCATGCGCACGTGGATGTCTGCCCCGTCGAAGCCGGTCACTTCCAGCACCTGGCCGGCGAACATGAAACTGTCCCCCACCCGCAGTTGCCCGGCGAAATACTCCTCCACCTGTCCAAGACGGCGGCCGCCCCGGCCAGTTCCGCTGCCGAACACCACGTTCATGGCCACGGCTTCGACGATGGTGCCGCTGTTCATCCGCCATTGCCGCGCCAGCGCCGGCGTGCGCAGCCTGAGCTGGCCATCGCGCCCGCGCACCAGCCGCTGATAGCGTTCATAGGCCTTCAGCGCATAACCACCGGTGGCGGCGTAATCGAGCACATGTTCGAACGCCGCGCGCGTCAGCCCGGCATAGGGTGCGGCGCTCTTCACCTCGTCATAAAGCGCGTCCGGATGCACCGGCCCGGCGGCCACCATGCCCACCACATGCTGGGCCAGCACATCCAGCGCGCCGGGCCGGAAGCCATCGGGATCCAGCTCGCCTTCATGCACGGCATCGCGCGCGGCCAGCGCCTCCAGATATTCAAAGCGATTGCCTGGCACGATCAGGCAGCGGCTGGCTTCATCCATGCGGTGATTGGCGCGGCCCGTGCGCTGCAGCAGGCGCGATGCGCCCTTGGGTGCGCCCATCTGGATGACGAGATCGACGTCACCCCAGTCCAGCCCCAGATCAAGGCTGGCGGTGGCGACGATGGCGCGCAGGCGCCCGGCCGCCATCGCGGCCTCCACCTTGCGGCGCGCTTCGGGCGCCAGGCTGCCGTGATGGATGCCGATGGGCAGCGACTGATCATTTTCCGCCCACAGATCGCGGAACACCAGTTCGGCCACGGCGCGGGTGTTGACGAACACGATGGCCAGCCGCGCCGCCTCGATGCGGCGCATCACGGCGCGCGCCGCCCAGCGGCCATTGTGGCCGCCCCACGGGATGCGATCATCGATCACCAATATGTCGATATCGGGATCGGCGCCGGCTGCGGCGCGCACGATCTCCACGGCATCGGCATCGGCATCGGGCGCCAGCCAGCCCGCCCAGCTTTCCGGATCGGCGATGGTGGCCGACAGGCCAACCCGCTGCAGTTGCGGCGCCAGGCGCTGCAATCGCGCCAGGCACAGCGAAAGCTGGTCACCGCGCTTGGTGGTGCCAAAGGCGTGGATCTCGTCCACGATCACGCGCCGCACGCCGGCCATCATCGACGCGGCTTCCGGTGCGGAGAGCAGGATGGCGAGGCTTTCGGGCGTGGTGAGCAATATCTGCGGCGGCCGTGCCTTCTGCCGGGCCTTGCGATCCGACGGCGTGTCGCCGGTGCGGGTTTCCACCGTGATGGGAAGGCCCATCTCGGCAATCGGCGTGAGCAGATTTCGCTGCACATCCACCGCCAGCGCCTTCAAGGGCGAGATGTAGAGCGTGTGCAGGCCTTCGTGCGGGCGGGTGGCCAGATCGGCAAGCGTTGGCAGGAAGCCCGCCAGCGTCTTGCCGGCCCCTGTGGGCGCGGTGAGCAGCGCATGTCGGCCACGCGCCGCGGCATCCAGCATCGCCAGCTGATGCGCGCGCACCTGCCAACCGCGCTGCGCGAACCAGGCGGCGATGGCGGGGGGCAGCGGCGCAGGCAACGGCGCAGGCAACGGCTGGAGCGGGGGCGGGGGCGGCAGCGTTTGCGGCGCCTCGGCCGGGGCTATTTGCACGGCCCCAATCGGCGGGCGGTCACGCGGCTCTGCATCGTCATCGGGCCATTGGTCATGCGCGACGTCATCTCGTAACTGTCGGCAGCATAGCGCCCCTTCATGCTGATCGTTGCCGGTCCCTGATCGGTGCGGCACTGCATCTCGGCATCGATTGTCCCGGCGTTCAGCGTGAAGCGCTTCACCGTGCAGCTCTTGTCGGCATTCAGCAGCTTGCGCGGATCTGCCGCCGCCTCCTCTGGCGTCAGGCAATAGCGCACCGTGGTGGGCCGGCCCTTCATCATGGCCAGCGCTTCCGGCGGCATGCCCGGCATCGTCATATGCTCAACCACCGAGGTGGACTGCCACTGGCCGGGCATCACCTGGGGTGCGGCGGTTGCCGGGGCGGCCAGCGCGGCGGCGGCAAACAGGATGGGCGTGCGCATGTGATGCATTGTAGCAGCGGCCCCGCCGGGCGCATAGGGCAGGCATGGCGCGCTGGATCGAACCGCATCCGCACGGGCTCTATCTGCCCGGCATCGACACGTGGATCGACCCTTCCCGCCCGGTGGACCGGGCCATCATCACCCACGGCCACGCCGATCACGCGCGCGCCGGGCACAGCCATGTGCTGGCCACCGCCGAAACGCTGGCGATCATGCACCAGCGCTTCGGGCCACAATCTGGCGGGCAGGCGCTGGCCTATGGCGAACGGCTGGCGCTGGGCGATGGCCTGTCGTGCCGGCTGCTGCCGGCCGGTCATGTGCTGGGATCGGCGCAGGTGGTGCTGGAAAAGGCCGGCACGCGCATCATCATCTCAGGCGATTACAAGCGCCGCGCCGATCCCACCTGCACCCAATTCGAACCGCTGACCTGTGATATCTTCATCACCGAAGCCACGTTCGGCCTGCCGGTGTTCCGCCATCCCGACACGGCCAACGAAGTGGCCAAGCTGCTCACCACGCTGGCCGCCAATCCGGATCGCTGCGTCGCGGTGGGCGCCTATGCGTTGGGCAAGGCGCAGCGGGTGATCGCCGAACTGCGCCGCGCCGGCCATGATGCGCCCATCTATCTGCACGGCGCGATGGTGGCGCTGTGCGATCTGTACCAGGCGCACGGCGTCCACCTGGGCGATCTGCGCCCGGTGGGCACGCTGAAGGGCGATGCGCTGAAGGGCCACATCATCATCGCGCCGCCGTCTGCCTTGAACGACCTTTGGAGCCGCCGCCTGCCCGATCCGGTGACGGCCATGGCATCGGGATGGATGCGCGTGCGCCAGCGGGCCGTGCAGCGCGGTGTGGAACTGCCGCTGATCATTTCCGACCATGCCGACTGGGACGAACTGACCGCCACCATCACCGAGCTGAACCCGGGCGAAGTGTGGGTGACGCACGGCCGCGAGGAGGCGTTGCTGCACTGGTGCGCCCTGCACCAGCGCCGCGCCCGCGCGCTGGCGCTGGTGGGGCGGGACGATGACGCCGAGTGATTGGGGGGATTGAACGGACGCCCCGCCCCTGCCATGGCCGCAAGCCATGTTCGCCGCCCTTCGCCCCCTGCTGTTCGCGCTCGATCCGGAAGCGGCGCACAATGTCACGCTGGCAGCACTGAAGACGGGCCTCGTGCCAGCCGCGCCCGCGGATGATCCGGTCCTCGCCACCGAACTGGCCGGGCTGCGCCTGCCCAACCCGATTGGCCTTGCCGCCGGCTTCGACAAGGATGCCGAGGTGCCCGATGCCATGCTGCGTCTGGGCTTTGGTTTCGTTGAATGCGGCAGCGTGTGTCCGCGCCCGCAGCCCGGCAACCCCAAGCCCCGCCTGTTCCGGCTGGTGGAGGACGAGGCGGTGATCAACCGCTTCGGCTTCAATTCAAAGGGCGTGGAGTTCGCCCATGCCCGCCTGTCGGCACGGGCGGGCCGGTCCGGCGTGGTTGGCATCAACCTCGGTGCCAACAAGGACAGCGAGGATCGCACCGGCGATTATGTGACGGGCCTGCGGGCGCTGGCGCCGCTGGCCTCCTATGTCACGGTCAACATCTCCTCCCCCAACACGCCGGGCCTGCGATCCTTGCAGGATGGCGCGGCCCTGGCCGATCTGATTGCGCGGGTGATGGCGGCGCGCGGCGAGCTTGCCGTGCCGCTGTTCGTCAAGGTCGCACCCGATCAGGGCGAGGATGACTGGGCCACCATCGCCCGCGCCTGCATCGATGGCGGCGTTGATGGCCTGATCGTCTCCAACACCACGGTCTCGCGGCCGGCGCTGGCCAGCCGCCATGCCGGCGAGACGGGCGGCCTGTCGGGTGCGCCACTGAAGCCGCTGGCGCTGGCCGCCCTCAAGCGTTTCCGCGCCGAAACCGGCGGCGCGCTGCCGCTTGTTGCCGTGGGCGGCATCGCATCGGGGCAGGACGCCTATGATCGCATCCGCGCCGGGGCGAGCGCGGTGCAGCTCTATTCCGCGCTGGTCTATCGTGGGCCGGGGCTGGTGACGCGCATCAAGGCCGAGCTTGCCGGGCTGCTGCGGCGGGACGGCTTCTCCTCGGTGGGGCAGGCTGTCGGCCACGCGGTTTAGGCACTTTTCAGCCGCGCAAATCGGCCTAAGGTGCAGCGCCATGATCAGCCGCACCCTGCTCCTTTCCGCCTCCCTGCTTGCCAGCGCCGCCTTCGCGCAGCCGATCCCGAAGGATGCCGACAGCGGCCCCGTGCAGGCCGCCGCGCAGGCCGGCGCCGGTCCGTTCAAGGCCGTGGTATCGGCTGCCAACCCGACGGCCAGCGAAGCCGGCGTCGCCATCCTGAAGAAAGGCGGCAGCGCCGCCGATGCCGCCATCGCCACCATGCTGGCCCTGACGGTGGTGGAACCGCAATCTTCAGGCATCGGCGGCGGTGGCTTCATCGTCCACCAGCCCGCCAATGGCCCGCTGGGCACCATCGACGGCCGCGAAAAGGCGCCGGGCGTTGCCAGCCCGAGCCAGTTCCTGGGTGCAGATGGCAAGCCGATGCCGTTCATGACGGCGGCCACCGGCGGGCGCAGCGTGGGCGTGCCCGGCAATGTCGCTGCCGCCGCCGAAGCGCACAAGCGCTGGGGCAAGCTGCCGTGGGCGGCGCTGTTCGAGCCGGCCATCCGCCTGGCCGAAGGCTTCACCATCTCGCCCACCATGGCGCGCTTCATCGCCTTCGGGCAGGACAGTCTGAAGAAGGCCGGCCCGGAAGGCCGCGCCCTCTATTTCGACAAGGACGGTGCGCCGCTGCAGGCCGGCCAGACCTTCCGCAACGAAAAGCTCGCCGCCACGCTGCGCACCATCGCGGCACAAGGGCCCGAGGCCTTCTACACCGGCGCCATTGCCGAGGGCATCGTGAAGACCGTTTCCACCGCCGAGGCCAACCCGACCGCGATGACGATGGCCGATCTCGCTGCCTATCGCGCCCGGGTGCGGGAACCGGTGTGCGGCACCTATCGCCAGTGGAAGGTCTGCGGCATGGGCCCGCCATCGTCGGGCGGGGTGGGCGTGCTGGCCATGCTGAAGCAGCTGGAGCGCTTCGACATGAAGGGGCTGGGCATGAAGAACCCGGTGGCCTGGCACCTGTTCGGCGAAAGCCAGCGCCTGGCCTATGCCGATCGGGACAAGTGGCTGGGCGATCCGGAATTCGTGACCGTGCCGGTGCAGGGCCTCACCGATCCGGCCTACATCGCGGCGCGGTCGGCGCTGATCAGTGCCGGCGGCCGCATCGCCAAGGCGGAGGCCGGGATGCCGGACAACGCCCCCCCGCGCATCGCGGCGGCGGACAATGAAGTGGCCGGCACCACCAGCTTTGCCGTGGCCGATGCCGCCGGCAATGTCGTCACCTGGACCTCGACCGTGGAAAAGACCTTCGGTTCGGGCCTGGTGTCGAACGGCTTCGTGCTCAACAACGAACTCACCGATTTCAACTTCGCCCCCGAAGACCAGGGCGAACTGACCGCCAACCGGGTGCAGCCGGGCAAGCGGCCGCGCTCGTCGATGTCGCCCACCATCGTCTATGACAGCAAGGGCAAGCCGGTGCTGGCCATCGGGGCGGCCGGTGGCACCACCATCATCGCGCAGGTCGCCAAGGCGATCATCGGCGTGCTGGATTGGGGCCTGCCGGTGGAAGAGGCCATCGCCCTGCCGCAACTTGTGGCCCTTGGCGACCGGTTCGCGGTTGAAAAGGGCACGATGCTGGAGGAAATGATCCCTGCTTTCACTGCCATGGGCCATGCGCCGGTGGCGACCGCGCTGCCGCTGAAACTGAACGGCGTGCAGCGCGTGACCGGCGGCTGGCGCGGTGGGGCAGACGCCCGCGGCGAGGGCAGGCCGGCAGGGTATTGAACGACAACGAGGGGCGCGACGAACGCGCCCCCGCCCAAGACGAGGCTGGGAGAGGACCATGCTGCCGAAACTGCCGCCGCTGCGGCCCGCCGCGATTGCCGCGCGCATCGATGCCGCGCCCAATCTGGTGGCGCTGTTCCTGGACCGTGCCGCCGAACAGCCGGCGGCGCCGATGCTGCTGTCCAAGCAGGGCGGCCAGTGGCAGACGATCAGCTGGGGCGAGGCGCGCGACATCGTGGCCAGCCTGTCCGCCGCCCTCATCGGCATCGGCATCGGCAAGGGTGACCGGGTGGTGCTGGTTTCGGAAAACCGCCCCGAATGGTGCCTTGCCGATCTGGCCATCATGGCTGCCGGCGGCATCAGCGTGCCGGCCTACACCACCAATACCGAAGCCGATCACCTGCACATCCTGACCAACAGCGGCGCCAAGGCGGTGATCGTTTCGGGGCCGAAGCTGGCGAAGAACCTGCTGCCCGCCGCGCTGGGCACCGAAGCCTGTCGCACCGTCATCACCATGGAGCCGCTGGCCGACGTGCAGGGGCTGGCCATCCATGACTGGGCCCGGCTGATCGGCGCCCGCGCGCCGATGCTGGACGAGGATCGCGCCGCCGTGCGCGCCCGCGCCACCATGAAGCGCGAGGATCTGGCCTGCCTGATCTATACCAGCGGCACCGGTGGCGCCCCGCGCGGCGTGCGCCAGCACCATGGTGCGATCATGCGCAACATCGCCGGCGCCATCGCGGTGATCGAACAGGATTTCTTCCCCGGCGACGTGCCGGGCGAGCTGTTCCTGTCGTTCCTGCCGCTGTCCCACGCCTATGAGCACACGGCCGGCCAGTACATGCCGATCGGCATGGGCGGGCAGATTGCCTATGCGGAAGGGCTGGAAAAGCTGGCCAGCAACATCGAGGAAGTGCGCCCCACGTTCATGGTGGTGGTGCCGCGCCTGTTCGAAGTGCTGCGCATGCGCATCGCCAAGCAGATCGAGAAGCAGGGCGGGCTGGCCATCACGCTGTTGAACCAGGCGCTGTCGATCGCCCGCAAGGAAGCCAAGGGCGAAAGCCTGAGCCTTGCCGAGAAGCTGATCGATCAGGCGCTGGAGCGCACGATCAGGAAATCCATCCGTGCCAAGTTCGGTGGCCGCCTGCGGGCGATGGTGGCCGGCGGCGCGCCGCTCAATCCGGAAGTCGGCATCTTCTTCACCGCCATCGGCATTCCCATCCTGCAAGGCTATGGCCAGACGGAAGCCGGCCCGGTGATCAGCTGCAACCGCCCGCGCGCTGTCCTGAAGATGCACACGGTGGGCCCGCCGCTGGGCGGGGTCGAGGTGAAGATCGCGCCCGATGGCGAGATCCTGGTGCGCGGCGAGCTGGTGATGGACGGTTACTGGATGAACGATGCCGAAAGCCACAAGGCCCTGAAGGATGGCTGGCTCTATACCGGCGACATCGGCCATCTCGACAAGGATGGCCACCTGGTCATCACCGACCGCAAGAAGGACATCATCGTCAACGACAAGGGGGACAACGTGGCTCCCCAGCGTGTCGAGGGCATGCTGACCCTGCAGGACGAGATTGCCCAGGCAATGGTCTATGGCGATCGCCGGCCCTATCTGGTGGGCGTGGTGGTGCCGGAAGCCGAATGGGCGCTGAGCTTTGCGCGAGACAAGGGACTGCCGGCCGATCTGCACAAGCTGCAACACGAACCCGAATTCGTGCGCGCCATCCAGGCCGCGGTGGACCGGGTGAACACGCGCGCCAACGTGATCGAGAAGGTGCGCCGGGTGATCATCGCCGATGAACCCTTCAGCACCGACAACCAGCAATTGACGCCATCACTGAAGATCCGCCGCCATGTGCTGAAGCAGGTCTATGGCGAGCGGCTGGACAGGCTCTACAAGGACTGAGCGTCAGGGGCTTCCGGCTGCGGCGGTGCGCTGGTCTGCGGCGGGGGTTCGGCCGGGATGTCGATCACCGCCGGCGGGCTGCCCGCCTGGCCTTCCAGGTTCAGCTCCATCGTTTCCAGTTCGGCGGCGATGGCATCGGTGTCGATCACCACGGGCGCAATTTCCGGTGCCCGCGCCAGCTTGCCTTCCGCTTCCAGGGCGCGGCTCATGAAGCCTTTCCACAGGCGGGCCGGCAGGCTGCCGCCCACCACGCTGGCCGCCATCGGGCTGTTGTCGTCATTGCCCACCCACACGCCCACCACCAGATCGCCGGCAAAGCCGATGAACAGCGCATCACGGTGGTTCTGGGTGGTGCCGGTCTTGCCCCAGGCCGGGATGGGCAGGCGCGCGGCATTGCCGGTGCCGTTGCGCACCACCGACGACATCAGCTGCAGCATGTTGGCGCGCACCGGCCAACTGTCTTTCGTTTCGGCCGGCGGGGTCACCTTGTCAGGCCATTTTTCATCCCGCCACAGGCCGGTGGCCTTGATCGGATAGCGCCCGGCGGCGACGGCGGCGAAGGCGCGCGTCATGTCGATCAGCGGGATCGGCGTCGTGCCCAGCGCCATTGCCGGATAGATGCTCACCCCGCCTTCGATGCCCAGCTTCTTCACCTGCGCGGCCACGGCGGGGATGCCCACCTGCTGCGCCAGCTTCACCGCCACCACATTCGATGAAGCGGCAAAGGCCGTGGCCAGGCTGATGCGGCCGCGGAAGCGCCGATCATCATTTTCCGGCGCATAATCGCCGATGGTGATGGGTTCATCGACAATCGTGTCCGCCGGCGTCAGGCCGGATTCCAGCGCCGCCAGATAGACGAACAGCTTGAACGAGGAGCCCGGCTGGCGCTGGGCCTGCGTTGCCCGGTTGAAGCTGCTGGCCGCATAATCGGCGCCGCCCACCATCGCCACGACACGGCCATCCATGCGCATCGCCACCAGCGCCGCCTGCGATACGTCCAGGCCGCGGCTGCGGGCCAGACCATCCTTCACGATGCTTTCGGCAATCTTCTGCAGCTTCGGATCCAGCGTGGTGCGCACCACCGTCTCGCCATAGTCGGCCTCGATCGCATCGCGGGCCTCACGCAGCACCCAGTCCGCGAAATAGCTGCCGGTGGGCAGTGGCTTGCGGCCGGGGCGATAACGGGCCGGCGTTGCTGCCCTGGCCTGCGCCGCGGTGATGGCGCCGGTATCCACCATGGCGGCCAGCACCTGCCCGGCCCGCTCACGGGCACGATCGAGATGGCGTGATGGTGCCAGACGCGATGGCGCCTGCACCAGACCGGCCAGCATCGCCGCCTCGCCCAGCGACAACTGGGCCGGCGCCTTGTCGAAATAGGTGCGCGCCGCCGCCCGGATGCCATAGGCGCCATCGCCGAAATAGACCGACGACAGATAGTTCTGCAGGATCTCGTCCTTCGACAGCCGCGCTTCGAGATAGAGCGCGATGATCACCTCCTGCAGCTTGCGCTTCAGGCTGCGTTCCGACGACAGGAAGCTCGTCTTGGCCAGCTGCTGGGTGATGGTGGAGCCGCCCTGGCGCACGCCGCCGGCCTCCACATTGGTCACCAGCGCCCGGAAGATGCCGATGGGATCGATGCCGATGTGGTCGCGGAAACGCCGGTCCTCGATGGAAATGAAGGCGGCGGGCACATGCGCCGGCAGTTCGGCGATGGTGACCGGTTCATCCTTGTAATCCCCGCGCCGGGCGATCGGCTTGCCGGTGATGTCGGTGAGGATCAGGCTGGGCTGTTCTGCCGGCTGCAACGCGCGATCAAGCGGCGCGGTGGCGACCAGCCAGGCCAGCAGCAGGGCGAACAGGCCGGCCGCGCCGCCCGCCACATACCACCAGCGCCGCGGCGACTGGCGCAAGCGCACCCAGATCGCCGCCAGCCGATCCATCAGGCGCGTTCCCGCGTGGCGGAAAAGCGGATGGCTGGAAAGCGGCCCACGACAAAATTCAGATCCCAGTTGTCACGCGCCATGAACACCGGGGCGCCGTCGCGATCTTCCGCCATTGCGGCGCGATATTCGTCCGTGAAGGCCTTCAGATCGGCCGGTGCGCCGCTGATCCAGCGCGCCGTTTCATAGGGGCTGGGCTCGAAACTGGCGGCGACGCGATATTCCGCTTCCAGCCGGCTGATCAGCACTTCCAGCTGCAGCTGGCCCACCACGCCAACGATCCACTGGCTGCCGATGGCCGGTTTGAACAGCTGGGTCACGCCCTCTTCGGCCATGTCGGTCAGCGCCGTTTTCAGCTGCTTGGACTTGGTGGGATCATCCAGCTTCACGCGCCGCAGGATTTCAGGCGCAAAGTTGGGAATGCCGGTGAAGCTGACATCCTCCTTCTCCACCAGTGAATCGCCAACCCGCAGCACGCCGTGGTTGGGAATGCCGATGATGTCACCGGCAAACGCCTCCTCGGCGATCTCGCGGTCCTGCGCGAAGAAGAAGATCGGGCTGTTGATGGCAATCTGCTTGCCGGTCGCCATCTGCTTCAGCTTCATGCCGCGGCGGAACCGCCCGGATGCCAGCCGCAGGAAGGCGATGCGGTCGCGGTGCTGCGGGTTCATGTTGGCCTGCACCTTGAACACGAAGCCCGAAACCTGCCCGCCATCGGGGGCGACCGCCGCCGGCAACGCCGGTTGCGGCCGCGGACTGGGCGCCAGCGCCGCCAGCGCGGCAATCAGATCGGCCACGCCAAAATCCTTCAGCGCCGAACCGAAGATCACCGGGGTGAGCGAGCCGGCCCGATATTGTCCCACATCCAGCGTGGCATAGCCGCCTTCGGCCAGTTCCGCCTGTTCGCGCAGCCGCGCCGCCACCGGCCCGGCAAGCGCATCGATGCGGGGATCATCAAGGCCCGTCACCTGTTCCACGTCGCCCGCCAGCCGGCTGTCGCTGCCGTCCGGCTTGTGGAAACGGTGGCGCTTCAGATCATACAGGCCGTGGAATTCCCCGCCCATGCCGGCCGGCCAGTTCAGCGGCGCCACGTCCAGCGCCAGCGTGTCGGCAATCTCGTCGAGCAGTTCGAAGGGGTCCTTGCCCTCACGATCCACCTTGTTGATGAAGGTGATGATCGGCACGTCGCGCAGGCGGCAGACCTCGAACAGCTTGCGGGTCTGCGCCTCGATGCCCTTGGCAGCATCGATCACCATCACCGCGCTGTCGACGGCGGTGAGGGTGCGATACGTGTCTTCCGAAAAATCCTCGTGACCGGGCGTGTCGAGCAGGTTGAAGACGGTGCCGTCCTTCTCGAACGTCATCACGCTGGAGGTGACGGAAATGCCGCGCGCCTGTTCGATCTTCATCCAATCAGACCGGGCGCGGCGGTTGGCACCGCGGGCGCGCACTTCGCCGGCGGCATGGATGGCGCCACCCAGCAGCAGCAGCTTTTCGGTCAGCGTCGTCTTGCCGGCGTCGGGGTGGGAAATGATGGCAAAGGTGCGCCGGCGCGCCACCTCGGCAGCAAGCGCGGTCATGACAGGCAGCAATCGTGACAGGGGCAGACCATGGGGGCGGCGCATGGCAGATGCGGCCGAAAAGGGCAACAGTGCGGCGGACGGCGGCGCTGGGGCCAATTGCCCCCTTGGCAGCGCGGCCCGAATGGGTTTACTGTTAACCAGTGGGGTTGAGGAGGGAAATGGCCTTGGCAATCAGGCAACTGTCCCGGATTCTTGTGATGGCGGCGGCACTGCTGTCGCTACCGTCCTTGGCTGCAAGCCTTTACACGGCTCCCAAATATGCCGCGATCCTGATCGATCACGACACGGGCGAGGTGCTGTATGCCCGCCGCGCCGACGAAACGCGCTACCCGGCCTCCATCACCAAGGTGATGACGCTCTATGTGGCGTTCGAGGAGGTGGCTGCCGGCCGACTGAAACTGGACGATCGCATCACCATTTCCGCGCATGCTGCCCGCCAGCCGCCGTCGAAGCTGGGCCTGAGGCCGGGCGCCACCATCAGCGTGCGCGACGCCTTCGGCGTGATCGCCACCAAGAGTGCGAATGACATCGCCGCCGCCCTGGCCGAACATCTGTCCGGATCGGAAAGCGCCTTTGCCGCGCGCATGACCCGCACCGCACGGCGGCTGGGCATGAACGGCACGCAGTTCCGCAACGCGTCGGGCCTGCCCGACCCTGATCACGCCACGACGGCACGCGATATCGCCATTCTCTCGCGCGCGATGCTGCGCGATTTTCCGTCCTTCTATCCGCTCTTCTCGCAGACCCAGTATGATTATCGCGGGCAGGCGGTGGCGAACCACAACCATCTGTTGAAGACGATGCCCGGCGTTGATGGCATCAAGACCGGTTATACCAACGCTGCCGGCTTCACGCTGGCGGCATCGGCGGTCCGCGCTGGCAAGCGGCTGGTGGCCGTGGTGCTGGGCGGGCCCAGCCGGATCGGCCGCGATGGCAACATGCAGGATCTCCTGTCGATCGGTTTCGACGTGCTGGACAAGCGGCGGCGCGGCCAGTTCCTCACCGTTGCCAGCCGCTTTGCCGAGCCTGACGATTTGCCCGATGCGGTGATGGACACGCTGGCCACCGATGTTGCCGCCGTGGATGGTCGCATTGCGCTGCCAACCCGCACCAACGTCACGGCGCTCAGTGTCGATCGCGCCATAGACAATCTGGGCGGCAATGGCCCGGCGATCCTGGCCGGTGGCGGCCGGCGCGCGCTGCCGCGTGACTGAAACCGCCCGGACGGTGATCACCCGCATCTCATCCGGCGCCCCCTGGGAGGCCAAGGTTGGCTATTGTCGCGCCGTGGTGGCGGCGCCGTTCGTGTTCGTATCGGGCACGGTGGGCCGCAACCCCGACACGGGTGAGCTGCCTGCCGACGTGGAGGGCCAGTGCGCCAACGCGCTCACCATCATCGGCCGAGCGCTGGAACAGGCCGGCACCGATTTCGCCCATGTCGTGCGCGTCACTTACTATCTGGCGGATCGCGCCGATTTCGAACCCTGCTGGCCGCAACTGCGCGCCGCCTTCGGCGCCCACCCGCCGGCCAGCACGGTGATCTTCGCCAACCTGATCGATCCGGCCATGAAGATCGAGATCGAGGTCACCGCCGCATTGCCCGCCTAGAACGGCAACTCCGCCAGATCGGGCGCCACCCAGTCCCGCCGCGCCGCCACGCTGAACAACGTCTCGCGCCGCCAGTGCGCCAGCAGCCAGCCGGACCGGCCCTGCGCCGAGGCCATCAGCGCCGCCAGCACCCCATGCAGCGGCGCGTCCGGGCGCTGTGTCGCCAGATGCCACGCCGCCGCCCGCAGTGACGCGATGGTGATGCTGTGGTGATAGCCGGCGCTGTCCGTATTGGCCGTGCCCGTCGCCTCGTTGTAGCGCATGATCAGCCCGCGCATCCCCTCCGGCACCGCCAGGTCAGGCCGGTGCCTGAGCAGCCACAAGGCTGCCGCGAAATGGCCCTCATGGGTCCATTCCGCCTTGGGCAAGCTGCAATCCATCATCGCCCGCGCCAGCCGCGCGATCGCGTCATCATTGGTCAAGCTCATACGGTCTTCCTTATCCTCAGACCGCCCAACCGGCACAAAAAACCCCGCCAGCCGGGCGGGGTTCTTTGGCTCTCGATGGCAGGCGTCGGACTATCCGACCCTCGAACCCACCGCGCGCACCAACACCGCCGCTTGTGCGCGGCCTTGTTGGCTGGACGGGATGGCCATCAGGTTCATGAGCGTGTCAATATCAGCCGGGCCGGCCGGGTTCAATCCGGCAGGATAGCGGCCTGCCCGGCCCAGAGTCGGAGGAAATAGGAGCCTCCAGCGGGCAGGGACTCGTCCCTGCACCCGTTTGCTTTCGAGTGTGCTTGCTCAGAGAGCGTCCGCTAGCGCCCCAATTGCGGACGTCTGCTTCAGATGGCAAAACTGTTCCATGGAAAGAGACTACGTCAGCGAGTTCGAAATGGCGTTCGTAGGACGCGCCTGTTCGATAGAGCGCGAACCGCCGTTCTGGCGGGCAAATTTTGGCGACACGTTCACAATGGCTTTCAGGTCGCCTTGGCGTATCATTACCAATGGCCGCATCGCATTCGGCGACGAAGACGACGGCCATTGGTTTGGACTGCCCGCACCACTCGATGGATTTGAGCGCTCGGCTTCACTTCTCCGGAGCCATGTTGTCCAATCCGTGCAGTTAGACAGAGAGACTGGCGATCTACGCATCCTCTTCAACGGCGACACCCGGATCGACGTGTTCAATCATTCCTGTGGGTATGAAGGTTGGGACGCCTTCTATGTTGCCAAAGGCGAGCGATGGCAGGTCATCGCAATGGGCGGAGGCGAGATCGCTATGGTCCCTGGTGACTGAGCAACGTCCGGCTTCCATCCCAAGGCTGCCGTAGAGCACCGCCCGAAAACGAAAGCGGGTGCAGGGGCTCAGCCCCTGCCCGCCGGAGGCCCTTCTTCAAACCACTCAGGGCTTCACAAACCGATAGTAAAACCGGTTCGTTTTCCCCCGCAGCGACGGATCAAACACCAGTTTCGTCGGATCATCGCTGGCCATTTCCAGGATCGGCACGCTGCCGGCGAAGCGGAAGCCGGCGCGGGCCATGTCGGCCTTCACCACGTCGGCATCGATGCGGTGGGTCTTGTCGGCCTGGGCGCGGCTGTCCATGCCGGGCACGCCGTAATGATCAATGATGATCACCACCCCGCCCGGTTTCAACGCTGCAAACAACCGGGCGTTGTAGGCATCCACATCGGTGCGCGGATATTTGAACTTCTCGCTCTGCCAGTAAAGATCATGGTAGGTGAGGTGATAGAAGGCGGCGTCGAGCTTGTCGGGCATGGCGGCCTCGCCCGGCGCGCCCACGATCAGCTCCACATTGGCATTGCGCTGCTTCAGCGCGTCCCATGCGGCGACGGTCTTGGCATCCTCCATGTAGTTCACCGGCTCGATGGCGAACACGCGGCCTTTCGGCCCGACGTGGCGGGCCAGAAGCTCGGTGTAATAGCCCTGCCCGGCCATCACATCCATCACGCGCGCGCCGGGACGGATCAGGCTGTGGGCCAGCACGTCGGCCGGCTTGCGGCCCGCATCCAGC
>Ga0209278_1001019_pt1 | contig 18026 bp, 17 predicted proteins | sample JI81BgreenDNA_FD_187504 | JGI IMG/M metagenome (GOLD analysis project Ga0209278, IMG submission 187504) | Wastewater effluent complex algal communities from Wisconsin, to seasonally profile nutrient transformation and Carbon sequestration -... | ecosystem: Engineered > WWTP > Effluent > Algae... | reverse complement strand
CTGCACCTCGCCGCCCAACCGGGAATTTCGATCGACTAAACCGGTAGCTGTTTCTAAACTCTGCACAGCTTGAGCATACCGGCCACTCTCAAAAGCTACTTGCCCAGCTTGGTACTCAGTTTGAACTATTTCTAACTTTTCTGAAGTCACGAGCACCCACCCAATTCACAAATATTACTTCCCAAATTCCCAAACACTAGAATTCGCTGTGGTTTTGCGACATACCCGACTCGTTGTCGCGTTTGGAACCCAGCAAGTCTAAATTGTCTACCTTAATTACCGGCTTCGAGCGATTTGCCCCGCTATTGCGGTCTTGCCAGCGCTCGAACTTCAAAGAGCCTGTTACTCCAATTAGAGAGCCTTTGCGAACATAGTCAGCAGCAATCTGCGCTGTTTTACCCCAGATTTCCAGATTAAACCAGTCTGTTTGTTCGTCTGGGTTGCGCGATCTTTTTCTCACTGCCAGCGTCAACTTGCACAGGACTGTACCTGACTCAAAATACTTCACGTCCGGGTCGCCGCCGACGCGACCTACTAAAGTCACAACATTAAGACTCATAAACTTTTTGGGAAATGTGGTCGATCGGTGATGTAGTTAAACAGTCCACACGCGCCTTAGCCTCCAAACTGAACTTGGAACAGCGCTTGTGAGGCTTCATCCTGATTGTACACCCAGTTAGGAGAACATATTGATGGTGGATGATTGGCAAGTCTGCGCTCAACCTGAGCTCGACAATGTACATTTCTGACTAGACTCAGGATGAAAAACGTAATAGAATCCACCTCGGTTACACTTTTGTAACAACATTATTGCACACAATAGTATTTTAGTTTTTGGGGGGGGTACGAATCAGTGGGTCTTCTCAATCGATTTTCGTTATCTAGAGATATGGGTATCGACCTCGGTACTGCTAACACGCTCGTTTATGTATCGGGCAAAGGTATTGTTCTGCAGGAACCTTCTGTAGTGGCGATCGACCAAGAGTTAAAAATACCGCTGGCTGTTGGAGAAGAAGCTAAAAAAATGCTCGGCCGCACGCCAGGGAATGTCATAGCACTGCGCCCGCTTCGCGACGGGGTAATTGCAGACTTCGATACGGCCGAACTAATGCTCAAGACTTTTATCCGCAGGGTTCACGAAGGCCGAAGCTTAGTTTCGCCGCGGATAATTATTGGCATCCCCAGCGGTGTCACGGGAGTTGAGAGGCGTGCTGTCATTGAGGCGGCGACTCAGGCTGGTGCTAGAGAAGTACGGTTAATTGATGAACCCATCGCGGCGGCGATCGGGGCTGGACTGCCTGTTGCTGAGGCGACTGGCAATATGATTATAGATATAGGCGGAGGTACTACGGAAGTTGCGGTTTTGAGTTTGCAAGGTACGGTGATCAGTGAGTCTGTGCGGGTAGCCGGCGACGAACTCAATGAGGCGATCGTCCAATACATGAAAAAAGTTCACAATTTGGTCATCGGCGAACGCACTGCTGAAGAAATTAAGATTCAGGTTGGTTCTGCATATCCAACTCCAGAGGATGACGATGTAATGATGGAAGTGCGGGGCTTGCACTTACTGTCGGGTTTGCCGCGAACTGTCACTATCAAGGGCCCAGAAATTCGCGAAAGTATGTCGGAACCGCTTTCAGTAATTGTGGAAGCTGTCAAGCGTACTTTGGAACGCACCCCGCCGGAATTAGCAGCAGATATTATTGACAGGGGAATTATGCTGGCTGGTGGTGGCGCGCTGATGAAAGGTTTAGATACTCTGATCAGTCACGAAACAGGAATTGTCACTCACGTGGCCGCCGATCCGCTGTGCTGCGTGGTTTTGGGAACTGGTAGAGTATTGGAAAACAAACAGTTGGAACGGGTTTTCAGCGGGCAGTCGTCGCGTAATATGTAGTTAACAAATTTGGGATTGTGGATTTAGAAATAAATACGGCTGCAATCTCAAATCTAAAATCCTGACTTAACAATTTTAGATTAGTGAAATTATGCTAAAAAATACATTCCGAAAGTGGTGGGATCTGCGGCTGCAAATAGCTCTTTTAGGTTTAGCTGTAACTGCCGCTTGGGGAGTTCGACAAACACAAGGTGCGGCAGTATTTGAAGTTTACAATTGGGTGACTCGTCCGTTTCACGCCAACGGATCAGCGCAAGAGGAACTCATCTCGGCGCGCACTCAAGAATTGCAAGCGCAGGTATTAGAATTAGACAATCAAAATCAGAAGCTAAAAGAGCTTTTAGGTTACGTTTCGGCTAAGAAACCAGCAGGGATTGTAGCTCCTATTGTGGGTCGCAGCGCCGACCACTGGTGGCAGCAAGTAACCTTGGGGCGCGGCAGTAACGATGGCATCAAAACAGATTTTACTGTGATGAGTCCCGGCGGTTTAGTAGGCAGAGTAGTCAGCGTTACTCCTAATACTAGCTTGGTGCTGTTAGTCAGCGACGCTACGAGTCAATTGGGTGTGGGAATTACCCGCAGTCGTCACATGGGTTTTATGCGCGGGAAAGGCGGAAATCAGGCGGTGATGGAGTTTTTTGAGAATGTTCCCAATGTCAAGCCTGGGGATGTGGTTTCAACTTCTTCTTACAGTCAGTTGTTCCCTCCTGGTTTGCCTGTGGGAAAAGTGGTTTCGGTGGATATGAATAAAACTCCGGCTCCTGAAGCTGTGGTTGAGTTTTCTGCACCGATGAATGCTCTGGAGTGGGCGGTGGTTTATCCCCACTCTAAGCAAGTCGAACCCAAGGATTCGCAGAGTCAATCTTCTGCAGCATCTGGGGGAGCACAGCAATAATGAAAGCTTTATCTCGGATGTCTTCGCGATCGCGCCCATTTCTTAACTTCGCAGTTACATTTCTATCTGTGATGCTGTGCATACTGATATTGCCCACTCGGATGCCGGGAATGGAATTGTTGGGAATTGGGCCTAACTGGCTGTTAATTTGGTTGGTAGCTTGGAGTATTAAGCGGAAACGTACAGTTTGGGGAGCCGCTAGCATGGGCTTGGTTTTGGGGTTCCTTCAAGATGCGATGACGGCTCCTCATCCCAGCCACGCTGTCAGTCTAGTTGTTGTAGGAGTCTTAACAGTTGTTTTGCAGAAAACCTGGTCGATTCCGGTAGATATTGTTGAGAGAGATCCGATTCCGATCGCGTTAATTGTGTTTGGGATGGCGGTGGTAGCGGAAACGGTGATGGGACTGCAATTTTTTTCTATGGGCGATCGGGCTTTACTGGAAATTTGGAGCTATCACCAGCGAGTGGCTTTGTGTTCTGCTATTCTTAGCAGTCTTTGGGCTCCGGTGATTTATTTTCCGCTCAATCGCTTGTGGGAAATGACCAGGAATTTAGAAAAATCTTAGTCAGTCATCAGTCATTAGTCATTAGTCATTCGTTAACAGTCATTAGTCATTCGTTAACAGTCATCAGTCATTAGTCATTAGTCATTCGTTAACAGTCATTAGTCATTCGTTAACAGTCAACAGTCAACAGTCATTAGTCATTCGTTAACAGTTAACCGTTAACAGTCAACAGTCATTAGTCATTCGTTAACTGTAGTCATTCTACTATTACTTGTTGCGCCGAACCTAATAAGTGATGAACGGCAATAATCAAATCGCTGAGAATGAAATTAGGCTGGTGCTTTTGCAGTTGATATCGGCTGCGAATTCCGCAGGTAACGGCAATTGTAGGTATTCCCAATGCTTTTCCTGCGAGGATGTCTGCTTCTGTATCTCCGATCATCCAAGCCGAACCCAGCGATGACTCAAATTCTTGTGCCACTTCAGCCAACAATTCAGTTTTTAAGGCTGTATAGTTGTGATAGGCCGCATCCGCCATCTGAGTTCCGCGAATGCTGGTAAACAGTCTGGCTAAACCGTAATTTTGTAACAGTTGAACGGCTTGATTTCTCGGCCGCAGGGTGACTAAAATCAGCCGCACGCCGCGGGAGTGCAGAAGTCCGATCGCCCATTGCACTCCCGGCTGGATGCGATCTAAGTGCAACAAGTCTGGCTGATTGACAATTTGACTGACGCATCCTAAAAAAACGTTAATTTCTTCTCCCGACAAGCCGGAACTTTTGGCTATTTCAGCATCGGGCACGCGGTTTTGCTTCATTTGCCAAAATTGCTGTTTGCTGAGGATTTGAAGGTTGAGGTTGATTCCCCGATCGAGATAAGCTGCTTGAGTATCGGCCAATCCCTGTTGATAGGTGGCATAGTAGCGATCGGAAACATCGACTATGGGCCCGTCTAAATCGCAAAATACCGTCATCCGGGGGGACGAGTCAGCCTCTGATGGTAGGTTGTACTGAAGGTTTTCCGAGTCTTGGGCGACAGCAGTTAACATAAAACGTTAAGTAAATCTAGGGAGTTATACATTTCTTGACTGTAGCAAAAAATGTATAAGTTATAATACATAAATTTTAATGCTTTTATTAAAAAAACCTATGAATTTTTTGAAGATTGGGATCAATAAGGGCGATCGAGCCTGCGCGTCGATAAAATTCAGAGAAAAAGTGATTTTTGTGGCTGTTAATATGTGCTTTAGCCATTAAAGTTTAGAATTAAGTTTTTAGTCTTCTGTAATTTACCCATGCTCAAACAAAGCGATTTTGTTAGGAATTCGGACACTAATCGAGTAGAGGTGCTGTCCGAAGCACTGCCTTACATTCAACACTTTGCCGGTCGCACCATAGTTGTCAAATATGGCGGTGCGGCGATGAAAGATAGCAATCTCAAAGACAAGGTGGTTCGGGATATTGTGCTGCTAGCTTGCGTGGGGATGCGTCCGGTTGTGGTTCACGGCGGCGGCCCGGAAATTAATATTTGGCTCGAAAAATTAGGAATTGAGCCGCAATTTAAGGATGGTTTGCGGGTGACTGATGCGGCGACAATGGAAGTTGTAGAAATGGTTTTGGTGGGTAAAGTAAATAAGGAAATTGTTTCGTTAATCAACCAAGCCGGCGGCAAAGCAGTGGGATTGTGCGGCAAGGATGCCAACCTGATTCAAGCTCGTCCAGATGGGCGGGAAGGAATTGGGTTTGTGGGTGAAGTCAGCGGCGTGAAAATCCAGATTTTGGAATCTTTGGTGAACAGCGGATATATTCCGGTGGTGTCGAGCGTGGCCGCCGATGAAAACGGTCAATCTTACAACATTAATGCTGACACGGTAGCTGGGGAAATTGCCGCTGGTTTGGGAGCGGAAAAGTTGATTTTGATGACAGATACTGCGGGCATTTTAGAGGATTATCACAAACCAGAGAGTCTGATTGCTAAGTTAGATATTCAGGAAGCGAGACAGTTGGTTGAGTCGGGAGTTGTGTCTGGGGGCATGATTCCCAAAGTTAACTGTTGTGTGCGGAGTTTGGCTCAGGGTGTGAAGGGTGCTCACATTATTGATGGTCGAATTCCTCATGCTTTGCTGCAAGAAATATTTACCGATGCGGGGATTGGGTCGATGATTGTGGCTTCTGAGTTTAGCAGCGCGAACTTAAGGCCTAAGTAAGGGGTAAATCCTAGCGTGGGGAGGGCGGGTGCGTGAAATGGGTAAACTCGCTGCGATCGCGTATATCCTAACTAAACCTGCCCCTAAAAACCTTGAGAAGGTACTTCTAGGAAATTACTTCAACTACTTCTAACCGTTGTTGGATTTCAGCTTTTCTTAAACTACGATCAAACACTTTAGAGTTTTGGATTCTGTTGCGATTCTCAAGCCGATTGCCAATACGCGATTAGCGCTAGTGGAACCAGAATACGCATCTATTTCTAGTTTACCAGTTGGACTTGTGGGAACTATTGTTGAAGTGTATGATACGGGAAAGGAATGTCAGTATTTAGTGGAGTTTGCTGATAGTCAAGGGAGTGAATATGCTATGGCTATGTTGAAAGCTGATGAAATTTTTGTTCTGCAATATGAACTTGCAGTTGCTTAGTAATGTGAGGACAATAGAAGGTAAGGATTCAGGTCAAAAAAGACTTAAGTATCAAAAGCTGGTAAAATAAACGAATGAAAAAGCCCGCAGCCACCAGACAGAAAGAAAAAATCCAAATCGAGCAGTTGAGCCAAGCTGAACTGGTATAACTCGTAATGGGGCTGCAAAAAATAATTGAAGAATTGCAAGAAAAACTAGCCATTGCTACGGGAAAAAGTCGAACCACCAGTCAGGCTTCTTCGATTCCTCCATCACACGATAGAAGTGGGAGTAGGAGCACTCCAAAAGACCAATCAACGAGTAGCAGCAGCGGTAAAGCCAGCTATAAATGCACTGTGGAAATGGGCGTGCAATCAAATGTTCATGTAGATGAAACGCTAAGAGTGTTTGATGGGGGTTAAAGAAGGGCTATGGACGGCTAGTGGAGAGGGATTCTGTTTATTCCATTCCGCGGATACTTTTGTGACGTGTGGAACTAGAAACCATGCTGGGTACAGAATTTGCTGGGGTCTTAAGCTCAGATGATTTCAGCGTTTATAATGGTGGCACAATCACAGCTCAACAGAAGTGTCTAAGCTGTTGTGCATTTAAAACGCATATTGGTATAATATAACATAATGATATTCAGAAAAAGTGAATGCCTGCTAAAAACTTTCTCAGTTCCGAGACAAAGTAAACTCTGCAACAAGCATTAAAAGACCATGAGCATCCAGACATTCGACAAAGAGCGTTAATATTTTTATTACTAAACAACGGAAATACACAAGCTCAGACTGCTGAACTAATTGGATGTTCTCTCATAAAAGTTGCCTACGGTCGCATTCATGGTCATCCTGATAATTTAGACAGTTTTAAAGATAATAGGATGAAGGGTAATTACCGAAAAGCCACATAAAAATACATTGATTTACTTTTAGAAACAGTTGAAATAGAGCCTGAGAAATATGGTTATGAGTTCGGAATATGGACAACAGCTAGACTTGCAATACATCTAGGAGAGCAGACAGAAATAGAGCTGAGTAGTACCCAATTTAGGAGGATTTTAAACTCAAAAAAGTATGTTTTCTTTTCGGCTAAATCTAGCTTAGAGTCTAAGCAATATACGGTATAAAGGGGGTTGATTTAAAAATAAATTAGCGGAGTATTTAAAAATAGAAAAGTAATATCCAAACCTTTTGCAGGTATGGTTTTAGAACGATAGTGCATTTAGTTTAAGGGTGATTAGAAGGAAGAACTGGTGTATAAAAGTAACTCGAAGTAACATTCATAGGAGAGCGACGAAAAAGTCGTATTAATGTTATGGGTGGAGTAAGATATTAAGATAAAAAAAACGGGTATATTTTATTCCATCTGGGAATTATGCTAATTTTTATGCAGTGCTGAAAAAATTTTATGAAGATTTAAAAGCCGAGTGGATATTGCAAGTAAATTTAGCGGAAGACTTTCAAGATAAAGGCTGTAAGTTTGTGATATTTTTGGACAACGCTAGTTTTCATAAAAAAGCAGAGACTTTGCAGAAAATAGCGTCAGAAATGCCGAATCTAATCATAGAGTTTTTGCCAAAATATAGCCCGGACTATAACGTAGTTGAATTAGTATGGCATTCCGCCAAGGAATATGTTGCTAATAGATTATTTGAATTGAAAAACTAGAATCACTGTTACATAAACTTTTAAATGAGGGCGGGCTAAGAGTGCCCAACCCTACTCCCTACAAGAAAATTTACTCTTTGTGGAAGAGGCCGGAAAGCTTGTTGTTAAGAATGATGCAATATTGTGGGAGTAATTGATATCTGCTGGCATTTTCCCCAAACCTGTAGAGGCGAGTTTTACCAACTATAAATTGCCTAAAATCAATAATCTCATAAACCCGCCCCCACCCGACGATAAAATGCTGGATAGAGAATTGTGCAAGATGTGCGAGTGAATTGATATCTTGTGCCGAACGCCACAATCAGCCAGATGTTTCAATCCTACAGCCGACTATTGCCACAGGTGCAACATATGAATTTATTAGATATATTAAACAAAGCTAGTTTTTTCTATAATAACGCTTATGGCTGTCAATTTCGCTACGTCCCCCGCTTCTAGTCTCAAACCAGAAGCCCAGAATATCTCAGCACTCAAACAAGTCTTCCAGACAATTGATGCCGATAGCTGTCCGGGTTCCTATAATTTTCATATGCACACAGTCTACTCTGACGGGCGATTGCAGCCAGAGAAATTGATGGAACAAGCCATAGCCCGCGGTCTCAAGGGCTTAGCTATCACCGACCACCACAGCACCGAAGGCTACGTTAAAGCTCAAATTTGGCTGGATAATTGGAAATTAAACCATCCTGACAAAAATAGTGAAGCACCTAGTCTCTGGACAGGCGCTGAAATTAATGCCGAATTGCTCAACAATGAGGTACACATTCTCTGTTACGCCTTCGATCCGCAAAATCCCAGTCTCAAACCTTACTTGCGAGGTAAAAGTACAGAAGGCACCTATTGTTATTCAGCAGCCAGGGTAATTGAAGCTATTCATGAAGCAGGAGGTTTAGCAGTTCTAGCACATCCTTGCCGGTATCGATCGACTGCAGATAAACTAATCCCAGAAGCAGCCAGTTGCGGCATTGACGGTGTAGAAATTTACTATGCTTACGGTAATCCAAATCCTTGGAAACCGAGTCCCAAACAAACTGCTTTAGTCAAAGATTTAGCAGAAACTTATGGTTTGCTGGGAACTTGTGGCACGGACTCTCACGGCCTGAGTCTTTTAGTCCGAATCTAAATAGTTCGGAAATAAGAAGTGCTTTATCCTGTCCTTGCCAGTCTAAGCGTTAGCGGATATATCTCTTATGAAAGCAATCACCATGAGCCGAAAACAAACAGTTGATCAGGTCAATCGATTTTAGATTTTAGATTTTAGATTTTAGATTGACTGCACGGATAAATACGTTCGGCAAGTTTCATTTGATACAGGTTTTTTATTTCTGGACGGATGAATCACGTGGCGGGTATCCTGGATGCTTGATTGTCATATTAGGTGCGCTAAAATGACTATAAAATTGTTTGGTAGTGAGGACTTCAGTCCTCATAAAAGTCTGTGGACTGAAGTTTTTACTACTTGCCTGATAACGGCTATTTTACGGGACGTGAGATAATTGCGATCGCCAGAATGAGCTTTCGGTATCCAAAAGTAAGCAATTGCTTTCTTCAGGTAATATCGTTGCAACTCCGAGAGACATTGCGCCCTAAAAACCAGTCGCCCTTCTACCGTTCCGGGAACAACTGACAGGCCCTGTTCGTTGGCTGATTTGCCCACTCCAAGCGAGAATTTCCAAATCGATCCATCCAACCTTCCAAATAAGCGCGATTAGCCTTTTTTTCCTCTGGATCGGAGGTATTCATGGGATGAGGTGCTAAACCAAAAATAGTCGCCGTCGTCACGCAAAACATCGACTTCTGAAAACTTTGGCAAATTTGCACCCGCAGATCATCTTCACCCCGACAGCTAGTGCGATAAACTGCGTGCAAATACTCCGGCAAATAATGCCGCATATCTTGCATCAATTGAGTTGGCGGAATCCCTGCACCTCCAATAGGTAATGGATCAGCAAACAAAGCCCCGTAGGCAAAATCTTTTTGTTTTTCCGGGATTTGATGGGCTTGAGCGTTGTAGGAAACTGTGCCAAAAAAAGCTGTGCCCCGAAAGAAAACAGCCTCTACATAAGGCACCGCTACATCTGGTAAAAATGTCAAGTTAGCCGAGGCCGGAATGATATCGTAGACTTGACTGTGAATCTTGACGCTGTAGGTAATCGGTAGGCTGGCGGCGGCGACTAAACCGGCTTTGACAAAATCAACTACATCAGAAATAGACTTAGTTTCCCCTCGATCGTAGGAATCAGATAAGTCCATAAACAAATCGCTCATTACCCGCCAAAACTGACCGAGACCGGTGTAGTAAGCCAGCATCCGCACTTGTTCCGGCAAAAAATTAGGAAAGGTTTTGTTTAGTCCCTGCATGAAAAAATTGCCTTTCAATTTAGCAGCGATCGCCTTTTCGACCAAACTGCTAAATTCCGGGGAATCCAAATAACTGTCCAAACCGCCGCCGCCGTGCCAAAGCATTGTTCTCATGCAATACTCAGCATACTCAAAATTTATGCGATCGTGCCACAAATAGCGAATTAATTTCGGCAGAGTCACATCTCCGTTGAAATATTTAAAAAACGGAAAAAGCACTAAAAACTGTTCTTCTGCAATATAGTTGAGATTGCGAGAATAGGCATCTAAAACAATAGCATAACTTTTCAGTACGCCGACAACTTCAACTACATTTTCCGTAGATTCAGGCAGTAAAGCTTTGCCTGATTCCAAGATGTCAATGTATGCGGATAGGGGATGGGAAGATGGTTTTAATACGGTACTTGTCATTTTTATTTAACCTTAATTGAAGGAAGGCACGACACGGATTTGAACACGGATACACTGATGAATGGAATAGGTAGGGACACGGCAGTGCCGTGTCCCTACAGCCGTCTGCTGTATTTTATGGGATTGAAAACTGCCATAGGACTAAAGTCCGATGCTACTGATATCTTGCACCATTCTCAATTAGCCCTAGGGGCGGGTTCGCCAACAGCCTTAAAGCTTGCAAATAGGTTATATAAACCCGCCCGACCCCACGAAAAATCCTCTTATTGATATTGCTGCAAGATGTCAGATGCTACAAACTTAGGTCATATTTTATTTCAAGTTTTGAGCAATCACTTTAACTTGGGGTGGCACATTAGCAACCATTCCGATCGCAGTTTTTTCGCTCAAAGCAACTAAAACTCCCGGCTGCACTCCCATGATGGCAATAATTATTGCTAAAACCAGCGAAGGAATGCGATCGTCCCAGCGGACTTGCGGCAAATTTACCACCACATCCGAAAGGCGGCCGAAAAAGGCGCGGTTGACCATAATTAAAAAGTAAACTGAAGTTAAACCAGTGCCGATCATGCAGAGCAAAGTTTGCACGGGAAACACTGGCAAACTGCCCCGAAATATCAAAAATTCAGCAATAAATCCAGCCAAACCTGGAATGCCGGCACTAGCCATCACGCCGAGGATCATTAAACTGCCAATCATCGGCAAACCGCGATCGGGATTGAACAAACCTTTGAGCACATCGATGTTGCGGGTGCCGGATTTTTTGTAAATAACGCCGACACTCAAAAATAGCAGCCCTGAAATTAAACCGTGGCTAACCATTTGCAAAACTGTTCCCAGCATACTAATCGGAGTAGCTGCGGCGCTAGCTAACAAAATGTAGCCCATGTGAGCGATCGAACTGTAAGCTACAATTTTTTTCATATCTTTTTGGGCGATCGCGCAACTCGCCCCGTAAAGCACGCTTACCACCGCCCAACTCGCCAACCAAGGTGCCGCCACCGCCCACGCATCTGGAAACAAACCCAAACCAAAACGCAGCATCCCATAAGTTCCCAGCTTCAAAAGCACCCCCGCCAGCAGCACCGAAACCGGCGTCGAAGCTTCTACGTGAGCATCCGGCAGCCAAGTATGAAAAGGCACCAAAGGCATCTTAATTCCAAAAGCCAGCAACACCCCTGCCAGCAAAACAATTTGCCTTACCAAAGGCAATGGCAATCCTCCTTGTAAATGCGATGCGCCCGCTGCACCAACCATATCGAAACTCGAAGCACCGCTAAGCCAACCAGTACCCAAGAAAGCAGCCAGGAGCACAATTCCCGAAAATGCAGTATAGATTAAAAACTTAGTAGCAGCATAACCCCGGCGCTCGCCTCCCCAAATCGCAATTAACAGGTAAAGCGGAATCAATTCTACCTCAAAAAACAGGAAAAACAGCAGCAAATTTTGAGATAAAAAAGCCCCTGTTACGCCGCCGGTAATTAACAAAATCAAAGAATAATAAAGTCGAGGTCTGCGGATCGACTCATCCGTAGCGTAAATAGCTATTCCTGTCAGCAGAGTATTTAAAATTACCAAAGGCAGAGCCAAACCATCAACACCGAGATTGTAATTCAATCCCAAAACATCTATCCAAGGAATGAATTCCGCAAACTGCAACTGACTGGTACTGGCATCAAACTGAACTGCCAAAATCACCGAGAGAATAAAAGTTATACCCGCAATGGCGATCGCTACATTCCGAACTATTTTAGAACTCACTGAACCAGGCCAGATCCCAATCAGGGCAGCGGCCAACATAGGTATCCAGATTAAAGCACTGAGCATCAATTAAAACTTTCCTTTATTACGCAGTTTTTAGAGATATAGCAATCCTAAATCATTTGTGAATTTCTTACTCCCTCCCCAAGGCATCGGGGAGGGTTGGGGTGGGGTAAAAAAATTACGACTCCTGCAAGGATTGGTATATATTTAACATTAACGCAAAGCAACTGCATAAAAAAGCGATCGGCCCATTTTCTTGTTAACATAGATTCAAATGTGTCTGGAATCCTCCTATGACCTCAAGTCTTACAGATCGAGAAGATTTGCAAATTAAATCCGGTTCTCCTTCCACCCGCCTCACCGTTGCCGACTTGGAACAACTGCAAGGTATACTCTCGGAAGCGCATCTAGACTACCAATTAGAACTCGTAGACGGGAAGATTATCCTTATGGGCCCATCAGACATTGTATCGAGCGAAATTGGGGCAGAGTTAGTCAGACTTTTACTAAACTGGGTCAAACCCCGCAAACTTGGACGAGTGTTTGAGTCCAGTGGCGGGTTTATTCTCCCCAATTCAAATCTTACAGCACCCGATGTTTCGTTTGTAACCGCCGATCGCCTCAAACAAAGTAAAAGGTATTTTGCCGAACTCGTTCCCGACTTAGTTGTAGAAATCAAATCTCAGTCCGATCGCCTCAAACCCCTGCGAGAAAAAATTTTATCATTTATCGAACTAGGAGCCAAAGTAGGAATATTAATCGACCCTGACAAGCGCACAATAACAATTTACACTCCCCAAGCAGATCCAGTGGTATTGAGAGACGGCGACATGATTTCAATTCCCGAACTTTTGCCCGGTTGGGAAGTTCCAGTGATCGAATTGTGGCCGATCGAGTTTGAATAAAAGTAGATAAAAAAGCAGACAAACCCAGAATAAAATCATCTGCGTTCATCTGCGGTTTAAAATTAAATAACATCAGACAAAAAGCAGACAAACCCGAAAAATTCATCTGCCAACCTCTGCTGTTTAAAACTGCCAAATAATCAACCCCAGCAACACCGCAACCCCCCCCACAATAGTCAACACATAAAACTGCGACTGACCGGTGCCGCTGTACTTCAACCCTTCACCGCTGAAAATTGTGGCAAAACCGAACAAATTCACCGCCCCGTCCACCACATACCTATCAGTCCAAGCGCTGATTTTAGAAATAAAAGCCACAGCCCAAACGACAGTCAAGCGGTAAACTCGATCGATATAAAAATCGTAAGCAAACAAATCCTGCAACGCTGGCACCGGCAGCCGTACCGGTCGAGGTAAAACCCCGTACCAATAAATCGCCACCCCAACCGCAACGCCAATCAATCCAGATAACAACAACAGCGGTGTATCCAGCGTCTTCAACAGCAAATTTAAAGTATCAAAATCTCCCGTTTCCGCCCAAGGGCCAGTCCAACTAATTAACAGTTGCCACTGCTGCAACATCCAAGGAACCAACAGCCCCATCACTGTCAGAATTACCATCGGCAAAGCCATCGGCCAACCAACTTCTGGAGCTCTGCGAGTTTTCGGCTGCGGTTTTCCCACAAACACTAAACCGAATATGCGAGTTAAATTTAGCGCTGTCAAACCGTTAACTAAAAGCAGCACTATTACCAGCCACAAAGGCACCGTCCAAAAACCGTTGAGCCAGCGTCGCATCGCCCAAAAGTTGCCCAGAGGCAACAACGCTACCATCCCCGCAGCGCCTACTAAATAAGCCGTAGTCGTGGCAGGCATCTTTGACCACAACCCACCCATTTCTGTTAAATTTTGAGTGTTAGTTGTGGTAATAATTGACCCTACGCTCATGAATAATAGGCCTTTGGCGATCGAGTGCGCGAACAGCAACAGTAAAGCAATGTCAACTTGATTTAGCCCCACGGCGATAAACACCAAACCCAAAGAAGCGCTGGTAGAATGCGATAGTGCTCTTTTGAGGTCGATTTGGGCGATCGCCACCAAGGAAGCGCCAACAGCCGTCACCGCCCCCAAAACCACCAGCACCCCATCCGTCACGGGCGACAGCGCTAAAACAGGCTGAAGTTTAATCAAAACATAAGCCCCAGCGCCCACAACTACCGTATTCCGCATAATCGAAGCCGGGTTTGGCCCTTCCATCGCCTCGTCGAGCCACAAATGGAAGGGAAATTGAGCGCACTTGGCTGTAGGGGCGGAGATTAAAGCCAAACCTAAAAGAGTCGCCACTAGGGGAGACAAAGTTGCAGTTTCCGCCCATGTTTCTAAATCGGAAAAATTCAAACTTCCTGCTAAAGTTGAAAGCGTCACTACTCCCATCAGCAGTGGCACGTCTCCTACACGCTTGGTTAAAAACGCATCTCTAGCGGCTGTTACTACCAGCGGTTGAGCGTACCAAAACCCGACTAGCAAGTAAGTTGAAAGCGTCAGCATTTCCAATAAAGCGTAAGTTAGAAGCAGTGAGTCGCTAATAGCAATGCCGCTAATTGCTGCTTCAAAAAAACCGAGCAGCCCAAAAAATCGAGCTAGCGCCCAGTCTTTTTCCATGTAGCCTAGAGCGTAAATTTGTGCTAGCAAACTCAGAAGTGTAACTAACTCCATTGCTCCGACGCTGACCGTGGAGATTTCTATTGCAAAAGACAAATCTAAATCGGCTGCTTGCACCCAGTGCACGAGCAACTGTTGCGGCGGTTGATCCCAAGTCGCTGTAAAAATAACTGATCCGTGTATGAAAGCCACCACTGTCATCAGCAAATTGAAGTAAGCTGCTGGTCTTGGGCCTGTTCTGCGAATGGTGCCGGTAGACCACGGCAAAGTTAAAATTGCGCCTATTAAGCCATATAAAGGTACCCACCAACAGGCTTGGAGGAGAAATTGAGTCATTTAATTTATGCCTTAAACTTGAAATTACTGGCTGCTTTTATACAAAAACAGTAGCGGGCGATCGCGCGAGGCCCTAAAACTTTGACTAAACCCGATCGTATAGTTGTGGCAAAATAATTTGCAGTCCAGATTAACTATACATGAAAGCATCAAAACTGATAATTATCTCAACACTAATTTATAAGCTGAGCAGAGGAGGCACTCAAAGAAAAAAATGTCTGCCGATGGGCCAAGACTGCCTTTTTTGGCTATTTACCCGCGATCCCCATTTTGAACTCCCCTAATTTCCTGCCAGCGATCGGCTCCGGCTTCGCATACCGAACTCTACTTTATGAGTATTCTTACTTACTTTAATCCCCCCTCGCTCTCGGTATCTACCCCTCTAAATATTAAGATTATTAAATAAATATGAAATTATTTTAAGTAACATAAAAAATTTTAATTTTTGTTATTAAACATTATGATGTTAGTTTATATTGTCAAGGTGGACAGCTTCCCCTATTCTTATAGGATAGGAAGCTTTACACTGCCTTACTAAAAAATGTGGGCCTCCCCGTCCAAATTTTTAGATTTCTCAAAGATTTGTAACGGTAATTTCGCTCATCCTCAAAGGAGATTCAAAAATGTCAATTGCCGTGGGAATGATTGAGACAAAAGGTTTTCCCGCTGTGGTGGAAGCTGCCGATGCTATGGTCAAAGCTGCCCGCGTTACCCTCGTGGGGTATGAAAAAATCGGCAGCGCCCGCGTCACCGTAATTGTGCGCGGCAACGTGTCGGAAGTCCAAGCCTCAGTCGCAGCCGGAGTGGAATCCGTCAAGCGGGTCAACGGCGGAGAAGTCGTCTCTACCCACATCATCGCTCGCCCCCACGAAAACCTAGAATACGTTCTGCCGATTCGATATACAGAAGCAGTAGAACAGTTCCGAGGCTACTAAGTTCTTAGCGCACAAAAATTTCGTTAAAGGAAAATTTGTGCGATCGTCAAAAATTAACTGTTTAGTTCCCCAAATATTCAATCAGGAGTAAAACCAATGGCAATTGCAGTTGGCATGATCGAAACCCTAGGCTTCCCCGCAGTGGTAGAAGCCGCTGACGCGATGGTCAAAGCAGCCCGCGTCACCTTGGTAGGCTACGAAAAAATCGGTAGCGCTCGGGTTACGGTCATTGTAAGAGGAGATGTCTCGGAAGTGCAAGCTTCTGTCGCAGCCGGAGTAGAGTCAGTGAAGCGCGTTAACGGCGGACAAGTGATGTCCACCCACATTATCGCCCGCCCTCACGAAAACTTAGAGTACGTGCTGCCGATTCGCTACACCGAAGCTGTAGAACAGTTCCGTGAAGGCGTGAGTGGCATTCGCCCTCTCAACAGATCATAAGATAGGCGATTCCCTACGGGATAGCTTCGCTTCACGGCTGTTAGGGGCGTTTGGTAATTAAAAATTAAAAATCGCGATGTTTTTGATTTAGCATTTTTAATTTTTAATTGAGGTGGGCATGGGATATTGGTTATTAGTCATGAATCATGAGTCCGTCGATTTTAGATTTTAGATTTTAGATTTTAGATTTTAGATTGACTCTCGCATTGAATTGGGGAGCTTGAACTCTTAGTCTAAAATTTCGATCTCGTCCACTTAAGTGGGGAATTTTACCCGTTTCTGGCGAGTCATTAGTTACTAGACGAAAAACTCTAAAAGACGCAGAGCAGACAGAAGAAAGCAAATCTAAAAACGACAAGTGACTAAGTGAAAAAATGACAATTACCAATTACCTATTACCTATTACCTAAAATGCAAATGGCCAAAGTTCTCGGCACAGTTGTCAGTACCCAAAAAGAGCCGACACTGAGAGGATCGAAATTTCTACTGCTGCAATTCATCGATGAGGAAGGTTCGCCAGTTCCCGGCTATGAGGTAGCCGCTGACTGTGTGGGCGCTGGTATAGATGAATGGGTTTTAGTAACCCGAGGCAGCGCAGCCCGGATCGCGCCCGGAAGCGAAAACCGTCCGATCGATGCTCTAGTAGTAGGCATTATAGATACTGTCAATGTAGAAAACCGCCTCATTTACAGTAAAAAAGACGACCCGTACGGCTAGTTGCAACCGTTAGCAGTTAGCAGTTAGTGGAAAAATAACTAACAACTAACAACTAACAACTAACAACTAACAACTAACAACTAACAAAAAGATTTTTCAGCTTAGGAGAACTTAATTTATGGCAGTCCGCAACGTTGCGGCTCCCCCGACGCCTTGGTCGAAAAACTTGGCTGAGCCTAAAATTCACGACACCGCCTTCGTACATTCCTTTTCTAACATTATTGGGGATGTGCATATCGGTTCTAATGTGATGATTGCCCCCGGGACATCTATCCGCGCCGATGAAGGCACTCCTTTTTATATCGGACAAGGAAGCAACATTCAAGACGGAGTAGTGATTCACGGCCTAGAACAAGGCCGTGTCACAGGAGACGACGACAAATCCTATTCTGTGTGGGTGGGGAAAAATACTTCCCTCACCCACATGAGTTTAATTCACGGCCCGGCCTACGTGGGCGACAACTGCTTTATCGGCTTTCGCTCCACGGTGTTCAATGCCAGAGTGGGCAACGGCTGCATTGTCATGATGCACGTACTAATTAAAGATGTGGAGATTCCCCCCGGTAAGTACGTACCTTCGGGAGCCATCATCACTAATCAGAAGCAAGCCGATCGCTTGCCTGACGTTCAAGATTCTGACATTCAATTTGCGACCCATGTCATCGGCATCAATGACGCTCTGAGAACGGGTTATCGCTGCGCTGAGAACATCGCCTGTCTAGCACCAATTCGCAACGAGCAAACTAAAAACCCAAATATGACTCAAACCAAATATTCTACCCATGCCGGCACCCAATTGAGTTCAACTCTTGCCGATAGCATCCGTAATTTACTAGCTCAAGGATACAGCGTGGGAGCCGAACACGCCGACGCACGCCGCTTCCGTACCGGTTCTTGGCGTACTTGCGGCCCGA
>Ga0209278_1001017_pt1 | contig 18038 bp, 17 predicted proteins | sample JI81BgreenDNA_FD_187504 | JGI IMG/M metagenome (GOLD analysis project Ga0209278, IMG submission 187504) | Wastewater effluent complex algal communities from Wisconsin, to seasonally profile nutrient transformation and Carbon sequestration -... | ecosystem: Engineered > WWTP > Effluent > Algae... | reverse complement strand
GGCACCATCCACGTCTACCCGACGATGAACGAGGCGAACAAGTACGCGGCGGGCGTGTGGAAGCGGGCAAACGCCCCACAGGGCGCGCTGCGCTGGGCGGAGCGCTTCTTCCGGTGGCGCCGCGGATGAACCGGCGGGGCTTCCTCGCGAATGCGCTGGCCGCCGCCGGCATGGCTTCGGCCGCGGGCCTTCCGGTCCGTGCCTGGGCGATCGACTCGCCGACGGCCCTGCTCGATGCCGGGCTGTCCGCCTTCCTCGCCCGCCATGTCGCGTGGAACGCGGCGGGCACGGCCACCTCGGTCGACTACGCCAGCGTCCGGCGAAGCCGCGGCGAGCTGCAGCGCCTGCTCAATGCGTTCTCCCGCATCACGCTCAGCGAGTTCGAGCCATGGCCGCTGACGGCCCGGCAGGCCTTCCTCATCAACGCCTATAACGTCTGGACCCTCGCGCTGATCGCCGATGCGCCCGCTGATACCGGTTCGATCAAGGACCTCGGTGGATTCCTCCAGTCGCCTTGGAAGAAGGCCTTCATCCCGTTCCTCGGCGAAACCCGCAGCCTCGACGACATCGAACACGACCTGCTGCGCGGCGCACTGGGCTTCAACGAACCCCGCATCCACTTCGCGGTGAACTGCGCCTCGATCGGCTGTCCCGCGCTGCGGCCGGAGGCCTACACGGCCGATCGCTGGGACGCCCAGTTGGACGACCAGACCCGCCGTTTCCTGCGCGACCGCACGCGCAATCGCGTGTTGCAACGCGACCCGCTGCGCCTGGGCATCTCGTCGATCTTCGACTGGTACGGCGACGATTTCGACAGCGCCGGCGGCGTGCAGGGATTCCTCGCCCGCTACCCCGAAGCCCTCGACCTGGCCCCCGCCGAAACCGCCGTGCTGCGGGCCGGCGGTGCGCACATCGAATTCCTCGACTACGACTGGAGCCTCAATGACCGCGCCCTCGCCTGAAACCGCCGCCCACGCTGACGTCCGCGAGTACTACGGCGAGGTGCTGCAATCGAGTGCCGACCTGAAGACCGGCGCGTGCTGCCCGGCCGAAGCCATGCCGCTCGCCCTGCGACGGATGCTCGGCGACATCCATCCCGAGATCCTCGCGCGCTTCTACGGCTGCGGCTCGCCCCTGCCGCCGGCGCTCGAAGGCCGCACCGTGCTCGACCTCGGCTGCGGCACTGGGCGTGATGCCTACCTGCTCTCGCGCCTCGTCGGCCCGACGGGCCGCGTGATCGGCGTCGACATGACCCCCGAACAGCTCGCCGTGGCGAACCGCCATCGCGACTGGCACGCCGAGCGCTACGGCTTTGCGTCGAGCAACGTCGAATTCCATGAAGGCCTGATCGAAGACCTCGGCGCCATCGGCATCGCCGACGCCAGCATCGACGTGGTGGTATCGAACTGCGTGCTGAACTTGGCACCCGACAAGGTGCGTGTGTTCGCCGAGATCTTCCGCGTGCTGAAGCCCGGCGGCGAACTGTATTTCTCCGACGTGTTCGCCGACCGCCGCATCCCCGAGGCGCTGCGCCGCGACCCGGTGCTGCTCGGCGAGTGCCTCGGCGGCGCGCTGTACATCGAGGACTTCCGCCGCCTGATGCAGCAGGTGGGCTGCGCCGATGCCCGCACCGTCAGCCGCGCGCCAATCCCGCTGCTCGACCCGGCCATCGAGGCCGCCATCGGCTTCGTGAATTTCGAATCGATCACGGTGCGTGCGTTCAAGCTCGCGCTGGAGGATCGCTGCGAGGACTTCGGCCAGGTCGCGACGTACCGCGGCACGATGCCCGATGCGCCGCACGCCTTCGTGCTCGACGACCACCACACCTTCGAAACCGGCCGCCCGCTGCGCGTCTGCGGCAACACCTTCGACATGCTTGCGGGTACGCGCTTCGCGCCGCATTTCGAGCTGCACGGCGACAAGGCACGCCACTTCGGCCTCTTCGACTGCGCCCCGGCCTCACCGACGTCGGCACCGAAGGCCGCCGGCGCCTGCTGCTGAGGTCTCCGCTCGTGCAGGCTCCCGTGCTCAGCATCGTCGTCCCGGCCGGCCCCGGCGACCGCGACTGGGCCGCGCTGCTGGACGACCTGCCGGCGGGCGATGACATCGACCGCCTGCTCGTGCTGTCGGAGGGCGACCGGCTCCCGGCCGCGCCACCGGGCACTCGCGTTCTCAGCGCTCCGGCCGGCCGGGCGCGGCAGATCAATGCCGGGCTGGCGGCGGCCCACGGCGGGACGGTGTGGGTGTTGCATGCCGATTCCCGCATCGACGCGGAAACGCTCGCTGCCGCGCGGCAGGCCGCGACGGGCTTTGCGCGCGGCGACGCACCGGCGCTGTGCTGGTTCGACCTCGCATTCCACGATGGCCCGGCAGCGATGGCGATCAACGCCTTCGGCGCCAACCTCCGCAGTCGCTGGTTCGGTATCCCCTTCGGCGACCAGGGCTTCCTGGCCCCACGATCGCTGTTCGAATCGCTCGGCGGTTTCGATGCGTCGGTCGGCCGCGGCGAAGACCACGCCTTCGTCCACGCCGTGCGACGCGCCGGGCTGCCGCTGCGGCGCCTGCGCGGCCGGGTGGCAACCAGCGCGCGTCGCTACGTCGAAAACGGCTGGTGGCGGACGACAAGCGAACACCTCGTGCTGACCTGGCGGCAACGTCGCGCCTTCTCGCAAGGGGCCACGGCATGACCCCCGGCCTCGCGCTGTTCGTGAAGACCCCGGGCCGCTCGCCGGTGAAGTCGCGGCTGTGGCCCGCCATCGGCCGTGAGGCGGCGGAAGCGCTCTACCTCGACTGCGCCGCGGCCGCGGCCGAGACCGCGCTCACCCTGCAGCGTGACGGCCGGCTGCAGGCTTACTGGGCCATGGCCGAAGCCGGGCACGATGAGGACGCCGACGTCGCCACCGCATCCCATCCGTGGCAGGACTTCCCCGTGATCGCGCAAGGCGACGGCGGCCTCGGCGAGCGCATGGCCCAGGTCTACGCCACGCTGCGCGCCCACCATGGCGCCGCCCTGCTGATCGGCACCGACCTGCCGCAGCTGTCCATGCCGGCCCTGGCCGACGCCGTGGACGCCCTCGTCCACGCCAAGGCCGATCTCGTGCTCGGGCCGAGCGAGGACGGCGGCTTCTGGCTGGTGGGCGGCCGTGTCGACCTGCCGCTCGCCGCATGGACGGCGCCGCGCTACAGCACGCCGGATGCGCGCAGCGACTTCCTCGCCGCGCTCCCGCAGGGCCTGCGCGTGCACACGCTCGACACCGCGCACGACCTCGATGAACCGGGGGACCTCGCCGTCGTCGCCGCGGCACTGGCCGCCCTGCCGCGTCGCACGGAAGCGCAGGAACGCGTCTCGCGCCGCCTCGACGCCCTGCTGGCCACGATGGCGCGATGAACGCCGACCTGCTCCGCCTCGCCGCCGTGCTCGGCTTGCTGGCCCTGCTGCTGGTGCTGCAGTGGCGCATAGGCTTCCGCCACGACATGCGCATACGGCCGATGCTCGACAACCTCGTCGTCGCCTTGGCCGGCAGCGGGCTGCTGCGCCTGCTGGTGCCGGTCGGCACGGTCGGGGCCGCGCTGTGGGCGCAGTCGCAAGGGCTGGGCCTGTTCCCGGCGACCGGCCTCGACGGCGTCGGCGCGATCGCTGCGACCGTCGTGCTGATGGACCTCGCGATCTGGGCACAGCATGTCGCTTCGCACCGCTGGCCTTGGCTGTGGCGCCTGCACCGCGTGCACCACGTGGCCACGCGCTTCGAGGCCACGCTGGGCCTGCGTTTCCATCCGCTCGAGATCGTCGTATCACTGGGGTGGAAGCTGCTGCTGGTCGTGGCCCTCGGCCTTCCCGCCGCCGGCATCGCTCTCTACGAGACCCTGCTCGCGCTGGCCGCGCTGTGGACGCACGCCGACCTCGCCCTGCCGCCGCGACTCGAACGCGCCGTCAGCGCGGTGCTGGTCACGCCCACGTGGCACCGTGTGCACCATTCGCCCGAGCGCGCCTGCACCGACAGCCACTACGGCAACCTGCTCACTGCCTGGGACCGGCTGTTCCGCACCCGCCCGGTGGCGCCGCCCACCGACCAGCGCGCCATGGCCATCGGCCTCGAGGGCTGGCGCAGCGATGCCGACCAACGCTGGACCGCCCTGCTGCTGAACCCCTTCCGGCGCGCCCCGCGCCCCGCCCCCACCGAGACCGACCCGCATGCGTGACACCTGGCCCCTGCTGAAGGACATCCCGTTCCCGGCGCTCACCCGCGGCGCGTTCACGACGCTGCAGCTGAACCTCGGCTACCGCTGCAACCTCAGCTGCGTGCACTGCCACGTGGCCGCCGGGCCGCGCCGCACCGAGACGATGTCGAAGGCGACGATGGCCACCGCGCTCGCCGTCGCCGAGCGCTTCGGCGTGACCACGCTCGACCTCACCGGCGGCTCGCCCGAGATGAACCCCGAGTTCCGCTGGCTGGTCGCCGAAGCCCGCGCGCGCGGGCTGCACGTGATGGACCGGCTGAACCCCACGATCATGGAAGAGTCCGGCTACGACTGGGTCGGCCCCTTCCTCGCCGAGCACCGCGTCGAGGCCGTGGCCTCCCTGCCCTGCTACAGCCAAGCCAACGTCGACGAACAGCGCGGCGACGGCGTGTTCGAAGCCTCCATCCGCGCCCTGCAATCGCTCAACGCGCTCGGCTACGGCCAGCCCGGCAGCGGCTTGCTGCTCAACCTCGTCTACAACCCGAACGGCGCCTTCCTGCCGCCGCAGCAGGAAAAACTCGAGGCCGACTACAAGCGCCTGCTCGGGGACAACTTCGGCATCGTGTTCAACCACCTGTACGCGCTGGCCAACATGCCGATCCAGCGCTTCGGCTCGTGGCTGCAGTCGAAGGGCCAGTTCGAGGCCTACATGGGCAAGCTCCGCGCCGCGCACCGCGACGAGAACCTCGACGCGGTGATGTGCCGTTCGCTCGTCAGCGTCGACTACAACGGCGAGCTGTTCGACTGCGACTTCAACCAGATGCTGAAGATGCCGCTGGGCGGCGGCAGCGCCCCGCGCCACCTCGATGAACTCCTGCACGGGACGCTGCCGGAGCGCATCGCCGTCGCCGGGCACTGCTACGGCTGCACCGCCGGGCAGGGCTCGAGCTGCGGCGGCGCGCTGGCCTGAGACGGGCCCCAAAGGGCGGTTCGAGCCCGGATTCAGCGCCCGTGGGGTATCCTCCGCGGCCTCTTTCCGACCCCTCCCGAGAACCGCCATGGGCCTGAGCCTTGTCCCGACCGGCCGCGACGTGCCGAACGAAATCAACGTCATCATCGAGATCCCGAAGGACGCCGAGCCGGTGAAGTACGAGGTCGACAAGGAGACCGGCGCGATCTTCGTCGACCGCATCCTCTCGACCCCGATGCGCTACCCCTGCAACTACGGCTACGTGCCGCACACGCTGTGCGGCGACGGCGACCCGGTCGACGTGCTGGTGATCCTGCCGCTCGCGCTGGTGCCCGGCTCGGTGATCCGCTGCCGGCCGGTCGGCATGCTGAAGATGACCGACGAGGCCGGCGAGGACACCAAGCTGGTCGCCGTGCCGGTGCCGAAGGTGTTCAAGGGCTATGAGCACATCACCGACATCGCCCAGGTCTCGCAGCACTGGCTGGAGCGCATCGGCCACTTCTTCGAGCACTACAAGGACCTCGAGAAGGGCAAGTGGGTCAAGCTCGAGGGCTGGGAAGGCAAGGATGCGGCCATCAAAGAGATCCTCGACGGCATCGCCCGCTTCAACGCCGTCCCCGATGGCGAGAAGCCGGCGTTCTGAACAGCCCGCCATGACGCACATCCCCATGGACCCCGGCCCCGCGCCGGGGTTCGTGTTTTGTGGCCGGCCTCCACGACGCAGGGCGTCCCGCGGGCGTATCCTGCGCTGCATCAGGCCCACGAACCGGGTGGGCCGCAATCCCGCAAGGAGCCTGCCCATGTTCGTCCTGATCGTCGGCCGTGATCTCGAGCGCAGCGCGGACCTGTCCGCCACGCTGACGGCCCTCGGCCTCGACTGGACCGTGCAGTGGATCGGCGAAGCGGCCGAAGCGCAGGCCCTGCTCGAAGGCCGCGGCGTTGATGTCGTCGCCGTCGATGGCGGCGACGCCCGCGGCATCGACGTGCTGCGCCGCGCGCGCGAGAAGAACCCCACAGCCGTGCGCCTGCTGCTGCTGCCGCCGGGGGCCGAACCCAGCGCGGCGGCCATCGACATCGCCCACCGCCACCTCGGCCTGCCGCTGCAGGCGAATGCCATGGTCGACGCCGTCGAAGGCATCGGTGAACTGTTCGACGTGCTGGACAACCCCGACCTGAAGTCGAAGGTCGGCGCCATCGCCCAACTCCCGCCCGCGCCGGACACCTACCTCGCCATCTCGAAGGCCCTCTCCGACCCGAACGTGGGGGCCTCGTCCGTCGTCTCGATGCTGACGAAGGATCCCGCGCTGGTCGCGAAGGTGCTGCGCGTCTGCAACTCGGCGTTCTTCTCCGGCGGCCGCCCGGTGGCCGACCTGAAGGCCGCCGTCGTCCGCCTCGGCCTCGAAACCCTGCGCCGCGTGGTGCTGGCGGCCGAAGCCCTCTCGGCCAACAACGGGCCGGACGCCGAAACGGTCCGCCGCCGCGCTTTCTTCGCCTCGCAGCTGGCCGGCCGCCTGCTGCCCGGCCCGAGCGCGGAGATGGCCGCCACGGCGGCGATGCTGGCCGAGCTCGGCCGCTTGCTGCCCGGCTTCAAGGACGCCTACGGCAAGGACGGCAACGCCAGCTATGCCGATGCCGGTGCCTGGCTGCTGGGCCTGTGGGGCCTGCCGATGCCGATCGTCGAAGGCGTGGCCTTCCATCTCGAACCCGCGCGCAGCCGGCAGCGCGGCTTCTGGATCCCCGGCGCGGTCCACGTGGCGCACGCGCTGGTGGGCAGCATCCCGCTCGACGAGGCCTGGCTCGATGCCAGCGGCCTCCGCGACAAGCTGCCCGAGTGGCAGCGCATCCACGACAAGCTGGCTGACGCCGAAAACGCATGAGCCTGCGCGTCGCGCTGGTCGATCACCCCGACCAGCACGGCGACCTGCGCCGCCTCGCCGCCCAACTGCCGCGCGAGTGGGTCGTCATCGACGACCTGCGCCCCGAACAGGTGCTGGAGGACGCCGAACTCGGCGGCATCGATGCGGTGTTCACCAGCCCCGACCCCGGCACCATGGACGGCACCGCGCTGTTGCAGCGCCTGCAGCGCACGTGTCCCGAAGCGCTGCGCGTGCTGGTGCTGCCGGCGGGGTTCGACCTGCGTCGCGGCGAACGCCTCGCGGCGGAACCGGCGGTGCAACAGGTGATCGCCGCGCCGTTCGAGGCCACCGCGGTGCGCGCCGCAATGCGCCGCGTGTTGACGGTGCGCAGCCTGCTGCGCGATCCGGCGCTGCGCGCCGACCTCGGCCAGGTCGAGCGCCTGCCCGCCTCGCCCAGCGCCTACCTGAGCCTGCGGATGGTGGTGGCCGACGACAGCGCCGACCTCGAGGACGTCGTGCAGGTGTTGCGGCGCGATCCGGTGCTTGCCGCGCGCGTGCTTCGGGTCGCGAACTCGGCGCTGTATGCGCGGGGACGGCCGATCCTTGACCTGGGCGTGGCCACGCAGCGCCTCGGCCTGCAGACCCTGGTGCAACTGGTGCTGGCAAGCGAAGTGTTCAGCCGTCTCGGCGACAGCGAATCGCAGGGCGCGCAAACGCGTGCCCTGCTGGCGTCGACGCTGGCGATGCAGATCGCCGCGACGCCGCGCGACGCGGGCCTGGCCGGCAGCGCGGCCCTGTTGGCCGACCTGGGCCAGCAGTTGCCCGGTTCGCTGCTGAATGCGCCACCCCATCCGGGCGAATTGTGGCAATCGGCACCCCGCGTGGCCCTGCTGGGTGCGGGCCTGATGGCGCTGTGGGGCCTGCCGATGGAGATGGTCGAAGCGGTGGCTTTCCATCACGCCCCGGGCCGCTTGCCCGGACGTGGTCTTGACGTAGTCGGCGCCACGCACATCGCCCGCGCCCTTGTCGGCGATCTCCCGCTCGACGAGGCGTGGGTGGCCTCCGCCGGGCTCGCGCCGCACCTGCCGGCGTGGCGCGAACGGGCGGAGCGCCTGCAGGCCGACGTGGCCTGAGGCGCGGGGACCCGGACATCCGGGCCCCCGGCAGGCGTCACTTACTCCGGCAGCATCACCGTGTCGATCACGTGGATCACGCCATTGCTGGCGGCCACGTCGGTGGCGGTGATGGTCGCGCCGTCGATGGTGACGGTGCTGCCGCTCACGTTGATGTCGGCATCGGCGCCGTTGACGGTCGTGGCCTTGTCGAGCTTCACCGCGTCGGCGGCGAGCACCTTGCCGGCCACCACGTGGTACGTGAGGATCGCAGCGAGCTTGGCCTTGTTCTCCGGCTTCAGCAGGTCTTCGAGCGTGCCGGCCGGCAGCTTGGCGAAGGCCTCGTCGGTCGGCGCGAACACCGTGAACGGGCCCGGGCCGCTGAGCGTCTCGACGAGGCCGGCGGCCTTCACCGCGGCAACGAGGGTTTCGAAGTCGGCGTTGGCGGCGGCGACGTCGACGATGGTGCCCGGCGCCTTGTCACCACCGTGGTTGTGGGCGACGGCCGGCGTGGCGACGGCGGCAGCCACGGCCAGGGTGAGCAGCGAACGGTGCGCGAACGAAAGCATGGGCGACTCCTGGGGAAGGGGACGTGCGAAGTGCACGACGCGCACCTTGCCCAAGCGCCCGTCGGGCTGGCGTGCGTTTCGCGTGCAGGGGTTGTCGCGGCGCCGTGGCGGCAAGGTGACGGGCCTGCACGTGCGCTTCACCGCGAATGGCGACGCTGTGTCACTCACCGAAGGCCTCTAGGATGCCGACCGCCGTGCGCCGTGCCACTCTCGCCCCGCTGATCTGCATCGCCGCCATGGCGGCTTCGGCGCCGCTGCCCACGCTGGCGACGACCATGACGCCAACGCTCAACGCACGCGTCGCGCTGGTCGCCGACCACGCGGCCGTCGCACCGGGGCAGGCGTTCAAGGCGGGGCTGCGCATCGTGCATGACGAGGGCTGGCACACGTACTGGGCGAATCCCGGCGATTCCGGATTGCCCACGCGCTTCGACTGGACGCTGCCCGCCGGCGCGAACGCCGGTGCCATCGAATGGCCGCTGCCCGAGCGCCTGCTCGCCAGCGGCCTCACCAATTTCGGTTACAGCGACGCGCTGTTGCTGCCCGCCACGCTGCGCGTGCCAGCGACTGCCGCCAGCGGCTCGCGATTCCAAGCCACGCTGCGCGCCCGTTGGCTGATCTGCGAGGAAGCCTGCATCCCCGACGAAGCCACGCTGACGCTCGACCTGCCCATCGAAGCGGCACCCCGCGCTTCCCGTGACGCGGAGGACTTCCGCGCCACCGCCGCGCGCGTGCCCGTCGCCCCGCATGCACCGAGCGGCCACAGCTGGCGCGACGCCACGCACGTCGCCACGCAGATCGACGACGCCGACGCGATGCTGCGCGGCGCGACCCGCATCGAGGTATTCCCGCTGACGCCGCAGATCGTCACGTCGACGCGCATCGAGGCCCGGCTGGGGCCCGACGGCGCGCTGCGCTTCCGCCATCCCGCCAGCGAGTACTTCGACCGCATGCCGTCGCGCGTCGACTGGGTGATCGGCGCACGTGGCGAGGATGGCCGTTGGCGCGCCCTCCAGCTGTCCTTGCCCGCCGACGACGCGCGCAGCCCCTGAATCCCGATCCACCACCCCGGAGCATCGCCATGAAGACCGTCCTCGCCGCCGCCCTCGGCACCGCCCTCGCCTTCGCCAGCAGCGTCCACGCCGCCGCCACCGTCGGCCAGCCCGCGCCGGCGTTCACCCTCACCGATACGAAGGGCACCGCGCATTCGCTCGCCGATTTCGCCGGCAAGACCGTCGTGCTGGAGTGGTTCAACCACGAGTGCCCGTTCGTGAAGAAGCACTACGGCGCCGGCAATATGCAGAAGCAGCAGGCCGCGGCGACCGGCAAGGGCGTGGTGTGGTTGACGATCAACTCGTCGGCGCCGGGCAAGCAGGGCCACGTCAATGCCGAGCAGGCCAACGCCATCCTCGGCGAGTGGAAGGCCAGCCCCACGGCCTTCCTGCTCGACCACGACGGCACGGTCGGCCAGGCCTACGGCGCCAAGACCACGCCGCACATGTACGTCATCGATGGCACCGGCGTACTCCGCTACAACGGCGCGATCGACGCCAACCCCAGCGCCGACCCCGCCGACATCCCGGGCGCCACCCAGTACGTCGACGCTGCACTGGGCGATCTCGCGGCGAATCGCGCCGTGGCGCGCGGCACCACCCAGCCCTACGGCTGCTCGGTGAAGTACTGAGGAGGGCTTGGCGTCCCCCTGCTCCAGATCGGCAGGGGGACGATGGGTTGGCGGTCGACCTGCCAGAGCCACCGCCCGCCCGGGACGGCGATCTCGCGGATGATGGGATCGCTGTCCGTGACATCGCTGTCGCCCCAGATCACGGAACGCGGACGGCCGTCCGACTCGAGGGCGATCAGGGTCGAGCGATAGCGCTTCGAGAAGGCCTCGAAGCCCGAAACGGCCATCAGCTTGTTGAAGTCGATGGCGATACTGACCAGCCCCGCATCGACGCGCCCATCGGGCCTGCGCCGCTCGTAGGGCACGCGGATCGCCAGCGCCGTGCCGCCTTGGCGCAAGGTGAAGGGTCCCGCCAGCACGGCCCGCCGCTCGGTGAAGGCCCGGAGGGCGGCCAGATCGACGGGGGGTTGCCGGAAATCCACGCCAATCGCCGCCTCGTTGGGCTGCCGGGGGAACACGTCCCGGATGACCAGATCGGGGGCCAAGGCGAGCGAAACCAGCAAGGGGTCCCGCGCGGCCAAAGGCGGCCCGACGCGTTCGAAGACGGCCGAGGCCGGCCGGTCGCCGGCGCCGATGAGGATCGCGATGCCTTCGATCGGCCCCAGCGACGCCGCCAACCGCGCCTCGAGGCGCTGCTGCAGCAGGGCGACGTCCGACTCCAGCGCAGCGAGGGCCTCCTGCTGCGACAGGCGCCGCTGGTACGCCCAGGCGGCCGCGACGAGCAGGGCGCCGAGCGCCACCACGACAAGGACGGGATGCCGAAGGCGCATCACTCAGCCCAATCCCAGGACGCTGGGCAGGAAGGCCGCGCCGGCGCGATGCGGGCGCGGCCTTTCCTTTTCCGCCGCCAGCGCGGCGCGACCGAGCGCCGCGAGGAAGGGCCGGCTCACCGTGTCGTACTCGTAGCGGTCGTCATTGAGCACGCCGTCGGCGTTCGCATAGACATTGGCACTCAGCAACACCTCGCACTGGCCGTCCGCGTCGGTGAGCAGGGCCGTTTCGCCCTGGTGGCCGAAGGCCTCGCCGGTCTTGCCGAAGCTGCGGACGCCGCGGGGCGCGGCGTCGCGATCACCGACGACGAAGAACTTCGCATAGCCGTCGCCGAACGCGGCCGGCGCGTGCGTGCCGGTGGCGAGCAATGGGGACTCGCGCGGGAACAAGCCGGTGATGCGCAGCAGGGACAGCCGCGTCGTCGCGCTCAGCGCCCAGCGCTGCGAGCGCCGCGCCACTTCCGGGAACGCCAGCCGCAGCAGCATCGCGTGCGCGTCCTCGAGCGGCAGGAAATTCGCCGTGCTGAAATCGCGCGGCCCGTTCTCGATGCGACCACGTTCGTCCCGCCAGTCGGCCGCCTTGAGCGCGGTGCCGAACGGGAAGCGTCGCGATGCCGCGCGACGGGCGTCCGACGTCCAGCGCGGCACCCAGGCCAGCTCGCCGCCCGGCCCGGTTTCCGGCGCCTCGATGCGCGAGGCCACGGTCTGCCGGTTCAATCGTGCGTCCGGGGAGCCGAGCCGGGAGATCAGGCGCACGTCGTCGAACCCCAGCTCGGCGAGGCGCGCCTGCATCCGATCCGGACCGAGCACATCGAAGAGCCGGTTGAAGGGCACGTTCTCGCTGACCACCAGCAGGCGCCACAGCGTCTGCCACACCGTCTCGACCAGCGGCTCCGCCGCTTCCCAGTGGCCGCTGCGCGGCGGGCTGGCCAGCACGGTGCGCGCATTGAACCCGAGGTTCGCGGCTTCCAGCACTTCCGCCAGCAGCAGCGCGATGGGCAGCTTCACCACGCTGGCCGCCGGGAACCAGCGCTGCCGCTGCACGCCCAAGGTCGCGGTCGCGAAGCGCGCGCTGCCATCCGCCTCGCGCTCGATGCGCGTCAGCGCGATCTGCACTTCGCGCCGCGGGTCGCGCAGCACCTCACGCTGTGCCGCCGGCAGGTGGGCGAAGACGGCATCCAACAGCGCTTGTGCCTCTGCCCCTTGCAGGCGGCGATGGCGGCGCGCGCCGGTGCTCGATGCCGGAGAGGCCGGCGCCGCCGACTGCGCGAACACCGGGCCCGCAGCACCCAACAGGCCCAACGCCGACATCGCCACCAGCACGCGGCGGCGGGCGTCATCCATGCGCGGGTTCCGGCACCGGCTCCAACGTCGGGTGCTCGCTGACGCGCAGCAGGAACACGGCAGCCACCAGCAGGCTGCAGCCGCTCAGTACGAGGGCGTAGATCGCGTGGTTGGCGAACACCTGCTTCACCAGCGGCCCGAGCACCAGCGCCGCCGTGATCTGCGGCAGCACGATGAACATGTTGAACAGGCCCATGAACACGCCCATGCGCTTCTCCTCAAGGCAGCCGGCCAACAGAGCGTAGGGCATCGAAAGGATGCTGGCCCAGGCCACGCCGACGAGGACGAAGCCGAGCTTCAGCCACTCCGGGGATGGCGCCACGTACATCGACAGGAAGCCGAGTCCACCGAGCACCAGCGAGACGGCGTGCACCGCCCGGCGATTGAGCACGAAGCGCGCGGCGTAGAACGCCAGCAGCAGCGCCACGACCATCGACGACAGGCCGTACCAGCCCATGGCCACGCCGACGAGGTCGGCGGCGTCCTGGTAGGCCTTGTTGACCGCGGCGAACGCCGCGGCCTGCTCTGGCACCGCCATGTCGTAGGCACTCGCCACCGGGGCCGGCGCGTTGAACACGTGCTCGGTCAATCCAGGCGTGGCCATGCTCCACATCGCGAAGAAGGCGAACCAGCTGAAAAACTGCACGATGCCGATGCGGCGCATCTGCTTCGGCATGTGCACGACGTTATGGACGATGTCGCGGAAGAAGCGCCCCTGCTGCTTCTCGGCCTCGAAGGCGGCGAGGTCGTCCGGCGGGTACTCCTTCGTCGTGAACACGGTGACGAGGATCGACGCGAGGAACACGAAGGCGCCGATCGCGAAGGCCACCTGCACCGACGGCGGCACGACGCCGGGTGCGGCCTCGTTGCTGACACCCATCTGGGTGACGAACCACGGCAGGTTGCTGGCCACCCAGGTGCCGATGCCGATGATCAGCGTCTGCACCACGAAGCCGTAGCTGCGCTGCTGCTCGGGGAGCTTGTCGGCCACCAGCGCGCGGAATGGCTCCATGCTGATGTTGATCGACGCATCGAGCACCCACAGCGTGCCCACGGCGATCCACAGCGCCGGCGAGTGCGGCATGAACAGCAGGGCGATCGAACTCAAGATCGCGCCGAGCACGAAGTAAGGGCGCCGCCGGCCGAGGATCGGATGCCAGGTGCGGTCGCTGAGGTAGCCGATGATCGGCTGCACCAGCAGGCCGGTCAGCGGCGCGGCGATCCACAGCAGCGGCAGCGCGTCCTTCTCGGCGCCCAGGGTCTGGAAGATGCGCGAGACGAAACCGCCCTGCAGCGCGAAGCCGAACTGGATGCCGAGGAAGCCGAACGACATGTTCCAGATCTGCCAGAACGACAGTGGCGGACGACCGCGGGACGTCGGCTTCGATGGGGTACCGCTGCTGGCCATGGATCGGGAACTCCGGTGTGCGTGGTGGAGGCGCCGCCGGACCCCGGCGGCGTGCATCCGCAGGCCTCAGTCGGCCTGCGCTTTGTCGCCGAGCTTTGCCAGGGCGCCGCCAACGACCGGGATCGTCAGCATCGTACTGGCCACGGCCATGAGCAGCAGGGCGGTGAAGGCATCGGCGGAAATCAGCTGCTTGTCGAGCATGATGCTGGCGAAGATGATCATGATCAGCGCCTTGGTCTGCAGCAGCCAGCCGATGATCGAGGCCTCGCCCTTCGCCCAGCCCAGCCATCGCCCGGCGAGGTGCGTGCCGAGCAGCTTGCCGCCCACCGAGGCGACCAGCAGCAGCGCGGCCACGCCAAGGACGGCAGCGCCGCCCGAGTCGAAGTCGGTGCGCAGGCCCGTGCTGAGGAAGAACACGGGCATGAAGAGGGTGAGCACCCAGTCGCGGGCCTCGTCGAGCACATCGTGGCCGATCCACTCGTGGTCGATCACCACGCCGGCCATGAAGGCGCCGACCATGAAGTGCAGGCCGCTCCATTCGCCGCCGAGCGCGCACAGGGCCAGCCAGATGAGCGCCACGCCCCAGCGGTCGCGCGGCGCGAGGCGCGGCATCAGGCGACGCAGGGCCATCGACAGCAGGACGAAGACGATGACGAACATCGCCTGGCGGCCCAGCCGGACGGTGTCGAGCAGGATCAAGGCGAGCACCGCCCAGATGGCGATGTCGTCGAGGCTGGCGTAGCGGAGGATCCGCTGCCCCAGCGCTTCACGCAGGATGCCGAGCTTCTGCATGAAGAGGACGAGGATGGGCAACGCCGTCACGGCGCAGGCCATGCCGATGCCGACGAGGGTCTGCCACGTCTGCGCCTTCGGCCCCTGCAGCGCTGGCAACCACCACAGCGCGAGTGCGGCCGCCGCGGCACCGGTGAGCATGGGCATGGCCAAGGCAAGCCCGGCGGTGACCATCGTATTGCGACGGTCCGCCCATGCCGCCTTGAGGTCGAGCTCGATGCCGGCGAGGAAGACGAACAGCATCACCGCCCACCACGCGATGCCATTGATGCCCTTGATCACCTCGGCGCTGAAGACGTGGGCGTGGAGCTCCGGCGCGACGGCGCCGAGAAGACCGGGGCCGAGCAGGATGCCGGCGATGATCTGCACCACGACGAGCGGCGCCCAGCGATCCGTCTTGAACACGCGCCAAACCAGCCACGGCACGGTGAAGATGATCACCAGCGTGAGCAGGAAGCTTTCTTTCGGATTGAGGGCGTGGAACATGCTTCGGGGTCTTGGTGACGGCGTGGCCGCGAGCGTGGCGCGCCATCGGGGCGAAAAAAAGCCCCCGGCGGTACGGGACCGGCCGGGGGCGGAATAACACTCGACTTTAGAACTTGTAGACCGCGCCGAGCAGGTAGGTGCGGCCGTATTCGCCATACAGCGCCTCGGCACGGTAGTTGGCACCGATGTCGAACTCGCGGTACGGCTCGTTGGTCACGTTGTTGATCTGGAGCAGCAGGCTGAGGCCCTTGAAGGTGCCCTCACGGAACTCGTAGCCAGTCTGGAAATCGACGATCTGCTCGGCACCGATGTAACGGTCACCCAGCGTGAGGTCGAATTGGCGGACGAAGGCCACGTAGTCCGAACGGGTGCGGCGGCTCACGCGGGTGCTGAAACCGTTTTTCTCGTAGTACGCCGTGATGTTGGACACGTACTTGGAGAGGCCCGGCAACGGGCGGGAGTTACCCGGGCCGAAGGCGCTGATCTCGCTCTCGGTATCCGAGTAGCTGCCCTGCAGACCAAAGCCATCGAGCGGCGCCCACAGAACATCCAGCGGCAGGGAGAAAGCAAACTCAAAGCCCTTAATCGTGCCGCCCTCGCCGTTGAACGGGGCGCTCCAGACGCCGATCGTGGAGGGCGGGCGCGGGTTCGGCACGGCCGACAGATCGAACACCGAGAAATCGAACGGGAACTCGGCGTTGTAGATGTAGGTATCGAGATCCTTGTGGAAGTACGCCAGCGACACGTAGCCACGCTCGGCGAAGTACTTCTCGTACGACACGTCGAGCGAGGTGGCGCGCCACGGCTCGAGGAGCGGGTTGCCGCCGCCGCCCGAGTAGCGGTTGCGCTGCTGGTCAACACCGAAGCCGCCGCCAATCGTCATCTGGTCGATGCGCGGGCGGGCCATCTGCTCGGCAGCGCCGAAGCGGATCGTCTGGTCCCACGGCAGCAGGAAACTGACGTTGAGGCTCGGCAGCGTGTCGCTGTACTCCTTGCCGACCGACGCCAGGGTGCCGAAACCCGACGAACCCGGGCCGCGGACGAAGCCCGTCGACTCCTGCTCGGTGCGCTGGTGCTGCACGCCGATATTGCCGCGGACGCCGATTGTGCCCAGCTGGCCGTCGAAGTTCAGTTGGACATAGCCGGTCTGCAGTTCTTCCGACACGTCCCAGTTCTTGTCGGCCACGCCCGAGGAGGTGTTGCCGCGACGCGTGTAGAGGTTCAACACGTCAAACGGGTTGTAGGAATACACCGGGCCGATGCCGATGTAGCTCATGTCCGTCGGGTTGCGCAGGACGTTGGCCGGCAGGGTGACCGGACGGTTGGGCAGGTCCAGGAAGGCCTCGTTCGAGGCACGCGACTTCTCGCGGTCGGACCAGCGCACGCCGCCTTCGACGCTGCTCAGGAAGCCTTCGTCGAAGCTGTACTCGAGGTGCGCCTTGACGGCAGTGAGCTCATCGTCGATCTCGGGCGACTTGATGTAGCCGTCCTGACCCCAGCCGGCGCTGTCCGTGAGGCGGATGATCGAGGGATCAGCGAGGTTCCGGTTGAAGCTGAAGTTCGGGTAGCCCGACAGCGGCACCGAGTAACCGACGTTGGCGGTGTTACCCAAGCCTAGACCCGCGTAGGTCTCCAGTTCGGTCATGATCGACTCGACCTTATTGTAAGTCAGGTCGAGCAAGCCGGTCAGGTTGTCGCTGAAGGTGAATTCGTTCGCAAGACCGGCTGAGAACACCTTGTCTTCGCGGTTGAAGGCATCATTGCGAATCTGCGGCGTCACGCCGTTGTACGTACCGCCAACCACGAACGGCACGCCGCGGCTGTTGTCGATCACCTGGCCCGTCGGAGCCAGGCTGGCTCCGCTCCACTGGAGGCCGGTCTCGATGCGCGAGCGCTGCTCGTTGCGTTCGAAGTCCGAGTAGTAGAGGTCGAGGACACCGTTATAGACGTCGTTCGGCTGGAGCTGCACCGTACCCATCACGCCGAGGCGCTTGTTGTCGGACGAGAAGACGCGGGCATCGAAGCCGCCGATGCGACGCTGACCGGCCTCTTCTGGGAAGCCCCAGTAGCGAAGCTCGCGCGCCTGGCCCGGCGAATCGAGGTAGGCGAGGCCGAGGGCGACGCCAACGCGGTCATCCGCGAACTGGTCGATGAAGCTGGCACTGACGCGGCTACCCCAAGCGCTGGTGCCGTCGATCTGATCGCCGATGGAGTTGCGCTCCATGCGTGCGCCGATGGTGCGGATGGTGCCGTCGTATTCGAGCGGACGGACGGTGCGCAGGTCGACGGTGCCTGACAGACCTTGGTTAGTCAGGCTGGCCTCGGGCGTCTTGTAGACCACGACCGAGCTCAGCAGTTCGGACGGATACTGATCGAACTCGACGCTACGACTGTCGCTCGTGCTGATCTGCTCGCGCCCGTTGAGGTTGGTCGTCGAGAAGTTGCCGTCCAAGCCACGAATCGAAATCTCGCTGGCACGACCGGCGACGCGCTGCGCGGCGAGGCCCGGCAGGCGCGCGATGGATTCGGCAATCGACGAATCTGGCAGCTTGCCGATGTCCTCGGCCGAGATCGCTTCGACGATCGAGGTGGCGTCGCGCTTGAGCTCGATCGCGTCCTCGATGCCGCGACGGATGCCCGAGGTCACGATAACCTCGTCCAAGGTCTTGACCTCGTCAGCCTTCTCGTCGTTTTCCGCGGCCGCTTGGGCCTGCGCCTGGGCGTTTGCCGCCATGGCCATGAGGGCCGAGGCGAGCGCCACGCTCAGCATGTCGCGCTTGAGGTTCAACATTCCCATCTCCTGACACTGGCTGGAATAGAGCAACGCCTTTCGGCGCGGTCATTCGTGGCAGCCCGAATCAGGCTCGC
>Ga0209278_1001016_pt1 | contig 18061 bp, 14 predicted proteins | sample JI81BgreenDNA_FD_187504 | JGI IMG/M metagenome (GOLD analysis project Ga0209278, IMG submission 187504) | Wastewater effluent complex algal communities from Wisconsin, to seasonally profile nutrient transformation and Carbon sequestration -... | ecosystem: Engineered > WWTP > Effluent > Algae... | reverse complement strand
GCGCGTAGCGGCTGCGCTCGCGGCTCCAGAGCATGCCGGGCATGACGTCGAGCTGCCCCTCTTGCAGCTCCTTCAGGCCACGGGGCCAAGGACGGTTGACCAGGGTCGAGGTGCAGCCCATCCGCGCCAGCGCGGCATGGACGACATCGGTGTAGTAGCCGGCGCGCTCACCGTCCGGACGCACGATGCCGTAGGGCGGCTGGAGTTCCCAGCGCACGGTCTTGGAGCAGGCGGCTGCCGAGCCCGCCACGAAGGCCAGTCCCCAGCATGCCGCCCGAAGCCCTGCCGCCACCCGCATGCCCATCCACCCATCGATCCGAAGATGCCGCCGACTGTAGCAATCCGGCAGCGGGAAGAACCGGACCCAAGCGTCAGAACAGTTCGATCTCGCCTTCGGACATGTTGTTCTGCGTCACCGGCTTGTGCGGCTGGCGCTCCCACTCGCCGCGGAATTCCTTGATGCGCGACGAGAGACGGCGCAGTGCCGCCAGCAGCTCCTGCTCGTTGCCCTCGCCCGCCTTGTTCAGCAACTCCTGCATGCCCATCGCTTCACGGTTGATGGCGGCGAGGCGTTCCATGTGGGTCAGGGCCGAGCCCATGGCCTGGGTCGCGATGTCCTCGAACTGCAGCGAGCGGACGGCATCACCGACGTGCCCTTCCATGGCCGCGTTGGCGCTCTGGATCTCGCGCATCCCGTCGCTGAGCGTGCGCTGGATCTGGTCGACCTGGCGCAGCATGTTGGCCGACTCGTCCTTGGCACCGCGCGAGCGGTCGAGGTCGCGGCTGGCCATGGTGCTGACGGTCTCGCGGACCTTGTGGATGGCTTCCTTCGAGTTGTAGGCCAGCTTGCGGATCTGCTCGTTGAAGGCCGTGCTGCGCTCGGAGAGGTTGCGCACTTCGTCGGCCACCACGGCGAAACCGCGGCCCGCCTCGCCGGCGCGCGCCGCTTCGATCGCGGCATTGAGCGCCAACAGGTTGGTCTGGTCGGCGATGGACTTCACGTCCTCGAGGAGGGCGAAAATGCCGTCGAGATGCTGGGCCATCAGGTCGATCTGCGAGACGGTGGCGCTGCTCTGGCCGCTCACTTCCTCCAGCGCCTCGACGAGGCCGCTCATCTGCGAGGCGGCTTGGTGGGCGAAACGCTGCACGTCGACGCCGCCGCCATCGCTGCGGTCGACGATGCGCGACACGGCGTTGGCCTGCTCCTTGGAGCGGCGCATCATGGCGTCGAAACTGACACCGAGCTTGGCGACGGCTTCGCGGATCAGTTCGCGGGTGCGGTTCACTTCACCACGCGTGCCTTCGATCTCGTTGGAGACGAAGCTGCGCAGCTCGCCGAGCAGGGCGCGCTCCTCGATGATCATGCGGGACGCGTCCTTGCTGCGGCCGCCGGTGGCGGCAAGCCAGCCGACCCCCACGCCCCACGCGGCGATGGTGACCAGGAGCAGGGCCCATTCAATCGCCGGCGAGACCCCCATGGCCTTCGCCACGAGCAGGATCACGGAGAGGGCGAGCGGCGCGACGACGTACTTCAACAGGCGCTGGATCATGGCGGATTCCTTCAATCTCCCCGCTGGTATCGGCGCTTGCGGGGTGTTCTTTAGAGTCCTCCTGAAGCCAGGAGGGGGCCCGCCACTCCCTGCAAGTCCCGTGCCTCAGGCGCTTCGCGCGAGTTCCAGCAGGCGGCCCGCGACCTTGTCCAAGGGCAGCACCTCGTCGGCGGCACCGAGCCGGAACGCCGTGCCCGGCATGCCCCAGACGACGCTGGTGGCCTCGTCCTGCACCAGGGTGCGGATGCCGGCCTGGCGGAGCGTGAGCAGCTCGCGGCTACCGTCGTCACCCATGCCCGTGAGCAGGGCCGCCACGCTGTTGGTACCGGCGGCCTTCAGCACCGAATTGAACATCACGCCCACCGAAGGCTTGTGGCGGTTCACCGGCTCCGTGTCGATGACGCGGCAGCGCCAGCGCGCGCCGTCGCGCACCACTTCGAGGTGCTTGCCGCCCGGCGCCACGTAGGCATGGCCAGCGAGGATCGGCGCGCCGTCCTCGGCCTGCATCACCACCATCGCCGAATGCTTGTTGAGGCGTTCGGCGAAGGGGCGGCTGAATTCCGCGGGGATGTGCTGGGTGATGACGGTGGCCGGGGCGTCGGCGGGCATCATCTCGAGCACCACGCGCAAGGCCTCGGTGCCGCCGGCGGAGGCGCCGATGGCGATCAGCTTGTCGGTCGTGCGGAACGCCATGGCCGTTGCCGGCACCGGCGAGGTGGCCTTCTCCACCGGGCGCGCGGGAAGGCTGATGATCCTGGCCTTGGCGGCCATCTTCACCTTCTCGCAGAGGATCGGGCCATAGGCCGTCAGCCCCTTCGCCACGTCGAGCTTGGGCTTGGTGACGAAATCGATCGCACCAAGCTCCAGCGCCTTGAGCGTGACGTCGGCACCCGCCTCGGTGAGGCTCGATACCATCACCACCGGCAGCGGGTGCAGACGCATCAGGTTCGACAGGAACTGCAGGCCGTCCATGCGCGGCATCTCGACGTCGAGCGTCAGCACATCGGGTTTGAGCAGCTTGATCTTGTCGCGCGCGATGATCGGATCGGGCGCGGCGCCGACGACCTCGATCTCCGGGTCTTTCGACAGGATCTCGGTGAGCAGCTGCCGCACCAGGGCGGAGTCGTCGATGATCAGGACCTTCACGGGCATCAGAACAGCTCCACGGAGCCAGCGATCGGCGTCTGCCGCAACCGCTCCTTGTAGGCGACTTCCTCGGCGGCCACGGCGTCATCGTGCGCGTGCGGCAACAATTTCACCATGGCCTTACCGGTCGTCGGGAAATAACAGATCTTGCGGGGATGGATGCCACCGAGGTCCTTGGCGACGACGTTGATCTTCTCGTCGCGGAGAAACTCGGAGACGAACTGCGCATTGCGGGTCCCCACGGGCGTGGAGGTGAAACTCTTCAGCACGTTGCCGCCGCCGAACACCTTGGCCTCGAAGCGCTCGCGGCGCGCTCCGGCCTTGATGAGCTCGTTGATCAGCAGCTCCATCGCGTGCAGGCCGTAGCGCGCCGGCGCGCCATCGCTGGTATCGCCATCGGGCAGCATGAAGTGGTTGATGCCGCCAAGCTGGGTGAAGGGATCACGGATGCACGCGGCGACGCAGCTGCCGAGCACGGTCATCAAGCCGACCGGCTGGTCGGTGACGAAGAACTCGGCGGGCAGGATCTTGATGACGTCGGCGCCGAGCTGCGCGTCCTTGTAGACCAGCGGCGAGGCGCGCGACCGTGCCGAAGCGTCCGGATCGAGCGCACGGGCGGCGCGGAGCTTCACCTGCCAGCCCCGCCGACGGCGCCGGCGCGGCGGTAAAGCGACCGGCCGCAAGCCGCGACGATGTCGCTCGCGTGCATGTAGTTCTCGGAATGCCCGGTGTAGAGCAGGCTGTCCGCGCCCATCTTCAGCACGATCTTCGACAGGATCTCCCGCTGCATCGGCTTGTCGAAGTAGATCATCACGTTGCGGCAGAACACCGCCGCGAACTCCGGGCTTCGCGGGTAGGTGGCATCGAGCAGGTTGAGCGTCTGGAATTCGACCAGTTCGCGCAGCGCCGGCTTCACCCGCACAAGCCCCTCGTTGCCGCCGGTGCCGCGCTGGAAGAACATCTTCTTCCGCGCCTCGGAGAGCCCGGCAATGCGTTCAAAGGGATAAATACCCCGCGAGCCGGTCTCGAGCACCTGGGTGTCCACGTCGGTGGCCCACAAGCGCACCGGGGGCTTCAGGGTGCCCCAGACCTCGCAGGCGGTGATCAGGATCGAATAGGGCTCCTCGCCGGTGGAGGCGGCGCAGCACCAGAGATCCACGTGGCCGCCCTTCGCCTTCAGCTTGGCCAACTGCTCGGCGAGGATCTCGAAGTGGTGGCCCTCGCGGAAGAAGCTGGTGAGGTTGGTGGTCAGCGCGTTGGTGAACTGCTGCCATTCGTCGTCGTCGGGCGGTTGACGCTGCAGATGGGCGAGGTAGGCCTCGAAGCTCGACAACCCGAGCGTGCGCAGGCGACGCGTGAGCCGGCTGTAGACCATGTCGCGCTTGCTGTCCGTCAGCGCAATGCCGACGCGCTTGCGGATCAGGTCGCAGACGACCTTGAAGTCGCGATCGGTGTACTCGAAGTCCCGCGGGCCGATGCCAACGCTGGCCATGGCTCAGGCCTCGCCATCGCCGGCGAGGCGGAAGCGCGCCACCAGCTGCACGAGCGTGGCCGCCTGGTCTTCCATCGAATGGGCCGCGGCCGTGGCCTCTTCGACCAGCGCGGCGTTCTGCTGCGTGGCCTCGTCGATGTGGGTGATGGTCTGGTTGACCTGTTCGATGCCCTGGCTCTGCTCGATCGAAGCGGCGGAAATCTCACCGATGAGATCGGTGACGCGACGCACCGAGCCGACCACCTCGTGCATGGTCTGGCCCGCCTGGCCGGCCAGCTTGGCGCCGCTGCCGATGCGGGCGTTGGATTCCTCGATGATGCCGCGGATCTGCTTGCTGGCCTCGGCGGTGCGCTGCGCAAGGCTGCGCACTTCCGACGCGACGACCGCGAAGCCGCGGCCCGCTTCCCCGGCGCGTGCCGCCTCCACGGCGGCGTTGATGGCGAGGATGTTGGTCTGGAAGGCGATGCTGTTGATGGTGCCGATGATGTCGCCGATCTTCTTGGAGCTCGCCTGGATCTGCGCCATCGTCGCGACGACGTCGTCGACCAGCTGGCCGCCGGCGACGGCGACCTGGGCCGTGCCACCGGAGAGCGTCGTGGCCTGCTTCGCCGACTCCGCGTTCTGCTTCACCGTGGCGGTGAGCTCCTCCATCGACGAGGCGGTTTCCTCGAGGCTGGCGGCCTGCTGCTCGGTGCGGGCGGAGAGGTCCTGGTTGCCGGCGGCGATCTCGCTGGCGGCCGTGGTGATCGATTCGGCCGCATCGCGGATGGCGGCGATGACTTCGGAGAGGCGCTCGGCGCTGCTGTTGGCGTCGTCGCGCATCTGCGCGAACACGCCGCGCAGCTCGGCGGTGGAGCGCTGGGCGAGGTCGCCCTCGGCCAAGGCCGCCAGCACGACCTGAACCTCGGCGACGCCGGCGCGGGTCGCACCCAGCAGTTCGTTGATCGAGGCCGCGAGGTCGCGGAGGAAGCCCTGCTTGCCGTCGAGCGACAGGGCGCCGGACAGGTCGCCGGCCGCGGCCGCGGAGACGATCGACTGCACCTCGCGCTGGGTGGCCAGTTCCGCCGTGCGCTCGGTCCAGGTCACGACGCTGCCGCGATAGCTGCCGTCCTCGTCGAACCAGGGGCTGAGCTCGAGCCGGAAGGTGCGGCCGCCGTAGGACCGCTCGACTTCGAAGGCCTGCACGGGTGGCGTGGCCATCGGGTACAGCGCACCGAAGTGGAACCCGACCATCGCCTCGGCGCTGAAGCCCGTCGCCACGCTGGCGATGGCGGCCTCCGCATCCGAGGAGAGCGTGCGCATCGCGCGATTGGCATAGCTGATGACGTGGTCGCGGTCGGTCATCATCACCGCGCTGGACGCCGCGTCGAGCGCATTGGCGATCGCGGACGTCTCGTCGGCGAGGCGCTTCACCTCGGCCGCGGCCTGGCGCTCCACGTCCTGCCGTTCGCGGAGCTTGCCGATCATGTCGCTGAGCGCGCGGTTCAGTGCGCCGATCTCGGCGCGCGCTTCGGCATCGGGCCGGGCCTCGAGGTCGCCGGCAGCGACGGCATTGGCGAAGCCGACCGCGCGATTGAGCGGGAGTGCGACAAGGCGCCGGGACAACCACACCACCGCCATGCCGATGACGACGGCACCGAGCAGCGAGAACAGCAGGATGCGGGTGCCCAGGGCACGAGCCTGTGCCTGCACGGCCTTTTCCGGCACCTGCGCCATCAGGCGCCAACCAAAGGGCTCGAACGTGCGCAGGGCGACGAGGTGGGGTTCGTCGACGGCGGGTTGCGTGGGCTCGGCCCAGACCGGCAGGTCGGCGACATGGCTGCCGTCCGGGCTCTCCAGCGCCTCGGCGATGCTGGCGGCCGCCGGATCGGCCTCTTCGCCGCGGAGCGGCGTGTCATAGAGCATGGGATGGACGGCGAAGCGCGAGTCGCCATCGCGGGTCTGCACGACGACGAGGCGGCCGCCATCGCCAAGATCAAGCTCACCCAGCTTTTCGTTGAGGGCCGTCAGGGCGGCTTCGTAACCGATGCCCACCATGATCGCGCCGATCACGCCGCCATCGTCGTCCGTGGTGCCACTGGCGGAGAAGATCGGCTCGTAATGGGTGATGTAGTCGATGCCGTACAGGCGTTCGGCCGACGTCAGCGGCTCCCCTGCCATCAGCTTGGCGTAAGCCGGATGCTCCCGCGGCATGCTCGTGCCGAGCGGGCGGCTGCCGCTGTCGTCCAGCAGCGAGGAGGTGATCTGCGTGAGCTCCTCGCCGTCGAGCACGAAGACGACTGCCGCGGCTTCGGTGTTGGTGGTGAAGTCATCGACCAGAACGGTGTCGCCGTTGATCAGGCGGTCGTCCATGCGCAGCGCCGGCGCATCGCCGGCGCCGGCAGGGAGACGCTCGTCCGCGCTGCGGACGATGACGTTCTGCGGCAGGGTGCCGAGGAAGGCGCCGTACATGCGCACCGCATCGTCGTCGAGGCCTTGGCGGTAGACCTCGAGGGTCGCCATCACCGCATCCGTGGACGCGGCGAGGCCCTGCTCGGCCTTGTCGTTCAACGCCGAGGCGCTGCTCTGCGAGACGACCTGCGCGATCAGGCCGAGGATCAGCACCACGACCATGGCCGCGACGATGCTCAGGCGGCCACCGACGCTCCACTCCCGGCCGTCGCTGGTGCGGAACATCGCGAGGCTGCGCGTGGCCGCCGTGGCGACCATGCGCACGGCGGGCAGGGCGCGGAACCGCTCCCAGGCCGAAGCCGCTGCCGCGACCGCCTTGGCCAGTGCGGGATGACGCAGCACGCGGCCAACCGCCGACCCGATGCGCTGCAGGAGCGCGAGGGCCCGCTGCATCCCCTGCTTCAGCCCCTGCTGCGCCATGCGATTCCCCTCGCGTGCTGGATCAGGCGGCCACCGGCGAAGCGCCGGTGATGTCGGCACTCAGGATCAGGGCCTCGATATCCAGCAGGATCAGCATGCGCTCGCCCACCGTCGCGATACCGGAAATGAAGCGCGTGTCGATGATGCCGCCGAACTCCGGCGTGGGACGGATCTCCGAGGGATCGACGCGGACCACGTCGGAAACGCCGTCGACGACCGCGGCGATGACCTTGCCCTTGAGGTTGAGCACGATCATCACGGTGAACTCGTCGTAGGACGCGTTGCCGAGCTTGAACTTCAGCCGCAGGTCGACCACCGGCACGATGACGCCGCGCAGGTTGATCACGCCCTTGATGTACTCCGGGGCTTCGGGGACGCGGGTGACGGTGTCGTAGCCGCGGATCTCCTGCACCGAAAGGATGTCGACGCCGTACTCCTCCGGCCCAAGCTTGAAGGCGAGGAACTCGTGCGAGACGTCGTTGCTGGTCGTGCTCATGGGCGGAACCCTCGGGAAGACGTGGAGATCATGCGTCGTTGCGGTACGACGATCCGTGCGCTGCGCCCGATTCCTCGCGCAGCGTGAAGCGGGCGGTGAGGTCGGCCAGCGCGGCGGCCTGGTCGGCCATCGACTTGGCGGCGGCGGTGGCTTCCTCGACGAGCGCGGCGTTCTGCTGCGTCGCGGAATCCATCTGGGTGATGGTCTGGCTGACCTGGCCGATGCCGGAAGCCTGCTCCACCGACGCCTCGGCGATGAGCTGCATCAGGCCGTTGACGCGGCGGATCGCCGCCTCGGTGTCCTGCATGGTGCGGCCGGCGGCGTTGACGACCATCGACCCCTCGCCGACGCGCTGGTTCGATTGCTGGATCAGCGTCTTGATCTCGCGCGCCGAGGCGGCGGAACGCTGCGCCAAGGCCCGGACCTCCGAGGCCACCACCGCGAAGCCGCGGCCCTGCTCGCCAGCGCGCGCGGCCTCGACCGCCGCGTTGAGGGCAAGGATGTTGGTCTGGAAGGCGATGCCGTCGATGGTGGTGATGATGCTCTCGATCTGCCGGGCGCCATCGGCGATGCCCTGCATCGACTGCACGACCTGCTCGATCTCCGTCGCACCCCGGCCGGAGATGTCCGCCGCCTGGGCCGCGACCTCACGACCGCTGCGGGCCGAATCGGCGTTCTCGCGGACGCTGGCGGTGAGCTCCTCGACGGAGGCCGCGGTCTCCTCGAGGTTCGCGGCCTGCTGCTCGGTGCGGGCGGAAAGGTCCTGGTTGCCGGCCGCGATCTCGCCCGAGGCGGTATGGATCTGCTCGACGGCCACCTTGATCTGCGACAGCACATCCTCCAGCGCGTCGGCCGTGGCGTTGGCGTCGTCGCGCATCTGGGCGAACACGCCCTGGAGAGGGGCGCCGGAGCGCACGGTCAGATCGCCGGCAGCCAAGGCGGCGAGCACCGACTGCACCTCGGCCACGCCCGTGGCGGTGGCATCGAGCAGGCGATTCAGCGCGGTGCCGAGCTGCAGGAAGAAGCCCTGTTTGCCCGCGAGCTGGATGCGGCCATCGAGACGGCCTTCGGAGGCGGCGCCGACGAGGGCGTTGACCTCGATCTCGGTGCGCACCTCCTCGGTGCGGTCGGTCCAGTTGGCGACGAGCCCGGCCAGCCGACCTTCGGCATCGCGCAAGGGTGCCAGCGCCAACTGCACGTGGAAATCGCCGAAGCGCAGGGCGGCGACATGCACCGCGCCATCACCGCTGGCAGCCACCTTCTCCGCCTCGGGATAGACGCGGAACAGCGATTGGCCAACCGGGGCATTCGGATCGAAACCCGGCACGCTGGACTGGATCGCGGCGGCCATGGTGGCGAGCGTGCGCGCCGCGGCCTCGTTGGCATAGACGAAGACGCCGCCCGCATCGGCGATCAGCACGCCGGCCGCGGCACCGTCCAAGGCGCTGCGCACGCGCAGGTTGACTGCAGCCACACGACGCTCTTCCTCGATGCGCGCGCCGAGGTCGCGCTGCATCTTGCGCAGCGCGGTGGCCACCTGGCCCACCTCGTCCTCGCCGCTGCCGGCGATCGGGTGGTCGAGCTTGCCTTGGGCAAGCGCGGAAACATCGACGACGGTCTGCGCGAGGGGGCGCTTGACCAGGCGCACGAGGATGAAGCGTGCGGCGAAGGCCAAGGCGATCGCGCTGAGGAGGCCGATCAGCAGGATGCGATCACGGATGCTCCGGACCCCGGCGAACACCGCCGCCTCGGGCGCCGACACCGCGAGCACGAAATGCTTGGAATCCTTGGTGCCGACGCGGAAGGGCATGAACAGCTGCAAGGCCTCACCGCCAAGCGCCGCATCCGCTGCTTGGAGCAGGAGCGTATCCCCACGTCCAGCGGCGGCGAGGATGTCGCCCATGCGTGAGTGCACGGCCGGCTTGCCCAGCTGGTCCGCCTCTGGACCCGCCATCAGCATGCCGGTGGGGGAATACAGGCGAAGCACGCCGGCGCCGTAGGGCCTGACCTTGGCCAACTCGGCCTGCAGACCAGCCAGTGTGACGTCGGCGCCGGCCACCCCGCGGAACTCGCCGTCCTTGAAGATGGGCACCATCAGGCTGGTCATCAGCACCTCAGCACCGCTGACCTCGTAGGGATAAGGCTCGAACATGGTCTCGCCGCCGAGGTCCCGCGCCGAGGCGTAGTAGTCCTCGGCACCGATGTCCTCGGTATCGCCGCCCGCTTCGGCCGTCACGGTGCCATCGTCGTTGCGCACCCAGTACGACGTGAAACGCCCGATGGACGGAATCGCCATTACGTCGTTGCCGATGTAGTCGGCATCGCGGCCATCGAAGGCCTCGCGCTCGAACTCCACCCAGTAGCCGAGCGCCGTGGTGTCGCGGCGGGTGTAGCGGCCGACCATGTCGTGGATCAGCTCACGGCTGGGACGTTCGCGAGCCATCTCCGCTTCGGTCGCATCGGCAAGGCCGCGCACCTGGGCCAGCGAGTTTTCCATCGCGAGGCGTACGCGGTAGGCCTGCGCCTCCGCGAGCGACTGCAATTCGGCTTTCGCGCTTTCCGTCTGGACGCGGCTCGCGGTGGCGTTGATCAACCACGCGGCCGCCCCGAACGCCAGGACAGCCAGCAGACCGATGGCGAAGGTGGTTCGTGCCGCAATGGACTTCATCCGCGCACCTCCCGATCTGATGTGGTGTTGCTGGTCAAGCCGCCTTGCTGGGGACGTTCACCCGGCCTCGCACCAGTCCGGGCACGTCGAGGATCAGGGCCACGCGACCGTCGCCAAGGATCGTCGCGCCGGAAATGCCGTCGATGCGGCGGTAGTTGGTCTCGAGGCTCTTCACGACGACCTGCTGCTGGCCGATCAGGGCATCGACTTCGATGGCGAGCTTCTGGCCGTCGCCCTCGACGATCACGGTGATCTCGGGCTTCTCGTCGCCGCCCATGCCGAAGTGGTTGCCGAGGTGGACCATCGGCAGGTACTCGCCGCGCACCTTGAGCACGCGGCCATCGGCGTTGACGGTGCGGACGTTCTCGCCGGCCGGCTTCATCGACTCGATGACGTAGCCCAGCGGCAGCACGAACACCTCGTTGCCGACGCCCACGGTCATGCCGTCGAGGATGGCAAGGGTGAGCGGCAGCTTGATCGTGACCTTGGTGCCCTTGCCGGTGACGCTCTCGAGCACCGTCTCGCCACCGAGGCTCTGGATGTTCCGGCGCACCACGTCCATGCCGACGCCGCGGCCGGAGAGGTCGGTGACGGCATCGGCGGTGGAGAAGCCCGGCGCGAAGATGAGGTTCCAGACGTCGGCGTCGGTCGGATTATCGGCGACCGGGATGCCCTTCTCGCGGGCCTTGGCGAGGATGCGATCGCGATTGAGGCCCTTACCGTCGTCGCTGACCTCGATGATGATGTTGCCGCCCTGGTGCGAGGCCGCCAGCGTGATGGTGCCAACCGGGTCCTTGCCCGCCTTGATGCGGTCTTCGGTGGTCTCGAGGCCGTGGTCGATGGCGTTGCGCACGAGGTGCACCATCGGGTCGGAGATCTTCTCGATCAGGCCCTTGTCGAGCTCGGTGCTCTCGCCGAAGGTCTTCAACGTCACCTGCTTGCCGAGGCGGCCGGCGAGGTCGCGGACGAGGCGCGGGAAGCGCTTGAACACCGCATCGACGGGCAACATGCGCACGCTGATGACGGCTTCCTGCAGGTCGCGGGTGTTGCGCTCCAGCGTCTCCAGCCCGGCCAGCAGGCGCTCGGCCAGCGGCCCTTCGACCCCGGTGCCGACCTGCTTGAGCATGGCCTGCGTGATCACCAGTTCGCCCACGAGGTTGATCAGCATGTCGACCTTGCTGGCCTGCACGCGGATCGAGGCATCTTCGCTCGCGCCACCGCCGCCACCGGCCGGCGCACCGCCGGCCGCTGCGAGAGGAATGGCGGCCGACGCCGCCACAGCCACCGCCGACTCGACCGGCGCCGCGACAACCGGCTCCTCCACCACGGGCGCGGCGCCACCATCGCCATTGATGGAGAGATCGCACTCGTCCTCCACCCAGGAGAACGCGTCGCGGATGACCGCTTCCGACGCCGAACCCGGGAGGGTCAGCGTCCACTTCAGGTAGCTCTGGGTCGGATCGAGGTCGCCGAAGGACGGCAGGCCGGAAAGATCGCAATCGACCTTCATCTCGCCGAGTTCGGCCAGCTCGCGGATGATCCGCAGCGGGTCGTTGCCGCTCATGAACATCGAGGGCTTGGGCGCGAAGGCGATGACGAACTGGTCCGGCGCCTTGGGCTTCGCCACGGCTGCGGCGGGCTTGGCACCAGCACCAACGGCGATCGTCGCCTTGCCGGTCAGCACGCCATTGAGCTGGGCGACGATGCCGGCACCGTCATCGGCCGGCGGCACGCCTTGCTCGGCGGCCTTCAGCAGGCCGCGCAGCACGTCGACCGACGCAAGCAGGGCGTCCATCGCATCGGTAGTCAGCGGACGCTTGCCGGCACGCAACTCGTCGAGCAGCGTTTCCAGCACGTGGGTGAGTTCGGCCACCTTGGTGAAGCCGAACGTGGCGGAACCGCCCTTGATCGAATGCGCCGCGCGGAACACGGCGTTGATGGTGTCCGCGCTGCCGCGGCCGCCTTCGAGGTCGAGCAGGCCGGCCTCCATCACTTCGAGGCCTTCACGGCTCTCCTCGAAGAAGGTGGCGTGGAATCGCTTGAGATCGTTGCTCATCGAAGAATCCCGGAGTGCCAACCGCGAACCATGGGAAGCGCGCCGGCAGGCCGCCGGCGACGCCGTCAGCCGAGAACTTTCTTGACCGTCGCAACCAGCTGGTCGGGGTTGAACGGCTTCACCAGCCAGCCCGTGGCGCCGGCGGCCTTGCCCTCGGCCTTCTTGTCGGTACCCGCTTCGGTGGTGAGCATCAGCATCGGCGTGAATTTGTAGTCCGGCAGCTCGCGCAGGTGCTTGATCAGCGTGATGCCGTCCATGTTCGGCATGTTCACGTCGGTCACGACCGCGTTGAACTTCGCCCCCTTCGCCTTGCTGAGCGCGACGACGCCGTCCTCCGCCTCGGTCACGGTGAACCCGGCACCCGTCAGGGTGAAGGCGACCATTTGTCGCATCGAAGCCGAGTCGTCGACGACCAGGATATGCGCAGTCATGGGGCAGTCCTCATTGATTCAATGGAGTTCAGGCGAGGCCGAGTTCGGAGGCCAGACCGAGGGAAACGGCGGCGTCGCGCACGGCGGCGGCACACGGCGCGATGCGCGTCGCGTGGCCGGCTTGGCGACGGGTTCGGACGAAAGCGGCAAGGACCTGGATCGAGGCGCTGTGGACGCGCCCGGCCTCCCCGGCGGCGAGCACCACCTCGTCGGCGGTGTCGAGATGCGCGGCCAGCGTTGCCTTCAGGCCTTCACTGGCTTCGATGCCCCATTCGGGACTCAACGCTACGGTCGGCATGTTTCCCCTCGACGTCCAGGACGATCCATGGAACACCCCCGCCTCGCTGCGGTGGGCGACGAGGATGCGTTCAGCCTAGCAGCCCCACCGCGTCGAGGAGTATCACAGGTTGTGAATTCAATCGTGTCACACCGCGCAACATCGCGCTGCCCGGGGCGGCCAAGGTGTGCTCGGCCGGTTCGACCTGGCCGTCCGCGATGGCGTGGACGTCGAGGACCGCACTGACCTTGAGCGCAAGGCAGTCGCCATTCTGCTCCAACACGACATAGCGGGTCTGTGCGGACTCCTCCACTTCTTCGAGTCCGAGCCACAGGCCGAGGTCGAGGACCGGGACGACCACGCCCCGGAGGTTCATGACGCCGAGGATGGCCGGGTCGGTGTCGCGCATCGGCAGGACCCCGACCGGCAGCAGCACTTCCTGCACCTTCAGCAGCTCGACGCCGTAATCCTGGGTATGTACGCGGATGCGCAGCCAACGCGAGCTGCGGCGGCTGGCGCGCCGCTCCTGGCCCCGCCAGTCGTCGCCCTCGTCGGCCGCGACCGCGCTCCCATCGGCCTGCGCCTCGGCGGACTCCGGCTCCGACCGCCGCGCGGGCACGGCGGTGGCACGGGCGGCGGCCACCGCAACCGTCGCGGCGAGCGCAACGGCGCCCGGCGGCTTGCCGCCGTGCAGGGTGTCGAGAAGGGCCTCGAATTCGTCTTCGCTGATCTCGTCGGGGTTCGCCGGGGCCTTGGGGGCCGGCGGCGCGACCGGCGCCGGCGTCACCGCGCCGGGCGGCGCACCGCCGTGCAAGGCGTCAAGCAGGGCTTCGAACTCGTCCTCGGTGATCTCGTCGGGATTCGCCGGAGGCGTGGGGGCCGGCGGCGCCGGCGCGGCAGCCACCGGGGCCGCGGCTCCGGGCGGTGCGTTGCCGTGCAGCGCGTCGAGCAGGGCCTCGAACTCGTCTTCGGTGATCTCGTCGGGATTGGCCGGCGGCGGGGTGGACACGGTCACGACAGGCTCCGGGGCGACGGCGGGCGGGGAGGCGGGGACTTCGGCAACAGGCGCCGGCGGTGTTTGCTCCGGCGGCGGCGGGGCCGCGGCGGGCGCTGCCGGTGCGGGATCGCCCGCCATGGTCCCGGCGGCCGCGGCGCCCAGCAGCTGGGACAGGTAGTCGTCGACGAGGCCGCCGCTCATGCCGGCGTCTCCTGGGCCACCGGGGCGTCGCGCAGCAGCCAGGCGAGGGCACGCTGGTAGGCATCGAAACCGCGGCTCTGGGTGACCTCGTGCGACAGCTCGGCGTGGGTGAGTTCGGCCGCGTCGCGCAGGCGCGTATCGAGCGGCACGGCCTGCACCCAGGTGCGGTCCGGGTGCTGCTCGCGGAGCAGGTCGAGGGTCTCCGTGCAGGCGCGGGTGCGGCGGTCGAACAGCGTCGGCAGGATGCGCGCCGGCAGCGGACGCTTGCGCGAGCGCTCGATCATCGTCGCGGTCTTCAGCATGCCTTCCATGCCGTGCACGCCGAGCGGCTCGGTCTGGGTGGGCACGACGAGCTGGTCCGCCGCGGCCAGCGCATTGACCATCAGCAGGCCAAGCGTGGGCGGGCAGTCGAGCAGGGCGTAGTCGTAATCGGCGGCGGCGGCCGCCAAGCCCTGGCCGAGCGCGAGCCCGAGGCCGGGGGCCGTGGCCGAGCGCCGCTCCAGCGTGGCCATGCCGGCCTGCGCCGGCAGCAGGCGCAGATTGGCGATGGGCGTCGCGCACGACACCTCGGCGACGGCCTTGGGCGGTGACTCGAAGAGATCCAGCGTGCCGGGCGGCGGCGGATCGGCGGGAATGCCGAAGGCGCGCGTCAGCGAGGCGTGGGGGTCGAGGTCGGCCAGCAGCACGCGCTGGCCGCGAGCGGCCAGGAGCCGTCCGAGCAGCAGTGTCGTCGTGGTCTTGCCCACGCCGCCTTTCTGGTTGGCGATCGCCCACACCTGCATTAGGGAACATCCTCGGAAAGCGCTTGCGGCGCCGACACCGGCGCCGGCGGACGCGCGGCCTCGGTCGGCGTGACCGCACCGGCTTCAACGGCCGGCGACGGCGAAACTTGATTGGCCGGCGTCGCCCCGGCAGCGCCCGGGGTGCGCGGCGACGTGGCCAGGATGACCAGCATCACGCGCCGGTTCGTCGCGCGCCCTGCCGGCGTGGTGTTGTCGGCGATCGGTCGCTTTTCGCCGAAGCCGATCGCCGCCATCCGCCGCGGGTCGACGCCACGGCCCTCGAGCAGACGGATGACGCTGGCGGCGCGGGCACCCGACAGTTCCCAGTTGGAGGGGTACAGGGCGCTGGCGATGGGGAGGTCGTCGGTGTGACCCTCCACGCGCAGTTCGTTGGGCAGTTCGCGCAGCACGCTGGCGAGCTGGTCGATGGCGTCGCGGGCCGGCGTCGACAGAGCGGCCGAGCCGCTGGCGAACAGCACGTCGCTGCGGATGTTCACCTCCAGCCAAAGGCCCTCGCGGGTGACGGAGACCTGGTCGGACATGATCAGCGGCCCGAGGGCGCGCTCGACCTGCCGCTGGATCGCGTCGAGCTGTACGTCGGCCTGCGTCTGCTGCTGCTCGAGCTGCATCAGCTCGATCGGGGTGATCACCGCATCGGCGCGCACGCGGTCGGTGAGGTTGACGACGTCCGACGAGCCCGGGTCGTTCTCGAACGGCTTCGGCGGCGCGATGCTCGAGGCCTGGGTGGGCTGGCCGATCTGGATCGGCGCGATGCTGCGCGGTGCGCCGTCGAAGGCGGCATTGAGCGAATCGGACATCACCCGGTACTTGCCCTCGTTGAGGGTCGAGATGGCGTACATCACCACGAAGAAGGCGAGCAGCAGGGTGATCAGGTCGCCGTAAGGGATGGCCCAGGCTTCGTGGTTGACGTGCTCTTCGTGGCGGGTGTGGCGGGGCATGGCGCCAGGATCAGTGCAGGAAGCCGCCGAGACGGGCCTCGATGTTGCGCGGGTTCTCGCCGTGGGCGATCGACACCAGGCCTTCGAGCACCAGCTCGCGATCGCCGGCCCGGTGGCGGATGATCGACTTGAGCTTGTTCGCTGCCGGCAGGAACAGGCAGTTCGCCGAGGCGATGCCGTAGATGGTGGCGGTGAAGGCCGCGGCGATGCCGCCGCCGAGCTTGGACGGATCGGCGAGGTTCTTCATCACCGCCATCAGGCCGAGCACTGCGCCGACGATGCCGAGCGTGGGCGCGTAGACGCCGGCGGCCTCGAAGACCTTGGCGGCCTGCATGTCGGCATGCTCCTCGGCGGCGATCTCGATCTCGAGCATGTGGCGGATGGCTTCCGGCTCGACGCCGTCGACCAGCATCTGCAGGCCCTTGGCGATGTATTTGTCGGGCTGGCGCGCGACCTGCGCTTCCAGCCCCAGCAGGCCCTGCTTGCGGGCGGTGCCGGCCCAATCGACGATCTGCGCGATCAGCTGCTTGCGGTTGTCCGGCGGCGGCTGGACGATCCAGCGCGCGATTTTCATGGCGCGCTTGACCGTGGGCAGGCCGCTCTGCAGCAGCACGGCGCCGAGCGTGCCGACGATGACGATCAGGAAGGCCGCCGTGTTCCACAGCGCCGACAGACCCGCGCCCTTGGCGATGCTCCCGCCGATGATGGCGATGAGCGCCAGGACGAGGCCGGCGATGCTGAGGATGTCCATCGATCAGGCCCGCTTGAGCCGGTTGTTGCTGCTGCTGACGCTGCGCTGGATGCCGTCGACATCGAGGATGAGCGCCAACGACCCGTCGCCGATCAGGGTGGCGCCGGCATAGCCCGGCAGTCCGCGCACGCGCTTGGGCAGCGCCTTGATGACGACTTCCTCGCGGCCACGCACCTGGTCGACGACCAGGCCGTAGCGGAAATCGCCGGTCTGCAGCACGACGATCACCTCGCCGTTCTCGCAGGGCGGCACGCGCAGCCAGGCGCGCAGCCAGACCAGCGGCAAGGTGTTGGAGCGCAGGTCGAGCACCGGCTGGCCATCGACGTAGTCGGGCTTGCGCTGCGGCATCGGCAGCACTTCGACGACGCGGCCGAGCGGCAGCGCGTAGGAGGTGTCGGCCACGCGCACCAGCAGGGTGGGCAGGATGGCGAGCGTCAGCGGCACGCGGATGGTGAAGCGCGAGCCCTGCCCGAGTTCGGACTGGATCTGGATCTGCCCGGAGAGCTCGCGGATCTTCGACTGCACCACGTCCATGCCCACGCCGCGGCCGGAGATGTCGGTCACCTCCACCTTGGTGGAGAAGCCCGGCATGAAGATCAGCTGGAAGCAGTCCTCGGCGCCAAGGCGGGCCGCGGCCTCGGGCGTCAGCAGGCCTTTCTCGACGGCCTTGGCGCGGAGCTTCTCCGGGTCCATGCCGCCGCCGTCGTCGCGGATCTCGATGGCGACGCTGTCGCCCTCCTGGCGCGCCGAGAGCAACACCTGGCCCATCGGGCTCTTGCCGGCGGCCTCGCGGATGGCCGGCCGTTCGATGCCGTGGTCGATGGCGTTGCGCACCAGGTGCACCAGCGGGTCGGCCAAGGCCTCGACGAGGTTGCGGTCGAGTTCGGTCTCGGCGCCTTCGAGCGTGAGTTCCACCTGCTTGTCGAGCTGGCGGGCGACGTCGCGGGCCATCTTCGGGAAGCGCTGGAAGACGCGGCTCACCGGCTGCATGCGGGTGCGCATCACCGAGCCTTGCAGGCGCGCGGTGGCGTGGTCGAGCGCGGTGACGGCGCGATGCAGGTCCTCGTCCTTGAGCTTGTCGCGCAGCACCTTCAGGCGGTTGCGTGCCAGCACCAGCTCGCCGGTGAGGTTGACGATGGCATCGAGACGCTTGGTGTCGACGCGGACGGTCTGTTCGGTGTCGCCGCCGGTCTTGGCCGGGGCGGCCGGCTTGGCGCCGGGCTTGGGTGCGGCCTTCGTCGCCGCGACCTTGGCCGGCTTGGGGGCGGTCTGGCCGGAGGCCCAGGCCTTGATCGCAGCGATCAGGTCAGGATCGGCGGGTTCCAGCGGCTGGCCGGCGCCGAGGGCCGCCATCTGCACCGAGAGGGTGTCGTGGCAGCGCTGG
>Ga0209278_1001014_pt1 | contig 18079 bp, 13 predicted proteins | sample JI81BgreenDNA_FD_187504 | JGI IMG/M metagenome (GOLD analysis project Ga0209278, IMG submission 187504) | Wastewater effluent complex algal communities from Wisconsin, to seasonally profile nutrient transformation and Carbon sequestration -... | ecosystem: Engineered > WWTP > Effluent > Algae... | reverse complement strand
ATGCGGACCATGTCGGTTATGCCCTTTTTCAGCACCTTGGGCGGGAGGCCCATATTGCCGACCTCGGCCATGCCGGGATAGCCGCGCGGGCCGCAGTTTTTCAGGACCATGACGCAGGTTTCGTCGATGTCGAGATCGGGATCGTTGATCTTGGCCTTGTAGTCGTCGATATCCTCGAAGACCACGGCACGCCCGCGATGAACCATGAGCGAGGGGGTCGCGGCGGAGGGTTTCAGCACCGCCCCGTCGGGGGCGAGGTTGCCTTTCACGACGACGACGCCGCCCGATTGGGTGATGGCCTTTTCGACGGGAAGGATCACGTCCTCGTTGTGGTTGACCACGTCCTTGACCTGTTCCCATGCGGTTTCGCCGGAAACGGTCAGCGCGTCCTTGTTCAGAAGGCCCGCCTCGCCCAGACGTTTCAGGACGACGGGCAGGCCGCCTGCGTAGAAGAATTCCTCCATCAGGTATTTGCCCGATGGCATCAGGTTGACGATGGTGGGGACGTCGCGACCCAGCCTGTCCCAGTCATCCAGCGTCAGGTCGATGCCGACGCGGCCCGCGATGGCCAGAAGGTGGATGACGGCATTGGTCGATCCGCCGATGGCGGCATTGGTGCGGATGGCGTTTTCGAAGGCCGCCTTCGTCATGATGTCCGATGGTTTCAGATCATCCTTCACCATCTGCACGATACGGCGGCCCGAAAGCTGTGCCATGACGCGGCGACGGCTGTCCACCGCTGGGATCGCGGCATTGCCGGAAAGGGCCATGCCCAGCGCCTCGGCCATGGATGCCATGGTGCTGGCGGTTCCCATCGTGTTGCAGGAGCCTGCGGAGCGGGACATCGACGCCTCGGCCTCGGCAAACTCTGCCGGGGACATTTCGCCTGCCTTCACGGCCTCGGAGAATTTCCATAGGTGGGTGCCGGAGCCGACGCGTTCGCCGCGGAAATAGCCGTTCAGCATCGGCCCGCCGGTGACAACGATGGAGGGCAGGTCGGTCGAGGCGGCGGCCATCAGAAGGGAGGGGGTGGTCTTGTCGCAGCCCACCAGTAGCACGCAGCCATCCATCGGCTGGCCGCGCATCTGTTCTTCGATCGACATGGCGGCGATGTTGCGGAACATCATCGCGGTGGGCCGGAAGGCGGATTCCGAGACGGAGAACACCGGAACCTCGACCGGGAAGCCGCCTGCCTCGTAGATGCCGTTCTTCACCTTTTCCGCCAGCGCGTTGAGATGCGCGTTGCAGGGGTTGAGTTCGGACCAGGTGTTCAGGATGCCGATAACCGGGCGGCCATCGAAGAGATCATGCGGGAAGCCCTGATTCTTCATCCAGCCACGGTGATAAATGTTGTCCCGGCTGGAACCGCCGAACCATTCCTGCGAGCGCAGTTTGCGGGGCCATTTCGCGGGTTTGAAGGTCATGTCTTCCTCACAGGGTATGGACGGTCACCGTTGCCGCCTGCGGGGCAGGGGCGCGGGCCAAGGGGTTCTTCAGGGGCAGGCCGAAGGGCGCTGCTTCGATTTCGAACATATCGCCGGGTCTGGTGGAAATGCCATCGGCAAAGGAGAGCGTCGCGGTGCCGAACATGTGCACATGCACATCGCCCGGACGACGGAAGAGGTCATATTTGAAATGGTGATGTTCGAGGTTGGCCATCGTGTGGGACATGTTCGCCTCGCCGGAAAGGAAGGGTTTTTCCCAGATCACCGTGCCGTCGCGGCGGATGCGCGACATGCCCTGCACATCGGCGGGCAGGTCACCCACAAGGATTTCGGGGCCGAAGGAAGCCTCGCGCAGTTTGGAATGGGCGAGCCAGAGGTAGTTCACCCGTTCGGTGACGTGATCGGAAAACTCGTTCGCCAAGGCCCAGCCAAGGCGGCAGGGCGTGCCGTCGGGGGCGATGATGTAGATGCCCGCCAGTTCGGGTTCCTCGCCGCCGTCTTCGGCGAATGGGGGCATGGTGAGGGGTTGGCCGGGCGCGATGGCGGTGGTGCCGTTGCCCTTGTAGAACCATTCGGGCTGTACGCCGGGTGTGCCTGCGGGTGGGCGGCCCCCCTCAAGCCCCATGCGGAACATCTTCATGCTGTCGGTCAGTGTGTCGCTGCCGGCCAGTTTGGCATGCATCGCATCGCGGGCGGAGGCGCTGCCCAGATGGGTGAGGCCGGTTCCCGTCAGGTGCATGTGGGCCGGATCGGGATGGGTGATGGGCAGGGTGACGCGCCCCTCGGCAAGGAGGGAGGGGAGATCGACCGCCTCGCCCATGCCCCTCTCGGCGATGATCGCGGCGACGGGGCGGCGGGTGGTGGCGGCCTCCATCGCGAGGTCGTAGGTGGAGGCAGTGCCGCGCAGGATCGCGGCCTCGGACCCCGCGCGGACCACGACGGCAAGGCTGCCGTCGGGGCGGGTGATCTGCGACAGGAGCATCGGGGGCCTCACTTGTTCTTGTTGTAGACGTCGAAGATGACGGCGGCGAGGAGGACGAGGCCCTTGATGACCTGCTGGTAGTCGATCCCGATGCCCATGATGGACATGCCGTTGTTCATCACCCCCATGATCAGCGCACCGACGACGACGCCGATGATCTTGCCCGATCCGCCCGTCATCGAGGCTCCGCCGATGAAGACGGCGGCGATGACGTCCAGTTCGAAGCCGACGCCTGCCTTGGGGGTGGAGGAGTTCAGGCGCGCGGCGACGATCATGCCCGCCAGAGAGGCAAGGACACCCATGTTGCAGAAGGTCAGGAAGACGAGGCGGTCGGTGTTGATCCCAGACAGGCGCGCGGCCTTTTCATTGCCGCCGAGGGCATAGATGCGGCGGCCCGTGGTCGTGCTTTCGGTGAAAAAGGCATAGAGGACGGTCAGCACTGACAGGACGACCACCACATTGGGCAGGCCCCGGAAGGAGGCCAGTTTGTAGCCCACGAAGAGCAGGGCGGCAGTTATGACGAAGTTGCGGATCGTGAAGACGATCATCGGTTCTGGTGCGATGCCGAATTGCTGATCCCGGGCGCGGGCGCGCAGCCCCATCCAGAGGATCGCCACGGCGGCCAGCGCCACAAGGGCGAGCGCCGTCATGTTCGGTTTGTCGACGCCGAAGGCATCGGGGATGAAGCCTGTGGAGAGCGACTGGAACGAGCGGGGGAAGGGCCCGACGTTCTGCCCCGCCAGCAGCCAGAGGGTGAGGCCGCGGAAGACCAGCATGCCCGCAAGCGTCACGATGAAGGACGGAATGCGCCAATAAGCGACCCAGTATCCCTGCGCCGCGCCGATAAGGAGGCCGACGAAAAGGCAGGTCGGGACGACCGCATATACGGGCCAGCCCATGTTGACCGTCAGGACGGCAGCCACGGCCCCGGTGAAGCCCACGACAGAGCCGACGGAAAGGTCGATATGGCCCGCGACGATGACGAGAAGCATCCCCAGTGCCATGATGATGACGTAGGAGTTCTGGAGGAAGAGGTTCGTGATGTTCTGGGCGGAGAGGAAATCCACCCCTTGCGTCACCCGGACGATCACAGTGAAGAAAAGGACGATAGCGACCAGCGCGAGGATCATCCCGTTTTCGCGTAGATGCCCGCCGAGATGCGCGCCGATACCCTTGCCGCCCGTGCCTGCCGTCTGATCCGCCATCACGCCACCTTCGCCTTGCCGTCATTCTTCAGGATGAGGGACATGATACGTTCCTGACTGGCCTCGGCCTTGGTCAGTTCGCCCACGATGCGCCCCTCGTTCATCACGTAGATCCGGTCGCACATGCCCAAGAGTTCGGGCATTTCCGACGAGATCATCACCACGCCGCGCCCTTGGGCGGCGAGTTCGTTCATGATCGTGTAGATTTCGAATTTCGCGCCGACGTCGATGCCGCGCGTGGGTTCGTCGAGGATCAGGACCTGCGGATCGGCGAAGAGCCATTTCGACAGGACGACCTTCTGCTGGTTCCCGCCTGACAGGTTCACGACCTTTTGCGAAACGCTGGGCGTGCGGATCGACATGGCGCGGCGGTATTCTTCGGCCACCTGTTGTTCGCGGCCGCGCGAGAGGACGCCGCGCGTGGCGACCCCGGCAAGGTTCGCCAGCGTGATGTTCCTGACGATGGGTTCGTCGAGGACAAGGCCAAGCTGCTTGCGGTCTTCGGTCACATAGGCGAGGCCGGCGGCGATGGCCTTGGTGACGGAGGACGTGTCGACCGCCTTTCCGCCCATCTTCACCGTGCCGGAAATGTCCCGGCCATAGGCATGGCCGAAGATGGACATGGCGAGTTCGGTCCGGCCTGCGCCCATCAGGCCCGCGATGCCGACGATTTCGCCCTTTCGCACAGTGAAGGCCGCGTCGCGGATCATCTGGCGGCCCTGCTGTTCGGGGTGCCAGACGTTCCAGCCCGATACCTCCATCAGCACGTCGCCCGGATTGCCGTCGCGTTCGGGGTAGCGGTGGGCCATGTCGCGGCCGACCATGTCGCGGATGATGCGTTCTTCGCTGATCTCGGATTTCGACAGGGTCGACACGGTCGCGCCGTCGCGGATGATGGTGATGCGGTCGGCGACGCGGCCGATCTCGTTCAGCTTGTGGCTGATGATGATCTGGGTGACGCCCTGCGCCTTCAACTCCAGCATCAGGTCGAGGAGTTTCTGGCTGTCGTTTTCCTGCAGCGCGGCGGTGGGTTCGTCGAGGATCAGGAGGCGGACATCCTTGGCCAGCGCCTTGGCGATTTCGATCAGTTGCTGCTTGCCGACGCCGAGTTTGCCGACCTGCGTGGTGGGCGGTTCGTCAAGCCCGACCTTCTTGAGCAATTCGCCCGTCATCTGGAAAGCGCGGGGCCAGTTGATGATGCCGCCCGATGCCACCTCATTGCCCAAGAACAGGTTCTCGGCAATGGAGAGAAGCGGCACGAGCGCCAGTTCCTGATGGATGATGATAATGCCCTTTGCTTCGCTGTCGCGGATGCCGCGATTGGCGAGCAGGGCGCCGTCATAGAAGATTTCGCCGTCATAGCTGCCATGGGGATAGACGCCCGACAGCACCTTCATAAGGGTGGATTTGCCAGCGCCGTTCTCACCGCAGATGGCGTGAATCTCGCCCTGTTCCACAGTGAGGTTCACGTGGTCAAGCGCGCGGACACCGGGGAAGACCTTGCTGATCCCCCGCATTTCCAGAAGCGTTGCCATGGCGGTCCCCCGGTTGGAAAAGGCCCGCCCGGCCGCTAGGGCAGGGCGGGCCAAGGTTTCTTGCGGTTACTTCAACTGGTCGGCGGTGTAGTAGCCCGAACCGACGAGGATTTCCTCGTAGTTCGTGACATCGACCGAGACCGGCTCCAGCAGGTAGGACGGCACGACCTTCACCCCGTTGTCATAGGTGCTGGTGTCGTTGATTTCCGGCTCGCCGCCCGACAGGATGGCATCGACCATCTTCACGGTCACACCGGCCAGCGCGCGGGTGTCCTTGAAGATCGTCGAATACTGCTCGCCCGCGATCATCGATTTCACCGAGGGGATTTCCGCGTCCTGACCGGTGACGATGGGCATCGGCAGGTCGCCCGAGCCGTAGCCCACGCCCTTTACCGACGACAGGATGCCGATGGACAGCCCGTCATAGGGCGAGAGCGCACCATGAAGCTGCTTGTCGCCGTAGTTGGCCGACAGCAGGTTATCCATCCGCGCCTGTGCCACGGCACCATCCCAACGCAGGGTGCCGACCACGTCCATGCCCATCTGGCCCGACGGGATGACGATGTCGCCCGAGTCGATCAGCGGCTGCAGGACGCTCATCGCGCCATTGTAGAAGAAGAAGGCGTTGTTGTCGTCGGGTGAGCCGCCGAAGAGCTCTACGTTCCACGGCTTCACGCCGGGGAAGCGTTCGTTCAGGCCCTTGACCAGCGATTCTGCTTGCTGCACGCCGACCTTGAAGTTGTCGAAGGTCGCGTAATAGTCGACCGAGCCGCTGTCGCGGATCAGGCGGTCATAGGCGATGACCTTGATCCCTGCGGCGGCGGCGTTGTCCAGCGCGTTCGACAGCGTGGTGCCGTCGATGGCCGCGATGACGAGGACGTTCACGCCCTTGGTGATCATGTTCTCGACCTGCGCGAGCTGAGTCGGGATGTCGTCTTCGGCATATTGCAGATCGGTGGCATAGCCTGCCGCCTGGAACTGCTCGACCATGGAATTGCCGTCGGAAATCCAGCGTGCCGAGGATTGGGTCGGCATGGCGATGCCGATGGTGCCCTTGTCCTGTGCAAAGACCGGTGCGCCGACGCCGACCATGGATGCAGCGGTGGCAAGCGCGAGAAGCGCCCTTCTGGAAAGTATCATGATGTCCTCCCTCGCCGTGATGCGCCACGGCCCGTTTTCGACCCTTCATCCCGGTTAAGCCCGGATCTGGCCGCGGGGCGCAGAGTTGCAACAGGCTTGCATATCGGTCAAAGAATGATTTGTGATTTTGCTATGGCAGAAACGTTATGTCGGAAATGGATGCCCTGCTGCGGCGGGGATTGAAGCTGTCGCATCTGCGCTTGATGGCGGCGCTGGCCGAGGCCGGGCAGTTGGGGCTGGCCGCGGATCGTCTGGGCATCGCGCAACCCGCAGCCTCGCGTCTTCTGGCCGAGGTGGAGCGGATCGCAGGGCGGTCTGTGCATCAGCGTACGGGGCGGGGAATCACCCTGACACCGATAGGCGAGGCGCTGGCACGCCGGGCGATGCGGGTGCTTATGGAACTGCGCGATGCCGGGCGGGAGATGGAGGAACTGGCCGGAGGGGGGGCCGGGCATGTGCGAATCGGGTCGGTGACGGGCCCGGCGCTGGATAGGGTGCTGCCCGCGCTGCGGACGGCGCGGTTGGCCCTGCCGCAGGTATCGGCCGAGGTGGTGGTCGCGCCATCGGACCTGCTTGGGCAGCAGTTATTGGCTGGGCGGATGGATTTCGCCCTTGGCCGCATGCCACCGGGGATGGAGGGGGAACTGACGCTTTCCGCGCCCATCGGCGCGGAACCCGTTGCCCTGATGGTGCGGCGGGGGCATCGTCTGGCGCATGGGGGACGGATCGATCCGATCGAGTTGATGGATTTCGACTGGGTCATGCCGGGTCCGGAGGCGCTGCTGACCCGTGCCGTGATGGAGCGCCTGACGGATCTTGGTCTGCCGCAGCCGCCGCAACGGCTTGCCACCTCGTCCTTCCTGCTGACGCTTGCGCTGATTCAGCAATCGAATGCCATTGCCCCCCTCGCGCGGGCGGTCTGCGACCGCTTTGCCGGGACGGGATCACCCTATGTGATCCTGCCTGTCGATATGGGGATCGTAGTAGAGCCTTTCGGTCTGCTGACCCGGACCGGGGCTATCCTGACCCCGGTCGCGGCGAGGCTGTGTTCCATGGTGATGGCGCAGGGCGGCGAGGGGACGGAGGGCGCTGATTAGGCTCGGCCTAAGCCGCGCGGCGGAACATCCTGCTTTCCTTGCAGTTCGCGGTGGTGGATGGTCGGGTCGCGCGATGATCCCGGTCCACTGACCGGGTAACGAACGGCGCTGCCGCTGGAGGACCTGCCCGATGACCGCACGCGACCCCGCGCTTCACGCTCTCGAGGAATTGCGGGCCAATGTGGCGGTGCCTTTCGAGCGGGCGCAGGCCATGCCGAAGTCCGTCTATGTGTCGCCCGAATTCGCCGAAGCGGAGGAGCGGCACATCTTCGCGCGCGACTGGCTTTGCGCCGGGCGTGCGGATGCGCTGAAGGAACCGGGCGATTACCTGACGATGGAGATCGCGGGCGAGCCTGTGATCATCCTGCGCGACAGGGATGGGGCCCTGCGCGGCCTGTCGAATGTCTGCCGCCACCGGATGAGCACGCTGCTGGAAGGGCGGGGAAGGGTGCGCAGCATCGTCTGCCCCTATCATGCCTGGACCTACAACCTCGACGGATCGCTGCGCGGTGCGCCTGCGATGACCTTGAACGAGAGTTTCTGCAAGGAACAGGTGCATCTTCCGCAGATCCGCGTGACCGACTGGTTGGGCTGGATCATGGTGACGCTCAACCCCGACGCGTCGGACGTGCACCAGTCCCTGCGCGACGTGGAGGCTCTGGTCGGCCATCTGGACATGGCCAACTATGCCGAGACCTTCCGCGAGGAATTCCGCTGGGCCACGAACTGGAAGGTGCTGGCCGAGAATTTCATGGAAAGCTATCATCTGCCGGTCTGCCATGCGGGCACCATCGGGGGCAGTTGCGACCTTGCCCTGATGGAATGCCCCGAAGGGACCGAGTCTTTCAACTACCACTGGATCGTGAAGAACGACACCGTTCCGCTGGCACTTGCCCATCCGTCGGACACGCGCCTGCAAGGCGATGAGCGGCGGATCACATGGCTGCTAGCAGTCTATCCAGCCCTGCTAATCACTCTGACCCCAGGCTATTTCTGGTATCTCTCCCTGACGCCTGACGGACCGGGGCATGTGAAGGTGCTCTACGGCGGCGGGATGAGTGCAGCATGGATGTCCGATCCCGAGGCACCTGCCCATCTGGCTGCCGTCAAGGCGCTGCTGGACGATGTGCAGGTCGAGGACAAGGGTTGCACCGAGAAGGTCTATCGCGGCCTTCTGGCCCGTATGTCCGCCCCCGGACCACTGAGCCATCTGGAGCGGCCGAATTTCGAATTCGCGCAATACATCGCCCGGATGATGCACGAGGCATGATCCGACCCTTCCGGGGGCGCAGGAACGTCCTCCGGACTGCCGAAATCCCACAAATGCAACGGAAAGTACCCATGGCCCATATCCGCCACCGCAAGTTCAACACCAAGGACACCTATCCGGAGCAAAAGCTGGACAACGACCTTGCGCAGGCCGTCGTCGCGCGGGGGACAGTGATCTTCCTGCGCGGGCAATGCCCGCAGGATCTGGACACGGCGAAGAACATCGAAAGTCACGACCCCGTCGAACAGACTCACAAGGTCATGCAGAACATCCGCCAACTCGTCGAGGAATGCGGCGGGAAGATGGAGCATGTGACGAAACTTGTCGTCTATCTCACCGATGTGCGCCATCGTGAGGCTGTCTATCGCACGATGGGAGAGTATATCCGGGGGGTGCATCCGGTTTGCACCGGGCTGGTCGTGGTTGCGCTGGCGCGGCCCGACTGGCTGGTGGAGATCGATGCCACGGCTGTCATTCCCGACTGAACCGCCTTGCATGCCTGTCGCATGGGTATTGGGGCCGAGACGAAGATGCGGGCCCCCAGATCCCTGAAACGCCGACGAGGCCCTATTCTTCGAGGTTACGCATGACTTTTTCCTTGTTGGCCCGCTGTTCCGACACCGGCGCCTTCGGCATGGTGATCTCATCCTCCTCGCCCGCCGTGGCGGCGCGCTGTGCCCATGCGCGGGCAGGGGTGGGCGTGGCCGCGACGCAGAACATCACCGACCCCGCGCTGGGGCCCGCGCTTCTGGCGCGTTTGGCGGGGGGGGCGGATGCCTCCGGCGCGATGGCGGCGGTCGTGGCCGGGGCCGCGCATGTGGACTACCGGCAGTTGATGGTTGTGGACGGGCAGGGGCGCACGGCCAGCCATTGCGGTGCGCGCATCCTTGGCCGTTGGGGGATCGCCGAGGGGCCGGGTGTGATTGCCGGTGGCAACCTGCTGGCGCATGAAGGGGTGCCGGGGGCGATGGTCGAGGGGTTTCTGGCCGCAGGTGGCGCTTTGGGTGACCGCCTGATCGCCGCTCTGATCGCCGGGCGGGATGCCGGGGGCGAGGCGGGGCCGGTGCATTCGGCGGGCCTTCTGATGGTGGATCGCGAAAGCTGGCCGGTGGCGGAGTTGCGCTGCGACTGGTCGGAAGAGGCGCGGCCAATCGAGGCGGTTGCGCGGGCCTGGGAGGTCTATGCGCCGCAGATGGCGGCCTATGTTCAGCGCGCCCGTGATCCGCGCGATGCGCCGTCCTATGGCGTGCCGGGGGATGAGTGATCGCAACGACCCGTGCGGCGCGCGGGGAACGGCGGGCATGATGCTGCGGATGGGGCTTTCGCAAGCGGCCCCGCGCGTCTAGCTTTTGTGCCATGCCGCTGCGCTTTACGCTTCGCCAACTTGAATACCTTGTCGCGGTCGCGGATTGCGGCTCGGTCGCGCTTGCGGCGGAGCGGTGCCATGTCTCGTCACCGTCGATATCGGCGGCCATCTCGCAACTGGAGCAAGAATTCGGCCTGCAGCTTTTCGTTCGGCGCCATGCGCAGGGGCTTTCGCTGACAGAAGGGGGACGGCAATTCACCGAATCCGCGCGCGAGGTGCTGTCGGCGGGGGCGGCGTTGAACGACCGTGCGGCCGAATTGACCGGGCAGGTGCGCGGGCCGCTTGCCGTGGGCTGCCTGCTGACCTTTGCGCAGGTGGTGTTGCCGCGGCTGCGGCGAGGCTTTGCCGAGGCCTTCCCCGAGGTTGAGTTTCGCCAGTCGGAGCATGACCATGCCGGGCTGATCGAGGCGCTGCGCCACGCGACCATCGACCTTGCGCTGAGCTATGATCTTGAGATTCCGGGTGATCTGGCCTTTCATCCCCTGCTTTCGCTGCCACCCTATGCGCTGTTGCCCGAAGAGCATGCGCTGGCGACGCGGGCCTTTGTCACGGCGCAGGAGCTGGCGGAATGGCCGATGGTTCTTCTGGATCTGCCCTTCAGTGCGGAATACTTCCTTTCCTTCTTCACGGCCGAGGGGTTGCGGCCCCGCATTGCCGAACGGACGCGTGACATGGGGGTGATGCGGGCCATGGTTGCCAACGGGTTCGGCTATTCAATCGCGAACATCCGGCTGGGATCGGATCGGGCACCGGATGGGCGGCGTCTGGTCTTCGTGCCGCTGGTGACGACCCGCCCGCCGATGCGGATGGGGCTGATCCTGTCACAGGCTTCCCCGTCTCGGCGGGCGGTCGCGGCTTTCGTCGACCATTGCCGCGCGGCGCTGACCGAGGACGCGTTGCCGGGGTTGACGGGACCGGAGGCTTGACCCGATGGCCGTCCTGTCTAGATGCGGCGCATGATGCCGCGCAACGACCTTTCCCGCAAACCCGCCGCCCTGATCGTGGCGCATGGTCAACCTTCTGATCCTGCGCCCGCCGGGGCCGAGATCGCCTTCCTTGCGGCCAAGGTGCAATCCCTGATGCCGGACTGGCATGTCCGTGCGGCGACGCTGGCCGAGCCCGGCGCAATCGCGCGGGCTGTGGCGGAGGCGGGAGAGGAGGGGCTGGTCTATCCGCTGTTCATGGCAGGAGGCTGGTTCACCCGGACACATCTTCCGGAAAAACTGGCCGAAGCAGGGGGCGCGCGCTGGACGGTGCTGCCACCCTTCGGACTGGACGGGGCGGTGCAGGCCCTTGCCGTGGATGTTGTGCGGGAGGCGTTGCTGGCGGATGGGCTGGTGGCGCGAGAGGCAACGGTTCTGGTGGCGGCGCATGGCAGTTTTCGCAGCCCCGCCCCGGCCGAGGTGGCGCGGGACGTGGCGACACGGTTGCAGGGCGAGTTGGGCCTTGCGCGGGTGGAGGTCGGGTTCATCGACCAGAGTCCCCGCATCGCCGAAGTGGCGGCGGCTTTGCCGGCTGACGCGATTGTCCTGCCCTTCTTTGCGGCCCGCGGTGGCCATGTCATCGATGATCTGCCCGCTGCCCTAGAGGAGGCGGGTTTCTTGGGGCGGGTGCTGCCGCCGCTTGGCCTTGATGCGCGCGTTCCGGGGCTGGTGCGCCGGGCGCTGAAGGCTTCGCGGGGCTGAGAGCGGCGGGCCCGCAAGTCAGACCTGCGACAGGCTCGCTGCGGCGGCCTAGCCCTGCTCTGCGATGTGGAGGGCCGTGGTTTCCGTGCCCGAGCCCAGCTGTTGAGACAGCAGGGCGCGTGTCTCCCTCCAGATCGCGGGCAGGGCTTCCAAGGCCTGAAGCAGGGATGGCATGTCCTCGGTCTTGATTGCCGTTTCCGCCTGAACCAGCACCTCTCTGAGGGCGCGGGTGCCGAAGGTTCCCGAAGCGCCTGACAGGCGATGGCACAGGGCCGCGATCTCGTCACGCTGCGTATCGGGGGAGAGGGCCGCGATCTGGTGAAGAATGCCGTCACCGTCGACCACGAGCCGCTGGATTAGGGGACGGGATGTTTCCGGGCCAAGGTGACGCAGCATCTGATCGAGGGCGTCGGTGTCAAGGACCGGCGGCTCTGCCGAGGTTTCTGTCTTCTGTCGCGCATCGGGGGCCGGAGAGAAGGTGCCCCCGGGCCCGGAAGGGAGCAGTGCGCGCAGAAGGTCGTCGCGTGTTACTGGCTTGGTCAGGGCAGTTTCCATGCCGACCGCGCGAAACTGCGCCTGTTCCTGTGGCAGGGCATGCGCGGTGAGGGCGAGGATGCGTGCCTGCGCGCTTGGCCCCTTCGCGCGGCGGATGGCGCGGGTGGCGGATACCCCGTCCAGTCGCGGCATGGAGATGTCCATCAGGATGACGTCGAAGGCGGTCTGTGCGGCAAGGTCGACGGCCTGCTGTCCGTCATGCGCCTCGGTCACCCTGTGCCCCGCGCTTTCGAGAAAGCGGCGCATCAGAAAGCGGTTGATCGCATTGTCCTCGACCAGAAGGATATCGAGCGGTTCGATCCGCAATTCTGCCCCGTCGCTATCTGAGGGCACTTCCCCACCGGCGTCTCCAGTAACCTGATGCGGCAAATCGATCCCGGTCACGGCTGCGGGGTCCGCCGCGGCAATCGGAAGGGGAAGGCGCAGCCAGAACAGGCTTCCCTCGCCCATCAGGCTTTCCACGCCGATATCTCCGCCCATGGCACGGGCAAGGCGGCGGGCGATGCCAAGGCCCAGCCCGGTGCCGCCCGCGCTGCGCCCATAGCTGGAGTCGAGCGTGACGAAATCGTCGAAGATGCGGTCCAGATCTTCCTCGGCTATGCCGATCCCGGTATCGGAGATGCGGAATTCGACCATCGGGGCAGGGGTTTGCAGCCGCTCCACCTCGACGGCGATATCGCCGTTTCGGGTGAATTTCACGGCATTCCCGATCAGATTCAGCAGGATCTGGCGCAGGCGGCCACGATCACCGGTGACCCAGTCCAACGGGCCGGAAAGAGTGGAGAGAGTCAGGCGGTTGCCGCCGGCCGCGGCAAGCCCCGCCTGATTGGCGACGGTCTCTTCCAGCAGGCGATCGAGGTTGAAACTTGCCTTTTCGGGCAGGGCGACACCGGCCTCGGCGCGTGAGACATCAAGCACGGAATTGACATGTCCGAGGAGGATTTCGCCCGATGCCTCCATCACCGAAAGAAGTTCCGCCTGCTCGCGTGAAAGTCGGGTGTGCCGCAACAGTTCGACCGAGCCGATCAAGCCGTTGAGGGGGGTGCGCATCTCGTGGCTCATGACGGCGAGGAACTCTGCCTTGGCCTGTTCTCCGGCCTGCGCCTGATCGAGTGCGCGGGTCAGGGCGGCCTCGTCGCGGCGGCGGAGGGAGATGTCCCGGACGAAGGCGACGACGAGGCCTTCTTCGGGGACTTGCGCGCGCGCGATGGAGACTTCCGCAGGGAAGACCGTGCCATCGGCGCGGCGGGCATCGATCTCGATCCGCAGCGGTTCGCCCGCACGCGTGGGGGTGTCGCGGATCGCGGCAATGAGGTCGCGCGCCTGTGGGCCGTTTGCACCTTCGGCAAAAAGCGCTTCGAAGACGTGCCTGCCGCGCGCCGCCTCCGGCGAAAGGCCGAAGATGGCTTCGGCAGCGGGGTTGAATTCGCGGATCCGCCCCTGACGGTCGGTTACGACGATGCCGTCGGCCGAGGCCGAGACGATGGTTGCCAGTCGAGCGCCCGTTGCCCGCAGCACGGCGCGCTGTGTCTCGGACCGACGGAATTGCACGGCAAGGACGCCCGCGACCCCGACCACGATGAAAAGAAGTGTCGCCGTCACCATGGCAAGCCTGAGCAGCGTCGAGGAAATGGACTCGCGATTGAGATCCGCTTGGGCCACGAATTCCGAAAGGGCGTTGAGCGTAAGGGTTCGCGCGGCGGCCCGTACATCCGGAAGGGGCGCGAGGATCGCGGGGATCGCTTCGGCAAGGACCGGGTCCGGTGCGTCGATGGTTGCCACGGTATCGTCGAGGAAGCCGCGCAGGCGGCCATACTCGGGCGCGAAATCGGGCCCCGTCAGCATGGGCGCGTAAAGGGGGCTTTGCTCCAGCATGCCGATCCGGCTGTAGAGCACGTTGAACCAGCGGCGCACCTCATCGAGGTGCTCGGGCGTTGGTTCGGTCCGGGCGAACTGAAGGGCGGATTGCAGGCGCAGGATCTCCACCTCGGTCTGCATCACGACCCATTGGGTATTGTCGGTCGAAGCGCGTTGCAGCGCCGTCAGTTTCGAGCGCACTTCATGGGCCAGAAGGCCGATCGCGACGAGGCAGAGGATGGCAAGCCCCGCCATCGTGCCCAGCCGAACCTGCCGTGCCCAGCGCATGCCCCCCAATCCGCACCCTTTCCCTGTTATCCCGGCCCTGCGGCGTCGCGCAGCCTAGCAACAGGCTGCACCTTGCGCCGAGGCTAGGACAGAAGGGCCTTGCTTTCCAAGGTGTTTCGCATGTCATGCTGGGCTGGACGGTGCAGTTGGCCGTTCCGGCAGCGACAGGTGGCAGATGCGGCTTCTTCTGGCCGATGACCATGATCTTGTGAGGGAAACGCTTGCGGCCTTTCTCGTGGCCGAGGGTTTCGAGGAAGTCCGCTGCGTGGCCAGCCTGCCAGAGGCGCTGGCGGTGCTGGAAGAGGATCGGGGTTTCGATCTGGTGCTTCTGGATTACACGATGCCCGGGATGAGCGGTCTGGAAGGTCTGGCCCGCGCCCGTGCCGCGGCACCGAACGTGCCCGTAGCGATCATCTCGGGAACGGCGCAACGCGATCTGGCCGAGGCTGTCCTGCAGGCGGGGGCAGCAGGGTTCGTTCCGAAGACGCTTGCGGCACGGGCGATGATTGCTGCGGTGCATCTGATGGCATCGGGTGATGTATTCGCTCCTATCTCGCTTCTGCTGCGGGAACCGGCCATCGCGGCGTCGCTGCAAAGCCTGACGCGGCGCGAGACGGATGTGCTGCGGGGGATCTGCGAGGGAAAGTCGAACAAGGAGATTGCCCGCGACCTCGATCTGCAGGAGGTAACGGTCAAGCTTCACGTCAAGACGCTGAGCCGGAAGCTGGGGGCGAAGAACCGCACCCATGCCGCCATGATCGCGCGGGACTCCGGGTTGAGTTGAGAGGACGAATTTTCCGCGAAAATTCGACGGCCCCGGCTGTGCCGGGGCTTGATTTTTCGCAGAAAAATCGTGGCGATTGAGGGGTTAGACGGTGTGGAGGTAGAGGTCGAAATCGACCTCGCTCACCGTTCGTGCCACGCGCGCGTATTCGGCGGCCTTGATCGCGGTGAAGGTGCGGTGCATGTCCTCGCCCAGGGCCTCTTTCAGGAAGGCGGAGTCCTGTGCCGCGACGATGGCCGAGCGCCAGTCGACCGGGATCGGGGGGGCATCCTGCGCCTCGGCATAGCCGTTTCCGGTTGTTTCCGGGCCGGGATCGATGCGGTGTTTCAAGCCGTGCCGGATGCCGGCCAGCACCGTGGTCGCCACCAGATAGGGGTTTGCATCCACGCCGGCAGGGCGGTGTTCGATCCGCCGCGCCTTGATGTCCCCCGCCGGGATGCGCAGGGCGACAGAACGGTTGTTCACCCCCCAGGTCGGGCTGACCGGGGCATAGCTTTGCGCGGCGAAGCGGCGCCATGAATTGGCATGCGGGGCGAAGACCAGCATCGATTCGCCCATCGTCGCGCGCAGTCCGCCCAAGGCGTGCAGAAGGGTGGGGTTCCATTGCCCCTCGACCGTCTCGATGAAGACGTTGCGTCCATCGGCATCGCAGAGGGAGACGTGGAAATGCATCCCCGATCCGGCGTAATTCTCGACCGGTTTGGCCATGAAGCAGGCGGTTACGCCATGCTGGCGGGCCTGCAGGCGGACGATCCGCTTCAGGCGCATCAGGTCGTCGGCGGCCTGCATGACGTTGGTGCGGTAGTGCAGCGTCAGTTCGTATTGGCCGGGGGCGTATTCCGAGATCATCGTCTCGGCCTTGATCCCGGCCTTCTCGGCGGCGGCGTAGATGTCGCTGAACAGCGGCAGCATCCCGTGCAGGTGATCGACGGAATAGACTTCCGTCTTGTGCGACCCGCGCCCGTCCAGCACGTCGCGGGCGGGTTGCACCTTGCCATCGGGGCCACGGTCATTGGCCAGCAGGAAGAACTCCAGCTCGAAGGCCCCCGCGGGGTGCAGGCCTTCGGCGGCCAGCGCGTCGACCTGCCGTTGCAGGGCATGGCGCGGGTCGGAGGTCATGGGGTTGCCGTCGAGGTCGTACATCGACATCAGCAATTCGCCACGTGCGGGCGTGGTGGCGTGCAGCGGGATGAGGCTGCCGGGGATGGGCCAGGCGCGCAGGTCGCCATCGCCCTGATCCCAGATCAGGCCTGTCTCATGGACATCCTCGCCGCAGATGTCGAGGCCGAGGATCGAAATGGGCAGATGGCGGCCATTGTCGTAAAGCGAAAGGAGTTCATGCCGACGGATGATCTTGCCGCGCCCGATCCCGTTCGAATCGTGCAGGACGATGTCGAAGGCCTCGATTTCGGGATGGGCGGCGAGAAAGGCTTCGGCCTCGGCGCGGGAAGAGCCGGAGGGGCTTTGCGTGGTCATTCTTCGTTTCCGGGAAAGAGGTCGGTGAGGATATCGTCGAAGGCTGCGATCAGACGGTCGATCTGGCGATCCGTCGTGGCAGGGCTGACGAGCATCATGTTGTGGAAGGGCGCGATGAGGCAGCCGCGGTTGAGCAGAGAGGTGTGGACGACGCCCTCCACCGCGGGCTGGTGGGCATGGTGCGCCTCGGTTCCGTTGCGCAAGGGGCCGGGGGCGCAGATGAACTCCACCCGGGCGCCGACGCGGACGACATGCCAAGGGGCCTTGTGCGTTTCGATCACCTTGGACAGACCGGAGGCAAGGCGTTCCGCGCCAGCTTCCATATGGGCGTAGTTTTCCGGCGTCATCACCTCGGCGAGCGTGGCGGTGAGACAGGCGAATTGCATGGGATTGGCCGAAAGCGTGGTGCCCATGCCGGAATGGCCCGGCTCGCGGGTCTCGTTGTAGGCGGCGAAGCGGTCGGCCACCGAGGGGCGCATGCCCCAGACGGCGGTGGGCAGGCCTCCGGCCACGCATTTGCCGACGACGAACATGTCGGGGTCCAGGCCATGGACGGCGGTATAGCCGCCAAGCCCGGAGGAGATCGTATGCGTCTCGTCGATGATCAGCAGGGCGCCGTATTGCGTGGCGAGTGCGCGAAGGCCCGCGTGGAAACCCGGTTCGGGCAGGACCATGCAGGAATTGGTCATGACCGGTTCTGTGAGGATGGCGGCGATCTCGCCCGATTTCAGAGCGGCCTCGACTGCGCCAAGGTCGTTGAATTCGACGGCCATGGCGGCCTTGGTCAGGTCCTGCACCTGCCCCACGAGACCCGCGCGGTTGACGGTGGTGCCGCCCGCGAGTTCCACCATCGTGTCGTCTAGCGTGCCATGATAGCACCCGTTGAAGACGAGGACCTTGGGCCGCCCGGTCACGGCGCGGGCGACCCGGAGGGAGAAGCGGTTGGCGTCGGTCGCGGTGGTGGCGATCTGCCAGCGGAAGGTGCCGAAGCGTTCGGTCAGCAGGCGGCCCGCCTCCATCGCAGCTTCGGTCGGCAGCATGTAGGTCAGGCCGCGAGCGGCCTGCGCCTTGATCGCCTTGGCGACCGGTTGAGGCGAATGGCCGAACATGGAGCCGGTATCACCAAGACAGAAGTCGTCGATCCGGTGGCCGTCGATATCGGTGAGCTTTGCCCCCTGCGCCTTGGCCACCAGCGGCAGGTGGGGCATGGGCCAATCGGCCATCCAGTGCATGGGCACGCCGTTCAGCCAATGGCCTGCGCCTTGTTGCAGTGCGATGGCGGCCTTCGGGCGGGAGGCGGCGTAGCGGTCCGCCTCGCGTCGGGCGATGGCATCAAGTCTGGAGCGGGGGATGCCGGCGATGATCTCGGTCATGGAGTCGGGTCCGTCTGGGCT
>Ga0209278_1001013_pt1 | contig 18086 bp, 19 predicted proteins | sample JI81BgreenDNA_FD_187504 | JGI IMG/M metagenome (GOLD analysis project Ga0209278, IMG submission 187504) | Wastewater effluent complex algal communities from Wisconsin, to seasonally profile nutrient transformation and Carbon sequestration -... | ecosystem: Engineered > WWTP > Effluent > Algae... | reverse complement strand
CCCCGGCGCCCGCGCCCGCGCGGCCAAGGGCGAACTGGCCTTCGGCACCGTCGACACCTTCCTCATCTGGAAACTCACGGGCGGCAAGGTCCACGCCACAGACGCCACCAACGCCGCCCGCACCCTGATCTACAACATCGCCAAGGGCGAATGGGACGCCGACATCTGCGCCCTGCTCGACATCCCCATGTCCCTCCTGCCCGAGGTGAAGGACTGCGCCGCAGATTACGGCACCACCCGCCCCGACCTCTTCGCTCGCCCCATCCCGATCCTCGGCGTCGCGGGCGACCAGCAGGCCGCCACCGTGGGTCAGGCCTGCTTCGCCCCCGGCATGATGAAGTCCACCTACGGCACCGGCTGCTTCGCGCTCCTGAACACGGGGGCCGACATGGTCCCGTCGAAGAACCGCCTGCTCACCACCATCGCCTACCGCCTGAACGGCCGCACCACCTACGCCCTCGAAGGCTCCATCTTCATCGCGGGCGCGGTCGTCCAATGGCTCCGCGACGGGCTGAAGATCATCCGCGAGGCGAAAGAGACCCAGCCCCTCGCCGCCTCGGCCGACCCCGCGCAGGACGTGGTCCTTGTTCCCGCCTTCACCGGCCTCGGCGCGCCCTATTGGCGGCCCGACTGCCGTGGCGCAGTCTATGGCCTCACCCGCAACTCCGGCCCCGCCGAACTCGCCAAGGCCGCGCTGGAAAGCGTCGGCTACCAGACCCGCGATCTCTTGGAGGCGATGCACTCCGACTGGGGCGCGGCGGCGGACGGCATCCTCCGCGTCGACGGCGGCATGACGGCGTCGGACTGGGCCATGCAATTCCTCTCCGACATCCTCGGCGCGCCAGTGGACCGCCCTGTCGTCACCGAAACCACCGCCCTCGGCGCGGCCTATCTCGCAGGCCTGCAAGCGGGCCTATGCCCCGCCCCGGAAGAATTCCAGAAGTCATGGGCGCTGGAACGCCGCTTCACCCCCGCGATGGACGACCGCACCCGCAACGCCAAATACGCCCGCTGGGGCCGCGCCGTCGCGGCGACGATGACCGTCTGACCCCCCTTCTCCCTCCCCCGGAAACGGGGGAGAGTCGGGGAAGGGGGTACCCCCCAAGACACACGGAACCCGCCATGACCCCCTTCGCCATCGCCATGCCCCAACGCATCCTCTTCGGCCGGGGCGAGGCGCAGAAGGCCCCTGCCCTCATCGCCCCCTTCGGCAAACGCGGCCTCATCATCCACGGCGCATCCGCCACCCGCGCCCAATGGCTCCTCGACGCCCTCGCTGCGCAAGGCATCGAAACCCTCGCCCTCCCCTGCGCCACCGAACCCACGCTCGCGATCCTCGAAACCACACTCGCGCAGGCCCGCCCCTTCAAACCCGACTGGGTCGCGGCCATCGGCGGCGGCGCCGCCCTCGACCTCGGCAAGGCCCTCGCCGCCCTCCTCCCCGCCACCACGCACCCCCTCGACCACCTCGAAGTCGTGGGCAAGGGCCTTCCCCTCCAAACCCCGCCCCTCCCCTTCATCGCGCTGCCCACCACCGCAGGCACGGGGGCCGAGGCCACCAAGAACGCCGTCATCGGCCTCCCCGATCACGGGCGCAAAGTATCGCTCCGAGACGACCGCATGCTCGCCCGCCTCGCCATCGTGGACCCCGCCCTGACCGACAACACCCCGCGCGGAACCACCCTCGCCTCCGGCCTCGACGCAATCACGCAGGTCATCGAACCCTACGTCTCTTCCAAGGCCACCCCCTTCACCGACGCCCTTACAGCCCCCGCCATCCCGCAAGGCCTGCACGCCCTCAAACGCCTCATGGAAACCGAAGACCCGCAGGCCCGCGACGCCCTCGCCCATGTTTCCCTGACCGGAGGCATCGCGCTGGCCAATGCGGGCCTCGGCGCCGTCCACGGCCTCGCGGGCGTCATCGGCGGCCTCACCCCCGCCCCCCATGGCGCGATCTGCGGCGCCCTCCTCGCCCCCATCCTCCGCCTCAACCGCGCCAAGGCCACAGGTGAAACCGCCCGCCGCCTCGACGAGGTCTTCCAACACATCGCGCAATCCCTCGGCGGCGCAGCCGATCGGGCCCCTGAAACCCTCGCCGCTTGGGCCCGCTCCGCTGGCCTCCCCAGCCTCACCGAGCAAGGCCTTCCCGCCAGCCTTCACGCGGAAACCGCCAAAGCCGCCCTCTCCTCCTCCTCCATGAAGGGCAACCCCGTCCCCTTGGGCGTCGCGGACCTGCAACAGGCCCTCCGTCAAGCTTCCTGAACCGCCACCCCGCTTCGCCCCGGAGAAAAATACCCTGGGGTCCGGGGTGAAACCCCGGGGGCGAGCCACGGGCATCGCGGCCCGCCGAACGCGGCATGGCCCTGGAAAGCCGCCGGCTCAGAACCCGCCCGATTGCGACCAGCGCCAAGCGTCGCGGATCATCGCGCCCAGATCGCGCTCCGGCGCCCATCCCAGTTCCGCCCGCGCCCGTTCCGATCCGCAGACCAGCGCCGCCGCATCGCCCGCGCGCCGCGCCCCCTCGACCACCGGCACCGCCCGGTTCGTTACCACCCGCGCATGGTCGATCACCTCGCGCACCGAATAGCCCGTCCCCGTCCCAAGGCAGAAGACCTTGCTCCCCCGCCCCTCCTGCAACCAGCGCAGGCCGCGCACATGGGCATCGGCCAGATCGGTGACATGCACGTAATCCCGCACGCAGGTCCCGTCTGCCGTGGGGTAGTCCTGCCCGAACACCGTCAGCGCCCCGCGCTTTCCTTCCACCGCATCCAGCATCAGCGGGATCAGATGCGTCTCCGGCTCGTGCTTCTCGCCCACCTCGCCCTCCGGGTCCGCCCCCGCCACGTTGAAGTAACGGAAGATCACCGATTGCAGCCCGTGGCTCGCCCCGAAATTCCCCAGCATCTGCTCGATCGCCAGTTTCGATGCCCCATAGGCATTGATCGGGCGCTGCGGCGTATCCTCGTCAAGAATCACGCCATCCTGATCGCCATAGGTCGCGCAGGTCGAGGAAAAGACGAATTTCCCCACCCCCTCCGCCACGCAAGCTTCGATCAGGTTCAGCGCGCCGCCCACATTCACCCGCCAGTAACGCCCCGGATCGGACATCGACTCGCCAACCAAGGACAGCGCCGCGAAATGCATCACCGCGACCGGCTTCCACTCGCGCAGGGCGGCGCGGATCGCCTCGGGCTCCATCAGGTCGCCCCTCACCAGCGGCCCGAACTTCACCGCCGCCTCCCAACCCGTGGTCAGATTGTCGAAACAGACCGGAACATACCCCGCCCGCGCCAACGCTTTGCAGGCATGCGCGCCGATATAGCCCGCCCCGCCCGTCACCAAAACATGTTCAGCCAAACCGCATCACTCCCGGTTCCCCATCATTACCGTCACGTTAACGACCCTTCCCCCCAAGCGGTAGTCGCCAGTCCCGATTTTTCGCGGACGCAGCGCACGCAGCCTTTCCGTCCCGTTCACCATCGCCTCCTAGCCTCGCCCGCCAACCCATCTGGCAAAAGGCTCCGCGATGTCCGACGAAACGCCCCTCCTCTCCCTGCCGCTGATCCTGCCCGCGCAGGCGCAGAAGCACGTCACCCATAACGAGGCGCTCCGCCTGCTCGACATGCTGGTGCATCTCGCCGTGCTGGACCGGACACGGACCGAGGCCCCCGCCCTTCCCGCCGAGGGCGACCGCCACATCGTGGCGGCCCCCGCCACCGGCACATGGCAGGGGCAAGAGGGGAAGGTCGCGGCCCATTGGGGCGGAACATGGGTCTTCCTCGCCCCGCGTCCCGGCTGGCAGGCGCGCGTCATCGCCGAGGACCTCTCCCTCATCCATGACGGAAACACATGGCAAGAGGCCTTCCCCCCACCAGAAACCCTGCCCAGCCTTGGCCTCTCCACCCCAGCCGATACAACCAACCGCCTCGCCGTCAGCAGCCCGGCCTCCCTCTTCACCCATGCAGGCGAGGGCCACCAGCTCAAGATCAACAAGGCCGCCGCAACCGATCATGCCAGCCTCCTTTTACAATCCGGCTTCACCGGCCATGCCGAGATCGGCCTTCTGGGCAATACCGGCCTGACCGTGCAGGTCAGCGCAGATGGCAGCACCTTCGCCCCCGCCCTCACCGCCAATGCCACCACGGCCAGCGTGTCCCTGCCCGGCGGGCTCGCCGCCGCGCCCCTCCTCCTGCGCGACCCCGCCGATCCCGACCGCCGCGCCGCGCTGGACATCTCGGCCCTGCCCTCCGGCCCGCTGCGCACGCTCAGCCTGCCCAATGTCACTTCCGAACTCGCGGCCCTTGCCGGATCGCAGACCTTCACGGGGGCAAAGATCTTTTCCGGCACCTTCTCCGTCACGACCGGCAACGCAAGCTTCGGCACCTCAGCCGCCAATGCCACCTACGGGCTGGGCAGCGGGGCAACCGCAAGCGGCAACAGCAAGACCGTCAACATCGCCACAGGCGGCGCGGCGGGCTCCACCACCACACTCACCCTCGGCCCGGCCCATCCCGCCGCCAGCGGCAACACCACGATCCACGGTACCAGCCTGACCCTTGGCCCAGGCCTCGCCGATTTCGACATGGGGACCGCCCATGCAAGGGCGGACCTCCTCGGCATCGGCGGGGCCGGGGCCAGTGCGACGCAGCGCCTCGCCGTGGCCAGCGCCAGCACGCTCTTCACCCATGCGGGGACCGGCACGGAACTCACCCTGAACAAGGCCGACCCCGCCGACAGCGCGACGATCAGCTTGAAGACCGGCTTCTCGACCCGCGCGCAACTGGGCCTTATGGGCAATGACGACCTCGCCCTCCGCCTCAGCACCGATGGCAGCAGCTTCGCCACCGCCCTCTCCGCCGCCGCCGCCACGGGGCGCGTAACCCTCTCCCGCCCGCTCATCCTCGAAGGTCAGACAGCCGACCCCGCCACCGCGCCGGACGGCACGATCTGGCACAATTCCACCACCGCGCAACTCGGCCTGCAACTGGGCGGCCAGACCCTGCGGCTGGACGGGCAACAGGCCATGCCATGGCTGACCCCGCCGTCGGGCGAACTCGTCCTGACCACCAGCGGCAGCAGCAGCGGCAATGCCGGCAGCGCCGCCGGGGCCGCAGGGCGCATCGACCTTTTCCCCTTCATCCCGCGCGCCGATCTCTCCATCGACAGGCTGGTCGCCAATTGCACCGCCGCCCTTGCCGGGGCGCTGGGCCGCATCCTCCTCTATGCCGGCGATGCGCATGGCCGCCCCGAGGCGCTGCTTCACGAATCCGCCGATCTCGACCTCTCCACGACCGGCGCCAAGGCGGCTCCCATCGCGATCACCCTGCGGCAGGGCCGCGTCATCTGGTTGGGCCTGCGCCATTCCTCCACGGCCACCCTGTCGCACTGGGTCCTATCGGCCACGCCCGACATCAACGGCGGCTCCGCGCCCGCGACCACCCCGCGCAAGGTTTTGCGCCGCAGCCTCGCATGGGGCAGCCCCGCCCCGGCAAACTGGGGCTTCACTTCGGCCGAGATCAGCGCGACCCCCGCCCCCGCGATCTGGCTGCGGATGGCCTGACCTGCCCCCACCGTGTTTGACAGTGCGGATCACCCTGCCATAAACGGGCAGGGCGACCGCGCCCCGCGAACAGGATGGGTAGGACATGAAGATTGCGATGATCGGGACGGGGTATGTCGGCCTCGTCTCTGGCGTGTGTTTCTCCGACTTCGGCCATGACGTGATCTGCGTCGACAAGGACCCCGCCAAGATCGACCGCCTCCGCGCGGGCGAAATCCCGATCTTCGAACCCGGCCTGCAGGACCTCATGGCAAAGAACGTGGCCGCAGGCCGCCTGTCCTTCTCGCTAGATCTGGCCGAGGCCGTCGCCGGGGCCGATGCCGTATTCATCGCCGTGGGCACCCCCACCCGCCGCGGTGACGGCCATGCCGACCTGCGCTATGTCATGGCCGCAGCCGAAGAGATCGGCCGCGCCATGACCGGCTACACGGTGGTCGTCACCAAATCCACCGTCCCGGTGGGCACCAACCGCAAGGTTGCCGAGGCCGTCCGCGCCGCCAACCCCAAGGCCGATTTCGACATCGCCTCCAACCCCGAATTCCTGCGCGAAGGCGCGGCGATCGACGATTTCATGCGCCCCGACCGCGTGGTCGTGGGGGTGGAGAACGACCGCGCCCAGAAGGTGATGTCCGACATCTACCGCCCCCTCTTCCTGCGCGAATTCCCCATCGTCTTCACCGGCCTCGAATCCGCCGAGATGATCAAATACGCCGCCAACGCCTTCCTCGCGACGAAGATCACCTTCATCAACGAAATCGCAGCACTTTGCGAACGGGTCGGAGCGGATGTGAAATCGGTGGCCAAGGGCATCGGCCTCGACGGCCGCATCGGCAACAAGTTCCTGCATGCCGGCCCCGGCTATGGCGGCTCCTGTTTCCCCAAGGATACCAAGGCACTGGCCCGCATCGGGCAGGAACATGCCGTTCCCATGCAGATCGTCGAAACCGTCATCAAGGTGAACGATCAGGTCAAGCAGCGGATGCTGGACAAGATCATCGACCTTCTCGACGGTCAGGTGAACGGCAAGACGGTGGGCGTCCTCGGCGTGACCTTCAAACCCAACACCGACGACATGCGCGACGCGCCCTCCCTGACCATCGTTCCCGCCCTTGTCGGCATGGGTGCCAAGGTCCGCGTGACCGATCCCGAAGGTCAGCGCGAGGGCGAGGCGCTTCTGCCCCATGTCCGCTGGGTGGAAAACGCCTATCAGGCCGCGCAGGGGGCCGATGTCGTGGTGATCCTGACCGAATGGAACGAATTCCGCGCCCTCGATCTGGCCAAGCTGGCCCGCAAGATGGCCACCCCCCGCATGGCCGACCTGCGCAACATCTACAACCGCGAGGACGCCTTCGCCGCAGGCTTCGAGGCCTACGAAGGCGTGGGGCGGTAACGCAAAAGGGCCGGGGTTTCCCCCGGCCCTTCCCCGTGCTGCGATGGCGCGGCTCAGACCACCCGCTCCACCATCATCTTCTTGATCTCCGCAATCGCCTTCGCGGGGTTCAACCCCTTGGGGCAAGTCTTCGCGCAGTTCATGATCGTGTGGCAGCGATACAGCTTGAACGGGTCCTCCAGCGCATCCAGCCGCTCCGGCGTGGCCTCATCGCGCGAGTCGATGATCCAGCGATAGGCATGCAGCAGCGCCGCCGGCCCAAGATACTTGTCGCCGTTCCACCAATAGGACGGGCAGGACGTGCTGCAAGACGCGCACATCACGCATTCATAAAGCCCATCCAGTTTCTTCCGATCCTCGATCGACTGCCGCCACTCCTTGGCGGGGCGGTTCGTCTTCGTCTCCAGCCATGGCATGATGGACGCGTGCTGCGCGTAGAAATGCGTCAGGTCGGGGATCAGGTCCTTGATCACCGGCATGTGCGGCAGCGGGTAGATCTTCACATCCCCCTTCACCTCGTCCAAGCCATAGATGCAGGCCAAAGTGTTGATCCCGTCGATATTCATCGCGCAGGACCCGCAGATCCCTTCCCGGCAAGACCGGCGGAAGGTCAGCGTCGGGTCGATCTCGTTCTTGATCTTGATCAGCGCGTCCAGAACCATGGGCCCGCAGCTGTCCATATCCACGAAATAGGTATCCACCCGCGGGTTTTCCCCGTCATCGGGGTTCCAGCGATAGATCTGGAACTTCCGCACATTCTTGCCCGCAGGCTTCGGCCATGTCTTGCCTGTGCGGACTTTGCTGTTCTTGGGAAGCGTGAACTGGACCATGCCTCATCCCCTCCATTCCGGGAAAGAATAGAGCGGCCGCGTCGGCGGCTGCCCCGATTTCTGTTGCACACACAGGTCGTAAACCGCCGAAGGGTCGCGCCCCATGATGTAATCCGACGTGACGGTCAACTCGATGCCCGCCGAGGTGCGCCCGCCGCTGCCGACGCCCAGATTGATCTCGCCGCGCGGCTGCTGCGCCAGACGCGCCCGCTCAAGGCACTGCCGCTCGGCCCGCTCCACCGGGATCGGCCCGCAGGCCAGAAGCGCAAGGGGAAGGAGCCACAGGACCCGCATCACACCCCCAGCGCCACGCCCGAAGCCGCAAGGCAGGACTGCGTCCCGCTGCGCGCCACGATGGCCCAGACCGTGGCTTCGGTCGAGGTGCCTGCATAGACACCCACATCCCGCACCAAGGCCTGCACCTCTTCTGCCGTGGCGTTCTGCACCACGCATTGCGTGGCCGCGTCCGCCTGCGGTCCGGCCAGACGGTCGTCCACGATGGGCCGCACGACGGTCTCCGCCGTGCGCCGCCCCACCTTGTCCGCCACATCCTGCGGCGAACAGGCGGCCAGACCAAAGGACATGGCCGCAAGCAGGGTCAGGGTCAGTTTCCTATGCAATAGCTCGCCCCCCTCTGCATGACGCTGCTCGTCGGCAGGCAGTAACCGCCGGACGCGCTCTGATGCCCCGTCGATGCCGTCCGGGTCGCGGGCGGCGTGCCATATGTGAAGGTTTCTCTCACGGTTGCGCCATTGCCCGTCCGGCTCGCAGGCGGGGTGCCATAGGTAAACGTCTCCTTCACGGTACCGCCGCTGGCCGTCGTGGTCACGCTTTGCGGCACACCCTCAACCGTCGGAAGCGCTTCATTGCTCACGGCTTGCGACTCGATGCAGCGGTTGATCGCATCGGCCTGCTCGGGCGGGATGTCGGCGCTCGGCATCACACGACGGGTCGCCCCGTATGACGTGAACGTATCCTCGACCGAATAGCGTGTGCCGTCGGTAAAGCCTTGGGCCCGCACGCAGGACGCAATGACAGAGTCCGCAACCGGGGGCACCGTGGTGCAACCGGCAACGACACCGGCAACCAACAGACCCAAGGCGACCCAAGACTTCGCAACCACATTCAATCCAGTCAGCATTCCGCCCCCTTTCAAAGGTATTCAGATCGAAGATTAATCTTTCCTACCCCAAATGGTGCGAAAATCATCAGAACTTCCGCTCCGCCGGTGCGATCTTCTTCAGGCTGATCCCGCCCTCGGCCTCGGTCGTAAGCGGGTCCACATGCACGCCGCGATAGCCCAGCGTGACCTTGTTCCCCTCGACCCATGCCAGCGAATGCTTGCGCCAGTTGGCATCGTCGCGGTTCGGGTAATCCTCATGGGCATGCGCCCCCCGGCTCTCCGTCCGCGCATGCGCGCCATAGATCGTGGCCAGCGCATTCGGCATCAGGTTCGCCAGTTCCAGCGTCTCCATAAGGTCGGAGTTCCAGACCAACGACCGATCCGTGACCTTCAGATCGCCCATCTTCCCGGCAATCGCCGTCATCTTCCGCTCGCCCTCGGCCAGCGTCGCCTCGGCCCGGAACACGGCAGCATCGGACTGCATGGTCTTCTGCATCTCCAACCGCAGCTCCGCCGTCGGCACCGCGCCATTGGCATGCCGCATCGCGTCAAACCGCGTCAGCGCCTTGTCCACTTCCGCCCGGTTCACCGGCGCGTTCGCGGCCTTCGGATCGACAATCTGCCCCGCCCGGATGGCCGCCGCCCGACCGAACACCACAAGGTCGATCAGCGAGTTGGACCCCAGCCGGTTCGCCCCATGCACCGAGGCACATCCCGCCTCGCCCACGGCCATCAGACCGGGGAAGACCGCATCGGGGTTATCGGCGGTGGGGTTCAACACCTCGCCCCAGTAATTCGTGGGGATCCCGCCCATGTTGTAATGCACCGTCGGCAGAACCGGGATCGGCTCCTTCGTCAGGTCCACGCCCGCAAAGATGCGCGCCGATTCCGAAATCCCCGGCAGCCGCAACTCCAGCGTTTCTTTCGGCAAGTGGTTCAGGTGCAGGTGGATGTGGTCGCCATTCGCGCCCACGCCCCGCCCCTCGCGGATCTCCAGCGTCATGCAGCGCGACACGTAATCACGCGGCGCCAGATCCTTGTAGTGCGGCGCATAGCGCTCCATGAACCGCTCGCCATTGGCGTTGGTCAGATAGCCACCCTCGCCCCGCGCGCCTTCGGTGATCAGACAGCCGGAGCCATAGATCCCCGTCGGATGGAACTGCACGAATTCCATATCCTGCAGCGGCAGGCCAGCCCGCGCCACCATCCCGCCCCCGTCCCCGGTGCAGGTATGGGCAGAGGTCGCGCTGAAATAGGCGCGGCCATAGCCGCCCGTCGCCAGCACCACCATCTTCGCGTTGAAGACATGGATCGTGCCATCATCTAGCTTCCACGCCACGACGCCCGTGCAGGCCCCGTCCGTGATGATAAGGTCCAGCGCGAAATATTCGATGAAGAATTCCGCGTTATTCTTCAGGCTCTGCCCGTACAGCGTATGCAGGATCGCATGCCCCGTCCGGTCCGCCGCCGCACAGGTGCGCTGCACCGGCGGGCCTTCCCCGAACTCGGTCGTATGGCCGCCGAAGGGACGCTGATAGATCTTTCCTTCCTCGGTCCGGGAAAACGGCACCCCGTAATGCTCCAGCTCATAGACCGCCTTCGGGGCCTCGCGCGCCAGATACTCCATCGCATCCGTGTCACCCAGCCAGTCCGACCCCTTCACGGTGTCGTACATGTGCCACTGCCACGAATCCGGCCCCATGTTCCCAAGGCTGGCGGCAATGCCGCCCTGCGCCGCCACCGTATGGCTCCGCGTCGGGAAAACCTTCGTCACGCAGGCCGTGCGAAGCCCCTGCTCCGCCATGCCCAGCGTCGCACGCAGACCCGCGCCACCAGCCCCCACCACGACCACGTCATAGTCATGCACTTCATACGGATAAGCCGTCATCTCAGCCCCAGTTCTCAAAGCGCGATGCGGACAAGGGCGTAAAGCCCCGTCGCCATCACCACGTAGGAAAGCGAAATCGCCGCGATCACGAGGGCCTTCTTCACATGCCCCCGCGCATAATCCTCGATCATCATCTGCGCGCCCTTGGCGAAGTGGCGCATGGACACGAACAGCACCAACCCCGTCACGATCGCCGGAAACGGCCGCGCGAATGTGGCCACCACCGCCTCATGCCCCTGCCCCAAGGCGCGGCCAAAGATGAACACCCACACCGGCAGCAGGAAGGCCAGCGCCACCGCGCTCACCTGCATGTACCAGTGATGCTCGGTCCCGGAATGCCCCGCGCCCTTGCCCACGGCGCGCTTGCGGTCTGTCAGGTAACGCATCCCCCGCCCCCCTTACACGATGACGACGGTCAGGACGGTCAGCGCGACCGATCCGATGATGCAGGCCCAGCCCAGCTTCTCGGCGGTGGGAATATCCAACCCCTTGCCCGCGTCATAGATCAGGTGCCGGATACCGGCGAGGTAATGATACCACAGCGCCCAGGCCGAAAGGGTAAAGACCAGATCGCCGAACCAGCTCGTCGCCACCGCATCCGCAATCGCGAAGTATTCGGGCGACGTCGCCGCCGCCAGCAGCCACCACACCGCCAGCATCGTCCCCACGATCAACCCGTTCCCCGTGATCCGCGTCAGGATCGACGTGATCGAGGTCAATTGCGGACGATAAATCTGCAAGTGCGGAGAAAGGGGCCGTTCGACCCGCTTCACATCAGCCATCTCGGTTCCCTTCGTCGCTGGCTTGCCCGTCCAGTCGGACCGGCGGGCGCGCTCTCTTTGGCTTTATGACGTGTTTGAATAGCGGATTTTACAGGCAAGTCACGCTTCAGAACGCCGCAGAAGCGGGTTGTTGGCGCTAAACCCCATAAAATTTTCCGTTTGTGATCACGCCCAGAAAATTCGTGATCACAGATTCACGGCGCGGTGGACAGAATATAGTCCGCCATCTCGATGCACATGGTGATGGTCTTCTCGGCGGGATCATAGAAGGCATTCGCCTCGTCACAGGCACCCACCTGCACCCCCACCTCCTCCGGCAGCGTCCAGATGGAATTCAGATACTCCACCTCTTCCAGAATGGCCGCCTCGACATAATCGGCAGGTTCCGCCTCACCCAGCCAGACAAGTGTTTCCCCCGGTCCGGCGGCCTCCAATTCGTCAAGGAACACCCCCCATGACGCAGAGGCCATGTCGAATTCGTCCGGGCAGGTCGCCGCACGATCCTCCGGCAGGCCGAAATCCCCGGCCAGGGCCGCGCGCTCGTCCGGCGCACCCCCGTAGTAAAGGCAAAGATAGGTGTAATACCGCCGCTCATCCGGCGAATGCACGCCCCAGAAGGCGGGCTCATAGCCCGCATCCGCCGTTTGCGCCGCGCTCGCCGCCCAGAACTGCGCCGCAGCCGCAACCTTCGCCTCGGACGATTCGGCATCCCACAGCCGGTCGATCATCACGACCGACAGCACATCCGCCGCATCCTCCTCCAGCCCCAGCACAGGCAATTGCATCACGTCGATCAACGCATGACCCAATTCGTGATAGAAGATCGCCAGCATCACGTCGCGGACATGCCATTCCGCATCGCTCAGCTCAAGCTCCTCGCCGGCCAAGGTTTCCCCGCCCGCCGTCTCCTCGCCGCCCTTGTACCCAAGGGTCTGCGCCGCCGCCCCGAAGGCCAGCGACAGGAAAACAAGCAGGGAACCGATCACACGTGACATAACCCGCATCATGCCGAAAGAAAATCGGCAATCAAGCCCGATTTTGTGATCACAAACCAGATCACAGCGGCACCAGCGCCCAGTAATCCAGATCGAGCAGCACCTCAGGCGCGTATTTCCCATCCGCCCCCTTCAAGGCAAAGGGCGCGGCCCCGTCCTTCACCGCCACCAGCCGCAGCCGCAGCGCGCCCACACCGGGCGCCGACGTCTCCGCCTTGTCCAGCACCTCGGACCACGCACGCACCGTATCCCCTGCAAAACATGGGTTGGCATGCGCCCCGGCATTCAGCGCCACGATCATCTGCGCATTGGCCAGCCCGTTGAAACTCAACGCCCGCGCCAGCGAGATCACATGCCCGCCATAGATAAGCCGCCGCCCGTCCTCGCGCTGCGTCACGTCGAAATGCACCTTGCTGGTGTTCTGCCAAAGCCGCGTCGCAAGCAGGTGATCGGCCTCCTCGACCGTCACCCCGTCCACATGGTCGATCCGCTCGCCCACGGCGTAATCGCCGAAGCGATGCCGCTCCCCCGCCAAGGCGAAATCGTAACGCGAGAAATCCAACCGCTTCGGCACCACCAGCGCCTCCGGCACCACCACGGGCGCCAGCGACGGCACCACCGCCCCCGGCGCGGGCGCATCCAGCCGCGCTTTCCTCACCATCACCCAGCGCACATATTCCAGCACCACCTCGTCGCGCTGGTTGATGCCCCGCGTCCGCACATAGACGACGCCCGACTTGCCGTTGGAATTCTCCTTCAGCCCGATCACCGTGGATTCCGACCGCAGCGTATCGCCCGGATAGACCTGCCCCAGCCACCGCCCCTCGGCATAGCCAAGGTTCGCCACGGCATTCAGGCTGATATCCGGCACCGTCTTGCCGAAGACCACATGGAAGGCGATCAGGTCATCCACCGGCGCGGCGGGCAATCCGCAGCCCCGCGCGAACTCGTCCGACGAATACAAGGCCCCCCGCGCCGGATAGAGCGCATGGTACAGCGCCCGCTCCCCGCCCGAAACCGTGCGCGGCACCGCATGGGTGATCGTCTCGCCCAGCCGGTAATCCTCGAAGAACCGCCCCGGATTGGTCTTCATCGCCGTCTCTCCTGCGGCAGGCCCCACGGCCCGCCCTACTGCTCGCCCAGTTTCACCTCCGGGCTGTACTCGCCCGGCACTTCCTTCACCACCGCCTGCCCGCAGCGCATCACGCCGCGCGCGGCGTCGAAGGCATAGGTGGGGGAGCCATGCAACTCCCACCCCTTGTTCAGCGCCGCCGTCACCTTGTGGCAGAAGGCCGAGGTGTCATCCTCCGACAGGAACCGATAAAGCCTCATCCCCCACCCCCCGATCAGCCCCAAGGCTGATAGCCCAGCCAGTTGTGGACCAGCATGACCACGACCGTGACGATAACCGTCCCAAGAATGGCTTTCCACTCTGCCCCCGGCTTGGCCACAGGCGGCACCCAATCCCGCTGCGCGCGGTTGATCACGATCACCGAAACCACGGCCCATGCCAGCAGCCCGCCGAATAGGATCAGCGACGGCAGATCGCCATTCACCAGAAGATGCGCCAAGGCCCAGACCTTCACCGCCGTCAACTGCGGATGCCGGATGCGCCGCGCCAGCGCGGCCCGCGTGCCGGACACCGCGTAAAGATAGACGGCAAAGACCATCAACAGGTTGTTGATCCCCACCAGCGCGGGGTTCCGCCCCCACCAGACATCCGCCGTCTCCTTGGCCGCGCCATAGCCGAAATACATCAGCACGACCGATGCAAGGATCGCCACCGCCGCGACGCCCTTCCCGGCATCGCCCATCCGCGCCCGCGCCTCCGGCACCACGCGCTTGAACAGATGCGCCGCCCACCACAGCGCCAAACCAAGGATCAACAGGGTCATCGCTCACACCTCCCGGCACCTGACGCCGCGCACCCTGCCCCTATTCCGCGCCCACCGCAATTCTCTGCGCGCCAGTCTCGAGCGCCGCGATGGCCCGCGCCCGCGCCAGCACCGCCTGCGCCGTCACCACATGCAGGTTCTCCACGATCCGCCCGTCCAGCACCGCCACGCCCTGCCCCTGCGCCTGCGCCGCGTTGAAGGCCGCGATCTGCCGTTCGGCCAGATCCACCTCTTCCGCGCTCGGCGCGAAGGCCGCGTTGCAGATCTCCACCTGCGCCGGATGAATCAGCGTCTTGCCATCGAACCCCATGTCGCGCCCCTGCGCGCATTCGGCGGCCAGCCCCGCCTCATCCTTGAAGGCGTTATAGACCCCGTCCACGATCACCCGCCCCTGCGCCTTGGCCGCCAGCAGGCACAGCCCCAGCCCCGTCATCAACGGCAACCGGTCCGCCCGGAACCGGCTTCCCAATTCCTTCGCAAGGTCATTGGTCCCCATCACCATCCCCTGCAGCCGGGGATGGGCGGCAATCGCGGCGGCGTTCAACATCCCCGCCGCCGTCTCCATCATCGCCCACAGCGGCTTCTCTCCCGCCACCGCCGCCACCGCATCAAGGTCCGCAGGCGCATTCACCTTGGGCACAAGGATCGCATCCACCCCGCCATGCCCGGCAAAGGCCGCCGCATCCGCCCGCCCCCAATCCGTATCGAACCCGTTGATCCGCACGATCCGCACGCGCGGCCCGTAATCCACCTCCGTCAGGAACCGCGCTAGCGTCGCCCGCGCCGCCACTTTCTCATCCGGCGCGACCGCATCCTCCAGATCGAAGATGATCGCATCCGCCGCCAGATCGCGCGCCTTCTCCAGCGCCCGCTCCTTCGACCCCGGAATATACAGCACCGAACGGAATGGCCGCGTCATCGGATTCGCCTCCACGAAAGATTCTTTCGCACAAAGGCACCATTCCGGAAGATTCAGCAAGCCCAAAAATGCCGCAATGCAGCATATGCCGCAAGGTCAGGCCCGCAACCCCGTCCACAGCAACTGCACCGACAGGATCAGCAGCGCCCAGATCACCAGCCGGAAGAACAGCTTCTCGGGCAGGACCTTCACCAGCCAGACCCCCGCAAAGACCGCCGCCGCCGCCACCGGCATGAGCATCAGCGCGATATGCAGGTTGTCCGTCGTCAACTGGCCCAGATGCCAATAAGGCAGCAGCTTGGCCGCATTGATCACCGCGAAGGCGATGGTCGACGTGCCCGCAAAGACCGTCTTCGTCATCTTCAGCGGCAGCGTGTAAACCTGATAGGGCGGCCCGCCCGAATGGCTCACGAAACTGGTGAAACCGGCCACCGCCCCCCAGAATAGCCCCGGCGCCACCTCGGCCCGCTTGGGCGGCCCGTCCTTCTGCCCCCGCAGGATCAGGTTCGCCGCGAAACTCACCCCGATCAGCCCGACCAGAACCCGCACCCAGTTTTCCGGCACGGTCGAGGCCGCGGCCCAGCCCAGCCCGATCCCCACCATCGCCCCCGGCAGCAGGATCGCCAGCACCCGCGCATCGAAGGCCTTGCGATAGGCCCACAGCCCGAACATGTCCGACACCACATAGACCGGCAGCAGCAGCCCCGCCGCCGTCACCGGGCTGATCGACAGCGCAAGGATGGGCACGCTCAGCATCCCCACGATGGGAATCCCGCCCTTGCCCGCGCCGACGCAGACCGCCGCCGCCACCGCCGCCATCCAGAACCCGATCCCGTCCATCCGCGCCCCCGCACCCGTCCCGCCGCCTTTAGCGCAAACAGCGCGCCGCCACCACCACCCTGCCGCATTTGCCGCATGCCATTGTATACAATCTCTGCCTCTCAACGCTTGCCAGAAGGCGCAGAGGGGCGTAGCAAACCACCCGACTCATTCCGAACGGAGGATCCGGACCATGGCACGACCCAAGATCGCCCTCATCGGCGCCGGCCAGATCGGCGGCACGCTCGCCCATCTCGCCGCCATCAAGGAACTCGGCGACGTGGTGCTTTTCGACATCGCCGAAGGCACCCCGCAGGGCAAGTCGCTGGACATCGCGCAGTCCGGCCCGTCGGAAGGCTTCGACGCCGTGATGAAGGGCACCAACGACTATGCCGATATCGCGGGCGCCGATGTCTGCATCGTCACCGCGGGCGTGCCGCGCAAGCCCGGCATGTCGCGCGACGACCTCCTCGGCATCAACCTCAAGGTGATGAAGTCGGTCGGCGAAGGCATCAAGGCCCATGCTCCGAAGGCCTTCGTCATCTGCATCACCAACCCGCTCGACGCGATGGTCTGGGCGCTGCGCGAATTCTCCGGCCTGCCCCACAACATGGTGGTGGGCATGGCCGGCGTGCTGGACAGCGCCCGCTTCCGCCACTTCCTGTCGGTGGAATTCAACGTCTCCATGCGCGACGTGACGGCCTTCGTCCTCGGCGGCCACGGCGACACGATGGTCCCGCTGACCCGCTACTCCACCGTCGCGGGCATCCCGCTTCCCGACCTCGTCCAGATGGGCTGGACCACGCAGGAACGTCTCGACGCCATCGTCCAGCGCACCCGTGACGGCGGCGCCGAGATCGTGGGCCTCCTCAAGACCGGTTCCGCCTTCTACGCCCCCGCCACCTCCGCCATCGAAATGGCCGAAGCCTTCCTGAAGGACCAGAAGCGTCTTCTCCCCTGCGCAGCTTACGTCAAAGGCGCCTACGGCCTCGACGGCATGTATGTGGGCGTGCCCACCATCATCGGCGCGAAGGGCATCGAACGCGTCGTCGACATCAAGCTGAACGCCGCCGAACAGGCGATGATGGACAAGTCCATCGACGCCGTGAAAGGCCTCGTCGCCGCCTGCAAGACGATCGACCCCTCGCTGGCCTGATCGCCCGACCCGTGCTAACCAACAGGGGCGTCCCATCATGGGACGCCCCTTCTTCTTTCCCTGAAAGGCCCCGACGATGGACTACGGCAAGAACGGCAACCCCAAGATGGCCAAGGACAGCCACCACCCGCTCGACCAACCCCGCCGCGGCGCGCCCAAGGGCGATGGCAAGGCCGCCAAGAAGAAGGCCGAACTCCTCGCCCGCATGAAGGCCGCGGCGGAATCGCGCAAACCCAAGGAATAACGGAGGCTGCATGCCCCTCTCCCTTTCGCCCAAAGCCCTTTTCCTCACCGCCCTTTTCCTCGCCCCCCTCCCCCTCGCCGCGCAGGACCTCTCCGCCGAAGTCGCATCAAGCGGCCTCGCCGCGACCGCCGCGCGCCTCGAAACCGTCGCCGCACCCACGGAGTCCGACCGCTTCGCCCTTGCCGGCCTCCGCTTCCTCCGCGCGGTGGAAACCACCTACCAGACCCGCTGGCGCACCGGCCTTGACGATCCCTCCGGCATGATCCCCCTCCTGCGGCTCGAACAGGGCATCTCGCCCGAGGCAGCCTCCACCCCCGGCGATGTATCCGCCCTCTTCGCGCAGGTCGCCACCGACATGGCCGCCGCCCGCGCCCCCCTCGCGGGCCTTCCCACCGGCCCGGAATTCACCGTGGAAATCCGCCTCGCCGACCTCTGGTTCGACGTCAACGCCGACGGCACCCGCACCACCGACGAGGATCTGATGC
>Ga0209278_1001011_pt1 | contig 18126 bp, 15 predicted proteins | sample JI81BgreenDNA_FD_187504 | JGI IMG/M metagenome (GOLD analysis project Ga0209278, IMG submission 187504) | Wastewater effluent complex algal communities from Wisconsin, to seasonally profile nutrient transformation and Carbon sequestration -... | ecosystem: Engineered > WWTP > Effluent > Algae... | reverse complement strand
TGCCTGCCTCCTGCTCCTTCACGATCGCAATGATCTGCTCGTCTGAAAACCTGCTCCGCTTCATTCGTCCGTCTCCTCGAGAAACGGACTCTACTCAAAAATGGCGCCAATTCAGGGGTGCACGTCACCGGGCTAAGTGGAACCAAAGTTGCCGTTGGTGGGTTCCAAAACCCGAATAATGGGACTCTAATGCGATGTTCCGACACCGCATGATTCTGTATCGAGTCTGAAGGCGCCGCATCCGAGACAGCCCCGGGTGATTGCGGAACTGCCGGGCGCCTACTTGTTCGCCGTCTTTCTCACAAGAGCTCGTGTTTCTCAGAAGTTGGAGCCTTCGGCAAATTTGGCGAGTTGCAGCGGCACAGCGGCGCCAAACCATCGCACGCCCATCTCGGAGGCCGCTCGCATGCTGGCTATTATGTCGGAAGGGGCATCGCTGTGCCGATCAGTGCGTCGCGCGTCACCAGCTTCGCCAGTTGCACTTCACTCCATCCTTCCGTTCCTGCAGGACGCAGGGGGATAACCATATAGCGCGTTTCGGCGCTGGTTTCCCACACGCGGATGGCCATGTCTTCCGGCAGATCCAGGCCCAGCTCCCGCAGCACCGGGCGCGGCTCGCGGACGACGCGGGCGCGATATTCGGGGCTCTTGTACCAGTCCGTCGGCAGGCCCAGCACCGGCCAGGCGGTGCAGGAGCATTGCGTGCACACAATCACATTGTGCCGTTCGGTCGTGTTCTCGAGGACCACGATATATTCGCCCTGGGGGCCTTCATAGCCCAGTTCGGCACAGGCGGCGGTGGCGTCGGCCCGCAATCGGGCCATGAAGGCCGGATCGCTCCACGCCCGCGCCACCACCCGCGCGCCGTTTTCGTGCCGCCATTCCTCGGCGCCAAGGTGAACGATGTGGTCAATCGTTTCAGCGGAGAGCAGGCCCTTGTCGAGCAGGGCGGATTTGACCGCTGCTGCGCGGGCAGCAATCGGCGCGGTGTCAGCGCGGTTCATGGCGCGCTTCCTTCCAGATAACTGTCCCACAGATCGACGACCACCGTGTCGATGCTGTCCGTGCCCCACAGCTCGCGGGCGGTGAATTCGACATGATAGGTGTGCTCATCACGGCGAGCGCCGCCATGCGCAGCCGTATCGGGGAAGGCGAACTTTGGCGCCACGTGCAGGATGGTGCCGGTCTTGCCCCGGCAGAAGCCAGGCGCGCGTGTGTGCCCCTGCGGATGATAGTCGCGCACCCGCACCCGCTGGCCAACGCGAAAGCGCGCGTCTGATTGAGGCGGGAGATCGGCCAGCGGTGCGGCTGCCACCGGCAGCGCCAATGGAAAGGCGCCACCGGCGCGCGTTTCCAGATCGGCCTGATCCAAAACGCCCTGCTCGACCAGCAGGGTGGTGATACCGGTCAGCATGCGTTCGTAATAATGCACGCTCAGATAATGCGCCGGGGCCATGCGCTCGACCGAATGGCGATAGGCGTCGGCGGTGAAATCGGGCAGCAGCGACCCAGCCGCCATCAGCACGGCAAAGCTGGTGGCCTGCCACTCCGCGTGAAAGACCGGTTCATCGGTCTCGCGGACAATTGGCCCGAACCCGTACATGCCGCCCAGATCGTGGATGCCGCGCATGATCGCCTGTCTCCCGGTCGCTGTGCCCTTGCCGCCACCACTGCAGCACGCGCTGCATCGCCAAGGCCACCGCCTTCCCACCATGCTAATCAGCTTGCCCAATGTTGTTCAATCGATTAAGTTTGGTCAGTCGTATGGTTTTCGATTCTTCAGCCGCACTCACATTTCGTGCAAAGGATGACATATGTCGATCGACACCAACAAGGCCGTTGTCAGCGCCTTCTATGCCGCGCTTGAGCGCGCCGATTTCGCGGCCCTAGGCCAATATTGCCACAAGGATTTCGTCTTCTACAGTCAGGTTGATACCCCCAAGCCCGGTGTCGATGGCTTCATCGCGTCAGAACGCGCCTTTTTCGAAGAGTGCACCGATTGGAAGATGCCGATCCACCATATGGTTGCCGAAGGCGACAAGGTGGTGGCCTATCTGATCTTTCAAGGGATGTACGTGCCGACACAGCGGCATCTGCGCTTTTCGTTGCTGATGCTGCTGACCCTGAAGGATGGCCTACTCATCGAAAAGCGCGCGCATTTCGATCCGCTGGAGATTGGCCAGCAGGCAGGTGTGCGCTGATCATCAGGCAAGGCGCTTGACGCACCGGCCGCGGCATGGCGCCGTGCGCTTGCGGCATGGTCATCGATTGACCGTCCAAGCGGCCGGTGGTTACCTGCGCCTCTACCTGCGCTTCTACCTGCGCTTCTACCTGCGCGCCTTGCAGCACCGCCCTGAAGATGAGGTGAAACCATGACCGATCGTCCGCTGCATCCCGAAACGCTCGCGCTTCATGCCGGCTGGCGGGCCGATCCGTCGACCGGATCGGTGGCCGTTCCCATCCACCAGACCACATCCTACCAGTTCCGGGATACGGAGCATGCTTCGGCGCTGTTTGCCCTGCAGGAACTGGGCAACATCTACACGCGCATCATGAACCCGACGACCGATGTGCTGGAAAAGCGCGTGGCGGCGCTTGAAGGCGGTGTTGCAGCCCTTGGCGTGGCCTCGGGCCAGGCGGCGTCGGCTCTGGCGCTGCAGACCCTGGCCAAGGCCGGCGACAATGTCGTCAGTTCGACTGCCCTTTATGGCGGCACCTGGAACCTGTTTGCCAACACCTTGCGCGATCAGGGCATCGAGGTGCGCTTCGTCGATCCGGCCGACTCCGCCAACTTCGGCCGCGCCACTGATGCCCGCACCCGCGCCTATTATGCCGAAACCCTGCCCAACCCGAAGCTGGAGGTGTTTCCGATCGCGGAGGTGGCAGCAATCGGCCGTTCGCTCGGCATTCCGCTGATCATGGACAATACCGCCGCGCCGCTGCTGTGCCGGCCGCTGGCGCATGGTGCGGCAGTGCTGGTCTATTCGGCCACCAAATATCTTGGCGGCCATGGCACATCCATCGGCGGGCTGATCGTTGATGGCGGCAATTTCGATTGGGCTGCCGCGGGAGACCGTCAGCCCGCGCTCAACAGCCCGGATCCCTCCTATCATGGCGCGATCTGGACCGAGGCCGTGAAGCCGCTGGGCCCGGTTGCCTATGTCATGCGCGCCCGTACCGTGCTGCTGCGCGATCTTGGCGCAGCGCTGTCGCCGTTCAACGCCTTCCAGATCCTGCAGGGCGTCGAAACCCTGCCGCTGCGCATGCCGCGCCATTGCGAAAATGCCACCAAGGTCGCCGGCTGGCTTGCCCAGCGCACTGCGGTGACGCGGGTGATCCATCCCAGCCAGCAGACCGGAGAGGTGCGGGCCCGCGCCGACCGTTATCTGTCAGGCGGCCCTGGCGGGCTTGTCGGTTTCGAGTTGGCCGGTGGTCTGGACGCCGGGCGCAGGTTCATCGACAGCCTGCAACTGCTCTATCATGTTGCCAATATCGGCGATGCCCGCAGCCTCGCCATCCATCCCGCTTCGACCACCCATTCCCAGCTTGATGCCGACGCGCAGGCGGCAACCGGGGTCTCGCCCGGCTATGTGCGCCTGTCGATCGGCCTGGAGCATATCGACGATATCATCGCTGATCTTGATCAGGCGCTGACCGCAGCTGGCGCCTAACGACGGCCACCGGCAAGGCGCGCGGCCTCTGGCCGGGCGCGCAGCCTTGCCATCGCGATGCAGCCCAGCGCCGGCCCGATCGCCAGCATGGTGAAGGCGCCCGGCCAGCCCAGCACCGCTGATACTGGCGCCACCAGTTGGATGCTGGCCAAGGTCAACAGGAAACCGGCGCAGGTCTGCAAGGTCAGCATGGTGCCAACCGAATCCGGATCGCTCAGTTCAGCGATGCTGGCTGAAAACTGGGCGGAATCGGCGATGACGGTGATGCCCCAGACGATCGCCACCGCGATGACCAGCCCCGGCGGGGCGCCGAGCAGCCAGCCCATCACGGCCGCGCAGGCGCCGCTTGCCGCCATCGCTGCGATCGTCACGGTCGTGCGCCCCCAGCGATCGGCACAGACCCCGCCCAGCCAGGCCCCGATCGCGCCGGCCGCGATCGCGGCAAAGGTCACGAGTTCGGCAAGGCCCTGCGCATCGCCCACGCCCGACAGGCGGAAACTGGCGGCAAGGAACACCGCCAGCCAGGTCCACATCGCATACAGTTCCCACATGTGGCCAAGGTAGCCAAGATTGGCGAGGCGCACTGCGGGATTGCGCCAGGCCTGCGACACGCGCCCGGCTGCAAGCCGCGCCTGGCGCGGCGCATTCGGGCCAACGCCGGCCGCCAATATGGCAAGGCCGCCGCAAGCCGCGAGGCCGGCCGCCACCAGATAGATGCTGCGCCAGTCGAACTGGCCAAAGGCCGCGAGCAGGTGCGGGCTGGCCGAGCCCAGGGTCAGCGCGCCGACCAGCAGGCCGACCAGCAGGCCAAGATCGCCGGCCGCCCAGGTCGCCGCCAGGCGCATGCCGATCGGATAGACGCCGGCCAAGGCCACGCCAGTGAGAAATCGCAGGGCCAATATGCCCGCGCCGGACGGCGGCAGCAGCGCCAATGCCGCAGACGCTGCGGCGGCAACCAGGGCAGCAAACATGAAGATGCGCCGGGGATCAAAGCGATCGGGCACGCCAAGCAGCGCACTGGCCAGCGTTCCCAAGACGAACCCCGCCTGCACCGCGCTGGTCAGCATCGCCGTCTCGAACCCCGACAGCGGCGCGCTGCGGGCGAGCGCCGAGGCCACCGCCGCCGAGGCGAACCAAACCGTCATCGCCGTCACCTGCGCGAACAGCACAACGCCAATGGATGGCCATTTGCCCTGCAACCCGCCGCGCCACGCCTGCTGTTTCGGCGTCATGTCTGCCTGACCGGCCTGCAACGCCTGTTCCTTCCGGCCAGTTGGCTTCAACGGGCCGGCTGCTTCCACAATTGCCGGCTGGCGGCTCCCGGATGATTGTCACCCAAGCGGGGGCCGCGCCCAAACAGCTTTTCACGATAGGTGCCGGGCGCATAGTCTTTCTTCAACAGTCCGCGGCGCTGCAATTCCGGCACCAGATGATCGACCACATCGACAAAGGTTTCGGGCATCACGGCATAGGCGAGGTTGAAGCCATCAAGATCCGCCTTCTCGGCCCAGGCTTCGAGCTGATCGGCAATCCGCTGCGGCCCGCCGACCAGCACCGGGCCGCCGCCACCCAGCGCCACGGCGCGGCCAATGCTCTCCACGTCACGATGCGCATCAGGCCCGCCAGCGGTGAAGGCGGCTGCGGCACCCTGAATGGCGTTGCTGGTCGCGGCCGTGGCGTTGATCAGTTCGGGCTTGGCGAAATCGATGCCGGTCCAGCCGCCCATCAACGTCAGCGCGCCGGAGGTGCTGGCATATTGCTTGTAGTCCTCGAACTTGGCCTCGGCTTCCGCGTCGGTTGCCGCGGTCACGATCGTCACCAGCGCGAACACGAGAAGTTCGGAGCGGTCCCGTCCGGCCTCCAGCGCCAGGGCGCGCAGCTTGGCAACATCGGCGGCCATCTTGGTTTGCGAGTTGCCGCCAACGAACACGCATTCGGCGTGACGGGCGGCAAAGGCGGTGCCCTTGGATGACGATCCCGCCTGATAGAGCACGGGCGTGCGCTGTGGCGACGGTTCGCACAGGTGGACGCCGTCCACATGGAAATATTCGCCGTCATGCACCACGCGGTGCACCTTGGCCGGATCGGTGAAGATCCCGGCGTCGCGGTCGCAGCGCCGGGCGTCATCCTCCCAACTGCCTTCCCAGAAGCCATATTGGATCGCCATATACTCTTCGGCGATGTCGTAGCGGATGTCGTGCGTGACCTGCTGGCCGGCGCCCGCCCCCTTGGCGCCGCTGTCGAGATAGCCGGTGACGATGTTCCAGCCGATGCGGCCATCGGTCATGTGATCGAGCGTCGACATGCGGCGCGCAAACGGCAGCGGCGGTTCGTGCGACAGGTTGACGGTGGCGGCAAAGGCCAGATGCTGTGTCGCTTCGGCCATCGGCGGGATGATCAGCAGCGGATCGTTGGTCGGCACCTGCACGGCTTCACGCAGGGCCGTATCGGGGCTGCCGCCGTAGACATCATAGACGCCAACGACATCGGCCAGAAACAGGCCGTCAAACCGGCCACGTTCGAGCAGTTTGGCGAGCTCAACCCAATGGCTGGTGTGCTTGTAGTTCGGCGACTGGTCGCGGGGATGCCGCCACAAACCCTGGGACTGGTGCCCGATGCAGTTCATCGCAAAGGCATTGAAACGGAGTTCGCGCGCCATGTCATCCTCCCGGTATTTTCCGAATTTACGCACGGCACAAAAGATTAGTCAAGTGACCAATATTGTACCTTGGCACAAACTATGTGCTATGGCCTCCGCATGAGCAAAGCGCCTGAATCCGCAAATCCGATGATCGGCGCCTGGCGCCTGAGCAATCGCGAAGGCTCGGCGCGGTACCAGACCGGCCGCGACCGGGTGGCACAGATCATCGATGTCGCGCTGGAGATCATCCTGCAGAGTGGCTACCAGGCGCTGACGCTGCGCGAGGTGGCGCGGCGCTGCAAGGTGCAGATCGGCGCCATCAGCCATTATTACAAAAGCCGCAGCGTCCTGCTGCAGGATGTGATCAATTCGGTGATGGTGCCGTTTTCGGAAAATTTCCGCGCGATCCAGCATGCCCCCGGCGCGACGCCGGAACAAAAGCTGGAGCGCATCATCCGCTTCCTGCTGGACGATATCCAGAGCCGCCAGACAACGCGGTTGTTCCCGCATCTGTGGGCGCTGGCCAATCATGACGATTTCATCGCCAAGGCGGTCGACAGTATCTACATCCTTGAACGGGCGACGTTCACCGACCTGATTGCCGCGATCAACCCGGGCCTCGATGCTGCCGAACGCGAAGGCCTCGCGGTCTTTCTGTCGTCGGCAATCGCCGGTTCGACGATGTTCATCGGCCATGAAAAGCCCTGGGGCCAGCATCTGTCGCTGTACAGCGCCATCACCTGCCGGGCGCTCGTCGAACTGGTCCGGACCATTACGCCGGAACAGCTTGCGGCCTATGGCTGGCCAGGTGCAGACATCGGCGCCAACTGGCGGCCGCCAACCTTGCTGCCGCCTGAGGAATACGAAGCCCTTGTCGCCGGCGCCCTCGCCTTGCGGGCGCCAGCGGCCTAGACGTCACAGGGTGCAGGTCTCGCCGTCTTCGGGAATGAGGACGCGATCGCTGAGTTGCTGCGTCTCGAGATACGCCCGAAGCGCACTTCGCGTGGCGACCCCGTGGTTCACCGCCTCGAAATGGCTGGCGATGATGGTGGCTGAAGGCGCGGCTTCGCACACGGCCCGCACCTCTTCGGCGTTCATGATGATGTTGCCCAGCCCCGGAATCTGCGCGTCGCCGGCGTTGAGGATGATGACATCGGGGCGGTAGGTGGCAATGTTGGCCGCGACATGATCGTTCCAGACCGTGTCACCGGCGAGATAGAGTGTCTTTTCGTCCGGATGGCTGAAGATGACGCCGCACACCTCCAGCAGGCCATCGTAGGCAAACTGCAGCGCCATATCCGATCCATGCTGGCCCGGCACCTTGCGCAGCTTCACGCCGTTGAACTCGGGGTTGCCGGTCAGCACGCGCACATCGCTGAACGCCTTGCCGTCGACATGATGCACCGCGCCATCCTCCAGTGAGACATAGCCTGCTCCGCTGATCAACGCCTTGTCGCTGAAATGCTGCACGAACATCGGCACGTCTGCGGGCAGGACCTCGGCAGCTGTCTGGTCCCAATGGTCGGTGTGGGTGTGGGTGACTATCACCGCATCGACATCGACAATCTGTGCCATCGGCACTGGCAGCGCCACGGTCGGATTGCGCAGGTGGGCGTTGGCGGTGCCGGCAAACCCTGGCATCGACTCTTTGGGCGCCAGCATGGGATCGATCAGGAACCGGGTGCCGGCATAGGCCACCACCAGCGTTGCGTTGCGGATTTGGGTGACCTTCATGCGTTGATCCTCCGATGGCACGTGGCCAGTTGCCAGCGGTTGCAGGCTGGGCACAGTGCTGATATTAGTCAAATGAATAATATTGGTCAATTGTCTTGCTCCGGGTGGAGCAATGGCGCTGGAGATGGACGTGATGGCTGACGGATCGGAAGTGCTGGGTGCCGAGCATGTTGACGTTCTGGTTGTCGGCGCCGGCATCTCCGGCATCGCCGCAGCCTATGCCCTGGCGCGCGGGTCTTCGCGGTCTTTCGCCGTGATCGATGCCTTGGACGGCCATGGCGGGACCTGGCGGTTGCACCGCTACCCAGGCGTGCGGTCCGACAGCGACCTGTTCACCTATGGCTTCCAGTTCAAGCCATGGGGCGGCGACCCGATCGCCAGTGGCCACCAGATCCTCGACTATCTGGGCGAAGCCATCGCGGAAAATGGCCTGGCGCCGCACTTCCGCTATGGCCTGCGGCTGGAGCGTGCCAACTGGGACAGCCAGAACAACATCTGGCGCATCACGGGCAGCACCAGTGCCGAAGGGTCACCGTTCGAGATGACCTGTGGCTTTCTGTGGATGTGCCAGGGCTATTACCGCCATGCCGCCGGCTTCACGCCGGAATGGCCTGGCATGAACGATTTTGCCGGCCGGATCGTCCACCCGCAGACGTGGCCGGACGATCTCGACCTGGCGGGCCGCCGGGTCGTGGTGATCGGTTCGGGCGCGACGGCGGCCACGCTGGTGCCGGCGCTGGCCGGCCAGTGCGCCCACGTCACCATGCTGCAACGCTCGCCGACCTATTTCGATCTGCGCGAGAACCGTGACGAACTCGCCGACACGCTTCGGGCCGTGGGGATCGATCCGGCGACGATCCACGATGTCATGCGCCGCAAGATAACCTTCGATCAGCAAGCGATTTTCAGGCAGGTGGCCCAACATCCCGAAAGGGCGAAGCAGGCGCTCTTGCAGCCGCTGGCGCAATTTCTGTCCCAGGCCGAGATCGAGCGCCATTTCACCCCGGCCTATCTGCCGTGGCAGCAGCGCGTTGCCGTCACGCCGGCGGCCGACCTGTTCCGCGCCCTGCAAGACGGCACCGCGTCGATCGTCACGGACCATGTCGACCGGTTCACGGCCGATGGTATCGTGCTGGCATCGGGCCAGACGCTGGCGGCCGACATCGTCATCACCGCGACCGGGTTCGAGATTTCCACGCTCGGCGACGCGCAATTCTGCGTTGATGGCCAGCCTGTCGATATCAGCCAGAGCCGCACCTATCGCGCCTGCATGTTCACCGGCCTGCCCAACCTCGCGCGCTCGATTGGTTATCTGCGCCTGTCGAGTTGGACATTGCGAGCCGAACTGACGGCCGGCTTCGTCCTGCGCGTGCTGGACCAGATGGATGCGCTGGGCGCAGCGTCGGTTGCGGTCGAACTGCCGGACACCCCACCCGCGCCGGCGCAAAAGGCAGACACTGACCTGCAGCCCTTCACGGCCGGCTACATGATGCGGGCCTTGCACCAGATTCCGCAGAGCGGCCCCGGGTCGGATTGGCAAGTCGATGATTACTGGACAGAAAAGGATCGCTTTCCGTCCATAGATCTGACGGCCCCGCCCTTTGTTTATCGCAGTTGACCGTAGCTGCCGTGATCGCGGTCAACCGCCACATTGGCAAACAGCGACAACCGGCCGACCATATTGACGCTCTGGGCGACAAAGCCGATCCGGCCTTTGATCGAGGCGGCGGGCTTTGTGGCAATGGGCGAACGCGAGAGCCGCCTGCCCGATGGCAGCGTGCGCCTGTCGCGATACTGGGAACTGACGCGAGAGCAATGGCGCGCGCTGCACGCCGCGGCACCGTGAAGCGGATCAATCGGCGCGCTCTGTCTGGCCCAGGAACAGCCGGCCATAGCCCAGTGCAAAGCCGGCAAAGGCGATGATCCAACTGGCGCCGGCCAGCTGATACAGCGGCATCGCGGCATCGGGCCAAGCACCGGCGGCCAGTCGCGCCAGCACCGCGATAACCAGTGCACCATAGAGCATCACCGTGCCCGGCCCGGCGTGCAGCGGCTGGTTGCTGTGGCCCAGCGTGGCGCGGCTCATCACGGCCAGTGTCGTCAGACCGATGGCGCCCGCCATCCACAGGTGCAGCGCCGCCGGGCCGCCGATCAGGCCGGGTGCGGCGGCTTCGGCCGCAAGGGTCAGGGCGCCCAATGGCAGGAAGCCATAGGCGATGTGGAGCACGCACAGCAGCGGTTCGGTTGTGGTACGTTGGCCCTGCCAGCGGGCCAGCCGGGCGAGCTGCAGCCCTCCGGCCAGTGCCAGCAGCACCGCGGTGGGCAGACCTTCGGGAGCAACGATCCAGGCCAGCAAGCCGGCGCCGAGCCCGGCGAGGGCGACCAGATCAAAGCGCTGCATCGGTGCGGCCGGCATGACGCCACCGGCCTTGGCCGTAACCAGCCAGTTGCGGGTGAAGGCGGGGATGATGCGGCCGCCGATGAAGGCGATCAACATCACGGCCGCGCCCAGCCCCAGCCGCAGGCCGTGGCCGGAGGCGGCGGCAAGACCTTGTGCGGCCTGCCAGTGGAACAATGCGTTGCCGGCGATGAACAGGCCAAGCATGGCGACCACCGCGAGATTGCGGTTGTTGCCAGCGGCGATGATTTCGCGCGCGATGAACGTCGCCAATGCCAGCGGCATGGCCAGATCGATCAGCGCCACCAGCAGCGCTGGCAGCCCCGCTGCAACCAGTACCGCCACGCGGCCGGCGAGCCACAGGGCCGCCAATGCCATCAGCGGCCAGCCGCGCAGCCGGGGACGCCCGGTCCAGTTCGGCACCGCCGTGAGCAGGAAGCCGGCAATGACTGCCGAGAGATAGCCGAAAAGGAATTCATGCGCGTGCCACGCCGGCGGATCAAAGGCGATGGGCAGCGCCAGCCAGCCGGCCAGCAGCCCGATCCACAGCGCCATCGCCAGCGCCGCCCACAGGCTGGCCGCCAGGAAGAAGGTGCGGAACCCCCAGTCGAACAGCGCCGGCCAGCGCGAGCCGGCAGCAGTTGGGGTGGCAATGGTGATGGTCATCGGTGATCCGATCGGCGTTGAATGACTTGATATTAGTCAAGCGCGGCCGGCATTTGACCCCGCATCATCCCCTAGTCGGATTGCAGCCACCGCGGCTGTGACGATAAGCCCTCAGCGGGTTTCATGCGGAGACGATGTGGCAACAGACGACCCTTTCCCGCGCTGGCTGCGGGCGCTTGGGCCCGCCATGGCGCGGCCGGCGGCGGGCGAGATGCTGCGCGCCGCGCTGGGGGCCGGGCTGGCGTTGGCCGGATCGGCGCTGCTGCTGGATGCCCTGGGCGGCATGGTGGCATCATCGATGCGCCCTGGGCTGATCGCGCCGCTGGGGGCATCGGCCTTCCTGCTGTTTGCGGTGCCCAATTCGCCGCTGGCGCAGCCGTGGTCGGCACTGGTGGGCAATGGCGTTTCGGCGGCCGTGGCGGTGCTGGTGCTGGGCCTTGGGTTGTCCACCGGGCTGACGGCGGGTATGGCCGTGTGCGGCGCCATGGCCGCGATGGCGGTGCTGCGCGCGATGCATCCGCCTGGCGCAGCGGTGGCACTGGCCACGGTGTTGATCGGCGCCGATGGCACGCCGGTGGGCCCGGATTTCGTGGCAGTACCGGTGTTGCTGGATACCGCGCTGCTGGTGCTGTTTGCGCTGGGCTGGAACCGGCTTACCGGCCGGCGCTATCCGTTCCGGGTGGCGGCCAGCGCGCATGGCACCGCCGATCCGCTGCCGCAGCAGCGCCTGGGGCTGACGGCCGAGGATCTGACGGCGCTGCTGCAACGCACCAACCAATCGGCCAATATCGGCGCGGAGGATCTGGGCCGGCTGCTCGCTGCGGCCGAGGCAGAGGCTGTGCGCCGGAGTTTTGGTGCGCTTACCTGTGCCGATATCATGTCGCGCGACGTGGTGACGGTGGCGGCCGATGCATCACTGGCCACGGTGGCGGCGCTGTTCCGCCAGCATCGGTTCAAGACACTGCCGGTGGTGGATGGCGATGGCTGGCTGGAGGGCATGTTGAGCCAGACGGATTTCGTGGCGGCCTGGCCGGAGGCGGCACCGCTGCACGTGCGGGCCGGGGCCGCGCTGGGCCGGCTGGCAGGGCGCAAGCCGGCGCAGACCGCGCGCGATGTGATGGCGCCGGCCCGCAGCGTCGCGCCCAACGAGCCGGTCGGCATATTGGTGGAATTGCTCGCGGATGGCGCGTTGGAGGCCGTGCCGGTGGTGTCCAGCCGGCGGCTGGTCGGCATCGTGACGCGGTCGGACTTTCTGGCGCTGCTCACCCAGCGACGGCTGTTGCCGGAACCGCCAACCGCTTAGGGTACCCAGCCGTGTGCGCCAGCGACGGCCCCGGCCGTGGCGATCAGGCCGCCCAGCGACAGCACGACATGCAGAATGCGCATGCGCGCCAGCGTGATGAAGCCGTCGCCACGCTTCAGCATGGGATGAATGATCAGCGGTTCGGCAACGAACAGGATCAGCATGAACGCCAGCCACACCAGCAGCATCGCCCACATCCACCAATAGGCCGGATCGGCAAAGCGCCACCACAGCTCCATCCGCCATGTCATCCAGAAACCACTGGCACCGGCCAGCAGTACCCAGGCCATGGCCTGCGGGGCAAAGCGGCCTTCGATGCGGTGAAACTCGGCGATCTGGCGATCGGGCGGCGTGGTGGCGGCAATCGCCGGCAGCAGCACCAACGTGACGAACCACACGCCGCCCATCCAGGCCAGCACCGCCACGACGTGCAGCGCACGAGCGATGATCAGATCATCCATCAGTCTGTCTTTCCTGTGTGTTGCCTGCCAGCATAGCCATGATGATTTTCAAGGCGATTGATTCATATCAATTTCAAACGGGAGATCCTTGCCCATGCAGGCCGCCATGAACAGGATCTCATCACGGCTGCGCCGACGTCGTCGAATCAGCTGGGGGCTGGCCTTTGCCGCGCTGGGTGTGGCCGTCTGCGGCCGGGCGCAGGCTGCGGACCCGGTCACGCTCTATGCCAATATCCGCTATCGCATCGAGGCCATCGATCAGCAGGGCCTGCCCGAAAATGCGCTGGCCTCCACGCTGCGCCTGCGCGCCGGGGTGCGCACGCAGAGCTGGCACGGCCTGTCGGCGGTGCTGGAGAGTGAGGGGATCGTGCCGTTGGGGGCGGAACGCTACAACGACACGGCCAATGGCCGCACGAATTTTCCAATCGTGCCGGATGCCAGCGGCCTGTGGCTCAATCAGGCCATCGTCCGTTTTCAGCCGGTGAAGGAGGTGGATGCGGCCGTGGGTCGGCAGGCGATCAATTTCGACAATCAGCGCTGGATCGGCAGCGTTGATTGGCGACAGAATGACCAGACGCTGGATGCCGCGCGCCTTGGCGTGACGCCGGTAAAGAATCTGCGGGTGGACTATGTCTTTGCCTGGCGGGTGAACCGGGTGTTCGGGCCGGATTCGCCGATCGGCACCTGGCGCAACAATGACATTCACCTGGCCCGCGTGGCGGCGACCGTGAAGCCGCTGGGCACGCTCACCGCCTATGGCTGGTGGCTCGACATCCCGGATGCGCCGGCCTCATCGTCGCGCACGCTGGGCGCGCGGCTGGTGGGGGAACAGGCACTGGGGCAGGGCGTCAAGCTGGTCTATGCGGCGGAATATGCGCAGCAGCGCGGCATCGCGGCCAATCCGGCCCGCACCGATCACACGTACCTGCTGATCGAACCCGGCATCGTCATCGGCAAGGTCACGCTGCGCGGCGGTTTCGAGGAACTGGGCGGCGATGGCCGCACGGCGTTGCAGACGCCGCTGGCCACTGCCCACCTGTTCAATGGCTGGACGGATCGCTTTCTCAGCACGCCGCCGGCGGGTCTGCGCGATGTCTATGCCGATGTGCGCTGGCAGGTGGGGCCGCTCTTGACCAAGGCACCGGCGGTGCTGTGGCTGCGCGTGCACGATTATCGCCCGTCGGGTGGTGGCCCCCGTTATGGCCGGGAAGTGAGCGGCTGGTTCACCCTGCCGATCGACAAGCATCTCACCGGCATCATCAAGGCCAGCCATTATCAGGCCGACAGCTTTGCCACCGATACGACGAAGTTCTGGGTGTCGCTGGACGCGCGTTTCTAGGCGTCAATCACCGGATCGGGCCGCGCCAGCGCCATCAGCGCGGCGCGGTCGCTGATCTGTACCACCGGGCCCGAGATGGTGGCGCCATGCTGGGCCAGCGCATTGCCGGCGCGGGACAGATTTTCCGGCGTCATGCCCAAGAGCGAGGCAATCACCCGCTTTTCCGCCGGCAGGCTGAACTGCACGGCGCCGGCACGGCGGTCGCTTTCCAGCAGGATGAAATTGGCCAGCCGTTCGATGGACTGGCGCAGCTTCATGTCGGCAAGGCTGCGCACCAGCCCGCGATAGCCGGCAGCCAGTTCCTGCAGCGCGCTGGCCGCCAGCGCCTGATCACTGGCTATGGCCACGCGCAGCAGCGGCGCCGGCACCATCAGGATGCGCGAGGCACACAGCGTGCGCGCCGTCATCAGATAGCGCCGATCGGTATAGGCCGCGGCCAGGATGAAACTGCTGACCGGACGGACAAGCTGCATGGTCACGTCGTCCTCGCCAGTGCCGCTGCACAGCTCGACCAGGCCATCGACCAGCACATGCAGGAAATCGGCGCGGTCACCGCGTTCGAACAGGGTGAGCGCTGGCGGGAACACCTGCAGGAACGACGCGGCAAAGATGCGGTCACGCGTCGCCGATTCCATCGCGGCGAACAGCGGCAGGGCAGCGATCTCGGGAATTTCCTCGGCGCGCATGGCATTGAGATACGCTGGGAAATCGCAGGGATCAATAAGTGACATGATAAATATCAAGTATTGACTTGATCCAGGCCTGTGGTCTGCGGCCCCGGAATCAAGCGCCGTGCATTTTCGGGCTGGCCTGCGGGAAAGCCCTGATGCCGGGCTGCCGGCTCACTCGCGAGGATGGCCCCAACAACAGATATCCGGCGAAAATCGTGCCGGCGCTACGGGGGCTGCAATGCCAGACGCTGCCATCACCACACCTGCTCAGAAAGGGCAGACCAACGCTCTGGGGCTGAGCACGCTCGCCTTCACAGGCTGCTTTGCCGTGTGGACGATTTTCGCCATCATCGGCATCCAGATCAAGGCCGAGCTTGGTCTGTCGGATACGGCCTTTGGCCTGCTGGTCGGCACGCCGATCCTCACCGGCTCGCTGGTGCGCGTCCTGCTCGGCATCTGGACCGATCAATATGGCGGCCGGCTGGTGTTCCCGATCACCATGCTGGCCGCCGCCGCTTCCACCTGGGCGCTGTCGCTGGCCGATAGCTATTGGCTGATGTTGGCGGCCGCACTGGGCCTGGGCCTGGCCGGTGGCGGCTTTGCCGTGGGTGTGGCCTATGTCTCGCGCTGGTATCCGCCGGAAAAGCAGGGCACCGCGCTTGGCATTTTCGGCATGGGCAATGTCGGCGCGGCGGTCACCAAGTTCGCGGCGCCGTTCGTCATGGTCGCCTTCGGCTGGACGGCGGTGGCGCAGATCTGGGCGATTGGCCTGGCCCTGCTGGCGGTGATGTTCGGGCTGTTTGCCCGCAATGATCCGGCCTTTGAAGCCCGGAAAGCGCGCGGCGAGAAGCCCCGTTCGATCCGTGAGCAACTGGAACCGCTGCATCATCAGCAGGTGTGGCGCTTCTCGCTCTATTATTTCTTTGTGTTCGGCGCGTTCGTGGCGCTGGCGCTGTGGCTGCCCAACTATCTGATGGGGGTCTATGGCGTTGATGTGAAGGTGGCCGGCATGCTGGCCGCGGCCTTCTCGCTGTCGGCCAGCCTGTTCCGCGCCTATGGCGGCATGCTTTCGGATCGCTATGGCGCGCGCAAGGTGATGTACGCCACCTTCGGCGTGTCGCTGATCTGCCTGCTGATGCTGGCCTATCCGTCCACCGATTACGTGATCCACGGCATCGAAGGCGATATCCGCTTTTCCACCCAGATGGGCGTGGTGCCGTTTGTCGTCACCATCTTCGTGCTCGGCTTCTTCATGTCGCTGGGCAAGGCGGCGGTGTTCAAGCATATCCCGGTCTATTACCCCGATCACGTCGGCGCGGTCGGCGGCATGGTCGGCATGGTCGGCGGCCTGGGCGGTTTCATCCTGCCGATCCTGTTTGGCGCGGCCAACGATCTCACCAATATCTGGACCAGCTGCTTCATGCTGCTGTTCGGTCTGGTGGCCGTGGCGCTGGCCTGGATGCACCTCGCCATCCGCCAGATGGAACAGCAGGCCAGCGGGCTCGACACCCGCACCCTGCCGCAGTTCCCGGAAATGGCCAGCATCCACGAAGAAGCCCGCCATGGTGCGGCCCAGCCCGCTCGCGTACTGGACGTGTGGCAGCCAGAGGACGCGGATTTCTGGGCCACCACTGGCCAGCGTATCGCCCGCCGCAACCTGATGATCTCGATCCCGGCGCTGCTGCTGGCGTTTGCGGTGTGGATGGTGTGGTCGGTCGTGGTGGCGAAACTGCCGCTGGTCGGCTTTGCCTTCACCACCGATCAGCTGTTCTGGCTGGCGGCGCTGCCTGGCCTGTCGGGCGCCACCTTCCGCATCTTCTACAGTTTCATGGTTCCGGTGTTCGGTGGCCGGCTGTGGACCACCCTGTCCACCCTGTCGCTGCTGATCCCGGCGTTCGGCATCGGTTATGCCGTGCAGGATCCCAATACGCCCTACATCATCTTCCTGGTGCTGGCGCTGTTGTGCGGCTTTGGCGGCGGCAATTTCGCTTCGTCCATGTCCAACATCGGCTTCTTCTTCCCCAAGGCGCAGAAGGGCAATGCGCTGGCGCTGAATGGCGGCCTGGGCAATCTGGGCGTGTCGGTGATGCAGTTCGCCGTGCCGCTGGTGATCACCGCCGGCGTGTTCGGCGCCATGGGCGGCACCCCGCAGCAGACGGCAGACGGCACACAGTTGTGGCTGCAGAACGCCGGCTTCATCTGGGTGCCCTTCATCATCGTTTCGGCCATGCTGGCGTGGATCGGCATGAACGACATCGCCGATGCCAAGGCCAGCTTTGCCGAACAGGCGGTGATCTTCCAGCGCAAGCATAACTGGTTGATGTGCTGGCTCTACACCGGCACCTTCGGCTCGTTCATCGGCTTTTCCGCCGGCCTGCCGCTGCTGGCCAAGCAGGAATTCCCCGAAGTGGACGTGCTGAAGTTCATCTTCATCGCGCCACTGGTGGGGGCGATCAGCCGCGCCGCCACCGGTTGGGTATCGGATCGCTGGGGCGGTGGCCGCGTCACCTTCTGGGTGTTCATCTTCATGATGCTGGGCGTCGTGGGCGTCATCCAGGCGCTGGAGATGGAAAGCTTCCCGCTGTTCCTGGGTGCCTTCATCTTCATGTTCTTCGTCACCGGAGTGGGCAATGCCTCCACCTTCCAGATGATCCCCAACATCAGCCGGCTGGAAGTGCCGCGCCAGATGCCGCAGCTGGGTGCGGCGCAGGCCACCCGCCAGGCCGAAAAGGAATCGGCGGCGATCATCGGCTTCACCTCGGCGATTGCCGCCTATGGCGCCTTCTTCATCCCGCGCTCGTTCGGATCGGCGATTGCCGCCACCGGCTCGCCGTTGCCGGCGCTGCTCGGCTTCCTCGGCTTCTATGCCAGCTGCGCCGCGCTCACCTGGTTTGTCTACACCCGCAGGGGCGGACTCCTCCACGCCATCGAACATGGCCACAGCCCCGCCCCCGCCGCCAATCCCGCAGGAGTTACCGCATGAGCCAGTTGCTCGACCGTCTGACCTTCTTCCGCCAGCCGAAGGAGGGTTTTTCCAACGGCCATGGTGTCACCACCGCGCAGGCCCGCGACTGGGAAGACAGCTATCGCAAGCGCTGGCAGCACGACAAGATCGTGCGGTCCACCCACGGCGTGAACTGCACCGGTTCGTGCAGCTGGAAAATCTATGTGAAGGGCGGGATCATCACCTGGGAAACCCAGCAGACCGATTATCCGCGCACCCGCCCCGGCCTGCCCAACCA
>Ga0209278_1001010_pt1 | contig 18131 bp, 15 predicted proteins | sample JI81BgreenDNA_FD_187504 | JGI IMG/M metagenome (GOLD analysis project Ga0209278, IMG submission 187504) | Wastewater effluent complex algal communities from Wisconsin, to seasonally profile nutrient transformation and Carbon sequestration -... | ecosystem: Engineered > WWTP > Effluent > Algae... | reverse complement strand
GCGGACGGGGCCGACCAGGCCGCCACCGGTTGGGCTGCGGTCACCGCTGCTTTGGCCGACTACGCCGCCAAGGCGCGCGACATCGGCAGCGCGCTGGTGGGCGCGTTCCAGAGCGCCGAGGACGCCATCGGCGACTTCGTGAAGACCGGCAAGCTCGACTTCCGCGATCTGGTCACCTCGATGATCGCCGATCTGGCAAAGCTCGCCGCCCGTCGATTCATCCTCGGCCCCATCGCCAATGCTCTTTCCGGCGCGCTGGGCGGTGCGGGTGGCATCTTCGCCAACATCCTGCACACGGGCGGGATGGTCGGCGCGCCCGGTCCCGGCCGGATGGTCCCGGCGCTGGCCTTCGCCCATGCCCCTCGCATGCATAACGGCGGTTGGGCTGGGCTGCGGCCCGACGAGGTGCCCGCGATCCTGCAGCGCGGCGAGCGGGTTCTCTCGCGCCGGGAGGCGGCAGGGTACGGCCAGGCAAGCGCCTCGACCGTCAATGTCACGATCAACGCCCGCGACGCCGAGAGCTTCCGCCAGTCCCGCACACAGGTCGCCAGCGACATCGCCCGCGCCGTGTCACTGGGCCGGAGGGGGATGTAATGGCATTTCACGAGGTCCGGTTTCCGGACAACATCAGCCGCGGGGCACGCGGTGGTCCCGAGCGGCGCACCCAGATCGTCGAGCTCGCCTCGGGCGCCGAGGAGCGCAACGCCAGCTGGGCCAACTCGCGCCGCCGCTATGACGTCGCCTATGGCATCCGCCGCGCCGACGATCTGGCGGCGGTCGTCGCCTTCTTCGAGGCGCGGAACGGCCGCCTCCACGGCTTTCGCTTCAAGGATTGGGCCGATTTCAAGTCTTGCCTGCCATCGCAGGCGCCGGGGCCAGCCGATCAACCCTTCGGCACCGGCAACGGCAGCACGAACACCTTCCAGCTGGCGAAACGCTACACTTCCGGCGCGCAATCCTGGACGCGGGCGATCATCAAGCCCGTCGCCGGGACCGTCACCATCGCCCTGAACGGCACGCCCCAGGCCTCCGGCTGGTCGGTTTCCACGACCACCGGTCTCATCACATTCGTCACGGCTCCCGCCGCGGGCGTGGCCATCACCGCAGGCTTCGAATTCGACGTCCCTGTCCGCTTCGCCACCGACGCCCTCGATGTCACTCTCGACTTCGAACGCCTCGGGTCGATCACCTCGATCCCACTCGTGGAAATCCGCACATGAAGACCCTGAACCCGGCGCTGCAGGCGCATCTCGACGACGGTACCACCACCCTGTCCTGGTGCTGGCGGATCACCCGGGCGGACGGCGTGACCTTCGGCTTCACGGACCATGACCGAACGCTGGCGTTCGACGGGACCGAGTTCGAGCCAGAAAGCGGTCTGACGGCCTCCGAGGTGCGCTCGGGATCGGACCTCTCGGTCGACGCGCAGGACGCGCAAGGCGTGCTGTCGTCGGACCGGATCACCGAGTCCGACATCCTCGATGGCCGATGGGACAATGCAGCGGTCGAGGTCTGGCGGGTGAGCTGGGCGAGCCCCGCGCAGCGCGTGCTCCTGCGTCGCGGGGCCATCGGCCAGATAAGGCGCGGGCGTCTGGCCTTCGTGGCGGAGGTGCGGTCGCTGGCCCATGTCCTCGGCCAGACGGTCGGGCGGACGTTTCAGGCCAGCTGCGACGCCGCGCTGGGCGATGCGCGCTGTGGCTTGAACCTTGATGCCCCGGCCTTCAAGGGGACCGGCGCGGTCATCGATGTGCTGCGGGATCGGGCCTTCACGGCTTCAGGCCTTGGCGCCTTCTCGGCAGGGTGGTTCGCCTTCGGGCTGGTGGAATGGTCGACCGGCGCGAACGCCGGGCGGCGCGTCGAGGTTCTGTCGCATGACCTCGTCGACGGGGTGGCGATCCTGACCCTGCTGGAAGCGCCGGTGCGCCCGATCACAGCGATGGATGCTATCGTGGTCCGGGCAGGCTGCGACAAGCGGATCGCCACTTGCGGCTCGAAGTTCGCCAATGTCGCCAACTTCCGAGGGTTCCCGCACATCCCCGGACAGGATGCAGTCCTGCGTTACGCGACAAAGGACGGTGGCCATGAGGGGGCGGTGTTGTGAAGACCGCCAATCCTTCCATCGTCATTGCCGTCGCCCGGTCCTGGCTCGGCACGCCCTATCACGACCAGGCCAGTTTGCGCGGGGTCGGCTGCGATTGCCTCGGCCTCGCGCGCGGCGTCTGGCGCGAGGTTGTGGGGCCAGAGCCGTTCCCGATCCCGCCCTACAGCCGCGACTGGGGTGAGACCGGGCCGAGCGAGGTGCTGGCAGACGGAGCGCGGGCGATGATGCCGGAAATCGCACCCGCCGATGCGCCGCCCGGCGCGCTGATCCTGTTCCGGATGATGCCCCGCGCCATCGCCAAGCATGTCGGGATCCTCACCAGCCCCGACACCTTCCTCCACGCCTACGAACGCCTCGGCGTGATCGAGGAACCGCTGACGCCTGCTTGGGCACGCAAGATCGCCTTCGCCTTCCTGTTTCCTGCACGCTGAGATTTTCCCATGGCCACCCTTGTCCTCGGTGCCATCGGTTCCGCCATCGGCGGGGCCTTCGGTGGCGCGATCCTTGGCTTTTCCGGTGCCGCCATCGGCGGTTTCATCGGCTCGACCATCGGCACGGTGGTCGACAGCTGGATCGTGTCCTCGCTGGCGCCCGCGCAAAAGATCGAGGGCCAGCGCCTCGACAGCCTGCGGATCACCTCGGCCACCGAAGGGGCCATCCTCCCGCGCCTCTATGGCCGCATGCGCATCGGCGGCAACATCATCTGGGCCACGGATTTCCGCGAGGAGACGAAGACCACGACGCAGGGTGGCGGCAAGGGCGGGGGCGGCGGCAGGGTCCAGACGACCGAGTATCTGTACTATGCCAGCTTTGCCGTTGCGCTTTGCGAGGGGCCGATCACCGGCATCGGCCGCATCTGGGCCGATGGCAAACCGCTGGATATGACCGGTATCACCTGGCGCTGGTATCCTGGGAACGAGACCCAAGGGGCCGATCCATTCATTGCGGCCAAGATGGGCGCAGCCAACACACCCGCCTATCGCGGCACGGCCTATGTCGTCTTCGAGGAACTGGCGCTTTCCACCTATGGCAACCGCCTGCCGCAGCTGTCCTTCGAAGTGTTCCGGCCCTTGGCCGATGCCGACACAGCCGAGGGCTTGGTGAAGGCCATCACCATGATCCCCGCCTCGGGCGAGTTCACCTATGCGACCGAAGCTGTGCGCAAGACGGTCGGAGCGACGACCACGGTGTTCGGCCAGACCACCGGCGGCACAACCTCGGCCGAGAACCTCAACGCGCTGCCCGATGAGGCCGACATCGTCGTGGCGCTGGACCGCCTGCAGGCCCTGGCCCCGGCCGCCGAAAGCGTCAGCCTGGTCGTCGCCTGGTTCGGCAATGACCTGCGTGCGGGCAATTGCACGATCAAGCCCGGCGTCGAAGTGGCGGCCAAGGTCACCAGCCCCAAGGTCTGGACCGTCAACGGCGTGGCGCGGGCGAATGCGCATCTCGTCAGCCGCGACGCCGAGGACCGGCCGGTCTATGGCGGCACGCCTGCCGATTTCGCGGTGGTGCAGGCGATCCGCGAGATGAAGGCGCGCGGCCTGCGCGTCACCTTCTACCCCTTCCTGCTGATGGACGTGCCGCCCGGCAACATCTTGCCGAACCCATACAGTGCGAATGCTGCGACGCCCGGCCAGCCAACCTTCCCCTGGCGCGGGCGGATCACCTGCTCCCCGGCGGCAGGCTTCGCAGGGGCCGCCGACAAGACCGCCGCTGCGGCGACGCAGGTCTCCAGCTTCTTCGGCGCCGCCACCCCGGCGCAGTTCGCGATCTCTGGCGACACTGTCAGCTGGACCGGCCCCTCCAGCGACTGGGGCCTGCGGCGGATGATCCTGCACTACGCCCATCTCTGCGCCGTGGCGGGCGGGGTCGATGCCTTCCTGATCGGCACCGAGATGCGCGGGCTGACGACGATCCGGTCGAGCGCCAGCGCCTATCCGGCCGTGACCGCCTTCAAGGCACTGGCCGCGGATGTGAAGGCGATCCTCGGGCCGGGCACAAAGGTGGGTTACGCTTCCGACTGGTCGGAGTATTTCGGGCACCAGCCCGCCGATGGCACGGGGGACGTGTTCTTCCACCTCGACCCGCTCTGGTCGGATGCCAACATCGATTTCATCGGCATCGACAACTACATGCCGCTCTCCGACTGGCGCGACGGCTTCGACCATGCGGATGCGCTGGCAGGCTGGGCGGCGATCCATGACCGCGGCTACCTGCAGGCGAACATCGCAGGGGGCGAGGGCTTCGACTGGTTCTATGCATCCGCCGCCGACAGGTCGGCCCAGATCCGCACGCCGATCACGGACGGTGCCGCAGGCAAGCCTTGGGTGTTTCGCTACAAGGATCTGCGGGCCTGGTGGTCGAACCCCCATTTCAACAGGCCGGGCGGGGTGGAAAGCGGCACGCCCACGGCATGGGTGCCGCAGTCAAAGCCGGTCTGGTTCACGGAACTGGGCTGCCCGGCCATCGACCGGGGCACGAACCAGCCCAACGTCTTCTTCGACCCGAAGTCCTCGGAGAGCTTCACCCCATACTTCTCCCGTGGCTGGCGAGATGACACGATCCAGCGTGCCTATCTCGAGGCCAGTTACCTCTGGTGGGGTCAGGGCGCGAACAATCCAACCTCATCCGTCTACGGTGGCCGGATGGTGCATGTCCCCGAATGCGCCGCCTGGACCTGGGATGCGCGACCCTATCCCTTCTTCCCCGAACTGACCGGCGTCTGGACCGATGGCCCGAACTGGCGGCTCGGGCACTGGCTGACCGGGCGGCTCGGTGCGGTGTCGTTGGCGGCCCTTGTGCGTCATCTCTGCCTGAGCGCTGGGCTTGATGAGGCGTTGATTGACGTCACCGGCCTCTGGGGCGCGGTCGAGGGCTATGTGATCGTCGCGCTGGAAAGCCCCCGCGCGTCGATTTCCACGCTGGCCCGGCATTTCGGGTTTGACGCCATCGAGTCAGAGGGGGTGATCCGCTTCGTCATGCGCGGCCGTGCCTCGACCGCTACGCTGGCCATCGATGATCTGGTGTCCAGCCGCGAGGGTGAGGCTCTTGAGCTGACCCGCGGCCAGGAGACGGAACTGCCGCAGGCGCTGAAGTGGCAGGTCGCGCGGGCGGACGAAGACTATGACGCGGCCCTCGTCGAAGCCCGCCGCATCACCGTCGATACGACCCGCATCGCGTCCGAGTCCTTCCCCATGGCGATCCCGCCCGAGGAGGCCGAACGCCGTTGCCGCCGCGCGCTGATGGAAGCTTGGATCGGCCGGGAAAGTGCCACCTTCCGCTTGCCGCCCTCGCGGCTCGCTCTCGATCCGGCCGACGTGATCCGGCTGGCACACGACGGCCGTGAGGTGGAATTCCGCCTCGTCTCGGTCGCCGATGCCGAAGCGCGCGGGATCGAGGCGGTGCGGCAGGACCGCGCCGCGTATGACATGCCGCCCGGCGATCCCCGCCCGGCTTCGCTTTCGAGCCCCGTCGTCTTCGGCATGCCCGAGGTGGTGATGCTGGACCTGCCGCAGATTTCGGAGGACCAGCCCGCCCATCGCCCCCTGATCGCTGCCCATGCCAGCCCCTGGCCGGGCGAGATCGCAGTGTTCCGCAGCGCATCGACGGATGGGTTCAATCTGCTGACCACCTTCGGCAGTCGGGCCCGGATCGGCACGCTCGCCTTCGACTTCTTTCCGGGCCCCACCTCACGCTTCGATCTCGGCAACGCGCTGGTGGTCGATCTGCTGTCGGGAACGCTGGAAAGCGTGACCGACGTCGCGCTGTTCGGCGGGGCCAATGCGGTAGCCGTCGAGACAGCGGCGGGCCTTTGGGAGATCGTCCAGGCTGGCGCGGCTGAACTGGTCGCCACCGGTCGTTATCGGCTCACCCGCCTCCTCCGCGGGCAGCGCGGGTCAGAATATTCCATGGGCAATCCCGCCCCGGCCGGGGCGCGGGTCGTGGTGCTGGACACAACGCTGGCGTCGCTGCCCATTGCCGAGGCAGACCTTGGCTTGCAGTGGAACTGGCGCGTTGGACCGGCCGCGCGTGCGGTCAGTGATGCGAGCTACGCCGCGCTGGGCTTCACGCCGACCGGGCGGGGCCTTGTCCCCTTCGCGCCGGTGCATGTCGAACAGCCGTGGCGAACGGCCCGGAACACGGGCGATCTGACCATCCGCTGGACACGGCGGTCCCGCGCGCTGGTCGCCGATGCCTGGGAGCAGGTCGAGGTGCCGCTGGCCGAAGACGTTGAGTCCTACGACCTCCAGATCCTCGACGGCGCTGCGATAAAGCGGACGCTGACCAGCAGTACGCCCTCCGTCCTCTACACCGCTGCTCAGCAGAACGCCGATTGGGGTGCGCCGCTCGGGCCCGGCCAGACGCTGGCGATCCGCATCTACCAGCTCTCGAACCGCCTCGGCCGCGGCACGCCCGCGGCCGCCACGCTGCAATTCTGATCCCAACTCGCGGGAACCCCCATGTCCGACACCACGACGCACCTTGGGCTGCCGTATCTGCTGGCCGCTCAAGCGCAGAAGCATGTTACCCACAACGAGGCGCTGCGCCTGCTCGATGCTATGGTGCAGCTCTCGGTCCTCGACCGCACGCGCACCGCGCCCCCGGCCAGCCCCGCCGACGGCAACCGCCATCTGGTCGCCTCGGGCGCCACCGGCCTCTGGGCCGGGTGGGATCTGAACATCGCCTTCTGGGTGGACGGCGCATGGATCCGGCTCGTCCCGCGCACCGGCTGGCTGGTGTGGGTTGCGGACGAGGGACTGTTCCTCGTCTGGACCGGCAGCGCGTGGGACGTTGTGGGCGAGCCGCGCGACGTGTCGGATGCGGTGTTCAGCCTGGTGAACGACGCTGATCCGACGAAGAAGGCCACCTTCTCGCTGGCGGGGATCAGCGCAGGCACCACGCGCAGCTTCACACTGCCGAACACCTCGTCCGAACTGGCGATCCTCGCCGGAACGCAGACCTTCACCGGCAACAAGACCTTCTCGGGTACGCTGACCGCCTCGGGCACAGTCACCGTCTCGGCGGCCTCGGCAAGCATCGGCACGGCCACGACGACCGCCACCTATGGCATGGGCATCGGCGCCACGACCACCGGCGTGACCAAGACCGTGAACCTCGGCACTGGCGGCGTGTCCGGGTCGACGACGGTCGTGAACATCGGCTCTGCGACGGCTGGCGCGGGCGGGGCGACGGTGGTGAACACGCCCACGGTCACCTTCGCCAATGCCGTCACGCAGGTCGGCATGCCGCAGGCCAACCTGACCGCGCAGTTGCTCGGTCTCGGCGGGGCCACGGCCGACAGTTACAACCGGATGTCGGTCAACACGCCTGCGGTGCTTCTGAACAACGCAGGCGCAGGGATCGAGGCGACGGTAAACAAGGCGGCCCCGGCGAACGACGCCGCCTTCGCCTTCAAGACCGGGTTTTCGGCGCGGGCGTTGATCGGGCTTCTCGGCAACGACGATTTCAGCTTCAAGGTCAGCCCGGACGGGTCGGCCTTCTTCGACGCGATCCGGATCGACCGCACCAGCGGCCAGGTGGAACTGCCGCAGCCCACGGTCCTGCCTGCACTGGCCGCTGCGCCATCCCCGCCGCCCGCGGGCAAGGCTTCGGTCTATGCGCGCAGCCGGGCCGGGGCGCCTTGGATCGACGTCATGCGCCCTTCCGGCCGGGACTTCCCGCTGCAGCCGCATTTCGGTGTGAACAGGATCGCGACCTGGTCGCCCTCCGTCACGACGACCATCACAACCGAAGGGATGCCGATCACCTCGGTCGGCACCGTCTCGCACCCCACCCTCGCCGCGACCAACCTGGCCGCCAGCATGCGGCGCTGGCGTCTGACCTCGGCGGCCGTCGTGGACTCGGTCGCCGATCAGCGATCCGCAGGTTGGGCCTGCTGGCGCGGTAATGCGGCGGGCCTCGGCGGATGGACCTTCGTCACCCGGATTTCACTGACGACCCTGCAAGCCAGCGGCATGGGGTTCTTCGGCCTCTACGGCTCGACGGCCGCGCTTGCCACCACCCTGACTTTGGCCACCGCCATCAACTGCATCGGCATTGGCTTCCAGCGAGGTACCCACACCCGATGGCAGCTTGTCGCGAACGACGGCACCGGGGCGCCGACCCTGAATGACATGGGGGCGAGCTTTGCCGTCGCCACGGGCGGCGTGCTCACCCTGTTCATCGCGGCCCCGCCGAATGGGTCATCCGTGTGGGTGCGCGTCGTCGACGAGGTTTCCGGCGCGGTCTTCGAACAGGAGATCACCGCCGACCTGCCAGCGACCACTCAGTTCCTTTCACCGCGCCTCTTCATGAACACCGGCGCGACAGCGGCCGCCGTCGCCTACGACTGCGCCGGGGTCTACCTCGAAACCGACTTCTGAACCGCAGGACCGCGATAGCGAAAGGACCATCATGAACGACCAGACCACTCTCGCCGGGGAGGTCGCGCGGGCCTTTCGGGACCACGGGATTACCGCCGCGCTGACTGCCCTGATCGGCGGCACCATGGCCCTGATCGCGGCGATCACCCGCAAGGCCTTCACCAACGAGGCCCTGCTGGATCGCCTTGATCGCGAACTCATCACCGAACGCGACCGGACTGACAAGCAGCGCAGCGAAGATCGCAAGGTCGATGGCGACCGCCTCGACCGGATCGAGACCGACATCCGCTCGATGCGCGACATGCTCTTCGACGCCTTCCAGCGCGGCCGATCCGACTGACCGCTTGGTGACCACACCACCACGACCACATCCCCCGCCCCAGAGGCGGGTTTTTCATTTGGAGGATCCCATGCCCACCCTGACCTACACCCACTGGCGCGACGTGCCCGCCAACACCTGGCGCTGGCCGAACTTCTCGGCCGCCGAGATCGCCTGCCGCGGCACCGGCGCGATCAAGATCAACACCGAAGCAATGGACAAGCTGCAGGCCCTGCGCGACCGCCTCGGCAAGCCGCTGATCATCCGCTCTGCCTACCGCAGCCCCGAACACAACCGTGCTGTCGGCGGGGCCCCGGCCTCGAAGCACATGCAGGGCACGGCCTTTGACATCGCCATGGCAAACCATGATCCCGCAGCCTTCGAGGCGGCCGCGAGGGCGGTGGGCTTCCTGGGGTTCGGATACTATCCGCGCTCCGGCTTCATGCACATCGACCTTGGGCCCGCCCGGTCGTGGGGCGATCCCTTTCCGGCGCGCGCGGTGCCCTTCGCGCCGGAACTGCCACCCGCGCGCGAAGTCCTGTCGGAAAGCCGCACGCTGCGCGGTGGCGGCGCGGCGGGTGCCGCGACTGTCGGAGCGGCTGGGGTCGAAGTGCTGCAGGACGTTCTTGCCGAAACCCAGTCCACGATCCAGCCGCTGGTGCCTTACCTCGACACCTTGCGCTGGGTGCTGATCGCCATCGCGCTGATCGGCATCGCCGTCACCATCCACGCCCGGCTGGACGACTGGAGACGGGGCCAGAGATGATCGGCTGGGTCCTCACCCATGGCCCGGCGCGAAAGGCGCTGGGCCTTATCCTCGCCACCGCAGCGATCTTGCTGTTCCTGTTCAACTTGCGTCGCGCCGGTGAACGCGCTGGGCGCGCGGCCGAACGGCTTGATGCCCGAGAGAGAAACGATGCCATCCGCCGCCAGATGCTCGACGCCGCCGCCCGCCGCCCTCCTGATCGTGACGCTCTGGCTGAGCGGCTGCGCGATGGCAGGTTCTGACACCCGCGCGCCCTGCCCGCCCGTGGTCGAGTACACCGGCGCCGAGCAGGCGCGCGCGGCCAACGAGGTCGAGGCGTTGCCGGATGGCACGGTCATCGTCCGGATGCTCAGCGACTACGCCGTGTTGCGGGATCAAGTGCGAACATGCCAATGATGGCGGGGCGAGGACGGCGGCCGTGCGGTCGCCAAGGCTCAAGCTGACAGCGAGGAGGGACAGACGGATGACGGCCCGACCCAGAATGATGACGCTGGAGATCGACGAGGAGCTGCACGAGTTCCTGACGTTGATGGTGAGCGACGCAGGGCCCTATCAATCCGTCAGCGCCTATGTTGAAGGCCTGATCCGGCGTGACAGGGCAAGCCAGGAGGCCGCGGCCTTTACGCAGTTGCAGGCGGAACTTGCCGCTGGGTTCAGCGCGCCAGAATCCACCTACCATCCGTCGTCGGCCGCGGAGGTGATCGCGCGCAACCGCATTTGACGGATCAGCCGCTTCTTGTGATCCGTGGTCCATCCGTTCCAAGGTTCATCGAACGGCAACATCCGCCTACTGCGCAGTCGTGCGGAGAATAGTGGGTCTAATCTCCGCATAATCTGCGGTGATTGAACATGATGATGCCGCGGGGTGCGGACCTGCGCAGGTTGCTTGAAGCCGAGCAGCATGTTACAAAACCTAGGACAGGATGCACTTGTGTCCGAGGTTTTGTAACGATGCTTGCGACGGATCAGGGCCAGCGCGCCCGCATGATCGACTACATGGAAGTTCATGCGCCAGCCCGTTCAAGGGATCTGGCCTCCATCGGCGTGAGCGGAACCACCATCGCGAGGGCGGTGGCAGATGGCGTGGTGGTACGGATTGGGCGGGGACTGTATCAGCTGCCAGACAGCGAGCCAGACCTTCATGCTGGGCTCATCGAGATCGCCAAGCTCGCACCCAAGGCCGTCATCTGCCTGACGTCGGCACTGTCCTTTCATCAGCTGACCGACCAACTTCCACGCCGGGTGTGGATCGCCATCGGCGCCAAGGACTGGGCACCGAAGATCGAATACCCTCGCATCCGCATCGTGCGTTTCCGTGAGCCCTACCTGACCAATTGCACCGAGGTCCATCGCATCGGGGACGTGGTGGTCCAAGTCTATTCCATCGCCAAGACGATTGCCGACGCATTTCGGAACCCGAAGCTTGTAGACCGATCGGTTGCCATTGAAGCGATGAAGGCCGCGCTAAGCGCCAGGAAGGCAACGGCAGGCCAGCTTGCTGCAGCCGCTCGCGAGAACGGGGCGTGGAACCAGATGCGCCCCTATCTGGAGGCCCTGACGTCAAATGGCTAAGCAACCCAAGGACATCGCGGCCTCCGTGCGTCAGCGTCTGCTGAACCTTGCCCGTGCTGAAGGTCAGCTATTCGACGTGGTCCTGGTTGCCTTCGGCCTTGAACGACTGGTGTACCGGCTGTCGGTCTCCGGATATCGCGACCGCTTTGTCCTGAAGGGTGGCATGCTCGTCACCTTGTGGACGGCTGACACTGGCCGTTTCACCCGGGACATCGACTTCCTGGCGTTCGGCTCGGACGAGGAGGCGGAACTGAAGACTGCCTTTTCCCAGATACTCGCCATAGATGGCGATGACGGGCTGGTCTATGACATTGAAAGCCTGACGGCCGTCGCCATTCGAGAAGACCAGATCTATGGCGGGATGCGACTCCGGACCGAAGCCCGCTTGGGCAACACGCGCATTCCGATCACAGTTGACCTCGGCTTCGGCGATGCCTTGGCCGATCCGCAATTCGAGATCGAGTACGGCTCTCTGCTCGACTTTCCAGCCGCATCGATCCGCGCCTATTCACCGGCAACGGTCATCGCCGAGAAGTATCAGGCCGTGGTGGCGCTGGGCTTGGCGAACAGCCGGATGAAGGATCTCTATGATCTGTGGACGCTGCCGAAGTCCGTTGACATCGACATGGACGACCTCGCGGCTGCGATCAGAGGAACCTTCGCTCGACGCGATACGATTGTTCCAGCCTCCTGCCCTGTCGGCCTGTCGGAGGAGTTCTCGACCGACCCGGCGAAGATGACGCAGTGGCGGGCCTACTCGGAAGGCACGGCCCTCGAAGGGCGGCCGCTCGCGGGGGTCACTGCGGAGATCTGGGCTTGGCTTGAACCGGCATGCAGGGCGGCGGCATGACTGGAGCGTTCTGCGCGATCATGTTGCCCGTCGATGGGGGGCTCGCAAAACGTTGACCAGGTGTTGACAAGAATTTCAAAAGCAAAAACCCGACGGTTTACGTCGGGTTCTAAGCATCTGATATCATTTAGGAATTTGGTTGCGGGGGCAGGATTTGAACCTGCGACCTTCAGGTTATGAGCCCACCTAACCAGCTTTCGGAAAATCCCATAAATTCCAGAGATTACGCCGAAACCCTTTGCGGTCGCGCGCGTTCTGCGCCAACACTGCCCGTCGTTCGCTGCGTTTCGACTACACCAATCAGGTGCAACCGACATATCTAGGTTGAGGTGGCGTTGAGGTGCCCGACATGATTTCTAATCCGTTCGGTTAATCTTCTTGGCTGGCGAATGATGTGACGGTCGCGATGGCCGGCCACGCCCACTACTGCGATTTGCCACAACCTGCCGCATCCGAGTTGTTATCTGGCGTACAAAAGATCATCGCCTCTTTGGCTAGCCAGTGGGTACTAGCGCTACAACTCGACACGAGAGAAGTGCGGATAAATTCTGTAGAATTTTTTGAATACACTGATGGGGTCTTCGCCCATATCAGACTTCGGAAGATCGAAGGTCATTTTCGCCTTAACATCATCGTTCGACTCCAGGGTCAAACGCTCCAGCGTCGAAAGCGCGGGCATGTCGAGGCGATGCGGTGCGTCTGGTGTCGAATGAAACTCCCACCCCTTCACTAGTGGTTCGATGACCGGCTTATCAGTTGAGCAGACGACGAGTGCAGCCGTCACCATTGCTTGGCCATCTTTGTAGTGTGTGGCGAGCGCCCACACGATCTGACGATCGCGAAAATTGAGTGCTTCCTTTTCAACCGCGAGCTTGAGAACGCGAAGAACGCTAAGACCGAACTGTTTCTGCGTCATACCATCAGCCGACAATCCGCTCGGGAAGAGCTGTCCGACGCGCTCCTTGAAACGAGCAAGCCGCCACTCTGGTACGGTAGGCTTTTGCTTGCGATCGCCCGAAGCCGCGTCGCCAGCTACGACAGAGACGTCATTAGCTTCCGGCTTTCCAAGAGACTCCGGGTTTGCGTTGAGTGTCACCCGAAGCACGCTCCCTAGCGGAACCGTACTGATCGTCCGCGCGAAACGTTCGATCTGCGTGGTGAGACCCTTCGGCTCGGTGTAATCGAACCAAACGATCGCGGGCGCATCGAATTCGTGCCCGTCCAGGTAATCTTCGAGCGTTTGATGGACACATTGTATCGACTCAACCGGGCGATTAAAGAGCTGGCGCTTGTGGACTTGTTCCTCGGTCTCGACGCAGGTCATGCGCGTAAGTCCAAGCCGAGCATGAACCAACCTGAAGTCTTCGAGAAATGGGCCGCCGAGACCAACATAGTGGTATTTCTCGAGCGACAACACTGGAGCCAATCGCATTAGCAGCGACAGGAACAATTCGCGGTCGACAGCCTTGTTGGGCCTCAGCCGGTAAGGTAGCGAGGAACCGGCGCTCATGCTCAGCCGCCCTGCTTCTTTGCCGTGGCAAGCGTCAACTCGAAACACTTTTCGCCAACGATTCCGGGCTTCTCGTCGTCGACATCAAACAACATCTTGGACACCAGCCGCAGCTCCTCGACAGGCCGTGAGAACACGACCTTTCTCGATGAAGGTGTTTTTCCCGGGGGTTCGGGTAGAACCTTCGCCTTTTGTGGGTTGAATTCGATCTGACTGTCACTCTTCTTCACATCACTACGCAGAGCTACCGCTGCAATGGTTTTGCCCAAAGATAGCGGTTTTGCATCTTCCCAATAATTCGACTGATCAGCACGCGGATGGTTTTTCCACTGGTTGGTGTAAGAGATCCAGACTCGCATGCCTTCTTTCATTCTCACCAGAGATTCGAGCCAGACGTTTGATGAGGTATCTAGCGCGCGCTTTGTCGTCGTGACCGGCAATTTGTCGGCGCGTTTAGAGCGGAACTCGATTATGCCGGTGATGATGGCGAACTGCGGATGATAGAGTGGAATGCCGTCCCCCCAGCCTGTGAGGCGGCTCTTGTCCCCGACAATCACTGCGCGATCATTGCAGAGGACCGTCCATCCAGCGGTCGCAGACGAGCGATCTCGCTCGAAACCAGAATCATCCTCATCGTCATTGCCAAGGCTTCGCCCAGTGTTGAGACCGACAGTGATAGAGACCAATACTTCGTCGATGATCTTCTGAAAGACATACGGCGCTGGTCCGTTGTCGCGTCCCGACACCAAGACCTCGACAAGCACTGGCTCGACGGGTTTGCCGTTAAGATCGACTCTGAGGCCCCACTGTAGGAACATCGTGAAATGTTCAGCGATAGCAGTGCGGACTTCGTTTTCAAATGCCTCATTGGCAAAGTGCCGGGAGACGCCCTCATACAATTCATGTACTCGGATCACCGTACCGCGCTCAGCGAGCTTCTCGCCTGCCTCGGACGGTTCGTTGATAGGCAAAGGATCCCATCCCTTGGCCTCCAGCCAGGCTGAGGTGATCGGAACCTCGAACGTATCGTCGCCGTAGCGGGTCCGAACCACCGCCTCGCGCCCCATCTTGAAGATGGCCCGTTTCATTCCGACGCCATACATGCCGATGGTCTCGGAGTCAGAGTCTCGATCATCGTCGGGCTCGCGCCCCATCTTGAAGGCATAATTCTTGGCAACCTCGCGCGGTATGCCGCCACAGTTATCTTCGATCGAGAAGTGATCGGCAGCGAGTTCGATCCTCACGAAATGCTGTGCGTAGTCGACGACGCCTCCATCCGCGAGCCGGAGCGCACCATCAAGGCAATTGTCAAGGAGGTCGAGAATTGCGTCGGCAAGATTGATGTCGCGCGTTAGCATCGACACAAAAAAACGCTTTGTCGGACTCGCCTCCGCGTGATCAGCAGACGACTTCATCATGAATATACTCTCTTACTCTCAGCGCGCAGGTGAATTCTATTACTTGCCTCAGGCGACGAGGGGATTGCAGCAAACATTCGAGACATCTTTCAATTCTGCTTGATGCTTCTGCGCTGCTACACCGAGATGCGCGATAATGCTTTTCCCGATCGCCTCGCCCAGAGCAACAGGCACCGCATTTCCAATCATGCGCCCCAAGACCTTGAAATGCGCCGCCCCATTATCGGCCACGAAGGCATATTGCCTCGGAAATCCCTGCAGAATAGCACCCTCCCGCAATGAAATGGCGCGATCCTGCTCGGGATGACCAAAGCGCCCGTTACCAAAGCCGTAGAATTGCGTCGTTACCGTTGGGGACGGCTCATCCCAAGTCATTCGTCCATAGACGCTTGGATAGGTGCGGCCAGAGTCTCGACGGTGGCAGTCGGCAACTAGGCGCTCTGGCCAATCCCGCCAAGTACCGCCTGGCCGAGAAGCGCGAATGCGGCTAAGGTTCAAGGACGAAAGTTTAGAAGATACATGGAAGGGATCTTCGTCATGAGTGCTCCCCGCCTCAATCGCTGGCAGCGCTCCGATAGCATCTCTTACAGTTCGCGGTTTCTTGTGGGTCGGCGAAATTAAATCAATTGGGCCAATCAAGCTCGCCAGAATGACCATACGGCGTCTGTTTTGCGGTAGCCCGTATTGAGTGCAATCCACAACCTCCTTCCAGACCTTGTAGCCAAGATTTTGAAGAGTGGCGACGAAGTCGTCGAAAACCGAGTGCTTTTCGACCAGTGGCACATTCTCCATCGTCACAATTTCAGGACGAATAGATTTGACAAGACGCGCAAACTGATACAGCAGAGGCCAACGCGGACTGGTAAGAGTTTCATAACGTTGGGAATATGTCGAGAAGGGCTGGCAAGGAGCGCATCCGGCCAAGATCCTTACTCTTGCACCAGCGTATAGCTTTTTCAGATCAGCTGGCTTTACGTCGGCCACGTCGCCAGCAAGGAAGCGGGCTCCATTGTTAATCTCAAACGGGTAGCGACAGGCCGTATCTACATCAATTCCCGCAACAACAGAGATGCCGGCTTGGATGAGGCCGTGTGTCAACCCTCCTGCGCCACAGAAAAGATCAACGCACGCGACCTCTTTCATTTCATACCTCTCTCGGCCACCCGTCTCCTATCGAGGCAGACATAGAAGCAACCATTTCATCTGTTTAGGCTTTAGTAAAGCGGTTGTGACCCGATCTGTCAGGCTTCACCGATTGTTCTTCACCGGCGATCGTCCCCCCACCCCACTTCCGGTCTCCGCCTCCTTTCCGGTCCTCTCGCCATGCTTGCCTTGATCCAGGCGCGAATCCACGCCTCATGTCGGGACAAGCAAGACGGAGCGACGCATGGTCAAGAGGCTGAAACTGAATGAGAAAACCGTCCGCGAGGCGGCAAACCTGGGGCGGGATTACCAGATCTTCGACACGGATGTCCGGGGCTTCTCGGTCACCATCTACCCTTCCGGAAACCGGGCCTTCACACTGGACTACCGGGTCGCGGGGCGCCAGCGGCGGATGACCATCGGGCGCTGGCCGGAATGGACCGCGACGGCCGCCCGGGAAAGGGCCAAGCAGCTGCGGCGCGAGATCGATGAGGGCGGCGATCCCCTTAGCCAGCGGCAGGCGGCGCGGGAAGCGCCGCGGATCAGTGATCTGATCGAACGGTATCTGGCGGAACACACGCCCAACCTCGCGCCCCGCAGCGCGGCCGACCACCACACCATCATGCACAAGCTGGTCGGTCCGGACTGGAACAATAAGCTGGTGACAGAGATCACCAAGTCCGATGTCGAGAAGCTCCTCAACAAGATCGCCGCGGGTCGCGCCCGGCCGTCGAAGGCGAAGCCCAACAACCGGGCGCGCAAGCTGCAGGGGCCGAAGCCCACGCCGGTGCGCGCCAACCGGGTGGGCGAGGTGTTGCGCAAGATGTTCTCCCTCTCCATCGAATGGGGGATGCGCACCGACAACCCGGCCAGCGGCTTCCGGCGCCGGATCGAGACGGAGCGGGAACGGTTCCTGTCGCCCGACGAAATCGCCCGTCTGGCCAAAGTGCTGGATGCGGCCGAAGACCAGCGCGCCGCCGGGATCATCCGGCTTTGTATGCTCACCGGCGCCCGGGTGGGCGAGGTGCGGCAGGCGCGGTTCGAACAGTTCAACCTCGACCTGCTCAGCTGGTCGAAACCCGCCAGCACGACCAAGCAGCGCAAGATCCATCGCATCCCGATTTCCGACGACGTCGCCGCCATCGTCCGCCAGCGCAGTCTGCTGGTGCCGCGGGGCAACCCGTGGCTGTTCCCGGGCGACACGCCCGGCCAGCCGGTCAAGGAAATCCGCCGGTTCTGGGTCGGGATCCAGAAGCAGGCCAACCTGCCGGGCGTCCGGATCCACGACCTGCGCCACACCTTTGCATCGCTCCTGGTCAGCGGCGGGGCCTCGCTGGAGATGATCGGCAAGCTGCTGGGCCATTCGCAGATGACGACGACCCAACGGTATGCGCATCTGATGGACTCGCCCCTCCGCCACGGGGTGAATGTCGTCGCCAGCATCTTCCGGCCGCGGCCGCAGCTGGTCCATGACGCCGACCAGGAACAGAAAAGCGCCTGATCGCGGCGCTGGGCCAGTCAGTCCCGCTCGCGCAGCACCCGCCAGATCGGCGCGATCTTCTTCCGGGTGGTGCTTTCCTCGGGGATATCGCCGTTGGGCGAGTTCTGCGCGAACCAGTCCTGCACCTCGTTGATCAGTTCGCCCTGCGTCGCGGGCAGGCCCCGTTCGTTGATACGGCGGAACAACATCAGGTTCACCCCCTCCCAGTCATAGCGCGGCACGGATCCCGGCGGGGATGCCGGGCGTCGCAGCAGATCGCGCTCGTCCTCGAACTTGTGGACCTCGTCGGCCAGCAGCAGCAGGTCGGTGATCTTCACCAGCACCCCGTCAGTCGGGTCGGTGATGAACTGCCACTCGGCGGTTCCCGGAAGCCGGATCCGGTAGACCCGGCATTCCTCGTCGCTCGGCCCATGGCGCCGGAACATCCGCATCATGTCGGCGGCGCTCACCTGCACGATTCCCGCCACGGGCTGCCTGCCGCAGATGACCGAGGCGATGCTGGTGACCAGCGAGAGAAGGCCGGTCGCGGACCACCCGGCGACGTCGGCAGCAGTGCAACCCCAGCGAG
>Ga0209278_1001009_pt1 | contig 18141 bp, 14 predicted proteins | sample JI81BgreenDNA_FD_187504 | JGI IMG/M metagenome (GOLD analysis project Ga0209278, IMG submission 187504) | Wastewater effluent complex algal communities from Wisconsin, to seasonally profile nutrient transformation and Carbon sequestration -... | ecosystem: Engineered > WWTP > Effluent > Algae... | reverse complement strand
TCAGTGGTAGAGTATTGCCTTGCCAAGGCAAATGTCGAGGGTTCGAATCCCTTTTTCCGCTTTTATTTTGCTGTTTAAAAACATTCTCAAATACACTTGATTATTGATAATACTGGAAATTTTGTATTAGGAAGGTTTTCTTCTCCTTCCAAAAGTCTCATTTTGGATGGAGAAGGGTTTCTTCGAAATCACCAGTTCGAAGGGTTTCTTGTTTTAAAAAAACAAGGGTTTCTTCTCCTTGGATGGAGAAGGGTTTCTTCGAAATCACCAGTTCGAAGGGTTTCTTGTTTTGAAAAAACAAGGAAATAGAAACAGCAATGTTTCTATTTAAAAAAGTTGATTTACTAAATAAACTTTTTACTATTGGACCTTCGAAATCATCTTTTCGTAGGAATCAATTAAAAAAAATTATTAAAAAAGGTAAAAATGAGATAAAATCTCAACCAGATGTCCGAATCAAGTTCATTTTGGAAAAAACAATGTAAAAATAAACCTAAATACATACATTTTGTACAGGATAGTGAACTCCTCATTTTATCTTTTGTAAAGTAAAATGTAAAAATTTTTCTATTTACATTAGGTAAAATAAAATGTGAAAAATTTTTACGTTTTTTTAAAACTGATTTTTAATGTAGATTAAGTAACTTTTAAATTTTGTTTTTAAGGTGATTATTCAGACTCAGAATCTGTCCCAAATAGAGTGGTAAAAATGTAATAAATTACATTTTTATTAGACTGGTAAAGGTAAAAATGAGATTTTATCAAATGAAAAAACAAGCTGTAGCTTGTTTTTATAAATAGAAACAGAAATGTTTCGATTTTTCCTGTACCTGTCATTTGAGAAACACCTTTTTATTTAAATCTATTGAAATTATGACAAATTCTATACAACGTGATAAAAAAAGAAGATTATTCTATTCAAAATATGAATTAAAAAGATTAGAACTAGCGAGTGTTGTTCACGACTTAACTTTTTCAAAAGACATTCGTTATCAAAGTTTAAGAGAATTAAATAAATTACCGCGAAATAGTTCAAGAATTCGAATAAAAAATAGATGTATTTTAACAGGTCGAGGTCACTCTGTATTACGTTTTTGTGGATTTTCTCGCTTAAAATTTCGTGAGTTAGCTTCTCAAGGACTTTTAATGGGAGTCACTAAAGCTAGTTGGTAATGGAATAACCTCCATTCTGAGAGTTTAGTTTTGATAAACTCTCAGAAGTATTCAAAAATTATTATAAATTATATAATAAAATTGTTAAAGTTATTTTCAATGTTTTTTATATTTTATTAAAAATGGGCAGACTTTTCATAAAAAAATGAAAAGTCTTGTTTGCGATTAAATCCTTTGATTTATGTGTATTCTTTTTGATGATCCAAAATTGAACGGGTTTTGAAGACTAGAAAAGAAGAGGACATAATTAAGGTAAATAATCGAAACTTAGTAAAATCCCAGAAACAAGAACAACCCATGCTAACGAAAGTGGTAATAACACTTTCCATCCTAAACGCATTAATTGATCATAACGATATCGAGGAAAAGCTGCTCGAACCCAGATAAATGAAAAAAGAAAAAAAGTTACTTTTAATCCAAACCAAAAAATTCCAGGTATCCAATGAAAAACTACAAAATCGAAAGGGGGTAACCAACCACCTAAAAAAAAGAGAGTACATAGACTCCCCATTACGATCATATTTGCATATTCACCTAGAAAAAAAAGTGCAAAACCCATAGAAGAATATTCAACATTATAACCTGCAACTAATTCCGCTTCAGCTTCAGGTAAATCAAAAGGTGCTCGATTTGTTTCAGCTAAACAAGAAATAAAAAACATAATTAAAAGAGGAAAAAGTGGTACACAAAACCAGATATGTGTTTGCGCTCTTACAACTTCTGATAAATTTAAAGATCCCGTACATAACAAAACTGTAATCAAAATTAAACCTATCGAGACTTCATAAGAAACCATTTGAGCTGCTGATCTTAAACTTCCCAAGAAAGCATATTTTGAATTACTTGACCATCCTGCTGTAATAATACCATAAACACCTAATGATGAAACTGCAAATAAATACAATAATCCTACATTTAAATCAGCTAAAACTAGACCATCACCAAAAGGAATAACTGCCCACGCTACTTGACTTAATAAAAAAGTAAGAACTGGTGCAAAAAGAAAAATTACTAAATTGGCACTACTAGGTAAGACAGGTTCTTTAACTACAAGTTTTAACCCATCAGCGATAGGTTGAAACACTCCAAAAATACCAACAACATTTGGTCCTTTTCGTCGTTGCATTGAAGCTAAAACTTTTCTTTCAGCGAGTACTAAAAAAGCTACACCTAATAATAAAGGAATAGTTAGTACCAAAATTTTTAGAATAATACTTAAAAAAAAGAAAGTCATAGAAAATAATTTATTAAATGTAAAAATTGTAAATTAAATAGAAAAACGTAACCAACAGAATCACAGTAAAAAGAAGATAAAGTAAAATTGTAAATTTTTACATTTTTTGAAACCTTCGAAATTCTGATTTCGAAGAAACCCTTGTTTTTTTAAAACAAGAAAACCTTCTCCTCAGTGTCTCATTTGAGAAAAGAAGAAGACCTCTGGAGAAGAAAACCTCTTTTAAATTGAATAAATTCTATGATTATTTTACTGTTATTTCTATTCAAAATTACAATTTTAAAACACATTTAAAAAAATTTGGATTTTATTAAATGTAAATAGAAACATTTCTGTTTAAAAAATTTCATTTAAGAAATGAAATTTTTACTGTACTCTACTAAATCACAAATTGATTTAGAACACCATCTAACCCAACGAAATCATGATTTCGTAGAAACCCAAATTCATAAATTTGTATTATAAAATACCTCAAAAAAAGTCCAAAATACTCGTATTTTGGACTTTTTTTGTTTTAAATTAGTCATTACATTATTAAAAAAGGATTAAACAGTAGCTAAAAATTTATCTGTAAAACCATCAAAAAATGTTTTAAGCTGAGTGTTTAATTCATCAGATAACACTCGTTTTTCACGAATACTTGTTAAAACATCAGGAGAAATTTCTCGAAGAACTGTTTGTTCAAATCGAGGAATATCCGAAATATTCATTTTATCTAAATAACCTCGAGTTGCTGCATATAATACCACAATTTGATTTTCTATTGGCATTGGTTGGAATTGACCTTGTTTTAAAACTTCAGTTAAACGAGCACCACGATTTAATAAATATTGAGTTGCTGCGTCAAGATCTGAACCAAATTGAGCAAAAGCTGCTACTTCACGGTATTGTGCTAGTTCTAATTTTAGAGTACCTGCTACCTGTTTCATTGCTTTTACTTGAGCAGCAGATCCCACACGACTCACTGAAAGTCCTACATTAATCGCTGGACGAATTCCTTTATAAAATAATTCAGTCTCCAAAAAGATCTGACCATCTGTAATTGAAATTACGTTTGTAGGGATATAAGCTGAAACATCTCCAGCTTGAGTTTCAATTACAGGAAGTGCTGTTAATGAACCACCGCCTACATCTTTTGACATTTTAGCTGCTCTTTCTAGAAGACGAGAGTGAAGATAGAAAACATCTCCTGGGAAAGCTTCACGACCTGGAGGTCGACGTAAAAGAAGAGACATTTGACGATAAGCTACAGATTGTTTACTTAAATCATCGAAAATAATCAAAGCATGCATTCCATTATCACGGAAATATTCACCCATAGCGCATCCTGAATAAGGTGCTAAAAATTGAAGTGGTGCTGGATCTGATGCCGTAGCAGCTACAATAACTGAATAATCTAAAGCACCAGCATCAGAAAGAATTTTTACGATTTGTGCTACTGTAGATCTTTTCTGACCTACTGCTACATAAACACAATAAAGTTTTTTTGATTCATCACCACCAGCGTTTACTCCTTTTTGATTGATTATAGCATCAATTGCAATCGCTGTTTTTCCAGTTTGACGATCTCCAATGATAAGTTCACGTTGACCACGTCCAATTGGTACAAGACTGTCAACTGCTTTTAAACCTGTTTGCATAGGTTCGTGAACTGATTGACGAGCAATAATACCAGGTGCTTTGACTTCTGCACGACGACGTGTTACATCTTTTAATGGTCCTTTTCCATCAATAGGATTTCCTAAACCATCAACTACTCGACCTAAAGTACCTTTTCCTACCGGAACATCTACAATTGTTCCTGTACGTTTTACGATATCACCTTCATTAATTGCGTTATCACTACCAAATAACACAACACCTACATTATCATTTTCAAGATTTAGTGCCATTCCTCGTACACCACTACCGAATTCAACCATTTCTCCGGCTTGAATTTTGTTAAGTCCATAAATACGAGCAATACCGTCTCCTACCGACAATACTCGGCCAATCTCGTCTATATTAATTTTAGAATATGAGTTAGATATTTTTTGTTCTAATAATACTGAAATTTCGCTTAAAGATAAAGCCATATAAGATTCTTTTTGTTAAAAAGAGTTTGAATCTTTTTGACAATTTTGGTGAAAAATCGGTGACAAAAACATTTTTTATCGTAATGTTTTTGTCACCAGGCTCAAATTTCTCCATTATAAATAGAGAAGCATCCCATCTTGTTTTTATTTCAAAGAATTAGAAAAAAGAAAAACGGACGTTAAAATTTGAACTGTGTAATCTAAAACCTGTTATGTTTTTTTTCATTAAAAATTACAAACCGTAAAGATTAGGTAAAAAAATGTACAGTACAGGAAAAATAGAAACAGAAATGTTTCTATTTACAAAAACAAACTGTAGCTTTTTATTTCATTTTATCAAATTAAATGTAAATAAAAAGCTACAGTTTGTTTTTCTATTTACATTTATTCCATCGAAATTGTGATTTCGAAGAAAACCATATTAAGATTTTTGATCAACAGGAGAAAAGGGATTCGAACCCTTAACCTTTGGTTTTGGAGACCATTATTCTACCATTGAAACTATTCTCCTTTTTAGAAAGATCTGAACCAAATTAGAATGCTTTGTTCACATTTTTAAGAACAATTAGAATTTTCATACCCAAATAGAGTCATAATATGAGTATGAGTCTAACCTAATTTGGAACTAGTTTTCTAAATATGGTTGAAAATTCTAATTTTGGATAGAAATCACAACACTGTAAAAGTTTAATTGATTAAAAAAACAGTAAAAATTTTGTTATTTACTTTAATTCATTTTATTTTTTTTACAATTTTAAAAATTTGGTAGATCCACATATTTTTTTTTATTTATCAAAAAACCAAAAATTTTTTAATCCTACGAAATCACAATTTCATAGGTCTAAAAAATTTGATAAAATCAAATGGTTTTCTTGTTAAAAAATTTCATTTCTTAAATGAAATTTTTAGTGTACAAACCTTGTTTTTTCAAAACAAGAAAACCATCGAACTGGTGATTTCGAAGAAACCCTTCTCCATCCAAGGAGAAGAAACCCTTGTTTTTTTAAAACAAGAAACCCTTCGAACTGGTGATTTCGAAGAAAACCTTCTCGATCCAAAAGTCTCATTTTGGAAGGAGAAGAAAATCTAAAGAGTATTTTTTTATAAAAAAGCCTACTATCGGAGTCGAACCGATAACCTTCGGTTTACAAAACCGATACTCTACCAATTAAGTTAAGTAGGCAAAAATTCATAAAAAGACGTGCTTGGAAAGATTCGAACTCTCAACCCCCAGATCCGTAGTCTGATGCTCTATCCAATTAAGCTACAAGCACTCAAAATGAAACAAAAAAAAGTAATTCTATTTCTATTGTCTGTTTAAGACAATAGAAATAGAATTAAAAAACTGAAAATGAGTTCATCTAAATTTGAGTAAAAAAAGAAATTAACCTTTTAATAAATTAATAAATTCCACTGCAATTGTACCTCGAACTCTATAATAAACCACTAATAAAGCAAGTCCTATAGCAGATTCTGCAGCAGCTACCGTTAAAATAAGGAGTGCAAAAAGTTGTCCTATCAAATCATCTAAATAAACTGAAAACAATAAAAAATTTAAATTTACAGCTAAAAGCATCAATTCAATCGACATTAACATTACTATAATGTTTTTTCGATTTAAAAAAATTCCCCAGATTCCTAACAAAAATAAAATCATGGAAACTGCTAAATATTTTACTAAATCCATAAAAAAAAGTTTAAAATCTAATCATAGTGTTTTTTTCAAATTCTAACGTTAATTTTAAATTTAAATTGACATTTGAATTTTGACAAATAAAAGTAAAGGTTTTCTTCGAAATTAGAATTTCGAAGGTAAATCACAGTACAGTAAAAAGAGAATTTTATCAGCTTTTTTTTGTACATTTGGATTAACCTAATTTGTTCAATTTTTCATTTACAGTGTAAATCTGAAAATTCTAATTAACAAGTTCACCTGTTAATTACAAAATTTGATTTTTCAAATAGAAATAAAAACATGAAATTTTTACAGTCTATTTCTATTTCTTAAATGTTTACGATTTAATTTGTCAATTGGTGAAAAAAAAATTTAAATACATACAAAAAAAGGCTTTTAATAAAGTGAAAAAAAAGTCTTTTGGTTTAGAAACAAATCAGAATCACGCTGACATTGTTTGGTTAAAAACGTGTTACTTACAGGTTCGAGAGTTTTCTTCTATTTTTTCTAAGAAAACTCTCGAATCTGTTTTATAAGGTTTTCTTCGAAATCACAATTTCGAAGGAATCATACCTTTATTTGAAGCTGACTCACTGGATTTATGAAATTTTTTTAATAGTTTTAGCAAAATCTCTAGTATTTTGTAAGAAAACTTGTTGACGTTTAATACCAATACCTTTTTGCATAGTTAACACAATAGCTCCAATCATTGCGATTAATAGAATAATACTAGACATTAAGAAAAAATAAAAATAATAAGTATAAACTAAGTTTCCAATAGCTTGTATATTTGTGACTGTTTGTAAATTTTCTGACCAATTTACAAAACTTATGTTTTTAAATTCTAAAAAATTTTCTGTATTGTACAACAGCAAGGGAATTAAATCGTTATCTACAATTAGTAAAATTTCAAACAAAAAAAGAAGACCTAAAACTCCACCAATTGGAAGATAACGTAATCTTTTTTCATTAATTTCGGCAATTTTAATATTTAACATCATTACTACAAAAAGAAATAATACAGCAATGGCACCTACGTAAACAACTAAAAAAATCATAGCAAAAAAGTCTAAACCTAATAATACGAGTAATCCCGCAGCATTGAAAAAAACTAAAATAAGAAATAAAACGGAATGTACTGGATTTCTGGCTTGAATCACCATTACACCAGAAAGTAATGTCATACTTGAAAATAAATAAAATAATAAATCCATAATTAATTTTTTTGTTCTATTGTAATGTAAAAAGAGATTAGTTATTTTAATTAAAAAATAATTAATCTTTTTTCTTTTTTTTCCAAATTGTGTCTAAAATTCAAAATTTTCTAAGATATTGGATTCCTCAAAATTTAAAGAGAAAAACAAGTTTTTCTCTTTACATCTGATCTTTTTGTTTTTCTAGTTACATTTAACAAATTTTGAATTTTAAAAAACTAGGTTTTCTTCGAAATCACCATTTCGAAGGTTTTCTTCTCCTTCCAAAAGTCTCATTTTGGATGGAGAAGGTTTTCTTGTTTTTTTAAAACAAGGTTTTCTTCAAAATCACCATTTTGATGGTTATCTTGTTTTGAAAAAACAAGGTTTGTACAGTAATAATTTTATTTATGAAATTATTACTGGTAAACAACAAAGAATCTGTTGTTTCAAAAATGAGAATTTCTCTCATTTTTACCTGTTGGACCTTTGAAATCACAATTTCCTCATTTTGTCAAATGAGAAAACCATAGGGTTTACCCCATTTTTAAAGTTTAGATCATTTATTAAAAAAATAATCCAATAAAAATTAAAATTTCGAAAAGAATCGAGAAAAAAATTGCAACAATTAATTGACTTACAATCTCAGGAGGAACAAGAAAAGCAGACAGTAATAATGAAAATAAAGTTAAAATCTTTCGATTATTATAGAAACTAGAAACATGTAAAATTTTTTTTGAGTATAATAAGCATATGCATAAAGGAATTTGAAATAATAAAAAAATTATACTAGAAATTTTTATAATTATTTTAACATAAGATTCAATTCGTGCTGAAAATTCTACATTAATAAGAGGTTCTAACCCTAAGCTAGAATTTTCTAGATGTGAAGCTATTTCAAAACTTATTAAAAAATGACAAATTTTTGGTAACAGAATAAAATATGTCAAAAGAATTTCATATACAAATAAACTAATAAATAAAATCACAAAAAAATTTATTTTATTTCGCTCAAATTTATAAAAACTTGGAATGAAAAAACTCCAAAAATGATAAATAAAAAAAGGAAAGATTAGAACTAATGTGAAAATTGCGGAAATTCTTAATAACGTATAAAAAGCTTCAGTTAATTCTAAAAAAACGAAAGTTTGTTGTAATTCAATAAAAGGTTTACCTATTAGGTAAACAATTTCTATTTGATAATTGTAAAACATAAAAAATGTAAAAAATGTTGATAAAATTAAATAAAAAAACCGCGATTTTATTTCGAGTAAATGATAATGTAGATTTGACATAAAAATTGAGATTATTTAACAGTACAGTAAAAAGTTCATTTAAGAAATGAACTTTTTTAAATAGAAACAGAAATGTTTCTATTTACATTTGATAAAATCAAATTTTAATGTTTCTATTTCCTTCGAACTGGTGATTTCGAAGAAACCCTTGTTTTTTTAAAACAAGAAAACCTTCGAAATCACCATTTCGAAGAAAACCTTCTCCATCCAAAATGAGACTTTTGGAAGGAGAAGAAACCCTCCGAAATCAAGATTTCGAAGAAACCCTTGTTTTTTTAAAACAAGAAAACCTTCTCCATCCAAAATGAGACTTTTGGAAGGAGAAGAAAACCAGTTGATAAAATCAAATTTTTACTGTAAAATAAAAAACTTAGGTTTTCTATTTTCGTTTCATAAAAAACAGAATTTGTAAAGAAAAAGTGACAAGTAAAAATTCACCTATTTTGGACCTAGTGTTAAAAATCTTTAAGAATGTTTGTCATTCTTATAGACAACTCATGACAAATTAAATTTTTTATGCGTGGTTCAAAATAGGTTCAATTTTGGAAAAAGTGAAAAACGTAAATTACTGTTAATGTATTTCTAATGATAAAAATCTCTCATTAACAAAATTAGAATAAATTTAAAGTATCAATTCATTAATAATTCCAAATAACATCATTTTGAGAGAGCTCACTTGGTGAAATTGGTATACACGATAGACTCAAAATCTGTTCCCGTTTTTTCTGGGGTATCGGTTCAAGTCCGATAGTGAGTAATTTTTTAGACTAGACTAAAAAAAGAGAAAAGAACATTACCTATTCTGTCAATTTTGATTTCTTTTTTAGATAACTGGTACAAATAGGATTTCTTCAAATGTCAATTAATTGATTTTTATTTTCCTTCTAGAGAAGAAACCCTTGTTTTTTTAAAACAAGAAACCCTTCGAAATGGTGATTTCTGAAAAAACCTTTTTAGTCTATATAAAAAACATTAGGTGATGGTAAAAATTTAATTAAATCAAATTTAGAAAATAACGAGTTCGTCTGTTATTTTCATTATTATTAAAATTATTGTAATTAAAAAAACGCAAGAATTGCTGGTTTTCTTTTACAATTCTTTCAGTCCCTTCGAAATGATGATTTCGAAGAAACCCTTCTCCATAGTCCCTTCGAAATGATGATTTCGAAGAAACCCTTGTTTTTTTAAAACAAGAAACCCTTCGAAATAGTGATTTCGAAGAAAACCTTCTCCATCCAAAATGAGACTTTTGGAAGGAGAAGAAAACCTACGTAAAGTGTATTTGAAAATATACTTTGAGTCCAAATTATTAAATTTAGAATAAAGTCACCTAAAAAAAAATTCAAGTAACTTTTAAAATTCTATTTCCAATTAGATCCAAAATGATTCCAAAAGATAAAAAAATGTCAAAATTTTAGTAAAATTAAATAATTTGATTTTATCAAATTTTTTAAGGAATAGATTTTTAGCAATACAGTAAAAATTTAATCTATTAAATTTGTCATTTACCAGAATCTTTTTGACCTCTATTTTTCATAAACATCCAATTAATTTTGAAGCTTCTTTTAGAAATAGAACAATAAATTGGAGAAAAATAACTTTATAAATCATAACAACACTATGAAACAATTTAATACAGATCAGAAATCTTCAATAATTGACAAAGACCCTTTTTTGTCACCAAAGTTAATAAGATTAAAATATTTATTAGAAAATTCAGAAAATCAATTCATCACAGCCCTAAATCCAAGATCTCTGGCACCTGATTCTACTTTTAATTCACCCTCTAAAACTGAGGTTAGTCCGAGTTTTAGAAATTCTAGTAGTTTTTCTCATTCTCACACTCAAATAAGAAATTTTGATATGTCAAAAAATTTTTCACTTTATTTATCTTTAATAGAAAAACCCATAAATTTATTGTTTTCAATGGATCAATTTCTTTTTGAATTCTCAAAAAAAACTTATCAACAAAAGAAAACTGGAGAGTTTTTTCAACAACTTAAAGAAAGAAAAAAATTAAGTTTGTTTTATGGTAATCTAACTCAAAAACAAATTTTAAATTTATTTAATAAAGTGAAAAAAAACAAAGGATACTTTGCTAAAAATGTTTTTTCTTTATTAGAAAGAAGGTTAGATGTCATTTTATACAGAACTGGATTGACAAAAACAATTGCAGAAGCTCGCCAATTAATAAGACATAAAAAAATTTTAGTTAATCAAAAGATTATAAATGTCCCAAGTTTGTTATTAAATCCTGGTGATTTTATTTCTATTACAAAAAAAACAGAAGATGTTTTAAGCAAGCAATTAATTGATTCATTAAAAACGAAAGGAGTTAAAAATCATCCTAAAATTATCGGAGATTTTTATTCAAAATTAAAAAAAACTTTAGATTTTTCATTATTTTTGGAAAAACCCCAAGATAATTTAAAATCCCAGAATCTTGGAAAATCTAATGGTTTCTTAATTCAAAAATTTCAATCGAAATTATTATGTACTTTATGGATTCAACTACTCTGTACAAAAATAAAAACAAGATCATATTGGAAGGTAATAAAAGAAGAATTCTCTTCAAATAGAATGACTTTAGAAAAACATCAGGGTCCAAGAAATAGAAAAAAATTCTATTTAACATTGTTTAAATGGATGTCATTTTCTCATCAAAATAAGTTTAGAAAATCACTAGAAAATTCTTTGTCAGTAAGACGAAAAACCAATTCAGAACATGATGTTTTTGCTAACAATGGTTGCTTGCAAAAAAAACCTGTTTTTTGGAGTCGAGATTTATCAAATCATAAACAAAAAAAAAAAATGTATTTTAAACATTCCCAAAAATTACAATCTTTAACACAACAAATGTCTCATTCTGAATTTGATAAAAAGCACTTTAAAATGTCGAATTTTAAGAAAAAAAATCTGGCATTATATAGAAAAAGTTTTCTTCTTTTTTTAAAACATTTAGAAAATTATAAAAAATTTACAAGTTTAGTTAGTTTAAGTATGAAAAAATTTTTGTTAAAAAATTCTTTTTACAAACAAAAATTTGGTGATAAATACATGTATCTATCAAAATTTTCAAAGAATTTCACTTTTAGGTTAATCAGACCTTTAAACATTGAAGTCTCTTATAATCTTTTAAACTTGATTTATTTATATTCACCACAAAAAGTGAACTTTCCTTTTTCTATTGATTTGGATTTAATTAATAGATCATTACGTTAAGTAAGAGAGAATGGTAAAGACTGAAAAACACTACTCTTTTCTTTATTCAAAATTCAAAGAAAATTTTGAAAAGAAACTTGTGATTTCTTTTGTTAAAAAGGTAACTAACAGGTACAGTAAAAATTTTATTTATTAAATAAAATTTTTTAAATAGAAACAGGTTTTCTTGTTTTTTTAAAACAAGGGTTTCTTCGAAATCACCATTTCGAAGGGTTTCTTCTCCTTCCAAAAGTCTCATTTTGGATGGAGAAGGTTTTCTGCGAAATTCTGATTTCGCAGGAATGTTTCTATTTACATTGGAGAAAATTTACTTTTTTTAACAACGGATAATAATAGAAAAACGAGTTTTTCTATTTACATTTGATCAAAAAATGAAACTAATGAGTTTACCCATTATTTACAATTTTGACATTGACTTTAGTGTGATTTTTACCTTTCAATTTTTGGAAAAACAACCTAAATTCTCAATTTTTCCTTCGAAAATGTCATTTCGAAGGTGCAATAGGAAAAAGTTCCTTTATTAAATGAACTTTTTTAAATAGAAACAGGTTTTCTTTTTTCTTGTTTTTTTAAAACAAGGTTTTCTTCTCCTTCAAAAATTCTCATTTTGAATGGAGAAGGTTTTCTGCGAAATCAGAATTTCGCAGGAATGTTTCTATTTCCTTCGAAATCACCATTTCGAAGAAAACCTTGTTTTAAAAAAACAAGAAAACCATTTGATAAAATCAAATTTTGACAAACTTTAGTAATAAATAAAAAATATTTTCTTTTAATGGGTTAATAGTTTGCATAAAACCGTTCCAAAATGTAAATAGACGGTACAATAAATACTTGATTTTATCAAATAAAAAAACAAGCTACAGCTTGTTTTTTAAAAAGGAGATTTCATCTAGTTTTTCATGTACTTTTTTAACCTAATCTTTATAAATTTTTAATTAAAATTAATATGCCTACAAAAAATCAACTTTTACGAAAATCTAGTTCTCGAAAAAAAAAAAATTATCGAAGTAAAAAACCTGCTTTAATGGAATGTCCCCAAAAAAAAGGTGTATGTTTTCGAGTTTACACCAGAACTCCTAAAAAACCCAATTCTGCTTTAAGAAAAGTAGCAAAAATCCGTTTAAGTAATTCCACAGAAATTATTGCTTATATTCCAGGTGAAGGACATAATTTACAAGAACATTCAGTAGTTCTTGTTCGAGGTGGTCGTGTTAAAGATTTACCTGGTGTTAAATATAAAGTGGTTCGTGGAACTTTAGATTTACAAGGTGTGGTTAATCGAAAACAAGCTCGATCTAAATATGGAGCTAAAAAAGGTAAACAATAAAAATTGCCCAAAATCTTACAAAAGAATCCAGAACAACACAAGATAAATGTGTTTTTGTACAGATTTTGTAAGCTAGAATCCAGCGAAATCACAATTTCGTAGAAAACCTAAATACAAGGTTTTCTTCTCCTTCCAAAAGTCTCATTTTGGATGGAGAAGGTTTTCTACAAAATTTAAATTTTGTAAGTTTTCTCATTTGACAAAAGGAGGTTTTCTTCTTTTCTCAAATGATAATGAGACACTGAGGAGAAGGTTTTCTTGTTTTAAAAAAACAAGGGTTTCTTCGAAATCTTGATTTCGGAGGGTTTCTTCTCCTTCCAAAAGTCTCATTTTGGATGGAGAAGGTTTTCTTGGAAATCCTCATTTTGAAGGTAAAAATTGAATAAATTTCAGTTTATTAAAGAGAAACATTAATGTTTCTCTTTCCCTTTAAGAGAAAAATAAACTAGAATTTATTAAAAATTTCATGAATGGTCTCAAAAAAAATTTGGTATCTTTTTGATTAATATATGTAATTACATCATTTAGTAAAAAATTATAAAGTCTTTATGAATGTTAAAAATTCAACATTAGATAGTCGTTTTGATCTTTTCTTTAAAAAATTTACAAACTTATTAATGAAAGATGGAAAAAAGATAAAAGCAGCAAAAATCCTCTTTGATATGTTGGTAATTTTAAAAAAAAGAATAAAAAAAGATTTAGAAAAAAAAAATCAATCTCTTGTTACTAATTCGAATTCCAAAATCAAGATTTTGGAACCAGTCAATTTTGAACTTTTACGTTTAATTTCACAAGCTTTTGAAAATGTCACACCAAGTTTAGAAGTTAGAAAAGTTAGAGTTGCTGGCTCAACCTATTTAGTACCTGCAGTATTGTCTAAAAAAAAACAAGAAAATTTAGCTTTAAAGTGGCTTATAGAGTCCACAAAAAAAAGACAAAAAAATTCAAAATTAAATTTTTCAATTTGTTTAGCGGATGAACTTTTCGATGCTTCTAAAAAATTAGGGCAAACTCGACAAAAAAGAGATGAATTACATCGTTTAGCACAAATGAATCGTGCTTATATACGTTATCGTTGGTGGTAAAGTTTTTCTCATCTCCGTCCCAAATACAATGTATTTGGGGCTTAAAGGTTTGTCAAAATTTGATTTTTATCAACTGGTTTTCTTCTCCTTCCAAAAGTCTCATTTTGGATGGAGAAGGTTTTTTTCGAAATCACCATTTCGATGGTTTTCTTGTTTTAAAAAAACAAGAAAACCTGTTTCTATTTAAAAAATTTTATTTAATAAATAAAATTTTTACTGTACCTGGTGAACCTTGGAAATCATAATTTTGAAGAGTTTCACTTTTTTTACCAAACAGATTCCTTTTTATTTTTTGGTTAGGTAACATAATGGTAATGTGCGGGATTGCAAATCTTAAAATGGCAGTTCAAATCTGCCCCTAACCTTTTAAAAATAGATGAAATAAAATCAAATGTGAAAGTAAAAAGAAAAACATTTTGTTTTTTTACTGTTTTATTTACATTTGTTAAATTTTTCATTTTAAAAATGGGAAACCCCTCCGAAATTGTGATTTCCAAGAAAACATATTTTAAGTTTTACTGTACATTTAGGTTGTTCGAAATAGTTATTGAAAAAAGAATTCTAAAAGACAATTCTAATTCGAACATTAATAAATTGTAAAATTTACAAATATTTTTTAATTTGGTAGATCTTTTTATACCATTAAATGTATTTATAAATGATGTTCAACAAAGAGATAAAATCTACATGGTTCCAAAATAGAAGTATTTTGGAACCATGTAGATTTTAGAAAAAGACAATATCAATAAAAAAAAGGATTTTGGAACAGTATTTAAATTTTGAGGAATCAAAATTTAAAGAGTCATAAAAAATCTTTCTGTTGATTTGTCAAATTATTGTAATTATTAACTAAAAAGGTATATTCTTTTACAACATTATTCTAAATAGGATTACAAGGTTTGTACAGTAAAAATTTCATTTAATAAATGAAATTTTTTAAATAGAGCCAGAAATGTGTCTATTTACATTTCATTTATTAAATGAAATTTTTAGTGGTAAACAACAGAGAATCTGTTGTTTCAAAAATGAGATTTTCCCTTAATTTCACCTGTTGAAGCTTCGAAATCTTGATTTCGGAGGAAACCCTGTTTATTTTATTGTTAATAAAGAATTTAAACTATTTACTTGAAATGTTATGTTATTAAATATTCGTGACGAATCATTAATTGCAATGTCTACAACTTATAAAACATTTTTATTTGACAATGATTTTCAATCATTATTTCCCGAAATTTTTTTATTAACAACAGCAATTTTTTTATTGGTTTATGGAGTTGTTTTTACTACTTCAAAAGACAAAAATTATCCTTTACTTTTAATTAACATTAGTTGGCTTTCTCTTTTAGCTTGTATATTGACATTTCTTTTATTATTAAACAGTCCAGTTCAAAATGCACTTCTTTGCTACAATACTTTAATAATTGATGATTTTACTAGTTTTATTAAAGGATTAATCTTGTTAAGCACTTTCTTTTGTATTTTTATGTCACTAGACTATATAAAAGAAGAATCTATAAATGCTTTTGAATGTATTCTTTTATTAATTTTTTCTACTTCCAGTATGTTGTTTTTGGTTTCTTCAGCTGATTTCATATCTTTGTATTTAGCTATAGAATTGCAAAGTTTATGTTTTTATGTATTAGCTGCTATAAAAAGAAATTCAGAATTTTCTACCGAGGCTGGTCTAAAATATTTTTTATTAGGTGCTTTTTCTTCAGGACTTTTATTATTTGGGTGTTCTTTAATTTATGGGTTTACAGGAGTTACAAATTTTTCAGAACTTGCTCAAATTTTTACAGGAGGTACACAAGAAATTTTAACAACTACTACATCTTTACCTGCTTGTGAATTAGGTATGGTTTTTCTATTAGTAGGTTTTCTTTTTAAAATTACTGCTGTTCCTTTTCATATGTGGTCACCTGATGTGTACGAAGGATCTCCTACTCCTATTACAGCTTTTTTCTTAATTGTCCCTAAAGCAGCTCTTTTTGGCGTATTTCTTCGAATTTTTTTAGAAAGTTTTTATGATTTTATTTTACCATGGCAAAAAATTCTTCTTGTTTCAAGTATCTGTTCAATGATTTTAGGATCTGTCGCAGCTCTTTCGCAAACTCGAATTAAAAGACTTTTAGCTTATAGTTCTATTGGGCATGTAGGATATCTTTTAGCAGGATTTGCTTGTGGTACAATAGAAGGAATTCAGGCATTGCTTATTTATCTTTTTGTTTACATTTTTATGAATATAAATATGTTTGCTTTTATTTTATGTGGCATGCGTCGAGAAAATATGCAAACAGTACCTCGAATAAAATACATTACAGATTTGGCTTTTTTAGCGAAAACTCAGCCTATTCTTGCTCTAACATTTACAATTACTCTGTTTTCTATGGCTGGAATTCCACCTTTAGCCGGTTTTTACAGTAAGGCCTATTTATTTTTTGCTGCAATGAGTTCTAATCTTTATGTTTTAGCTGTTATTGGTGTAGTTTGTAGTGTTTTGAGTTGTTTTTATTACATACGTTTAGTAAAAATCATGTATTTTGAAGTACCCAAAAATTGGTGTAGTTTTTCACGTATACCCATAGAAAATGCAATAACTTTAGCAATTACTTTATTTTTTATTATGTTTTTTATGTTTTATCCTACACCTCTTCACTTGATTACACATAAAATTGCTTTAACACTTTGTTTATAAAAAATTCATATAAAATCACTGTAAAGAGAAAAACAAGGCGCTCTGTCCTTGTTTTTCTCTTTTAAAAAAACATTCTGTTTTTTTACTGTTCTATTTGCATTTACAATTTTTTAAAATAACAGGTTTATTGGGTATTTATACTTTTTATACTTTTATTTTGTAAATAGAGACAAGACTGTTAATTGGCAGGTTCCCCTGCGAAATTGTGATTTCGAAGGTCTACTAGTAAAAAGTTCATTTAGTAAATGAACTTTTTTAAATAGAAACAGGTTTTCTTGTTTTTTTAAAACAAGAAAACCTTCTCCTCAGTGTCTCATTTAAGAAAAGAAGAAGATCTCTGGAGAAAAAAACCTGTGATTTACGGTTATTTCATAAAAAATACCCTAACAATTAATGATAATAATGTAACTTGGTAAAAAAAAAATGGATATTCTGACAACATAGTTTCAAATAAAGTCTGTTTGGAAATAAAAAAATGAAATCTAAAGGTAAAACCTTTACCAGTAAAGTAGAAATTTGTAAAATTTGATTAATCCAAATGTAAATTACAATTTATAAAATTTCTACAAAAAAAATTAATAAAAATCTTATGTATAAAATTTATTTAAATTTAAAATCTTTTGATTTAGATTCCTTAAAACAAATAGAAAATTATCTATTTTCTATTTTTTCTTTTTTTAATCTGAATCAAATACAACAAAAAATGAATCCAAAAGAATGTAAAAAAATTACAGTTTTAAGGTCGCCCCATATAGATAAAAAATCTAGAGAACAGTTTCAAATTATAAATCATAAAAGAACTCTCATTTTAACAGTATCTGATATCAATGTTGTAATCCTTTTTATTAAAATTATAAAAAACAGTAAATTTATTGGAGTAGAACTTGATATTTTACTAGAGTACTTTGCTTTTTAAATTGAGTTGTTTTTGTCTTCTCCATTCTGGTGCCAAAAATGAATCTTTAGCACCAGATAAAGAAGTTCGTGATAAATGTCAAAATTTTATTTGATAAAAGAATCTTCTGCAGTACCTGTTTTGAAAAATTCTAAAGGTTCTACAGATTCTAAACATACTAAAATTCAATCGTCTGTAGAATGGTTTTGTTTTAATTGTTCTCTTTTAAAAAGTGGGGTAATTTCTTGATGAATTACCTGTTTTAATTTTTC
>Ga0209278_1001008_pt1 | contig 18157 bp, 9 predicted proteins | sample JI81BgreenDNA_FD_187504 | JGI IMG/M metagenome (GOLD analysis project Ga0209278, IMG submission 187504) | Wastewater effluent complex algal communities from Wisconsin, to seasonally profile nutrient transformation and Carbon sequestration -... | ecosystem: Engineered > WWTP > Effluent > Algae... | reverse complement strand
TGCCTTGCAATATGTGGCTTTGAGGCAATATAGTTCCACCCAGAATATAACGGTAGACGGCTTAATAGCACAAACGAGTTGGAATATGCTGCCACTACCAGCCCAGACGAGTCTGCCTATCACTTGGGACGACCCAGCAGTTGGTTATAGCTTCACCGACTTTGGTGGCAATTCATCGGCACTGGCACCATCGCCCACCGATAGCACTAACCGTGTTCTGCGCACCGAAAAAACCAACGGCGCACAAACCTGGGCAGGTACCACCATCACGCCTACTACAGGCCTAGCCAATCCAATTCCTTTTGCTTCGGGTGCTACCAGCATCTCCGTGAAAGTGTTCTCACCAGCGGCAGGCGTAATCGTTCGCCTCAAGGCCGAACAAGCCGGTGTTCCAACCATCTCGGTTGAAACCGAAGACACCACCACTAGCATTGGCTGGCAAACACTTGTGTTCAACTTCGCGAACCAAGCCACGGGTACTGCACCTATCAACTTCGCGAATACCTACAACGTATTGTCGATATTCTACAACTTCGGTACTGCCGGCACAGGTACCGTGTATTACGCCGACTCGGTATTATTCGGCGGTGGCCCGGTAGGCCCGCCACCTGCTTTGATCAACTTGCCGATCACTTGGGATAACTTGGCTCTGAATTACAGCTTCACCGACTTTGGTGGCAATTCATCAGCGCTGGCTCCATCGCCAACCGATAGCACCAACAGAACTTTACGCACCGAAAAAACCAACGGCGCACAAACTTGGGCAGGTACCACCATCACGCCTACTACAGGCTTAGCTAACCCAATTCCTTTTGCTTCGGGTGCTACCAGCATCTCCGTGAAAGTGTTCTCACCAGCAGCAGGCGTAATCGTTCGTCTCAAGGCCGAACAAGCCGGTGTTCCAACCATCTCGGTTGAAACCGAAGACACCACCACTAGCATTGGCTGGCAAACACTTGTGTTCAACTTCGCGAACCAAGCCACCGGTACTGCACCTATCAACTTCGCGAATACCTACAACGTATTGTCGATATTCTACAACTTCGGTACTGCGGGCACAGGTACCGTGTATTACGCCGACTCGGTTTTCTTCGGCGGTGGCCCGGTAGGCCCTCCTCCAACGCCAATCAACTTGCCTATTACCTGGGATAACCTAGCTTTGAATTACAGCTTCACCGACTTTGGCGGTAATGCTTCTACCTTGGCACCTTCGCCTACCGATAGTACAAATAGAACGTTACGCTCTGAAAAGACAGTAGGTGCTCAAACTTGGGCAGGTACCACCGTTACGCCACCAAATGGCCTTGGAACAGCCATCCCGTTTGCGGCTGGCTCGACTCGTATTTCTGTTAAAGTTCATGCTCCTGCCAGTGGCATAGTAGTACGTTTGAAGGCAGAACAAGCCGGTATTCCGACTATCTCGGTTGAAACGGAAGCAACTACAACTACTTCAGGCTGGCAAACTTTATTGTTTGATTTTGCAAACCATGCTACAGGTACCGCACCTATCAATTTTGCCAACACCTACAATATGTTGTCGATTTTCTATGGCTTTGGTACTGCTGGAACAGGCGCTGTATTTTATGCTGACTCGATCTACTTTGGCGGCACTCCAGTTGTTCCACCACGTCAGGTTTCGGTTACCTTCCAGGTAGATATGAGCCGAGAAACCATCTCACCTAACGGCATACACATGGCTGGTGATTTCCAAGGCTGGAGTCCGAATGCCACACCAATGACTAGTATGGGTAATGGTATCTACAGCCGAACCATACAGCTTAATGCAAATGCTTCTTATGAGTTCAAATATATCAATGGCAATCAATGGGGCCCTGGATTCGACGAATCTGTACCTGCATCTTGTGCTCGCAATAACAATCGCTTTATTGATGTAGATACAACCAACATCACCATTCAATTGGTATGTTTCGGACGTTGCGTAGCATGTGGTGTAAGCGTTTACGAGCCTGGCGCATTAAACAACGCCATACGCGTGTATCCTAATCCGGCCAGCTCTCAGGCCCGCATCGAATATGCCTTTGAAACTGCGCAAGACATTCGTATGAGTGTATATGACATTTATGGCAAACTGGTTGCAGAGTTATCGGAAAAAGGACAAGCCGAAGGCAGCATTGAACTTGACGTGCAAGACTGGGCCGAGGGTTTGTACCATGTTCGTATCAATAACGGATTTGAGCAAATCACCCGAAAGCTCGTGGTTAGTAAATAACCCGTTTAGTAGGAAATGAGAAGGGCTGTCTGAATAGACAGCCCTTTTTGATTTACCTAAATGCGCTTGAATCGCAGCCGAAGAATAAATTTAATACCACATTACTGAACCGATTCCAGCTTAACTGCGATAAGTTCAAGGGATATGTTCAACCGCTGAGCCAAGAGGTCATAGAACCACTTCAGTTCTTTGGCTCTGGTCTCCCCTTTTGTGGCTTCTTGTTGCCATGCTGCGTAATGTAACCTGCCAATTTGATGAGTTCGGTTCTGAAGTTTCCACAAGTCAGGCTCTAAGCCAAGTTCCTGAATTTGTTGCAGGATTTGATGCAGATTTATAAGTACTGCCAGCTGATCAGCATCTTCCTCAAAATCGGCAAGCATATCGTTTAGCTTGAGTGTGGCCACATAGCTCAATACATCCTTTTCGATCGGCAGTTGCCATTTTCGGACTTCTTCAACCAAACGTTTTAACTCATTGGCTTTCGGCTCAGCTTGCTGGAAATACTTCCTCAATTGGTTGTTGAGCACCAGCTCTAGGTTATTTTTAAACAACAAAGGCATTGGGATATTTACCTGTTGTAATACGTTCATCAAATTGTAATTGCGGTCGTAAATCCCTTTCAATGCCACTTCCGCCAGCTCGGTTTCTTTTTGTAAAAGATGATTCAGCACCTTCTTTTGTTCGTCTTTGAACAATTCCCAGAAAGAAAACTTCTGACTTCCAAAATGGCTGCTTATTAAATGAATTACTTCGGCAAGGTTACCTGCATGAAAAGCTGCCCTGAGCGTTTCATACATTTCCATAAAATCGGCCTCTTGAAGTTTTTCGGTAGCGCTGCCAATAATATGATGTTGACCGAGGTAAATTACGGCGAACGAAAAGTGCTTTTCGGAGCAGGTTATTTTACTTCGTATGGTGGTACGGCCAACGGCAAGTTTGTACATCCCCGCTTCCAGACGTTCGAAAAAATCACTTTCAAAGCCAAACGACATCACATACAAGCGTTCAGGATTTTCAGCGAAAAGTGCGTTTACAACATAGTGCATGCCCACCTTCGTCAACGATAAGCGGCTAGGTTCGATCAAGGTTTCGTATATCCTCCGTCCATCGAGCAATTCGGGATTATTCGAGGGTGCTGCTGCCAATATCGACTTAAACTGCTCATCGAGTTGAAGATTCGATTCGGTTTCGGCTATTTGTATGGCTCGGTTGGCATATTGCAATATTTGCAGGGTTTCGATACCCGATATTTCATCAAAAAACCATCCGCAACTGGTGTACATGAGCTGACATTGCCGCATCATTTCCAATAATCGGAGCACCTTGGTTCGACGTTGCCCTTCAACTTCGAAGTAAAGATTCTCCGTTAGAAAACGATTCACATTAGAATCGCTCCTGTTCATGATTACTTCGATGTACTTATTTCTTAGCGCCCATACATCGGGAGCAAAAATGCTCATTTGGCTTTCGTACTCAGCAGTAAGCTGATCGCGCAACCAGTCAAGTGCATCGCGTAAGGGTTGCCTCCACAATTGTTGGGTAGCAGAATTCCCAGAATTACAGCCGCAGTTGGCATGCCAACGTTCTACGCCATGATAGCAGCTCCAGCTGGTGTTTTCATGAATTTTGACTTCAAACTCGGTTTCAATTTCGGCCGCATAACGTGCGTAGTTGGTTATCTCTGCTAAATCGTTGCTTTCGATATGGTGCAGGCAATAAGTCAATGCCATTTCGCCATAACGGTGGTGGTGGCCGTAACTTTCGCCATCGGTGGCAATGTGCACCAGTTGCGCATATTGACGGTTCGGATCAAAGGCCTCTGTCAGCGCATCTGCCATGGCTCTTCCGTCTTTTAAGAGGCCCTCAAAAGCTACCTTTTGAGAAACGCGGCCATTGTAGAAAAACAAAATAATCGACTTCCCTGAAGGCAGATGGCAACGGTAATGTTGCAGCGTATCTAAATTACTCTCGTCTACGGTATGCCAGCTGTTTTCGCCACGCTTGCGTACCGATGCAGCTTGACGCGGTGCGAGTATGGTAAATTTCACATCGTTCTCGGCCAATAACTCTAAGGTTTCGGTATCAACCGCGGTTTCAGCGAGCCAAATCCCCTCAGTTTTGCGCTTAAAACGCTGTTCAAAGTCGTAAAGTCCCCATTTAATCTGCGTTTCTTTATCGCGACGATTGGCCAAGGGCATAATGAGGTGGTTGTACACCTGAGCAATGGCCGAACCGTGGCCATTGTGCAACTCCAAACTTTTGCGGTCGGCATCTAAAATTGCTTGATATACCTCGGGCGATTTTGCCTCCATCCAACTCAATAAAGTGGGGCCGAAGTTGAAGCTCATGCGCGCATAGTTGTTCACTACGTCGATGATTTTGCCTTGAGCATCTAAGCGGCGACTTACGCTATTGGGCCCGTAACACTCGGCTGTGATGCGTTCATTCCAGTCGTGATACGGAAACGCTGAGTCTTGAATTTCTATTTCTTCGAGCCATGCATTCTCCCGCGGCGGTTGATAAAAATGGCCATGTATGCAAATGTATCGTTTGGCGTTGCTCATGGCTTTAGCTCAAGTATGGTGACAGACATGGGTTGCAGGCGGATGGTACTCAAGTCGCTAAGTTCCTGGCCTGACATAACGTCGACGGCTTTGGTAAAACCTTTGATTCGTTCGTTGTAGCGCTGGGTTTGGATTGGTTTCGAAGCCTTCCCTGTATGGGCGATAACCATCACCGTACTTTCTGGGGTATACCTAAAGAATACGTAAGTATCGTCTTCCGGAACGTAATGGGCAAATGCTCCATCTTTTATAGCGATGCTGTTCTTCCGCCAACTGGCCAGTCGGCTAATGTGCTCAAAAATTTCATTTTCATCTGCGGTACGCCCCTGAGCGTCGAATTTATTCACAGGATCGCCGGGCCAGCCTCCTGGAACGTCTTGACGCACATTGGTTGCTCCGGCAGCAGCATAGTTGCCAAACAGCAATTCACTGCCATAATACAACTGAGGAATACCCCGTAAAGTAAGCAACAGGCTATGCGCCATTTTCATTTTGGCCATGTCTTTACGCAACACCTCCCAAATACGCGAAATGTCGTGATTGTCGAGGAAAATCACATTCTTGGAAGCGTCGCCATATAACCCATCTTGTGCCAGTACATAGTAGATTCGTCGAAGACCGGTATTCCATCCAAAATCTTCGTTCAAACCGTCTTTGATGGCGTCGTATAAAGGAAAATCAGTTACACCCGGCAAATGCGTTTCGGGCGCGGGATTCAGCTTGTTGCCATGCGTGTAAAACGCCGACTCAGCTACGGTTGCTACCCACACCTCCCCAACAATCCCAATGTCGGGGTATTGCTTGCGAATGGCTCCCATACAGCTACGCATGAATTCCGAATCGGCATAGGCATAGGTATCGAGTCGGAAGCCATTCAAGCCCGCATACTCTACCCACCAAATGTTGTTTTGAATGAGGTATTTACTGAGTAACGGATGTTGCTGGTTTAAATCGGGCATGTGGGTATCAAACCAACCTTTTCGCATGAGGGTACGGTCGGTCTCACTACTGTAAGGATCTATTTGGGTGATTGCTCGATAGCTAGTACGGGTGAATTCGGGCCATTGATTTACCCAGTCTTTCGTCGGTAAATCGCGTATAAACCAGTGCTGATTGCCGCAATGATTGTGTACCAAATCCATGATTACTTTCAGGCCGTTTTGATGAGCGGTGTTGACCAATTTCACATAATCGGCATTGGTCCCCAAGCGCGGGTCGATTTTATAGAAGTCGGTGATGGCATAACCGTGGTAGCTTTCTTTAGGCTGGTTGTTTTCTTGCACCGGATTTAACCAAAGCGTGGTCACTCCTAGCTGTTTAAAGTAGTCCATTCGGGCACTAATTCCGGCCAAGTCACCGCCGTGCCGCGTGATGTCGCTTTTGCGGTTTATCCCCTGTTGCTGCATGCCCAAAATACTGTCGTTGGCGGTATTGCCATTCGCAAAGCGGTCGGGCATGATGAGATACATCAAGTCGCCCGCATGATAACCATTCACCTGATTATCGGGGAATCGGCGGGCTAGTAATTTGTAATCGTAGCGCAGTTTCTGCTTTCCGTTGGTAAAATTTAAAATCAAAGTACCTGGTTTGGCCTCTGGACCTATATCGAGGGTCAGGAAGAGATAGTTTGGATTTTCGACTTTTTCACTACCCAGCAAACTAACACCAGGGTAAGCACTCAATGTAACGGAAGCATTACCGATGTTTTTTCCGTACACCAACAACTGAAGTTGCCTTTCGGCCATGTTCACCCACCAGTTCTCCGGTTCAATTTTTTCTATCCAACGTTTTCCCTGTGCGTGTACATGCGTGTGCAACAGGCTCAAAACGGCAAGGAGAAGTATTTTCAAGAAGTTGGCTTTCATTTCTTACTACGACTCGTTTTAGTTGCATCCGCTGTCTTGGCTGATTCTTTTTTGCTCGAGCTTTGCTTTGCAGTGCCTGAAGCCGCTTTAACGGCTGTTTTTGCCGATTTGGCAGCGGTGGCTGTACTAGTTTTCGACTTGGCTTTATTCGGTTTGGCTGCAGCTTTTGGAGCTACTTTTCGCTTTAATACCAATACCGACAAAGGAGCCAAGGTTAAAACGAGTGAGTTGTCCTTCCAGTGGTAGCGCGTTGGCTCCGATACCAACGTACCGTTACCTACTCCCGAGCCCCAAAATTGCTGATCGTCGGTATTAAGCACCACCTCGTAAATGCCTTCGGCAGGTACACCTATGCGATAGTTGTGGCGCACCACCGGCGTAAAATTGGCCAATATTACGAGCTGCTCTTCTTCACTTTTTCCCTGACGCATATAGGTGATAACGCTATTGGTTCGGTCGGAACCATCAATCCACTCAAAGCCCTTATCGCTGAATTGCTGATCGTGCAAAGCCGACTCATTTTTATAGAGCAAGTTTAACGCGCGTACCAACTCGTTCAAACCTTTATTGGGTGCATAATCTAACAGGTGCCAATCGATGCTACTATCGTGATTCCACTCTCTGATCTGCCCTACTTCGGCACCCATAAACAGCAATTTCGCACCGGGATGGGTATACATATAGGCAAACATCATCCGCAGATTGGCGAACTTCTGCCATTCATCTCCGGGCATCTTGGTAATGAGCGACCCTTTACCATGCACCACTTCGTCGTGCGAAAGTGGGAGCATGAAGTTTTCACTGAACGCATACATGATACTGAAGGTAATTTTATCATGATGGAATGGTCGGAACAGTGGGTCCTCCTTGAAATACTTCAAGGTATCGTGCATCCAACCCATCATCCACTTCATGCCAAAGCCAAGTCCGCCCATGCTCACGGGCCTCGATACCATTGGCCAGGCTGTTGACTCCTCGGCTATCGTTTGCACATCCGGGAAATCGCGATATACTACCTCGTTGAATTCTTTCAAAAAAGAAATTGCGCCCAGGTTTTCGCGGCCGCCAAATTCGTTCGGTATCCATTCGCCTTCGTTCCGGCTGTAGTCGAGGTACAACATAGAGGCAACGGCATCTACCCTTAGGCCGTCGGCGTGGAACTTATCGAGCCAATAAATCGCATTGCTTATCAAAAAGCTACGCACTTCGTTACGGTCGTAGTTAAAAATGTAACTCTTCCAGTCGGGGTGGTAGCCCTTGCGCGGATCGGCATGTTCGTACAAATGTGTACCGTCGAAAAACGAAAGGCCATGCGCATCGCCCGGAAAGTGCGACGGCACCCAATCGAGTATCACACCAATCCCGGCTTCATGGAACTTCTCGATGAGGTACATAAACTCCTGTGGGCTGCCGAAACGAGAGCTGGGAGCAAAATACCCGGTTATTTGATAGCCCCATGAACCAAAAAACGGATGCTCCATCACCGGTAACAACTCCACATGCGTAAAGGCCATATGTTTTACGTAACCTACCAGTTCGTCGGCCAATTCGGTGTAATAAAACGACCGGCCTTGTTCTTCAAGTTTGCGGCGCCACGACCCTAAATGGACTTCGTACACGCTAAAGGGCTGATCAAGCTGCTGTAGTGCCTTACGGCCTGTCATCCACTTTTTATCTTTCCATGTATACTCCAAATCCCACACCACCGATGCGGTTTTAGGAGGACTCTCCCACAAAACGGCGAAGGGATCTCCTTTTTCGAGTGGTGGTCCGCCGGCATTCGATTCGATATGAAATTTGTATTTCGTCCCCTTTTCCAAACCAGGAATAAATCCTTCCCAAATACCCGATTGGTCCCAGCGGTGAAAAAGTTCGTCGGCACCGGGCGACCAAAAGTTGAAGTCGCCAATTACGCTTACCCGCCGCGCATTAGGCGCCCAAACGGCAAAGTAAACGCCCTTCTCATCTTCAAACTCATGAAGATGCGCACCCATTTTTTCGTAAAGCCGATAATGTGTACCGGCTTTAAAAAGATGGATGTCGTAATCGGTGAAAAGTGAAGTTTCCTTAACCATGGCGTCGGAATTAGATAATTTTTTTAAGAATCTGATGGATACCCTGAAGCGGAATTACGACCCAATCGGGGCGTCCATTCAGCTCATAGCCCAATTCATATACTGCCTTTTCAAGCAGGTGAAGTTGCAATAAAAAGCTTGCCTCATCGGTATTCGAAAGCTGAAACCTGTCGATATCCAAGGCTTCAAAATATTGATGAAGGTAAACGCTAGCAATGGCGTTGTACCATTTTTCGGCCAATTCAACTTTGCTAGCACCAGCAAATTGGTCATTTTTTGCCAAAGGACCGAAAATAAGCGCTACATAAGCTGCATAATGAAACGACCGCAACATACCTGCAACGTCTTTCAGTGGACTATGTTTCACCTTGCGGTCGCGTATTGAACTTTCGGGCTCCCCTTCAAAGTCGAGAATGATGTAATCACCCCGTTGAATCAGTACCTGGCCTAAATGATAGTCGCCATGAATGCGAATACGTTGACTTTTAGCATCGAGCTCGTGAAATGATTCGAAAAAAGCGCGGATACGATCGATATTGGCACGAAAACCATCGGCTAAAGTGCGGGCTTCAACCGACAGCTTGGCGAGATTGTCGGTTAGCAGATTTTGACGCTTTTCGAGCAACTGGTCAAAGTGCTGCGACAACCAAATGCTGTAATCGTGGTCGAATGCGATAGGGCTAAACGCCTTATTTTTGGTTGGATGAGCGAAGGCATTGTGCATGGCGGCAGTTCGTCGTCCCAACAAACCGAGCTGCGTATATAAGTTAGCGGGCAGCACTGCTTGCGCTTGCTTGGCAGCCTCGGGGAGACTGTTGAGCTGCAAACAGTCGATATTATTGCTAAAGGTGGTCAAAGTTGTTAGCCCATTGCCTTTAAAGAAATCGGTCATCTGGTCTTGCAGCCAGTGCCAAACTTCACCTTCGGCCTCCACCTTTTTCTGCATGATGCCGAGCGTAACTTCTGGTCGTTTTGCTGTTTTGAGGCTGATACTCGCCACATAGGTTGGTATATGCGCAAAACCGCCCTCTTCGCACAAAAACCTCACTGACTCTAATTCGGGATTGGTTTCTCGGAAAAGCTTGCGGTAGAATTTAAAAAAATAACGGTCACCAAAAAATAAAGAGGTATTACTTTGGTCGAAATTGGTGACCCTGCTCGAAACCAACTCAGCCCGATCTATAAATTCAAAGGCGCTACCTTTTTCAAAAAACAGACTGTGTTCACCATCCTTTATCCGCCGGTTTTCTTGCATGGCAAAAAAGATCGATTGCCGAAAACTGGCGTCGTAAATAGCATCTACCAAGTACCCGTTGTCGGCTTTGAGTATTACCGACTTTTCGGGACTCTCAGGTTCTTCGGCAGTCCAAACCACAGGCAAAAGGTATTGCTCCAACTTGCCCGATCGGTAGTAAGCATCAATGATGAGGATGCGTACTTCGCTTCCACCAGTTTTGAAATGGATTTCTTCTTTAACGCGTATGTCCTTTAACTTGCGTGCTTTGCCTGCAAACCAGCGACACTTTTTGAGGTAGGCAGGCAGCAACTCGCGCGTAAACTGCTCGCGAAAAGCAGCTTCATCGAAAGCTTCAGGCCAGCTATTTAAGGTCGCGGTCGACTCCATTTCAGTATTTATCAATTCTAAAACAATGAACCGGCAAAAACTCAGGGTTGAGCTCAACAAAGTTCCATTCGCCACGCCATTCATAGCGTGCACCGGTAATCAAATCGGTTACTTGGTACGCTGAATCGGGATATAGGCCACTAAGTTCGGCTGGGAGATTAACCCATCCCTGCTGCGACTGCCGCGGGTCCATGTTGACGACGCAGAGAATTAAATTTTTACCCGAACTGTCGCGTTTTAGATAGGCTAACAGTTGGTCGTTATCAACGCGTAAAAACTGAATGTTTCGTGTTTGTTGTAATGCGGCGTTCTCGCGACGGATTTTATTCGTGCGACGAATCAACTCCGTCAATTTGTTCGTTTTGGTCCAATCCCAGCGTCTGACTTCGTATTTCTCTGAATCGATGTATTCTTCCTTACCGGGCATGGGCTCGCTAATCATGTATTCGTAAACCGGACCGTAAAAACCGTAGCTGGAACTGAGCGTAGCAGCCATGAAAAAACGTGTTAAAAAGAGCGGTTCCGGGCCGTTCTGCAGATAGTAAGGGTTTATATCGGGCGTATTCGGCCAAAAATTAGGACGGAAATACTCCCGCATATCGGTCTTGGTGAGTTCTTCGAGATATTGTATCATCTCGTGTTTGTTCTCGCGCCAGCTGTAATAGGTGTACGATTGCGTGAAACCTAGTTTTGCCAAATACTTCATGGTAGATGGTGCCGTGAAGGCCTCTGCCAAGAAGATCACTTCGGGGTGAACGGCTTGCACCTCGGCTATGCACCATTCCCAAAATTTGAACGACTTGGTGTGGGGATTATCTACCCGAAATATTTTTACGCCCTGCTCAATCCAGAAGTCCAATATGCTTTTCAGCTCCTGCCAAAGTGCTTGCCAATCGTTGGTTTCAAAATTAATCGGCAATACATCCTGATATTTTTTCGGTGGGTTTTCGGCATACTGCACCGTTCCATCGGGTCGCCATTTGAACCATTGTGGATGTTCTTTCACGTATGGATGGTCGGGCGAACATTGTAGGGCATAATCGAGTGCTATTTCTATTCCATGCTCTGCAGCACTTTTCACCAATGTCTTAAAATCATTCAAACTACCCAGCTCGGGTAAGATGGCCTTGTGACCGCCCTCGGCGCCACCAATGGCCCACGGGCATCCGGGTTCCTCGGGTAATGCGGTGGTGCTGTTATTTTTTCCCTTACGGTGTTGAACGCCAATGGGATGAATAGGCGGGAGATAGAGTACATCCATACCCAGGTCGGCCAACCGAGGCAACTGTTTGATGGTATCCTTAAAGGTGCCGTGTTTACCGGCTTTCTCGGCTGTGGAGCGCGGGAACAGCTCATACCAAGCACCAAAAACGGCCTTTTTGCGATCAACCTGAAGCTTCATGAAGGGCTGAGCCAAGGTTGGAAACTTCACCAGCGGCCAAGCTTGAAAATAGGGCAACAGCTTGTTTTCGACCACCAACTGAGTTGCTTGTTCGTACGCTGCAGGATCTTTGAACAATGCTATCACCCGCTTGAGCTCAGCTTGCTCCTTTTTTGGCACGCCCGGTAACAGTTCTTCGAGCAGCTGCGCACCTTGCTGCAACTCTACGGCTACCTGTTGCCAACCTTCTATTTTCCTGCGGGTATCGTAGTTCCAGCTGATGGGTTGATCTACCCAAGCTTGAACGGTGTATTCGTAAGCGCCCACCTTCTCCACGGTGAAGGTGCCCTGCCAACGTTCGCCACCGAGATTAAACATCGGTGCCTTCGACCAGCTTTTTTGGTTGACCTGGCGATACAGGATGCAAGCATTTACCTTGTCGTGTCCATCGGTAAAAATATCAGCTTGAACTTCTACCGATTCGCCCTCGATGCGTTTTACGGCAAAACGGCCGCCGTCAATGCAAGGGGAAATGTTCTCTATGATTGCGCGTTCCTGACCTCCCGGAACTGCTATTTTTTTAACTGCCATAATGTAGCTACGGATGTAGGTTGCTAATTAAGGCAATCTTGTCCAAATTGTAAAAAAAGCTATGCTTTCAGGCGAATTAAGAAATATTGTTTTTTCCCTTTTTGGGCGAGTAAATACTTGTTATTCAACAACGAATTTAGATTATAGCTATCGTTCTCGTTGCTGATTTTTTCTTTGTTGATACTCACCCCTCCTCCTTGAATCATTTTACGTGCTTCTCCGCGCGACGGAAAAATACCCGTAGCGTCGCTCAAGAGGCTAACAGCATCGATACCCGACTTGATCAATTCCAGGTCGAGCTCATGTTGTGGAATTCCTTCCAGCACGCTCAACAGTGTTTCTTCCGGCAAACTGCGTAAAGTTTCGGTTGTACCCTGACCAAACAGTAACCCCGATGCGGCTATGGCCATATCGAGTTCATTTTGTCCGTGAACCATGCTGGTTACTTCTTCGGCCAGGCGCTTTTGCAGAAGTCGCAAATGCGGATTGGCCAGGTGTTCGGCTTCCAGCTGCTCAATTTCTTCCTTGGGCATAAACGTATAGATGCGGATATACCGACCGGCATCTTCGTCGGCTACATTCAACCAGAACTGATAAAACCGGTAAGGCGACGTTTTTTTTGGATCGAGCCAAACGTTGCCGCCTTCCGATTTCCCAAACTTGGTACCGTCGGCTTTTTTCACCAGGGGGGCGGTGAGGGCAAAGGCCTCTGCCCCATCCATGCGGCGAATCATCTCCGACCCTGTGGTGATATTCCCCCATTGGTCGGACCCTCCCATTTGCAACTTACATCCAAAGTTGCGGTATAAATGCACGAAGTCGTACCCCTGAATGAGCTGGTAGCAGAATTCGGTGAACGACATGCCGTTTTCGAGGCGGTTTTTCACCGAATCTTTGGCCAACATATAATTCACCGGAATATGTTTGCCTACCTCGCGAATGAAATCCAAAAAGTCCCACTCTTTAAACCAATCGTAATTATTGACGATTTCTGCCTTGTTCCATTGATGCGTGTCAAAATCAAGGAAACGTTCGAGTTGTTTTTGCTGACAATTCAGATTGTGTTGTATATCCTCAACACTCAACATATTGCGTTCAGTAGAACGACCGGTTGGGTCGCCTACTCTACCCGTAGCTCCGCCCACCAGCGCCAGCGGTTTGTGCCCTGCACGCTGAAGATGCGCCAGCAACATGATGGGAACAAGGTTACCGATGTGCAAAGAGTCGGCCGTAGGGTCGAAACCCACATAACCGGTCACCTGCTCTTTTAGCAATAGTTCTTCGGTTCCTGGCATGATGTCGTGGAGTAATCCTCTCCAACGGAGTTCGGCAATGAGGTTCATGTTTTTCATTCGGTGAGGGGCAAAATTAGCCACATATCATTAAAAAATGGCAGCGAAAACAATTTGTAGGGCTTAATCTTGTTTACTATGCCGTATAATTGCCCGCTGATAGTTTCATGAAGCATATTCTGCCTCTTCTTTTTTTGGTTTTAGGTCAAACTCACTTTGCGGCCGCTCAAGCACCCAAATACAGCAACGACTTCCTTGCCATAGGCGTAAGTGCAAGGGCCATGTCGCTGGGTAGCGGAACGGTAACAGGAGTAAACGATGCCACCGCAAGCTATTGGAATCCGTCGGCTTTGCTAAATGCAAACCATAAATGGCAAGGGAGTTTAATGCATGCCAGCTATTTTGGGGGTATTGCCAATTACGACTTTGCTGCGGTTAGCCACCAGCTCGACGAGCGCAACGCCTTCGGCATAAGCTTCATCCGTCTCGGTATCGACGACATCCAGAATACCCTGAACTTATACGATGCCAACGGAAATATCAACTACAACAACATCAGCACTTTCTCGGCAGCCGATTATGCCTTTGGATTTAGTTATGCCCACATGCTCAAAAACGCTTGGAAAGTTGGAGCCACAGCTAAAGTGATACGCCGGGTCATTGGTCCTTTTGCACAAGCCTGGGGATTTGGGTTTGACATCGGACTTAGCCGCAGCTGGGACAAGCTAGAGTTTGGCCTAATGGCACGCGATGTGACCACCACTTTCAATGCGTGGTCGTTCAATACCCGCGATTTTGCTGCTGTTTTTGCACAAACGGGCAACGAACTCCCAGAAAATTCACTGGAGATAACGTTGCCTCGGATACTCGCGGGTATTGCCTACCGATTTCAGCTTCCCAAAGAAATTGGCATTCGTCCAGAATTGAATTTGGAATTGCTAACCGACGGCCCCAGAAACGGCTTCGCCAATGTTGGTCGGTTTGCCATTGACCCCAAAGCAGGTGTAGAGCTTGATTATGCCAAATTGGTCTTCCTTCGATTTGGTGTAAACAACTTGCAACGTACACCCGACTTTGGGGGTGCAGAAAAGATTACCATCCAGCCCAATCTGGGCGTAGGCCTACATTTTAAGCGTTTCGGCGTAGATTATGCCATTACCAATGTGGGCGACCGGAGCAGAACATTTTTTTCGAATGTGCTTTCTCTAAATGTGAGCCTCTGAGCGAAGGTTGAGTTTTTGGGTGAGATGGACATACCCGAAAAAAAGAATACACAATACTCGTTGAAGAATTAGCGAATGGTAATGTTTTGCTTGCAGCATTAATCCTCTATTTTTGTTGGTAACCTAAATTACCATGAGTACAAAAGTCCATAATTTCAGTGCTGGTCCCGGTATATTACCCGACGATGTTATTCAACAAGCAGCGCAAGCCGTAGTCAATTTCAATGGCATTGGATTATCGCTATTGGAAATGTCGCACCGTAGCAAGGAGTATGTTGCTGTTATGGACGAAGCCAGGGCCATCGTGAAGCGCCTCATGAAGCTGGGCGACGATTACGAAGTACTTTATATGGGCGGAGGGGCTAGCCTTCAATTTGCGATGGTACCCTTTAACTTGTTAACCAAAACAGGCTATGCCGCCTATCTCAACACCGGCGTTTGGGCCAAAAAGGCTTTGAAGGAGGCCCGTATGCAGGGTAAAGCAATTGAAATTGCCACTTCCGAAGAGAACAATTATTCGTTTATTCCAAAGGACTATGAAGTACCTGCTGAAGCAGATTACTTTCATTGCACGTCCAACAACACCATTTACGGAACGCAGATGAAGTCATTCCCTTCGTCGCCAATACCAATGGTGTGCGATATGTCGTCGGACATTTTTAGCCGGGTAATCGACTTTAGTCAGTTTGATTTGATTTATGCCGGTGCACAAAAAAACATGGGCCCAGCAGGTGCAACCATGGTAGTGGTTAAAAAAGAAATTCTGGGTAAAAATGCGCGGGTTATTCCGAGTATGCTCGATTATCAAGTTCATATCGACGGAGAGTCGATGTACAATACCCCTCCCGTTTTCCCTGTGTATTGCGTGTTGCTTACGTTACAGTGGATAGAAAAGATGGGCGGGATAGCAGCTGTAGAAAAGCTCAACAATGCCAAAGCTGAGTTGCTTTATGCAGAAATTGACCGCAACAACCTCTTCAAAGGAACATGTGCCGTTGAAGACCGCTCTTATATGAATGTGACTTTCGTTCTTAAAAACCCAACGTTTGAAGACGAGTTCAATAAATTGCTCAAAGAAGCCAACATCAGCGGACTAAAAGGTCACCGCTCGGTTGGTGGGTTTAGGGCATCGATATACAATGCCATGCCCATCGAAAGCGTGCAAGTATTGGTAGATGTGATGAAACAATTCGAAAAAATAAAAGGCTAATGTTAAAGATACTTGCAAACGACGGCATTGATAATGCCGGGAAAATGCTGCTCGAAGAATCGGGGTTTGTCATTGTTACCGACAAAATTGAGCAGGAGAATTTAGCTCAGCAACTTCCAGCTTTTGATGGCATAATTGTACGGAGTGCGACGAAAGTACGCAGAGATATAATCGATGCCTGTCCGAATTTAAAGTTCATTGCGCGTGCCGGCGTTGGTATGGATAATATCGACGTTGAATACGCTCGTGCCAAAGGAATTGAGGTGATCAACACCCCTGCTGCATCTTCGATTTCTGTTGCCGAATTGGTTTTTGCGCACCTATTTAGTCTTTGCCGCTTTTTACAGTTGTCGCATCAGGCTATGCCACAACAAGGTGATGCGAAGTTTAATCAGCTCAAGAAGGAATATGCCGAGGGTATGGAGTTATTTGGTAAAACCATTGGTATACTCGGATACGGCCGTATTGGGCAAGAAGTTGGCCGCATTGCCAAAGGTATCGGGATGAAGGTGATGGTATTTGACATTTTGTATAATTCCGATGCCACGCTAGCTGCCCGTATTGAGAAGATGCATGGCGTAAAGGTTGGCTCGTTGAAGGACGTGATCATGGGTAGTGACTTTTTAACTGTTCATACACCAGGCATGGATAAGCCTTTATTAGGAGCCACTGAGTTCGGATGGATGAAACCTGGTGTTGGTTTGGTGAACTGTTCACGTGGTGGCGTTATCGACGAGAACATCTTAATAGAGCAACTGGAATCGGGCAAGGTTCGTTTCGCTGGTCTCGACGTATTCGTCAATGAACCTACTCCTCGTCGTGATTTGCTTACACACCCCAAAATTTCGACTACCCCACACATTGGTGCAAGTACCGAAGAAGCACAGGAGCGCATCGGCCTAGAGTTGGCGAACCGCATCATTGATTCATTCGGCAAAAAATAACTATGCCTGTATTCAGGCCTTTTAAGGGGTATTTACCCCACCCGAACTATTCGGCGTTGACAGTGCTCGGTCCGGACGAGAATTGGGTACCCAATACCAATAAATTGGTCATTGACAATAATCCCTATTCTTTCCATCATGTACTGCAAGCTGCCGACCCTTCTGCGGTTGGAAGTACGCTCTTGGAGAATTGCGAAGCTGCCAGCCGACAATTCGAGCAGTTCGTATCCGAGCACGTTTACGTCTACGATACGGAGGAATGCTTTTATCTGTACTTGACGCATCACCGTGAATTCATTCAAACGGGCATAATTGGTTTGAGTAGTGTGAGAGACTACAACGAAGGAAGGATCAAAAAACATGAGCATGTTCGCGACGATCGGGTAGAACAACTCCATTGTTTTTTAGAGCAAACTGGTTTATTTACCACTCCTGTCTTCCTCACTTATCATCCGGATAAACAAATCAACGATCTTATTTTTCGAATTCGACAGGAGAGGCCAATACTGGATCAAAAAAGCAGTCCTGTAACTACGCACAAGTTATGGCGCATAAATAACCGAGCCGATGTTCAGCAAATTACCCGATTATTTGGCGCCATGCATTCATTCTACATTGCCGATGGTCATCACCGAGCGGCGGTTGCCGCTTACGACAGTGCGAAAAGGAAACAACAAGATGGCTACTTTTTAACGATACTCATCCCTAGTAACGATCTCACTATTTTTCCGTTTTACAGGAGAATTCATTCCGCTGTTGAATTTCCATCGTTGTCGACCATTATTGAGCAACTAAAGGAACAATATGAGTTTCACTCGGTTCTCTTAGATCAGATGTACTATCAATATTTACCGCAGCAGCATCTACTTTTTTGTACGAAAAACGACACTTGGTTGCTTAAACCCAAGCAACTTACCCATACAGGTAACATACTGGACGATTTGGATGTGAGTCTACTTCAGCAGCACATCATTGAACGAATTTTCGGAATCAACAATCCAAAGAGTGATAAGCGTATTTCGTTTGGCCCGTTGAGCATCAAACTAGAAGATTTTAAGAAGATGCTACTGGACGACGACACCCATTGTGTGTTCATACCACGTGCACCACGATCGGAAGACATTTTTGCAGTTGCGGACATCAATGAGGTGATGCCTC
>Ga0209278_1001007_pt1 | contig 18168 bp, 17 predicted proteins | sample JI81BgreenDNA_FD_187504 | JGI IMG/M metagenome (GOLD analysis project Ga0209278, IMG submission 187504) | Wastewater effluent complex algal communities from Wisconsin, to seasonally profile nutrient transformation and Carbon sequestration -... | ecosystem: Engineered > WWTP > Effluent > Algae... | reverse complement strand
GGGGGCCACATCGGGCCGCAGCTTGATGACGACATCGCCGCCGCTGTCGAGGGTAAGGGTAAGCGTTTCGGCCATGGGGCGACTCCGGTTTGGGGGAAAGCGCAGCCTCTAGCCCTTCAGGCGCAGCGCCTCAAGTCGTTCCCGCAAGGCCGGTGGAATCGGCGACGGCCCGGTTTCGGGATCGCGGTGCACCAGCACGCTGTCGCACAGCGCAATGCACTGCCCCTCCTGAAAGGCCGCCATCGCCACGGTGAAGCTGCTGCTGCCGATGCGGCCGATGGCAAGGGTGAGCGTGACGGGCGCCGGATAATTGCCTTCCGCCAGATAATCGATGGCGACATGGCCAACCACAACGCTGGAGGGCGCCTTCTTGCCCACCGGCGCGCCTGATCCGAAACGCAGAAAACGCACGCGGGTTTCCTCGAACAGCCGGGCAAACGCCACGTTGTTCAGGTGACCATTGACGTCCATGTCGCCAAAGCGCGTGTCCAGCGTCAGGCTGGTCGCATAGGCAGCCGGGTCGCGCCGGCGGGCGACGTCCTTCATCGCATGCGGTACCGGATCGGCATGGCCTTCAGGCCCGAAACGAAGTTGGCAACGGACAGTTTTGGTTCGCCGGCCAGTTCGATCTCGTCCAGCCGCGGCAGCAGCTCAGCGAACAGCGCCCGGATTTCCATGCGCGCCAGATGCAGGCCCAGGCACTGGTGCACGCCATTGCCAAACGCTGTCTGCGGATTGTTGGCGCGGTCCACCCGGAAGCTGAACGGGTCTTCAAACACCGCTTCGTCGCGATTGCCGGACCAGTAGAACAGCGCAACGCCGTCGCCGGCCTTGATCGTCTTGTCGCCCACCACCGTATCTTCGGTGCAGGTGCGCATGAAATGCTTCACCGGCGTCACCCAGCGGATCATCTCTTCCACCGCTTGCGGGATCAGCGAAGGATCGGCTTTCAGCTTGGCCAACTGCTCCGGGTTCTGCGCCAGCGCCAGCAGGCCACCGGAAGCCGTGCTGCTGGTGGTGTCATGCCCGGCGGTGACGGCGATGGCATAATAGCTGATGGCTTCCAGCATCCCGATCGGCTCACCATCCACCGTGCCTTGCGCGATCACCGTGGCCAGATCGTCGCGCGGATTGGCCCGCCTGTCCTGCATCACCTCGCCGAAATAGGCGAAGAATTGCTGCACCAGGGCAAAGATATCCACTTGCGGGTTGCCGGTGGCTTCCGGCCCACCCAGTCCTTGCGTGAGGATACGGCTGCGCGCCACCACGTCCGGATCCTGCGGGCCGAAAATTTCCTGCGTCATCTGCAGCATCCGGCCTTCGTCGGCTTCCGGCAGGCCCAGGATCATCATGATCACCCGCAGCGGATACCAGAGCGCGACTTCGTTGACGAAATCGCATTGGCCGCCCAGCGCCGCCATCCGGTCCACATGCGTCTTGGCAATGGCAGCGATCTGCGGTTCCAGCTTTTTCAGGTTCTGCGGCATGAACCATGTGTGGGTGATGCGGCGCAGCTTCATGTGCAGCGGGTCATCCAGATCGACCAGCGTGCGGAACAGGTGCGTATCGCCGGTGGTGTTCTTCACCCACTCCTCGGCCTCGATGGGGCTGATATAGGTGCGTTCCCGGTTGATGAAGCGATCATTGGCCTTGGAAATGGCGACGATGTCGGCATGGCGGGTGATCGACCAGAAGGGGCGGAAACCCTTGGGCTGCGTCCAGTGCACCGGGTCTTCGGCGCGCAGCTTGGTATAGGCGTCGTGGATGCTTTCATCGGCAAAGGCGGCCGGGTTGACCAGCGTATCATCGATGGTGTCGCTGTTGAAACCGGGGAATGGCATGGCGGTCATTGGCTGCGTCCTCTGGCTTGCACGGCGCCGCGCGCGGCTTCGACCTCGGCGGCGGAGACCTTGGCGTTGGCTGCGGTGGAGCGCTCGGCCTCCAGCGCCATTGCCGGCCCGAACGGCAGTTCATAACCGTCGTTGATCAGCTTCTTGTACCCACGCGCAAATCCGGGTGCGATGGTGGCCATGTCGTGCGCCAGCCTTGTCGCAGCGGCGACCAGTTCATCGGCTGGCACCACCCGGTTCAGCAGGCCCCAGCGTTCCGCCGTGGCGGCATCGAGGAAATTGCCCGACAGCGACAGTTCGCGAGCGCGATACGGCCCGATCAGGCGGGAAAGTTTCTGCGAAAGCCCCCAGCCCGGCATGATGCCAACCCGCGCATGCGTATCGGCAAAGCGCGCATTCTCGGATGCAATCAGCACATCGCAGGCCAGCGCCACTTCGAACCCGCCGGTGATGGCGACGCCGTTGATGGCGCCAATCACCGGCTTGCCGGTCTGTTCGATGGCCTTCACCGGATTGTCGTCGGCGGTTTCGGCGTTCGCGGCACCCAGGCCTTGGCTGCCGAGTTCCTTCAGGTCCAGCCCCGCCGTGAAGGCGCGGGTGCCGGCCCCGGTGAGCACGATGGCGCGCACATCGTCGTCGGCTTCGAGTTCGCGGAACACCCTTGCCAGATCGCGGCGCAGCGTCTGGCTCAGCGCGTTCATCGCCTGCGGCCGGTTCAGTGTGACGATGGCAACCGGCCCATCACGGCTGACCAAAACGACATCTTCGGACATGCAGCGTCCTCCCCTGCTGCGCACCTTAGTCCAATGCGCTGCCGGGGCCGCCTGCAATTGGCGATAGGGGGGATTACTTGGCGCGCCGCAGGATGATGTAGAACGCCCCGCCGCCACCGTGGCGCGGGTGGGCGGCGCGCAATGACGCCACGTGCGGGCGCAGATCGGGCCGTTCGAGCCAGTGCATCAGTTCGGCGCGGATGCGCGCCGGCCGGTCGGGGCGGCCCTTGCCGGTGACGACGAGAATGACGCGGGTGCCATCATTGGCGAGGATGGCGGATGACAGCGAGGCATGGGCGTCCACCACCGTGTGGCCGTGCAGATCGATCACCCGATCGGGTTGCAGGCGGCCGCGGCTGATCTGCCGGTCCCAGGTGCCGTCCAGCGGCGCGCCGAGTGGGTGCGGCTTGAGCTTGGCGGACGGCGGCGGCGCTTTTGCGGCGGGCCGCACCGTGATTGGTTTGGGTGCAGTCTTGGACGGAGCGGGGGCGGCGGTTGCCGGTACCACAACGGCCGGCATTTCCGGCGCGCGCTTGCCGGGCAGGGGCTTCACGCTGGCCGCCACCCGCGCCCACAAGGCCCGTTCATGGGCGGAAAGGCGTCTCATCAGGGCGTCAGCCGCGCGGCAGCGGCGGCGGGAATCAGCAGGATCAGCCGGGCCGGCGAGGATTGCGCGCCGGCGATGGCGGCAGCTTCGGCGCCGGGGCCAAGGAAAAGATCGATGCGGTTGGCGCCCTTGATGGCGCCGCCGGTATCCTGCGCCACCATCAGGCGCTGGAACGGCGTCGCCGGGCCGTTGAGGGTGGTTTCCACCAGCAGCGGCGCACCCAAGGGAATGAACGCCGGATCGGCGGCGACGCTGACAAAGGGCGTGACGGCGGCGCCCATCGCACCGATGGGGCCGTCGCCCTTCAGTTCGCGGAAGAAGATCTTCGACGGGTTGGCGTTGAGCACCGCCGGCGCATCAGCCTGGTTGGCGCGCAGCCAGGCGATGATTTCCTTCATGCCGGCCTTGCCGCGTTCCAGCCGGCCCTGTTCGATCAGCAGGCGGCCGATGGCGACATAATCGCGGCCGTTCTGTCCGTCATAACCGATGCGGATCACCCGGCCATCGGGCAGGCGCAGCCGGCCACTGCCCTGGATTTCCAGGAAAAAGGCCTCATAGGGGTCAGCCGCCCAAGCCAGCTCAAGCTGCCGGCCAACCAGTGCGCCCGCCGCGATCTGTTCGCGCGTGGCATAGGGCACCAGCGTGTTGCCCTGCACCCGCCCGCGCACAGTACGGCCCTTCAGGCTGGCAGCGAAATTGCCCAGTGGCACATCAATCAGATCGGCCGGGCGGCGATACAGCGGCACATTGAAACCGGGCTGGCGCGTCAGGCTGGCGGCGATTTCCGGTTCGTAATAGCCGGTGGCAAAGCCTGCGCCGCCGGCCACGGTGATGGCCTGGAATTGGGCGCGGAAGAATGCCTCTTCCTGCCCTTGGGCCACGTTGGCGGCAGCTGTGCAGGCTGGCTGCCAATCTTCCGGCCGGGTCAGGCCCGACAGGTCTTCGCGGCGGGTAAGGCCGGCGCAGGATTTGCGAAAGGCGGCCAGTGCGGCAGCAGCCTCGGGCAGAGCAGGCAGATCGACCAGCGCAACGCCGGCATCCGCAGCGCGGGTAACAGCCGGTGGCTTGGTCGGTTCAGCAGGCGTTGTGACGGCCGCAGGCGGCGAGGCTATCGGGGCTGTGGCACCAGAAACGGGCCGCTGCTGCTTGCCGGCACAGGCAGCCAGCAGCAACAGGCTGGCCAGCGCAAGCGACCGGCGCATGGGGCGCCGTTCAGGCGTTGTTGTCTGAAACGTCGCCCAGATGATCGGGCGGCATCTGATCGCTGTCGTCTTCATTGTCGGTTGCGATCAGCACCCAGGCCGGATCGGTGCTGCCGGCCAGCCGGCTGAAGGTCCACAGATCACGGGTTTCAATCTCGCCCCCAGAACCATCGTTGCCGGTTGCGATGCGGGCGGCAAAACCCACCGTCACTTCCACCATCTGGCCAACAACCGTCGCGTCGCGCAGGGCAACGGCGCCCAGGCTGATCATCCGGTTTGGCAGGCTGCCACCGCCGCGCGCTTCGATGGCGTTCGACAGATTGTGATGCACTTCGTCCGAAACGAGGCCCGTGAGGCTCGAAAGATCGCCGGTCCAGAAGGCTTCGAGGATCAGGCCATAGGCACTGCGCGCACCGGCCAGGAAACGATCTGGGGCAAAGCCGGAATCGGCATCGGCGACGGCTTCCAGTGCCGGCAACAGGCTGCGATCGGTGCCGGGCGGCAGCAACAATTGCCCACGCACAGGGCGTTCCGCTTCGCGGCGCGGCGGCGCGGTCACTTCGGCGCTGGGCCGGAAGGCGTCACCGATCGGCCGTTCCTGCCCGGTGCGCTTGCCCAACACGGAGACGAGGCGCAGGCCGATGAACGCGGCCAGCAATGCCAGCAGCACAATCTCGACCCAACCACTGCCTTCGGACATCTATTATCCCCAACCACCGCGCCAAAAACCAACGGACCCGGTGGACTGAATGAAAACCGCCATCGAACCGGATGGCCAGCTGTTCAAAGACTGCTGTGAAACCGATCATGCCAGCGGCACAATGCGGGAATCACCCCAGAATTCATCCAACTTCATCTCACAATCGGCTTTTGTGGTGCTGATTGCAAGGGAATGCGGCATTAACGCCGGCCGGTCAGGCCGCTGGATTGGCGGCCATGGCGGCGGCCAGTTCCTGCACCAGCTTGGCGGCGATCACGGCGGTCATGCCGTTGATGTCACGCGCCGGGTTCAGTTCCACAACGTCGCCGCCGATGATCGGCGTATCGAGATCGAGAAGGATGTTGACGATCTGGCGCACGGTGAGGCCGCCCGGTTCATGATGCGACACGCCCGGCGCAAAGGCCGGATCGAGCGCGTCGATATCGATTGAGACATAAAGCGGCCGGTCGAATCGCGGCCGCCAATCGTCGCGGAAATGCCGTGCCTCGATGATTTCCACGCCGAACCGCGCCGCCTGATCGCGGCAATGGCGATTGAGCGTGCGGATGCCAACTTGCACCAGCCGGCGGGCATGGCCACCTTCCATGATGCGCGCGAACGGCGACGCATGGGATCGGCGGTTGCCATCGAGCTCATCATAGAGATCCGGATGGGCGTCGAAGTGCAATATGTCGAAGGCGCCGTGGCGGGCCGCCAGGGCTTGGACCACCGGGAAGCTGATGGCGTGATCGCCGCCCAGCGCGATCAGCGGGCCGGGGCAGGCGGTGATGGCGGCACGGATACGGTCATCATCGCCAGCGTCTTCACCGATGGCGACATCGCCGCGATCCGCCAGTTCGAAATCCAGCCCGATCTCGGTCCCGCGTTCAGTGGCGCTGTTGCCATGCGGGCTGGCCAGCGCAGCACGGACGGCGGCCGGTGCCAGCGCCGGTCCGCGCAGGAAGCTGCTGTGCTGGTCGGTCGGAATGCCGATCAGATTGATGACTGGCAGCATCGCTTATTCGATTCATGGTGCGGGCGGCGGGACTCGAACCCGCACTTCCATGGGAAAGCGGATTTTAAGTCCGCTGCGTCTACCGGTTCCGCCACGCCCGCTTTTCAGACCGGTCATCCGGCCTGGCGGGGCCGACGATCAGCCGTTGAGGCGCTCGCGTAATTCCTTGCCCGGCTTGAAATAGGGCACTTTCTTGGCGTCCACCTTCACGGCAGCGCCGGTGCGCGGGTTGCGGCCGGTGCGCGGATCGCGGGCGCGGGTGGAAAAGGCGCCGAAGCCGCGCAGTTCGACGCGCCGACCATCGGCCAGCGCGCCGGTGATCTCATCAAAGATGGTGGCGACGATACGCTCCACATCCTTGATGGTCAGATGCGGATTCTGTTCGGCGACGATGGCAACCAGTTCAGACCTGATCATCTTGGCCTACCTCGTTTGGCGCCACCCCGGCGCATACCCCCCAAAAACAAAGCAATTCTATTGCATTGGCGGGGATGGTCAAGGCGCGCTTGTCAAAAAAGCGCAACCACCGTGCCACAATCTCTGGATCGGGCGCCCGCAGCGGCCTTCACCAACGAAAAACGCCCCGGCAGATGGTCTGCCGGGGCGCATTTCATGGATTGCCAAAGCGGCGATCAGTTCTTTTCGGATTCCTCGCGGGCCTTGTTGAAGGCGGCGCCCAGGATGTTACCCAGCGTCGCGCCCGAATCGGACGTGCCGTATTGGGCCACGGCTTCCTTTTCCTCGGTGATCTGCAGCGCCTTGATGGACAGCATCGGCTTGCGGCCCTTTTCAAAGCCAACCACCATGGCATCAACCTTCTGGCCGGGCTGGAAACGCTCGGCCTTCTGGTCTTCGCGGTCGCGGCTCAGATCATTGCGCTTGATGTAGCAATCCGGGCCATCTTCGCCGATCTTCACATCCAGACCGCCATCGCGGGCGGCGACCACGGTCACCGTCACGATGTCGTTCTTCTTCCAGTCACCGCCGCTGGTGTTGCGGGTGCCGGTGGCCGCGCCGGTGCCGCCCTGTTCATCAAGCTGCTTGATGCCGAGGCTGATGCGTTCCTTCTCGATGTCCACTTCCAGCACGCGGGCCGAGACGCGCTCGCCCTTGTGGTGACGCGACAGGGCGCCTTCGCCGGTCATGCCCCAGGCGATGTCGCTCATGTGCACCATGCCATCGACGTCGCCGTCGAGACCGATGAACAGACCGAATTCGGTGGCGTTCTTGACTTCGCCTTCCACGATCGTGCCGACCGGGTGGGTTTCAGCGAACACTTCCCACGGATTGCGCTGGGCCTGCTTGAGGCCAAGGCTGATGCGGCGCTTTTCTTCGTCCACTTCCAGAACGATGACTTCGACTTCCTGGCTGGTCGAAACGATCTTGCCGGGGTGAACGTTCTTCTTCACCCAGCTCATTTCCGAAACGTGCACCAGGCCTTCGATGCCGGCTTCCAGTTCGACAAAGGCGCCATACTCGGTGATGTTGGTGACGCGGCCCTTGTGCTTGGTATCCACGGCATACTTGGCAGCGGCGGTCGTCCACGGATCGGCTTCCAGCTGCTTCATGCCCAGGCTGATGCGCTGGGTGTCGCGGTTGATGCGCACGATCTGCACGCGCAGCACGTCGCCGATGTTCAGCACTTCGCTCGGGTGGTTGACGCGCTTGTAGCTCATGTCGGTCACGTGCAGCAGGCCGTCGATGCCGCCCAGATCCACGAACGCACCATAATCGGTTATGTTCTTCACGGTGCCGTCAACGATCTGGCCTTCGGCCAGGCTGCTGATCAGGCCGGTGCGGGCTTCGGCGCGCGATTCTTCAAGGATCGAACGGCGCGACACCACGATGTTGCCGCGCTTGCGGTCCATCTTCAGCACCTGGAAGGGCTGCGGCAGGTTCATCAGCGGGGTGACATCGCGCACCGGGCGGATATCGACTTGCGAACCGGGCAGGAAGGCCACAGCGCCGCCGAGATCGACGGTGAAGCCGCCCTTGACGCGGCCGAAGATGACGCCTTCGACGCGCTCGCCAGCGGCGAACTTGGTTTCCAGCGCATCCCAGCTGGCTTCGCGGCGGGCGCGATCGCGCGACAGCATGGCTTCGCCTTGCGCGTTTTCCACGCGGTCAACGAACACTTCAACTTCGTCACCAACCTTCAGGTCGGTCTTGCCATCCAGGCCGGCGAATTCGCGCAGGGGCACGCGGCCCTCGCTCTTCAGGCCGACATCGATGACGACAAATTCATTTTCCAGCGCGGTCACAACACCGCGAACAACACGGCCTTCAAAGCTTTGGTTCTCACCGAGCGAGGCATCAAGCAGAGCCGCAAAATCATCACGGGTCGGCTGGGCAGAAGTAGCCATAGAGTATCAAACACCTTCAACTAGGGCCGGCGCGGGCAAGGCAGGGCCGAACATCGACCCGATCCCACGAAACCCTTCGGCAAGGCACCATTGCCCGCCGTTCATCGCCGTCGCGGTGGCACCATGCCAGCCGCTCAAGAAACTCCGGAAAAAAGCCAAGCGCCCGCACAGGGAAAACCCTGCCGGGACGCCGATAACCCCTTACCGGCTGTGCTGCGCGCGTGCCTTTTCAACCAAGGCAATCGCTGCAGCGACGGCCGCGGCTATACCCAGATCGCTGGTATCAAGCAAGGCAGCATCGCTGGCCTGCACCAGGGGCGCGGCAGAGCGCCCGGAATCGCGGGCATCCCGCGCGTGGATATCGGCCAGCACATCGGCCAGTGTCTGATCGCTGCCCCGCCCCGCCTGTTCGGCATGGCGGCGCTGGGCGCGCACCTCAGGTGCCGCCGTCACGAACAATTTGGCAATGGCATCCGGCGCGATCACCGTGCCGATATCCCGCCCATCCAGCACCGCGCCGCCGGGCTGTTGCGCAAAGCTGCGCTGCACATCGAACAGCGCCGCCCGCACCGCCGGATGGCTGGACACGATCGAGGCATAGTCGCTGTTGAGCGCGCTCATCAGATCAGGATCGTCCAGCAACGCCGGATCAAGCCGCCGCGCCGCCTGCGCCGCCGCCTCCGCATCATAAGGATCATGCCCCGCCAGCCGCACCGCCAACCCGCAGGCGCGGTAGAGCTTGCCGGTGTCCATGAACGGCAGATCGTAATGCCGGGCCAGCGCCTTGGCGATGGTGCCCTTGCCGGAGGCGGCGGGTCCATCGACGGCGATGACGAGGGGAGGGGTGGTGGTCACGCGGCGGGGTTAGCGGGCGAGGCCGGGTAGGGCAAGACAGAGAAGCCTCCGGCGGCAAGGGTCGCAGACCCTTGACCCGTTGGATTTCAGCCACTCCTTCCTGTTACATCACCTCAAGCATTTGATGGCGAGTTAAGTATACTGTCCCCGGAACTCAATTGAATATCCCCTGCTCACCGCATGGTGAGCAGGGGATATCGTTTCAGCGATATGCTGAATGCTGGCGTTACGCGGCGGCCTGGCCATCAAGCAGCGAAGGCGACATCGCTGCTTCCAAGCCGATCTCCTTGCGCACGGCGGCAACGGCGCCCTTCACAGGCCCCTGCTGGGTCATCAGCTTGGAGTCTTGCTGGATGATGTTGCCCTGCCAAAGCGGCCCGCTCTTACGCCAGTCAATCTGGCCCAAGCGGTCGGCGTAAGTCTGCCAGTCGGCCACCTGATTTTTCATCAGCTCATAGCCAATCCGCCCGATCACAACCAACCCGGTGGCCTGCAGGCACACCCAACCTTGGGCACGAAGATCGGAGATGCGGTTGCTGGCGACACCGACCTCGGGAACCGAAGCGATCTCCTTCAAGATCGGGATCGCATTGGTCACCCGGTCCAAGAACGCGACAAACTTCGCCAGTTCATTCTTGTAGTGCACGCTGTCGCTGCTGCTGAGCAGCTCCTTGGCCTTCACCTCGAACTGCTCGTCGGCCATCGCGTACCCACCCACCAGAAGTTCCTTCACCATCTGCCGAACCTGGTTGGTCAGGAACAACTTGTTGGAGTTCTTGGACAGGGTCTGACTGGTGCTGTCGATGCGCCCCTTAAACAGCGGGCACTGCTCGATCAGGTCAAGGACGATCCCGTTGGCCGGATTGCGCCGGTCGTACGCTGCCAGCTGACTCTTGGGCAGGGCTTTGGTCTTGGAGGCATCGGCAAAATCCTGGTGGATCTGGGCCATGTCGTCCTCAATCGTGATCATGACCGCGACGGAATCGCCGTAGAACTGATCCAACATGTCGTCGTTCAGTTCCTGGGCGGCGAGATCCAAGGCGTTCTTCCGGTGTCCGCCATCAGTGATTTCCAGGCGGACGTTTGCCGGAATGACAATGGTGACGGCCATCACCGTGGAGCCATAATCCGCCAAATACACACTGATGGGCTGGCGTGCGTTCAGCGTCAGGGGGGGCAGGATGTACTTCTTGCCCACGTTGGCCTTGAGGTAATTTTTCACGCTCTCCACGTGATCCGGCATCACCGGGCGATTGGTCGCAGCGCGGACCTCTTCAACGCTGCCCTTCTTAGCGGCGTGGTTGGTCTGCAGCCGGGTCCTGATCAGCGGGATGAGGAACGCGGTGGTCAGCATCCAGCGCTGCCCCTGCCGGAACATGATGGCAGGGAGCATCGTGCCGCCGGTAGCACCGGCCTCTTGGCTGGCGCCCCTTTGAGCATCATCAACGGTCGGAAACCGCTTGATGGTGACATTATTGGCTTCAATCGTTACGTTCGTCATTGGTAAACCTTTCACCTGGGGTTTGCTTGTGACCGGGCGTTAACGGCGCCCGGTCACACCAAAATAGCCAGAAAGACGGGTATAGCAATAGGCGCCTCTGTCTGTTACGTGCAAAAACGAACGTAATACGTTTAGTGTTGCACGTTTACAACAGTCGGGCGCACGTATGGGAACTCCACGGACGCCATACCCGGTAGGCCGCAACCGACGACACGCCGCCAAGCCAAGCCCATGTGCTAAGCAAGGTGTGACGGATGGAGGTCAGGCATCGCCACAACAACAACCGGGTGCAGGGACTGCGTCCCTGCCCGCCGGAGGCTTCTTCTTCATTGCTTTCTACCTGTCCTACAGCACCGCTGCCAGGTTACACTCGCGCCCATGGGCGACAGCGATCATCGGCAGCAGGCGGACCATCGCCGTGCCGGGCTGGAAAGGCGGCAAACCCGCGAGATGCGGAAAAAGTGTCAAATCTCACCGCTGCGAGCAACCCGGCTTGCGGCGCGCCGGCGGGCGCGATTGACGGGGGCAGGGGGCAGACTTACGCTCGGTAAAAAGGCGGATCGTCGTGTTGGTGACGTGCTGGCGCGTTGAAAAATGGGGGGGAACGATGGAGCGGCGCACATTTCTGAAGGCGGCCGGCCTGGCAGCGGCCAGCGGTGTGGCTTCGGCCGCTTCGGCGCAATCCGCGCTGAAATGGCAGCGCACGGCCAGGCCGGCGGATGTGGTGGTGATCGGCGCTGGCGCGTTTGGCGGGTGGACGGCGTTGCGGCTGCGGGAAATGGGCCACAGCGTCACGCTGGTTGATGCCTATGGGCCGGGCAATGCGCGGGCCACGTCGGGCGGGGAAACAAGGCAGATCCGGGTGGGTTATGGTGATCGCGAGGTCTATTCGCGCTGGGTGCTGCGCGGGATGGAGTTGTGGCGGGAGCGGGAGCGCGAGTTCGGGCTGCCGCTGCTTTCACAGGCGGGGCGGTTGCAGCTGGCGACCGATCTCAATGCCGGCCTGCGCGGTTCGCGGGATGTGTTCACCAAACTGAAGGTCGATCACGAATTGATGACGGCGGCCGACATGCGCCGGCGTTGGCCGCAGATGGAGCCGGGCGAGAACACGGTGGGGCTTTATGAGCCGGGCGCTCTGATCGTGCGGGCGCACCGCGCCTGTCTGGCCGTGGCGGAAGCGGCGGCGCGCAAGGGCGTGCAACTGGTGGCGGGCCGTGCCCAGCCTGGGCAGGCCGGTGGCGGCGCCATGGCCAATCTGGCGCTGCAGGGCGGCGGTGCGGTGAGTGGGGCGAAGTACGTCTTTGCCTGCGGGCCGTGGCTGGGCCGGCTGTTCCCCGATCTGCTGGGCCAGAAACTGCAGACGCCGCGCCGGGAGGTCTATTTCTTTGGCGCACCGGCTGGTGATGACCGCTATAACTGCCCCAATCTGCCGGTGTTTTCCGAAGCCAGCCACTATGGCTTCCCGAGTGTCGACGGCAAGGGCATCAAGGTCTGCCCGGTGGGCGGCGACACGATCATGGACCCCGACAATGATGATCGCATTGTCACCCCGTTCCAGGTGCGCCGGTCGCGCGATTACATCGCCCGCCGCTTCCCGGGGCTGAAGGACCAGCCGATCGTTGAAACGCGGGTGTGCCAGCTGGAAAACAGCGTGGACGAACATTTCATGATCCAGCGCCATCCGGGGTGGGACAATGTGTGGATTGCCGGTGGCGGTTCCGGCCATGGCTTCAAGCACGGACCGGTGGTGGGCGAATATATCGCCGAACGCGTGCTGGGCCGGCCAGGCGATCCCGCGCTGGAAGCGCTGTTCCGTGTGAAGGACGACAAGTTCTGAGGCTGTTGCCAGAAGCGCCTGGTTCGCGCATTATGTGGTTCAGGGTCAGTCACTTCGCACAGGTGGGCGATGGCTGTCGACGACCCCGAACTTGCAACAGGCCCGATCATGTTCATCGCCGGCACCCGCCCGGAAGCGGTGAAGCTGGCGCCGTTGATCCTTGATCTGCAGGTGCGGGGGCAGCGCCCGTTGCTGGTGGCGACCGGGCAGCATCGTGAGATGTTTGATGAAGCGCTGGCCGGGTTTTGCCTGGCGGCGGATCATGATCTGGGGGTGATGGCGGCCTTGCCGGATACGGTGGTGGGGCGGCTGGTGCCGGCGCTGGCAGACTTGGTGCGCGATACGCGCCCGGCGTGGGTGGTGGTGCAGGGCGACACGAGCTCCACGCTCGCGGGCGCTTTGGCCGCCCGTTATGCCGGGGCGCGGTTGGCGCATGTGGAGGCGGGGCTGCGGACGGGGACGCATGATCCGCATCCGGAAGAAATGCACCGCAAGCTGGTGGCGCAGATGGCGCAACTGCATTTCGCGCCGACAGCAGCGGCAGCGGCGGCGCTGTCGGCGGAGGGTGTGCACGACGGCGTGCACGTGACCGGCAACAGCGGCATCGATGCGTTGTTGCTGATGCAGGCGCGGCTGGCCGGCGATGCGGCGCTGGCGCAGGCAGCAATGGCGCCGTTGGCCGGCATCCCGCGCGGACGGCCGTGGGTGCTGGCGACCATTCACCGGCGCGAGAATCAGGGCGCTGTGCTGGACGGGTTGGTGAGCGCGCTGGCCGAACTGGCGGGCGAGGCGGAGATCATCGTGCCCGTGCATCCCAGCCCGGCGGTATCAGGCCCGGTGCGGGCGAGGTTAACTGGGCTGGCGGGCGTGCACCTGTTGCCTCCGCTGCCCTATGCCGGGTTCGTGGCGCTGATGCTGCAATCAGCCCTGGTGCTCACCGATTCGGGCGGGGTGCAGGAGGAAGCGCCGGCCATTGGTCTGCCCTGCCTGGTGTTGCGCGACGTGACGGAACGGCGCGAGGGGCTGGAGAGCGGCAATGCGCTGTTGGTTGGGCGGGACCCGGTGGCCATTGTGGCGGCGGCGCGGGCCGTGCTGGCTGGCGGGTTGGTGCGTGCCGCCATGGCAGCGCCGGCCATGCCCTATGGCAGTGGCGGCGCCGCGCAGGCGATCAATTCCCTATTGTTGCGCCAAGCTGGCGCATCATCGGCACGAAATTCGGAAAACTGGTCGCAATCGGCCGCGCATCATCCACGGTCACGCGCCTTGCAGCGTTGAGGCCCAGAACGGCAAAGCTCATGGCGATGCGGTGATCGAGCCGGGCGGCGATGGTGGCCCCGCCAGGGACGGGATCGCCGGCGCAGCCGTCCACGATCAGCCCGGCTTCCAGTTCCGTGACACTGATGCCGCAGGCCGTCAGCCCCTGCGCCATGACCGTGATGCGATCCGATTCCTTGACGCGCAGTTCTTCCAGGCCGCGCATCGTGGTGCGGCCCTGTGCAAAGGCGGCAGCGACGAACAGCACCGGATATTCGTCGATCATGCTGGGTGCGCCTTCGGGCGGCACCTCGATGCCGGTAAGCGCACTGTGCCGGACGTGGAGATCCGCGACCGGTTCGCCGCCGACCGTGCGTTCGTTCAGCAGGCGGATGTCGCCGCCCATCGTTTGCAGCACCTTGATCAGCCCGGCGCGGGTGGGATTGATGCCGACATTGCGGATGATGATCTCGCTGCCCGGCACGATCAGCGCGGCGACCATCGGGAAGGCGGCCGACGACGGGTCCCCGGGCACCTGGATGGTCTGGGGCTTGAGTTCGGCCTCACCGCGGATGGTGATGATGCGGCCCTGCGGCGATTCGGTGACGGAGAGCTGTGCGCCAAATCCGGCCAGCATCCGCTCGCTGTGGTCGCGGGTTGGGATGGGTTCGATCACCACTGTCTCGCCCGGCGTGTTGAGGCCGGCGAGCAGGACGGCGGATTTCACCTGCGCCGAGGCAACCGGAAGCGTGTAGGTGAGCGGGATCGCCGGGCAGGCGCCGGTGAGGGTGAACGGCAGGGTCTGGCGACCGGGGCCGGGCGTGGCGGTGATTCTGGCGCCCATGAGCGACAAGGGCGTGATCACCCGCCCCATCGGCCGGCCCGACAGGCTTGCATCGCCGATGAACGTCGCGGTGATCGGGTGGGAAGCCACCAGGCCCATCAGCAGCCGTGTGGAGGTGCCGCTGTTGCCCATGTCGAGCGCCGTCGCCGGTTGCAGCAGGCCGCCAACGCCAACGCCGTGGACGCGCCATTCGCCGGACTCGCTGCGCTCGATCTGCGCTCCCATTGCCCGCATGGCCGCAGCCGTGGCGAGCACATCCTCGCCTTCCAGGAGCCCGGTGATACGGGTTTCGCCCACCGCCAGCGCGCCGAGCATCAGGGAACGGTGGCTGATCGACTTGTCACCCGGCACCGTCACATCGCCCTTGAGCGGACCCGAAGCGGCAAGGCAAAGCGGGGCGGGTTTTTCAGCAGAGACGTGGGCGGCGTGATTCATGACGCGGCGCTTTGACAGGGCTTGCCGGCTGTGGCAATGCGCCGGTCTTTCCGGGATGGCTGTGCTGCCCCGGCAAGATTGCGTTTGCCCGGCTGGACACACGGCCGGGACGATCACGGAGACGATATGGTCAAGGCTGAATGGGGCACCAAGCGTGCCTGCCCGAAATGCAACACCCGATTCTATGATCTGGGCAAGGAAGACCCGGTGTCCTGCATTTCCTGCGGCTTTGCCTGGGCGCCGGAACCAATTCTGAAGTCCAAGCAGACGACGCCGTTCGAAGCGAGCAAGCCGCAGGCCACCGAGGAAGACGCCGTGGTGGCCGTGGATGAGGATCTGGACATCGAAGACGCCGACGTGGAAGCCGGCGAAGCCGATGCCGATGTCGATCTGGGCGATGATGATGATCTGGGTGTCGTCTCGGAAGGCACGGACGACGAAAATTGAGTTCAGCAGCCGGCTTGGCGAATTTCGGGCTTGCAAGCCCGCGAAACATCGCCTAACCGGCCGCTCCCGGCGTTGCTGGCAACAGCAACGACCAAATTGGGATGTGGGGCCTTAGCTCAGCTGGGAGAGCGCTACGATGGCATTGTAGAGGTCAACGGTTCGATCCCGTTAGGCTCCACCATCCCAACCTAAAAACCCCGGTCGGAAACGACCGGGGTTTTTGCTTTTCGGGCGAATCGCTGGCACATCCGCCGGCATGACTGCTCGTTCGGACTATCGCGCTCACCGCCTGATCCCCACACGCTGGATGGACAATGATGCTTATGGCCACGTCAACAACGTGGTCTACTACAGCTGGTTTGATACGGCGGTGAACGCCTGGCTGATCGAGCAGGGCCTGCTCGACATTCACCATGGCAATCCCATCGGCCTGGTGGTCGAAACCGGCTGTCGCTACAGCCGCTCCGTCGCCTTTCCCGAAACCGTCGAAGCCGGGCTGCGCATCGCCAAACTTGGCAACAGCAGCGTTCGCTGGGAAGTCGGCCTGTTCACCGCCGGACACGATGGCCCGGCGGCGGAAGGCCATTTCGTCCACGTTTATGTTGATCGCGAAACGCGCCGGCCCGCGCCGCTGCCAGAGGCGTGGCGCCAGGCGCTGTTGCCGCTGGTGGTTGCACCAATCGCCGCCACGCCTTAAGCGCCCGCGATGCATACGCCAGACGACTCGATCCTCATCCTCGATTTCGGCAGCCAGGTGACGCAGCTCATCGCCCGGCGAATCCGAGAAGTGGGCGTTTACTGCGAAATCGTCCCCTTCGCCAAAGGCGGCGAGGCCTATGAACGGATGCAGCCCAAGGGCGTCATCCTTTCCGGCAGCCCGGCCAATATCAGCGACGCCAACGGTCCGCGCATTCCGGGCAATGTGCTGGCCGCCGACGTGCCGCTGCTCGGCATCTGCTATGGCGAACAGTCGCTCTGCTACCAGTTGGGCGGCGCTGTCGTCGCCTCCGATCATCGCGAATTTGGCCGCGCCGAAATCGACATCGTCGATGATTGCGCCTTCTTCGCCGGCGTGTGGGCCAAGGGTGACCGGCCAACGGTGTGGATGAGCCACGGTGACCGCATCGAAGCGATCCCGCCCGGCTTCCGCGCCGTGGCGGTGAGCGCCGGTGCGCCGTTCGCTGCCATCGCCAACGATAAAGCCCGCCGTTACGGCGTGCAGTTCCATCCGGAAGTGGTGCACACCCCCGATGGCGGTGCATTGCTGAAGAATTTTGTCGTCAATGTCTGCGGCGTCAGGCCAAACTGGTCGATGGCCGGTTTCCGCGCCGCCAAGATTGCCGAAATCCGCGAACAGGTGGGCGATGGCAAGGTGATTTGCGGCCTGTCAGGCGGCGTCGATTCGGCGGTCGCCGCCGTGCTGATCCACGAAGCCATTGGCGATCAGCTGACCTGCGTGTTCGTCGATCATGGCCTGATGCGGCTGGGTGAGGCCGAACAGGTCGTCACCCTGTTCCGCGAACATTATCATATCCCGCTGGTACACGTCGAAGCCGAGGAGCTGTTCCTCGGTGGCCTGGCCGGCGTCACCGATCCGGAAGCCAAGCGCAAGTTCATCGGCAAGACCTTCATCGAGGTGTTCGAAGCCGAAGCGAAGAAGATCGGCGGCGCTGATTTCCTCGCGCAGGGCACCCTCTATCCCGATGTGATCGAGAGCGTTTCCTTCACCGGCGGCCCCAGCGTGACGATCAAGAGCCACCACAATGTCGGTGGCCTTCCGGAACGCATGAACATGAAGCTGGTCGAACCGCTGCGTGAACTGTTCAAGGACGAAGTGCGCCGGCTGGGCGTCGAACTTGGCCTGCCGGCAGCGTTCGTCGGCCGCCACCCGTTCCCCGGCCCCGGCCTCGCCATCCGCATCCCCGGCGAAGTGACCAAGGAAGCCTGTGACACGCTGCGCAAGGCCGATGCCGTCTATCTCGACGAGATCCGCAAGGCCGGGCTGTATGACGAGATTTGGCAGGCCTTTGCCGTGCTGCTTCCGGTGCGCACCGTTGGCGTGATGGGCGACGGCCGCACGTACGACCGCGTTTGCGGCCTGCGCGCCGTGACGTCCGTGGATGGCATGACCGCCGATGTCTACCCGTTCGACGCCAGCTTCCTCACCCGCACCGCCACCCGCATCGTCAACGAGGTGAAGGGTATCAACCGCGTGGTTTACGATTATACGTCAAAGCCGCCCGGCACCATCGAGTGGGAATAATTTTTGCCCATCCGAGGGTATCCAAAACTACGCCAGAATACGACGTAACCACCTGAAAAACAAAAATATTTCGGCCGATACCTATCGAGAGCTATCGGTGGGCATCAAACGCGTCTGTCGTGCCCGCTGACGGACCCTGCCCCCGTTGATCATCCGGAAAATCGAAAGTACCGTCATTGCGACCGAGGCTAATGACGGTACTTTTTTCAGCCTAACACGCTG
>Ga0209278_1001006_pt1 | contig 18200 bp, 14 predicted proteins | sample JI81BgreenDNA_FD_187504 | JGI IMG/M metagenome (GOLD analysis project Ga0209278, IMG submission 187504) | Wastewater effluent complex algal communities from Wisconsin, to seasonally profile nutrient transformation and Carbon sequestration -... | ecosystem: Engineered > WWTP > Effluent > Algae... | reverse complement strand
GCCCGCCCGCAGGCCGCGGCGCGCGTGGCCGACGAGATCGAGGCCCTGGTGAAGAGGATGGCGCGATGAACCACGCCGTGCACCACATCCACTTCGTCGGCGTGGGCGGCTCGGGCATGAGCCCGCTGGCCGAGATCATGGCCGGCCTGGGCTACACCGTCAGCGGCTCCGACCTCCACCCCAGCACCACCACCGAGCGCCTGGCGCGCCTGGGCGTGCGGGTGCATATCGGCCACGACGCCGCGCACATCGCCGGCGCGCAGGCCCTGGTCACCAGCACCGCCGTGAAGGCCACCAACCCCGAGGTGGTGGCCGCGCGCGCCGCGCGCATCCCCATCGTGGCGCGCGCCGCGCTGCTGGCCGAGCTGATGCGCCACAAGCAGGGCATCGCCATCGCCGGCACGCATGGCAAGACGACGACCACCTCGCTGGTGGCCAGCGTGCTGGCCGAGGCCGGCACCGACCCCACCTTCGTGATCGGCGGCGAGCTCCGCAGCGCCGGCGCCAACGCGCGCCTGGGCGCGGGTGATGTGCTCGTGGCCGAGGCCGACGAAAGCGACGCCAGCTTCCTGGCCCTGAGCCCCGTGCTGGCCGTCGTCACCAACATCGACGCCGACCACATGGAGACCTACGGCCACAGCGTCGAGCGGCTGCACGAGGCCTTCGTGCAGTTCGTGGCGCGGCTGCCGTTCTATGGCCGCGCCATGGTCTGCGCCGACGACGCCGGTGTGCGCGCCGTGCTGCCGCGCCTGGAGCGCTACGTCACCACCTACGGCCTGGGCGAGGGCGTGGACCTGCGCGCCGTGGACGTGGCCGCGCTGGAGGGCGGCCGCATGCGCTTCACGGCGCGCCAGGCCGGCTTCGACGACCTGCCGCTCACGCTCAACCTGGCGGGCGAGCACAACGTGCGCAACGCGCTGGCGGCGCTGGCCATCTCGCGCACGCTGCACCTGCCCGACGCCGCCGCGGCCCGCGCCTTCGAGGCCTTTGCCGGCGTGGGCCGCCGCTTCGCCAAGAGCGGCCCGCTGCAGGCGGCCGGTGGTGGCCGCTACCTGCTGGTCGACGACTACGGCCACCACCCCGTGGAGCTGGCCGCCGTGATCGCCGCCGCACGCGGCGCCTTTCCGGGCCGCCGACTGGTGCTGGCCTTCCAGCCGCACCGCTACACCCGCACGCGCGACTGCTTTGCCGACTTCGCCGCCGTGCTGCGCGGCGCCGATGCCGTGTGGCTGACCGAGGTCTACCCCGCCGGCGAGGCGCCCATCGCCGGCGCCGACGGCGCGAGCCTGGCCGCCGCCGTGCCCGGCGCGCAGTTCGTGCCGCGCCTGGCCGAGCTGCCCGCCGCCCTGCACGCCACCCTGCACGAGGGCGACGTGCTGCTGGGCATGGGCGCCGGCTCCATCGGCACGCTGCCGAAGGCGATGCAGGCCTTGTCCGACACCGTTTCTGCAGGAGGTGCTGCATGAGCGCGGCCTTCGACATCCACCAGGCCATCGACCCCGCCGCGCTGGGCAAGGTCGCCGTGCTCATGGGCGGCAGCAGCGCCGAGCGCGAGGTCAGCCTCATGAGCGGCACCGGCGTGCTCGCCGCGCTGCGCAGCCAGGGCGTGGACGCACACGCCTTCGACCCCGCCGAGCGGCCGCTGCAGGCGCTGCGCGACGAGGGCTTCGCACGTGTGTTCATCGCGCTGCACGGCCGCGGCGGCGAAGACGGCTCGCTGCAGGGCGCGCTGGAGTTGCTGGGCCTGCCCTACACCGGCAGCGGTGTCATGGCCAGCAGCATCGCCATGGACAAGACCATGACCAAGCGCGTGTGGCTGGCCGAGGGCCTGCCCACGCCGCGCTGGGTGCTGCTGCAGCCGGGCCAGATCTCGCGCGAGACCGTGGTCGCCGTGCCCGACACCCTGGGCCTGCCGCTGATCGTGAAGCCCCCGCGCGAGGGCAGCTCCATCGGCATCAGCAAGGTCGAGGGCTACTCGCAGATGCAGGAGGCCGTGAAGCTGGCCGCGCAGTACGACCCCGACGTGCTCTGCGAGGAGTTCGTGCGCGGCATCGAGCTCACCTGCCCGGTGTTGGGCAGCGGCGAGCACGCGCGTGCGCTTCCCGTGGTGCGCATCGCCGCGCCCGACGGCAACTACGACTACGAGCACAAGTACTTCTCCGACGACACCGGCTACCACTGCCCCAGCGGCCTGCCGCCGGAGGAAGAGGCCGAGGTGCAGCGCCTCACGCTGGCCGCCTACCGCGCGCTCGGCTGCCGCGGCTGGGGCCGGGCCGACCTGATGCTGCGCACCGATCCGAACAACAACGACCGCAAGGTCTTCCTGCTCGAGATGAACACCAGCCCTGGCATGACCGGTCACTCGCTGGTGCCCATGTCGGCGCGCCAGGCCGGCATCGGCTACGAGCGCCTGTGCCTGCTGCTGCTGGCCCAGGCCACGCTCGACAACGCCCGCGACTGAACCCTGCCATGGTCACGCTGCGCCGCCCCGCCAAAGCCACCGCCGCCCCCGCGCGCGGCGGCCTGCCGCTGCCGGCCGACGTGCGCCTGATGAACGCCGTGGCCGCCGCCGTGTTCGTGCTGGCCGCGGCCGGCGCGGGCGTGGCCGCCTGGGCCTGGCTGATGCGCAGCCCCTGGTTCCCCATCCGCGCCATCCAGCTCGACGGCGACCTGGCGCGCAACAGCGTGCCCACCATCCGCGCCAACGCCACGCCGCGCCTGGCCGGCAACTTCTTCAGCATCGACCTGCAGCAGAGCCGCGCCGCCTTCGAAGGTGTGCCCTGGGTGCGCCGCGCCGTGGTGCGCCGTGTCTGGCCCGACCGCCTGGTGGTGCGCCTGGAAGAGCACCGCCCCGTCGCCCTGTGGGCTGGCGAGGAGCTGCCCGACAGCGGCGTGGCCCTTGACGGCAGCCGCCTCGTCAACAGCTTCGGCGAGCTGTTCGACGCCAACGTGGGCGACGTCGAGGACGAGGCCCTGCCCGTGCTCAGCGGCCCCGACGAACAGGCCGCCGAGGTGCTGGCCATGCTGCAGCGCCTGCAGCCGGTGCTCGAGCGCCAGGGCCTGGTGATCAGCGCGCTGCACCTCTCGGGCCGCGGCTCCTGGCGCGCCGCCTTCGACAGCGGCGCCACCATGGAGCTGGGCCGCGGCAGTGCCGACGAGGTGCTGGCGCGCACCGAGCGCTTCGTGCGCAGCTTTGCCGCCGCCAACGCGAAGTGGCGCGCGCCGCTGCTGCACGCCGACCTGCGCCACACCAACGGCTACGCCCTGCGCCTGCGCGGCGTGGTTCCCACCCCCAGTGCCAGCCCCACGGCTGGCGCGACGAATTGAGATCAACGAGGAACACCCACATGGCCAAGGAATTCAAGGACATGGTGTTCGGGCTGGACATCGGCACCGCCAAGGTCATGGTGGTGGCGGCCGAGGTCGTGGACGGCGAGCTGCGCGTGGCCGGCCTGGGCGTGGCGCCCACGCACGGCCTCAAGCGCGGCGTGGTCGTCAACATCGACGCCACCGTGGCCAGCATCCAGCAGGCGCTGAAGGAGGCCGAGATGATGGCCGCCTGCAAGATCAGCAGCGTCTACACCGGCATCACCGGCAGCCACATCCGCGGCCTCAACAGCACGGGCATGGTCATCGTGCGCGACAACCGCGAGGTCACGCCGGTGGACGTGGCGCGCGTGGTGGAAACGGCCAAGGCCGTGAACATCCCCAACGACCAGCGCCTGCTGCTGGTGGAGCCGCAGGAGTTCATCATCGACGGGCACGAGGTGAAGGAGCCCATCGGCATGAGCGGCAGCCGGCTCGAGGTGAAGGTGCACATCGTCACCGGCGCCGGCAGCGCGGCCGAGAACATCCTCAAGTGCGTGCGCCGCTGCGGGCTGGAGGTGGAGCGCCTGGTGCTCAACCCCAGCGCCAGCGCCAGCGCCGTGCTGACCGACGACGAGAAGCAGCTCGGCGTGGCCGTGGTCGACATCGGCGCCGGCACCACCGACGTGCAGATCTACACCGACGGCAGCGTGCGCCACACGGCCGTCATCCCCATCGCCGGCGACCTCATCACCAGCGACATCGCCATGGCGCTGCGCACGCCCACGAAAGACGCCGAGGAGATCAAGCTCGAGCACGGCGTGGCCAAGCAGCTGCTGGCGGATCCGTCGGCCATGGTCGAGGTGCCGGGCCTGGGCGACCGCGCGCCGCGCCTGCTCAACAAGCAGGCGCTGGCCGGCGTGATCGAGCCGCGCGTGGAGGAGATCTTCAGCCTCGTGCACCAGGTCATCCGCGAAAGCGGGTTCGAGGAGCTGCTGTCCAGCGGCATCGTCATCACCGGCGGCAGCGCCGTGATGCCGGGCATGGTGGAGCTGGGCGAGGACATCTTCCTCAAGCCCGTGCGCAAGGGCGTGCCGCTGTACGGCGGGCCGCTGGCCGACATGGTGGCCAGCCCGCGCAGCGCCACCGTGATGGGGCTGCTCGAAGAAGCGCGCATCGCCCGCAGCCGCGGGCACAAGGCGGCGGCGCAGGCCGGCTCGGTGAAGAACCTGGTCGGCCGCGCCAAGGACTGGTTTCTCGGCAATTTCTAGACGAGAGGGCTCATGAAGAACCGACGACGAAGAAGCACACGGTCTCCACAAGAAGCCCGCTTTCCCATTCACACAGGCAACTGCAACTAATCGCTAGGAGGCTCACATGCCCATCGAGATGATCGACGAGTTCGAACAAGGCACCCAGATCAAGGTGATCGGCGTGGGTGGTGGTGGCGGCAATGCCGTCGAGCACATGATTTCGCAAGGCGTGCAGGGCGTGGAGTTCATCTGCGCCAACACCGACGCGCAGGCCCTGCAGCGCAGCAGCGCCGGCACGCTGGTGCAGCTGGGCAAGACAGGCCTGGGCGCCGGCAGCAAGCCCGAGATGGGCCGTGTGGCCGCCGACGAGGCCGAGAGCCGCATCCGCGACGCCATCACCGGCGCGCACATGCTGTTCATCACCGCCGGCATGGGCGGCGGCACGGGCACGGGCGCGGCGCCGGTGATCGCGCGCGTGGCCAAGGAGATGGGCATCCTCACCGTGGGTGTCGTCACCAAGCCCTTCGACTTCGAGGGCAAGCGCCGCGGCAAGCAGGCCGACGACGGCGTGGCCGAGCTCGAGGCCAACGTCGACAGCCTGATCGTGGTGCTCAACGAGAAGCTGCTCGAGGTGATGGGCGACGACGTCACGCAGGAGCAGGCGTTTGCGCACGCCAACGACGTGCTCAAGAACGCCGTGGGCGGCATCAGCGACATCATCCACATCCCCGGCCTCGTGAACGTGGACTTCGAGGACGTGAAGACGGTGATGTCCGAGCCTGGCAAGGCCATGATGGGCACGGCCGTGGCCGGCGGCCCGGACCGCGCCACCAAGGCGGCCGAAGCCGCCGTGGCCTGCCCGCTGCTGGAGGGCATTGATCTCTCCGGCGCGCGTGGCGTGCTGGTGCTGATCGCGGCGAGCAAGCAGACCTTCAAGCTGGCCGAGAGCCGCAACGCCATGAACGCCATCAAGCGCTACGCGGCCGACGATGCGCACGTGATCTTCGGCACCGCCTACGACGAGAGCCTGGGCGACCAGCTGCGCGTGACCGTCATCGCCACGGGCCTGAGCAGCGCCCGCGGCCGTGGTGTGCAGACGCCGCCGCCGATGACGCTGGTGCACGCGCCGCAGCAGGGCCACCACCACCAGCCGCAGGCCATGCCGCGCACCGGCACCGACAACCTGCCGGTGCTGAACACGCCCCTGGGCACGGCCCCGGCCGCGCCCGCCGGCCCCACCCTGAGCGCCGGCGTGGCCGGCCTGGGTGGCGTGCAGGCCGCGCCGGCCGCGCACACCTACGAAGGGCTCAACACCCCCAGCGTGTGGCGCACCAACCGCACGCACGCGGCGGCCAAGGTGGAGTCGCTGGTCAACAACGGCATGGACGAGATCGAGATCCCGGCGTTCCTGCGCAAGCAGGCGGACTGAGCACCGCCGGCTTCAACGACAAGGGGCGCCGCGGCGCCCCTTCTTCATGCCCGCGCCGTGTTCAGCGCCGGCGGCGGCCCGCCACGGCGGCCGCCCCCAGGGCGCCCAGGGCCAGCCAGGCGCTCATGGGCTCGGGCACGGTGCCCACGGGGGCTTCGGCGATGTCCAGGCGGATGAAGCTCTGGATGGTCGTGGTCGCGGTGCAGGCGGCGTTGAGGCAGGTCGCGCGGCCCAGGCCGCCGAAGCTGCCCACCGTCCAGTCCAGCCGCAGCCCCGACGCCTGCCAGGGGCCCACCAGGACCAGCGGCGAATACGGCGTGCCGTCCTCGCCCACCAGGTTGTCGAAGTAGAAGCTGCTGCCGATGTTGCCGGCGACGTTGAAGCTCACCAGCCGCACGAGGTCGAAGCCGCCGGCGAGCACCTGCGACACCGCAAGCTCCACCTCGTTGGCCGCCAGCGGCGCCGGGGCCGCCACCGACAGTGGCGTGTCGGTGTCGAAGGCGGTGACGCGCGTGAGCGGGCCGCTGCAGTCGCTGGCGAGGCCGCAGTCGAGCACGGTGACGCGCAAGGGGCCCGCCTGGGCGGCGGGCAGGGCGGCGAGCAGGGCGCCGGCGGCGATCAGGGCATGCAGGGGTCGGGTCATGGTGGGCCTTCAGGGCTGGGGTTGCACTTGGATGCCCCTGGGTGGCCGACGGGTCGGGCGGGTTCCCGCACCCCCGCGAACCCGGTGTGCTTGCGGCGCTGTTTGTATGAACGTACAGTACTGTGCATTCACACAGTATTTGCCGGAGTCCACCATGCACCACGCCGCCCCCGCCAGCGCCCTCAGCCAAGGGTTGCGCCAGCACTACCGGCCGTCGCGGTTGCGGGCCCCCTCGTGGCTGCGCCAGCTGTGGATGTGGTTCTGAACCCCGCTGAGGCCACTGACGCCGCGGCAGCGCCGCAGCGGCTGCTGTGGCAACACCGCTTCGGCGCCATGCTCATCGAGGTGCATGGACGGCCGTGTGTGCGTGAACGGTCAGCCCGTGGAGCCGGTCTTGCCCGCCGAGCCCGGCTCGGCCAGCGCGCTACCTTCGGCATCGAGCACGCGGCAGGCGTCCACGTAACCCTGCTGCACGGCCTCGGCGTAGCGGCTCCACTGCAGCATGCCGATGCGCGGCATGGCCGGGCGCACCACGAGGTCGGCCTCCTGCACCGCGGCACGCTGGCGCGCCGTGCCATGCAGGGCAGTCACGTTCATCAGGTAGTTGGGCAGGCTGGGCAGGCGGTAACGGCGCTGGCCCTTGGGGCGCAGGCGGTCGCGCAGCAGCTGCCAGGGCGTGGGCATGGTGTCGAAGGGCAGCCGGCGCGGCGTGCCCATGCCCAGGTCCACGCCGATGACACGGCCGATGCCCCAGGTGCCGCGCATCACGTCCACCGGGAAGTTGTTGAGCACGCCGCCGTCGCACAGCAGCTCGCCGTCCACCAGCACCGGCGGCAGCGCGCCCGGGATGGCGCAGCTGGCCATCACCGCCGGCACCAGCGGCCCGGCGTCCAGCACCACCTCGCTGGCGCGCGACACGTTGGTGGCGATGCAGGTGTAGGGTCGCCAAAGGTCGGCAATGTCCAGGCCGGTGGCACCGCCAAAACGCTGTTCGGTCCACGCCATCATGCGGCGCAGGCGCTGGCCCTTCACGAGCGACAGCAGCGGCAGCAGCGTCCAGTCGCCCGTGGGGTTGGCGGCGAAGTGCGCCGCGAAGGTGTCGCGCAGCTCGTCGCTGGTCGGGTCGAAGGCCATCATGGCGCCGATCACCGCGCCCATGCTGGTGCCGGCCACGGCGTCCACCGGCACGCCACGCTCCAGGAGCGCGCGGTACACGCCCACGTGCGCCGCGCCACGCGCGCCGCCACCCGAGAGCACCAGGCCCACGCCGCGCCGGCCCAGCAGCCGGCCCAGCCGGGCCACGGCCGCGGCGTCGCCCTCGCGCAGGTGCACGTGGGCGCGCAGGCGCCGCGGCGCGCGCCAGCGGGCCGTGCCCGTGGGGCCCACGCGGCCGGCCGGCTGCAGCAGCACCAGCACGGTGGACGGCGTGGGCCGGGCGTCGCCATCGGCCAGCCGGCAAGCCTGTTCGGTGGGGCCGGGCGTGGGGTCGTCGTCGGCGTGGGCCAGCAGCAGCACCTCGTCGCCCTGGCGCGCGCAGCAGCGTGTCCAGGCGGTGGGCGCGGCGTCGGCCAGCAGCAGCACCACGTCGTGTTCGGCCTCGATGCTGTCCAGCGCCACGGCCATGCGGCGGGCCGATTCGGCGTCGTCGCCCGGGGCCTGGCCCATGCGCGCCGTGATGGCCGCGGCGTCCACCTGCGCCACGCGGCCATGGCGCCCGAGTTCGGCGGCCACGCCGTCGGCCAGCCGGCGCGCCGTGGTGGTGTCCACTCGCGCGCCCAGCGGCACCAGCGCGATGACCACCGGGCGGTCGGGCCGCAGGCCGTGGCCTTGTGTCTGTAGCCGCGTCACGATCTGCCGCGTGAGCACCATCGAGACGGCCGGGTGCTGGCGCAGCAGCGTGTCGAAGGCCGGCCGCGCCAGCCGCGCGAGCACCGAATCGCGCACCGCCACGAGGGTGGCCGAGCGCGGGGCGTCGGTGATCAGGCTCATCTCGCCCACCACCTGGCCACGCGTGATCTCGCGCACCGCGCGGCTCTGGCCATCGGCGCCGGTGATGCTCACGCGCAGGCGGCCGCTGGCCACCACGTACATGGCGTCGCCGGGTTCGCCCTGGCGCATGAGCACGCCGCCGGCCGGGAGTTCGAGCCACTCCAGGCTCTCCTGCAGGGTGCGGACGGCGCCGTCGTCGGCGCTGTCGAGAAAGGCCTCGAGATGGGCGTGGAGGAGTTCGTCGAGGGGGTGGGGTGCGCTGCTCACAGCCCCTCAGGATATCGCCTGCGCGCGGCGGCTGAAGTCGGCGCCGAAGTGGCCCACGTAGGCCGGCACCTCCAGCTCGGCCGGCGTGTAGCCCGGCCGCATGGCGCGCAGGCGCAGCGCCATCGGCGCCACCGCCATCCAGAACTTCGCCTTGGGCGTGATGCGGCAGCGCGGGCCGTGGCGCGGCACGTCCACGGCCGACATGAGCCGGATGACGTCGCCGATGAAGCCGTGGATGTGGCGCTGCGCCACCCAGCACATGGCGGCACGGTGGGCCCAGCCGCCGTAGAGGTGGGCGTAGAGGTCGTGCGCCACGGCGCGGTGCTCGATCTCCTCGACCATGTGCCACTTGAACAGCTGGCCCCAGGGCTCGAGGGTGAATTCGTTGTCGTACCAGCCCACCTTCAGCGCGTGCAGCGCGGTCTGCGTGGTGTAGCTCTCGAAGCCTTCGGCAAAGCCGATGCGGAAGCGGTCGTCTCGCTGCTCGAGGAAGCCGTCGAACTCGGCCTTGAGCCGCGCCACGCGCTCGGCCAGGCCCGGGTAGCCGTGGCCCAGGATGACCTTGTTGAAATCGGTGTGGTGCTGGTAGTGCTGGGCTTCCTGGCGGCAGAAGCGGTCCACGGCCTCGCGCAGCACGGGGTCGCGCACGCGGTCGATCACGCGGCGCACGCTCTTCACGAGGAAGGGCTCCATGTGCTCGGCGTACAGGCTCATGGCGCTGTGCGTGTACGACAGCGCCGAGTTGCCACCGATGGTGAGCGGGTGGAAGCCCTCCACCACGGGCCGCTCGAAGGCCATGCGGCGCACGGGGATGCCGGCGGTGTCCATGCCTGGATTCTGCCCGCGGGCATGAAAAAGGGCGGCCGAAGCCGCCCCTGCCTTGACGCGGGCTGTGCCGCTGCCCGGGTTTACTTCTTCAGGTCGTAGCGGTCCAGGTTCATCACCTTGGTCCAGGCCGCGGCGAAGTCGCGCACGAACTTGGCGTGCGAGTCGTTCTGCGCGTACACCTCGGCCAGCGAACGCAGCACCGAGTTCGAGCCGAAGGCCAGGTCGGCCGTGGTGGCCGTCCACCTCAGCGCGCCGGTCTTGCGGTCGCGGCCCTCGAGCACGCCCTCGGTGGCGCTGCGCTTCCACTCGGTGCGCATGTCGAGCAGGTTGACGAAGAAGTCGTTCGTGAGTGCTTCCTCGCGCGCCGTGAACACGCCGTGCTTGCTGCCGCCGTGGTTGCCGCCGATGACACGAAGGCCGCCCACCAGCACCGTCATCTCGGGCGCGGTCAGCGTGAGCAGCTGCGCCTTGTCGATGAGCAGCTCGGCGGCCTGGCCCTCCAGCCCCGGCTTGGCGAAGTTGCGGAAGCCGTCGGCGCGCGGCTCCAGCACCGCGAAGCTGTCGACGTCGGTGTGCTCCTGGCTGGCGTCGGTGCGGCCGGGCGCGAAGGCCACGCCCACGTCGACACCGGCCTTCTTGGCGGCGGCTTCCACCGCGGCGCTGCCGGCCAGCACGATGAGGTCGGCCAGCGACACGCGCTTGCCGTGCGTGGCACCGGCGTTGAAGGTCTTCTGGATGCCCTCCAGCACCTTGAGCACCTTGGAGAGTTCGGCCGGGTTGTTGGCTTCCCACTCCTTCATGGGCGCGAGGCGGATGCGCGCGCCGTTGGCGCCGCCGCGCTTGTCGGAGCCGCGGAAGCTGGCGGCCGAGGCCCAGGCCGTGCGCACGAGCTGGCCGATGCTCAGGCCCGAGGCCAGCACCTGCGCCTTGAGCACGGCGATGTCGTCGGTGTTGACCAGCGGGTGGTCGACCGCGGGCACGGGGTCCTGCCAGATCAGGTCTTCCTGGGGCACGAGCTTGCCGAGGTAGCGGCTCTTCGGGCCCATGTCGCGGTGCGTGAGCTTGAACCAGGCGCGCGCAAAGGCGTCGGCAAAGGCGGCCGGGTCCTGGTGGAACTTGCGGCTGATCTTCTCGTAGGCGGGGTCGAAGCGCAGCGAGAGGTCGGCCGTGGTCATCATCGGCGGGCTCTTCTTGGACGGGTCGTGCGCGTCGGGGATCAGGTGCTCGGGCTTGCAGTTCTTGGGGTGCCACTGCCAGGCGCCGGCCGGGCTCTTGGAGAGCTCCCACTCGTAGCCGAACAGCATGTCGAAGTAGCCGTTGTCCCACGTCGTCGGATTCGGCTTCCAGGCGCCCTCGATGCCGCTGGTGATGGTGTGCGCGCCCTTGCCGCTGCCGAAGCTGTTGGCCCAGCCCAGGCCCTGCTGCTCGATGCTCGCGCCCTCGGGCTCGCGGCCCACATGGCTTTCGGGCGCGGCGCCGTGCGCCTTGCCGAAGGTGTGGCCGCCGGCCACCAGCGCCACGGTCTCCTCGTCGTTCATGGCCATGCGCGCGAAGGTCTCGCGCACGTCGCGGCCGCTGGCCACGGGGTCGGGCTTGCCGTCCGGGCCCTGCGGGTTCACGTAGATCAGGCCCATCTGCACGGCGCCGAAGGGGCCCTGCAGTTCGCGATCACCTGCGTAGCGGCTGTTGGGCTTGTCGGAGGTGGCCAGCCACTCGGCCTCCAGGCCCCAGTTGATGTCCTTCTCGGGCTCCCAGATGTCGGGGCGGCCGCCGGCAAAGCCGAAGGTCTTGAAGCCCATGCTCTCGAGCGCGACGTTGCCGGCCAGCACCAGCAGGTCGGCCCAGCTGAGCTTGTGGCCGTACTTCTGCTTCACGGGCCACAGCAGGCGGCGGGCCTTGTCGAGGTTGCCGTTGTCGGGCCAGCTGTTCAGCGGCGCAAAGCGCTGCGCGCCCGTGCCCGCGCCACCGCGGCCGTCGGCGATGCGGTAGGTGCCGGCGGCGTGCCAGGTCAGGCGGATCATCAGGCCGCCGTAGTGGCCCCAGTCGGCCGGCCACCAGTCCTGGCTGTCGGTCATCAGGGCCTTGAGGTCGGCGACCACGGCATCGAGGTCGAGCTGGGCGAAGGCCTTGGCGTAGTCGAAGTCCGGGCCCATGGGGCTGGTCTTCTCGGACTGCTGGCTCAGGATGTCGAGGTTGAGCTGGTTGGGCCACCAGTCGCGGTTGCCGCGGCCGCCGGCGGCCATGGTCATCGCGCTGTGGTTGAAGGGGCACTTGCCGGTGGCGGGGGTGGGGTTCGTCATGTGCATCTCCTGTTGCTGCAGCGCCATCGAGGGCGGGGCGGCCAGTCTAGGAAGCAGGGCTGGCCAAGGCCAACAAATCCTGCCAATGGTCCCGATAGCCGTATGCACACCGCCGTTCTCAGGGTCAACCCTGGGCTTCATCCCGGGCCGCAGGGGTGGACGCGCGCGGTGGGCGCCCTACGATCGGTGCTCCCGAGTTGATACCCACAAAGTCCAGGAGGTTCCCCGATGCGTTCATTGCGTTCGCCATCGCGCTGGCTGCTTGTTGCCGGCGCCGTGGCCTTGGCCATGCCCCTGTGGGCCACCGCCCAGACGGCCGGCAAGACGGTTTCCACGGCTGCTGCGGCGCAGAAGGCCCAGCACTGGCAGGCCTACGGCGGCACCGTGGGCATCCGCTGGAACCGCGAGCTGGCCGCCGACCTCGGCCTGCGCATCGGCGAGGCCCAGCGCCGCCACGCCGAGCTGAGCTGGCTCGAGCACGAGACCTTCGACCTGCGCAACGCCGGCAGCCTGGACTTCGACGTGCACGCCGGCAACGTGCGCACCTTCGTGGGCGGCGAGCTGCAGGCCCAGGGCGGCCATGTGCTCGATTTCGCCGGTGGCCGCATCGACCTCACGGCCTTCCGCCTGGTGCCGCGCGCCAACCAGAAGCCGGGCACGCCGCCCGTGCTCGACCTGGTCGGCGCCGACGGCCGCGCCTGGTTCTACGTCGACCGCCTGATGTACGGCCTGGTCGACAACCGCACGCGCCTGGCCGTGCGCACGATGGACCTGCGCATCACGCCCGAGCTCGCCCAGCGCCTGGGCAACCCCGCGGTCGCCGACTGGGTGGTGGCCGACATGGAACTGCTCACCGACGTTCAGCGCCAGGGCACCGACCTCGCCGAGCCCATGGGCTACACACCCAAGTGGCACGGCCAGGCCGTGCCCGGCGTGCCCGGTGCCACCTACCAGGCCGACCTGTTCATGACCACCTTCAGCGCGCAGTACTCGCGCTGCAACGGCTGCACCGGCGAGGGTGGCAACGGCCAGGTGGTGTTCACGCCGTCGTCCACGCTGCGCAACAACGTCAACAACGGCACCGCCGTGGCCGTGGTGCCCGGTGACCCGCGTGGCACGAGCACGGCCCTGTACACCGCCGACATCCCCTGGCACGAGAAGTTCAGCGGCAACTTCCCGCCCTACAACAACGACCAGCACCCCTACCTGATCTGGAACCTGTACCGCATCAACGCGGACGGCAGCATGGACCAGATCGGCCGCTCGGGCGTGAAGCACGCCTTCCTCACGATCAACACCTCGTGCCTGGAAGACCCGTTCAACTCGCACATCCTGGGCCGCGGCTGCGCCGACGTCTACAGCGCCAGCAACAACGACAGCAACAACTCGCTGGGCCCGCGCTCCGAGATCATCCCGGCCACCAACCAGTGGGGCCGCTGCGGCTCGATCTACGACACCAACTGCGACGGCGTGCCCAACAGCTCGGGCAACGGCAGCTACGACCAGCGCCTGGTGGTGCGCGAGTCGCAGTTCAGCGGCGCGGCCAACGCCGGGGCCACCTACCTGTTCGAGAGCTGGTACCTGGCGCGCCAGGACATCAACATCTACAACTCCATGGGCACCAAGCGCGTGACGTTCACGCGCTCGGGCACCGTCTGGGCCGTGGGTGGCAACGACCAGTACAAGCTCGGCCCCGCCATCGACCGCTGGGTGGACCCGGCCGCCCCCGGCCCCGGCGCCGCGACCGTGCAGCTCACCACCACCGAGGGCAACACCAAGGTGGCCGTGAAGGTGTTCGACCTGGGCGGCGGCCGCTGGCGCTACGACTACGCGGTGATGAACCTCGACTTCGCGCGCGCCGCGACCTCGGGTGCCGAGCCCAACCTGCGTGTGCTCAGCAACCGTGGCTTCAACGGCTTCATGGTGCCCGGCGGTGCAGCCACCATCACCGACCTGAGCTTCAGCGACGGCGACCTCGACCCCGCCAACAACTGGACGGCCAGCATCAACGGCGGCAACGTCTACTGGCTGGCGCCCACGGGCCGCTCGCTGGACTGGGGCACGATGTACCGCTTCTCGTTCATCGCCAACCGCGCGCCCACGCGCGGTGCCTTCCAGCTCTCGATCGCGGGCTCGGGCAGCCCGAAGGTGCTCAAGGGCGCGGGGCTGCTGACGCCGCCGGCCGAGCGCGGGCGCTTCTGATGCGCGCCGCGTGAGCGGTGCCCTTGCCGCGGCCCCGGTGCTCGTCACCGGGGGCAGCGGCTACATCGCCGGCTTCCTGATCCGCCGGCTGCTCGACGGCGGCGCCACCGTGCACACCACGGTGCGCCGCCGCGAGAGCGAAGCCCCGTTGCGCGCGCTGCTGGCCGCGCACGGGGGTGAGCCGGGTGAGCGGCTGCGCGTCTTCGAGGCCGACCTCACGGCCGACGCCGGCTGGGCCGAGGCTGCGGCGGGCTGTGCGCTCGTCGCGCACGTGGCGTCACCGCTGCCACGGGGTGTGCCCAAACACGCCGACGAACTGGTGGTGCCGGCGCGCGACGGCGCCCTGCGTGTGCTGCGCGCCGCGCGCGACGCGGGTGCGCGTCGTGTGGTGATGACGTCGTCCGTGGCCGCCATCGCCTACGGGCGCGGCCGTGGCGAGCACCGCTTCACCGAGGCCGACTGGACCGACACCACCAAGCCCGGCCTCACGCCCTACATCCTGAGCAAGACACTGGCCGAGCGCGCCGCGCGCGACTGGGTGGCCACCCACGGCGGCGGCCTCGAGCTGTGCACCATCAACCCCTCGGTGGTGCTGGGGCCGGTGTGGAGCGGCGACTACTCGGCCTCGGTGGTGCTGGTGAAGATGCTGCTCGACGGCCGCATCGCCGCCTGCCCCGACATCGGCTTCGGCGTCGTCGACGTGCGCGACGTGGCCGCGCTGCACGAGCTGGCGCTCACCGCGCCGGGCCTGGCGGGCGAGCGTTTCATCGCCTCGGGCCGTTTCTTCAAGCTCATCGAGATCGCGACCGTGCTGCGCGCCGGGCTGGGCGAGCGCGCCGCGCGCGTGCCCACGCGCACGCTGCCCGACTGGCTGATGCGCCTGGCCGCACCCTTCAGCGGCGTGGCGCGCGCGGCATCCACCGAGCTGGGCTCGGTGCGCCACCAGGACGCCTCGCACGCGAAACACGTGCTGGGCTGGCAGACCCGCCGCGAGGAAGACAGCATCCTCGACTGCGCGCGTTCGCTGCTCGATCAAGGCCTGGTGAGGCCCTGAGCCGGGGCTTCAGCCGCGCCGCCGCGCGAGCGCAGCCACCGCGCCCAGCCCGGCCAGCCACAGCGCCCAGGTGCCGGGCTCGGGCACCGGCGTCAGCTGCCACAGCGCGGTGCCGGGGTTCAGGCCATCCGCGCCTTCGTTGGCCACGGCCAGGTAGCCGATGCCGTCGAGCGTGAAGGCCGCCAGCCCCTCGGGGCGCAGCAGGCGGTCGAAGCCGCCCGTGCCGTCGGTGACGAGCAGGCGCACGAAGCTCGCGGCCGCGGGGTCGGTGATGTCGAACACGGCCGTGGCGCCGGCCAGCGTGCGCTCCAGGCCGATGAAGGCATAGGTGCGCTCGCCCAGCGTCAGCAGCGCCACGCCTTCGGGCTCCACGCCCTTGTCGCGGCTGCGGCCGTCGTCGTACAGGCCTGCGGCGGCGGCGGCCTGGTCGAGGATGGAGCCGCTGTCGTAGACCAGGTTGCCGTTGTCGTCGCGGATGGAGAAGGAGCGCGCACCCGCCGCGAAGCCACCGTCGCGCACCACGCGCAGGCGAGACTCGACCCCGCTGCCGCCCACCGTCGTGCGGTCGGCGTTGTCCTCGCGGAAGTCGCCCTCGTTGGCCATCACCGTGTAGGTGCGGCCGGCCACGCTGTAGGCGGCGATGGCGTCGGGCATGTACAGGCCGCGGATGGGCGCGCTGGCAAAGGCGATGCTGTTGTTGTCGCGCGCGTCGATCTGATTGCCGGGCAGGCTGAAGTCCTTGCTGCCGAGGCCGATCAGCCGCGTGGCGCTGTTCGTGGCCAGGTCGATCACGGCGATGGCGTTGTTCTCCTGCAGTGTCACGAAGGCGCTGCGGCCGTCGGGCGAGACGGCGATGTACTCCGGCTCCCAGTCCATGCCTGGCTGGCGCACGTTGAGGCCCATGTTGCTGGCCTCGGGCACCAGGCCACCGAACACCGGCTGCGCCACCACCGTGCGCGCGCCCACGTCGATGATGCTCACGCTGCCCACGGGGTCGGGCAGGCCGTAGGGCGTGTCGGCCACGGCGTTGGGCGTGCCTTCGTTGGCCACCAGCAGCTTGCTGCCATCGGGCGTGAAGGCCAGCATGTCGGGCAGGGCGCCCACGGTGATGGGCGTGCTGCCGGCCAGCGGCGCGCGCGTGGTGGTGTCGTACAGCACCACCAGGCCCGGCAGGCGGCGGTCGCTGGCGTTGGCGAAGGCCAGTGCCGCCAGGTTGCCGTGGATGGCGACGCTGTTGAGGTCGCCGAAGCCGCGTGTGTCGATGAAGCCCAGGCTGTGGCCGCCGGCCAGGGCCAGCACGTCGACGCCGCTGGGGCCGCTGACCCACAACGAGCGGCTGCCCGCGTCGAAGCTGACGATCTCCGACAGGAAGGGCACGCTGCCGGCGCCGGCGTGGGTCTGCGTCCACAGCAGGCTGGCCGTGTCCAGCGCCGCGGTGGCGGGCAGGGACAGCGTGGCGGCGGCGGCGAGGGCGAGCAGCGAGCGGCGGAGCGGCATGGTGCGGGTGTTGTGGTGGCGAAAACGCGCATGCTCGGCAGCCTTCGTGACAGCGCCGTGAACCCGCCGTGACAGCCGCCGCCAACGCCCCCCGCAAGCGCGGCGTGCTACGGTGCAGGCTCCATCCGCCCCGCCGCACCCATGCACGTTGCCGTCTACAGCACCCGCCGCTACGACCGTGATTTCCTCGAGCGCGCCAACGCCGCCGGCCGCCACACGCTGAGCTTCCTCGAGGCGCGCCTGGAGCCCGCCACCGTGGCCGCCGCGGGCGCGGCCGACGCCGTGTGCGCCTTCGTCAACGACCGGCTCGACGCCGAGGTGCTGCGCGCCCTGCACGCCCGCGGCGTGCGCCTGGTGGTGCTGCGCTCGGCCGGCTTCAACCACGTGGACCTGGCCATGGCCGCCGAGCTCGGCATCGCGGTGGGCCGCGTGCCGGCGTACTCGCCGCACGCCGTGGCCGAGCACACCGTGGCCCTGGTGCTGGCGCTCAACCGCAAGATCCACAAGGCCTATGCCCGCGTGCGCGAAGGCAACTTCGCGCTCGACGGCCTGCTGGGCTTCGACCTCGTGGGCCGCACCGTGGGCGTGGTGGGCACGGGGCAGATCGGCACGGCGTTTGCCCGCATCATGGCCGGCTTCGGCTGCACGCTGCTGGCCCACGCGCCCGTGCAGGAGCCCGCCTGCCTGGCCCTGGGCGCGCGCTATGTGCCGCTGCCCGACCTGCTGGCGCACAGCGACATCGTGAGCCTGCACTGCCCGCTCACGCCCGACACGCAGCACCTCATCGACAGCCACGCGCTGGCGCGCATGAAGCGCGGCGCCATGCTTGTGAACACCAGCCGTGGCGGCGTGATCGACACCCGCGCCGTGATCCGTGCGCTCAAGACCGGCCACCTGGGCAGCCTGGGGCTGGATGTGTACGAGGAAGAGGGCGACCTGTTCTTCCGCGACCTCAGCGGCACCGTGCTGCGCGACGACGTGTTTGCGCGGCTGCTCACCTTCCCCAACGTCGTCATCACCGGCCACCAGGGCTTTTTCACCGAGGAGGCGCTGGCCGCCATCGCCCACACCACGATCGACAACCTCGATGCCTTCGAGGCCGAAGGCCGGCCGCGGCACGCCGTGTCGCTGGAGCGCGTGGTGTGAGCGGCGCGCCAATGCGCGTGCTGCTCACCGGGGCCACGGGCACCATCGGCCGCGCCACGGCGCAGGCCCTGCTGCAGCGCGGCCACGCCGTGGTGGCGCTGGTGCGCCCGGGTGGTGCCGCGTGCGCTGGCCTGCCCGCGGCGTGCACCGTGCGCGAGGCCGACGTGCTCGACGCCACCGCGGTGGCGCGCGACGGCCTGCGGGGCGAGCGCTTCGACGCCTGGGTCTCGTGCCTGGCCTCGCGCACCGGCGAGCCGGCCGACGCCTGGGCCGTGGACCACCGCGC
>Ga0209278_1001004_pt1 | contig 18216 bp, 15 predicted proteins | sample JI81BgreenDNA_FD_187504 | JGI IMG/M metagenome (GOLD analysis project Ga0209278, IMG submission 187504) | Wastewater effluent complex algal communities from Wisconsin, to seasonally profile nutrient transformation and Carbon sequestration -... | ecosystem: Engineered > WWTP > Effluent > Algae... | reverse complement strand
AAGTGCGATCGCGCGTGATTCCTGGTTCGTCGTGGACGATCGCGTCTTGGGTGTTGGCTAAACGGTTGACGAGCGTCGATTTGCCTACATTGGGGCGTCCAATAATAGCAACTATAGGTAGAGACATAAAAGTAGCAGCAATTAGGCTGCGCCGTGATTTTGAGGTTTAGCCTTTTATTGTAAGCGAAACTGGCCCAGATTGTATGCGATCGGGCGGCATCGTGTATTATACGCCCTCCGGGGCTGTGCTGCCCGCGCCGCGAACTCATGGCGACCTCTGGAAACGAGATAAAGTACGATCGGGCTGTTAATCTGGATTACCAGAGCCTGGTAACGACAAATGCTTGCTGCACCTTCTCTAAAAATTGCTAAATGGAACGACTTATTTCTGTATTCGGGTTAGCTGTTTTTGTCGGTTTGTCCTACGTCTTTTCAGTCGATCGGCGCGCTGTCAAATGGCCGCCCGTATTGTGGGGAATTGCTTTACAGCTAATTTTTGCTATTTTGATTCTCAAAACTGCTCCGGGTTTGGCTGTCTTTCAATTTTTTGGAGATATGGTGACGCAGTTTCTCAATTTTTCTGATGCCGGGGCAAAGTTTATATTTGGAGATAATTTTGCCGAACACTTTATCGCTTTTAAAGTGCTGCCGACTATCATTTTTTTCTCTTCGTTTATCACCATACTTTATCACTACGGCATTTTACAGCGAGTTGTGCAAGCAGTGGCATGGTTGATGATTAAAACCATGAAAACTTCCGGCGCAGAAACGCTTTCTTGTGCTGGGAATATCTTTATCGGGCAAACCGAAGCTCCTTTGTTAATTAAACCTTATTTGGGGGCGATGACGCTCTCGGAACTTCATGCTGTCATGACGGGAGGATTTGCCACAATTGCCGGCGGAGTCATGGCAGCTTATATTTCTTTTGGAGTACCGGCTCAACATTTAATTTCGGCGTCGGTGATGTCTGCACCAGCAGCTTTGGCTATTTCTAAATTGCTGTACCCGGAAACTGAAAAGTCGCTGACGGCTGGGGAGGTGGAGGTGAAGGTAGAACAGGTTTATGCTAATGCGGTGGATGCGGCGGCTTCGGGTGCTAGCGACGGGTTGAAGTTGGCGGCGAATGTGGCCGCTATGCTGATTGCTTTTTTGGGTTTGTTGGCTTTTTTTAATGCGCTTTTGGGGTGGTTTGGAGGGCTAATTAGTTTGCCTCAGTTGTCGCTAGAATTAATTTTTGCTTATTTGATGGCTCCGGTTGCTTGGCTGATGGGGGTGCCTTGGGCTGATTGTGCAGAGGTGGGGATTGTTTTGGGAAAAAAAACGATTTTGAATGAGTTTATTGCTTATTTAGATTTGATGGAATTGGTGAAACAACAGGCGATTTCTGAACGATCGCAAATTATCTCGACTTATGCTTTGTGCGGGTTTTCTAACATTGGTTCGATCGGGATTCAGATTGGGGGAATTGGCGCGATGGCTCCGCAGCGGCAAGGCGATTTGGCTAGGTTGGGCGTGAGGGCGATGATTGCTGGCTCTTTGGCTTGTTTTATGACTGCTTGTATCGCGGGGATGCTGATTTGAAAGTTTTGAGTTTTTAGTTAAGCTGTGCGGTGCTTATGGTGCACCTTACATTAACTCCAGTAAATCTTATTAAATAAAAGTTAAAAAAACCACCAAATTATTTGATGGGTGCTATTGGTTTGATAATTGGCGAGGCAGGAGATGGAATTTTAGCGATCGGCTATTATTGAAAACAAGCAGGAGTTTAGTTTTTGACGAAAGCTTAAAACAGCAGCTTAAAAATGGAAACTAAATTTCCCTCAAAGCTCAACAAATTAGGTGGTAATATGGCTGTTCTGCAACTAGAAGACGGTAGAACATATACGGATATCCGGGCGATCGCGAGTCAACTGGCAGTTTTAAATATTGAGATCGATTCCCTGCCCGCCAACGAAAATCCGGCGTTTCAAGAACTGCTAGTTCAAGACATTCTCAATGTAACAGAAAAACAGCAGATTCTCGCAGCATATAATAGCGAGTTTGAACAGTTTAAGCGCGCCAGCGGATATCGGTGGTGCGACTTAAAAGTGCTGCATCCAGGTTCGCAGCAGATTTACGCGCTGATGACTCAAAGCGATCGCACTCACACCCACACCGATGCAGAAGTTCTTCACATTTTAGCTGGGGAATGCGTTTTTGGGTTTGTGTATTCTAACGGCTCTCAGGTACAATTAATGCTGGAAGCTGAAGAATACATTAAAGTGCCGGCTAATACCGAACATTGGTTTTATCTCACTCCGTCGCTGTACTTGAAAGCCTTGCAGTATTACACCAGTGCTCAAGGCTGGGTTCCTAAGTATACCAACAGGAAACTAAAAATTACAAACTAAATCTAGGGTGCGCTTCGGCGCACCTTCCTCTATCAAAATAGGCGATTATGGCGACACTACAAACAAAGTCTTTCTCTAAAAGATGAGGATTAAATGCTTTCTACTTCATTAGGTGCGGCCATTTCAATTTCTTCGCAACGCTGCAAAAGCGCTTCTATTTCCTGAGCTAAAAAAATTACTTCCGGCCAAGAAGAACCGTTGATTAAATCTTGAGCGTGAGCTAATTTGTTTCTCAATGCTTCTGCTGACTTTAAAAAACGCTCCCCGTAGCGTTTCGATTTGAGCCCCAGCCGATCGACTATTTCAGCAGAAGTCAGGATTAAATCTCGCTTGTCGCAGAATTGCAGGTAATCGATTAAGTCAATTGCTTCATTTCGCGATCGCCCCAATTCCCAAAGGTGTTTTGCGGCTAAAATACGATCGCCCTTCAGGAATTTCTGCCAAGAATCTTGGGGAAAGTAAATCCGCACGATCCGCAATAAATTCATTTCCAGAAGCGTCACCAATCCAAACAGCAGCATCCGCACCGGTGCTTTTTGCAAATCGCCACAGGTAACGATACCGTTGATCCTGTTGCTTTCTAATACAAATAATCTCGGTTTTTCTCGCAGCAGCGGCAGCAATTCCATTAAAGGAGTGGCAGCGGCAATTAATTGGGAGGGGTGAAAAATTTGCTGGTAGTCGCTGCACTTACCTGCGATTAAGTGCGATCGTTCTACATAGCCACAAACCGTGCCGTTTTCTTCGATACCGAGCACGTCAAAATCGCGGGCCTCCATCCACGATCGCAATTTGGCTGCGTCTTCGCAAGCTGGGACAGCTTTCAGCGGTTCCGCGAGGTATTTAACTGTAATGCTGTCTTTGAATAAATCCCGCAAGTCGGCGGAACTTGATTTTAAATGTTTCATCTCATGTCCGGTAATTTCATGAATCATTGCGCGACAAAATGACAATTAATATTGTAACTGCCAGTAAAGACGCCGTATTACCGTGGGAGAATCTCAGTTTTGTAAAAAGCGTTTTTTAGAAGTGCGATCGTCCCCCTTGCACTCCTGTAAAATCAAAACTGAGATGCTGCCTTACCCAAGGCGTGTCAACTTAACGTTAAACCCTCAGTCCGCCAGGGAATGAAACCCCTGGCTCAAAGCGAAATTCCTCGCTACGAGGACTAATGAGTTCTTCAGTCCTCTTTGAGAGGACTTTAGCTATGAGACAGGGAATTCATTCCCTGGCGGACTGCCGGTGAGCGAGAGGACTGACAGATTTCATGATATTACTTACTGGCTAATTCCGGGCAATAATGATTGGCGGCAAGGGTGGTAATAATATCGGCATCGGCGAGAAAACTTTCTTTGGCAGTTGGATTTTCGATACTGACAGCTTGCCCGATCGCCCTTAATTTAACTTCCGGCAGAGAAAGTCCCGATTTTGCTTCCGCACACATTCTTTTAGCGGCCGCAATTTTTTGACCAGGGGCCCTTCGGATTGCTTGCAGTAAATTATCCGTTGCTTCGGGAGAGTAGCTTTTTGCTAAGCGTTGATAGTCTTCGATAAATTTCCCATCGTTTCCTGTCAGCTTAATGTCGGATTCTTGAGGCGAACACAACAAATTTAAGTTAATTACTTCTCCCACTGAATTAACCAGAAAACATCCTTCGCGTTCTTGGGCGATCGCGCTTTTGTCACTGGGTACAAATTGTATAATAACGGCGGACAAAACAGCAGTTAAACGCGAGTAATTTAGCATGATAATTACGTGATATGTTTGGGATTTTTAACCGCAGAATGCGGAGCAATATGGCGTTTTTGAGTTAGAGCTTGTCAGGTAAATTAACCGAAATAATTGTAGGGGCGGGTTTCACCAACCATCTATACTTATAACTATAAATTTACATAAACCCGCCCTCCAAGCTGTCGGCAATTTAACAAAAATAATATCAGACGAACATTTCGTTGTCTAGGGAAGTTTTCATTAACAGCAAACATCCCCCTTGGGTGAGGGGCGAATGTGTGGAACCGGGAACCGATCGAATGTAGTCGCCTTGATGGCAAATTTCCCCTTCTACAATTAAGTCTCCTTCTAATACAAGCACTTCCTCCGAGGCAGCGTGTCGGTGCAGGGGAAATGTTACTCCAGGTTCTAGGCGCATCAAGCAAGTAATTTCGCGCTTTTTTTTGTCCATGTAAAGCTTGCCGAACGAAACTCCCGGAACTCCATAAGATTTCCATTTGACATCGTGCGATCGCACGATTAAAGATGGAGTATTGTTCTCTATTGGGGAAGTAACAATTGGCTTGATATTGGCTGATTCGGCCGGGATTGGCGGCAGTTCGGCTATACGCTGGAACAGGCGGTTTTTGAGGTCGGGGGCGACAGGAACTGGGGGGGCTGTGTAGGCGATCGCAGCAATTGTGGATTCCCAAGCAGCTAATTCACTTGTAAGTTCTGCGGAATCTTTCAATTTCTCTGCAAATGCGCCGCGTTCTGACTCGTCGAGGATATCGAGAGCTTGAAGGGCTGCAAGGATTTTATATTCCTCGTCTGGCATCATTTCCATCTGTTTTCCGCCATTAATTGTAATTCAGCCTAGGTTGATTTTAAACTGGAAATTGGTCTGCTGTCCTCGCACTCCAGATGGATGATTGGAGAGGTCATAATTTTAGATTGATGTTAAACAACTTAAATTTTGTTTTTTGACTATCTAAAATTCTTCGCTCAAAGCTTGACGCAATTTGGAAATACCCAAGCGAATTCTGGTTTTGATTGTACCTGTCGGGATACCAGTTTTAGCTGATATCGCCGCGCAAGTCAGCCCTTGGTAGTAGGCGAGTTCGATCGCCTCTTGCTGTTCTTTTGGCAGTTTTTCTAAGGCTGCTTTGACTTGTTCGCTGCGTTCTTTAAACATTGCATCTTCCATCGGTTCTGCAACGCTAGAGATGGGTACCTTCGCATCTTCCAGACAAGCTTCAGCAGCCCGGACATTTCGCTGGATCGATCGCAGCCGATCGAGGGAACGACTGCGGGTAAGCATGAACAACCACGTATCTGCTCGACTGCGAGAAGGATCGTAAGTTGCTGCTTTTTGCCAAATTTGGGAAAAAACATCGATTACCACTTCTTCAGCTTCTTCTACCGAACCCAGGATTTTGTAAGCGAGAGCGTAGCTTGGGCGACCGTAGCGATCGTAAAGTTTAGCTAATGCCGTTTGGTCTTTCTGGGCAATCTGCACTAAAAGCAGCGATTCATCGCCTGACTTCTGGCCTGTCATCTCAGTGTACCGAAAATTTTTGTTTTGACTGCACAGATCCAAAATTAAAAATTCGGCGTATATCACTACAGAACATAATTGTAAGTTTGAAGTTGGGGTACAAACTGGAGTATGCCTTTTTAGGCTAACTTTGTCGTGCTTTGAATTGTAAAAATCCCAAGTCATCTGGAATTTTACCACCTAATTAGTGATTTTTTTTAGACTTAGCAATCCGCTTTATGCAGAACGAAAAAATCCCTGAGCGTGAAGAGTCAATCGATTTTGGATTTTGGATTTTGGATTTTCGATTTTCGATTAAAGAATTGAAGCATTGACTTGCGCGAGATAAATACGTTCGGCAAGTTTCATCGGATACAGGTTTTTTATTTCTGGACGGATGAATCACGTGGCGGGTATCCTGGATGCGGGAATTGTCAGAACCGCGCCCTTCACTCGTTCCCAAGCTTTGTTCGATCGCTCCCAATAAGAGCCTGGGAACCCGTATAAGCGAGGCTGTGGCTCCACTCGATCGAGGGAAGCCTTGTCTGGGAGCAGGCATTCCCAAGCATAGTCCGGGAACGAGTAAATCCTCAATAACACACTTTTTTCCCTAAATTTATCTTGAAGCACAGATCCAAAATTGCCAAACCTTCGTATACCACCAATAGGAGAAGGCTCAGCAATAGCGCAAAAGCCCGACAGGTTGACAGATTTCAACCTGTTGCTACAAAAGTAAAACCCGCGAATGCGGGTTATTTACCATTGATTTGTGCAAAAAATTCATTGCAATAAAGGTGCTAACTGTGAAGCTCACAAAAAAAATTCGCCGAACCATACTAGCTATTGAAGTAGCTCTAATTGCTCTATTAACTCCAGGGATAATTGTCGCTTCTGACCACGACGACGGCGAAGTAGATATCAAAGGTCGCGCGGTCAATTTAACTGACCTATATGTATATCGCGAAAAAGACCAAAACTCCGGTGCTGCGGACGGGGATTTAGTATTTACCATGAATTCAAATCCCAGGTCTGTCGCCCGTTATCAATATTATTTCAGCACTACAGCCCTCTACCAATTTCACATCACGCAAGTAAGTGACGTGAATTCTACACCTACTGGACGTTCGGATATTATCTTGCGGTTTGCCTTCAGTCCGCCTAACAATAGAGGTATGCAAGCGGTAGCTGTAACTGTTGTTCGCAACGGCTCGGAGACTGTTGCTAAGACTACAGTTAACGGCGGGCTAATTGCCACAACTCCGCTGAATTCTAATGCTGTTGTAAATACAGTACCTGTGGGCGGTTCTAACTTGACTGTATTTGCGGGTTTACGCGAAGACCCGTTTTTCTTTGATGTGGAACAATTTTTCCGAGTTCGCGCCGCAGCTTTGGGAACGGGGCCGCGCACTGCTTTTAAAGAACCGAGTCAAGCGATCGACTTTACTAAAGGTTACAACGTCAATACAATTGCTGTCCGCGTTCCGAAAGCGTTTTTGCAAGCAGGAACAGGGGCAAATACTTTTGATGTTTGGTCAACAGTTTCGATCCGGGATGGAGCTGGCGGTTTTAAACAATTCGAGCGTTTGGCAAGACCTGCAATTAATGAGGGTTTGATAGTTACTCCCGCTTATCTGGAAGCATTCAATAATATTCCTCCCAGATTGGATTTGAGCGCTGCTGCTGCTCCGGTGCGTCAGGAAGCTGTTGCTACTTTGAATGCTGTCGATCTTTTGGACGGTCGGGATAATGTCGATCCAAATGCGATCGCCGGAGCTTTCTTACCCGATGTCATGCGGATCGATACCACAAAAACCAGCGGCTACGCTAGCGCTACAAATGCTCAAGGAAGCTTGATCGGAGGTCGTATGCTGATGGACGACGTTATTGATATCACTCTGGGAGCTTTGGTGGGTTCTCCGGTTGGCGATAACGTTTCTTATAACGGAACTCCGGGAAATCCGGCTCAGGGACACAAACCTTTAGAACCGACTTTTCCTTATTTGGCTTTGCCTAATTAGTCATTAGTCATTAGTTATTAGTCATTAGTCATTGCTTATTGGCTAATGACTGATCGGAGATGCTTTTTTTAACCGCAGATGAACGCTGATTAACGCGGATGTATGAAAACTAAAACTAAACATGAAATAAAATCGGATATTTTCTCATGGGGGATGCTGATAGTAGTTCCTTTAGTTGGGATGGTAGTAGTAAATTTATCTCCTAATTTGCGTTTTATTTCAGATAATTTTTCTAACAAAAATCCCGAAAATCTCGATACTAATTACCGATATCATTTTTCGGAAAGTTTGAGAAATAATCCCAATCAAAAAGAAGCAATTCAGCAAGAAATTGCTTTTTACCAGCAGCGATTGGCTGTTGATTCCCGCAGCGGTTTGAACCGGGCGGCACTGGCTGGATCTTATTTAAAAATGGCTCGCGCTACTGGGGAGGGAGGTTGGTTTTTATTGGCAGAACAAGCGGCTCAAAGGTCGATCGCCGATTTGCCTTTTGACAACCAAGGTGCGCTGTTAGTTTTAGCTCGAATTGCTGAGGCAAGACACGATTTTGCTACTGCTTTGCGCTTTGCTAAACAGGCGGGTTCTGACAATGAAGATGCGATCGCCCTTTTAGTTACATCTAACTTAGCAATGGGAAAAGTGAACGAGGCAAATGCAGCCGCAGAAGCCTTAGTTAACCGGATTCCTAACTTGGGTTCTCTCACTTTGAGAGCTTTAGTGAGAGAGTCTCAGGGCCGAGATGCTGAGGTTGTGCAGGATTACCGGCAAGCAATGGCGGCGGAGGAACCAGGAGAGGTTGCTGGTTCGGCGCGGGCCCGATCGCTCTTGGGTCGATTTTACGCGCGTCGCGGGCAGTTTGTGCAGGCGAAAGCACTGTTTTTGGAGTCGCTGCGGTTGGTGCCGCGATACCCGCTGGCGCTGATTTATTTGGCGGATTTGGAGACGCGGCAGGGCAATTATCGGGAAGCGGAAGGCTATTACAGCAAGGTTTCTGCGTATTCTGGCGGGGTTGAGACTGTGTTCGATCGCATTGTCGATCGCGGTATGGCGAGAGTTAAAGAGTTAGAGGGAGATGCGATCGAATCCCGGCGACTTCGCGACAAAGCAGAAGCGGGGCTGCGACAGGAACAGGTTTCTGGATCTAGCGGTTTTGGACACCGGCGCGATTTGGCAAGTTTGCTGCTGGAAAAAGGTCGATCGCAGGATGTAACGGAAGCGCTGGCGTTAATGCAGGAGGAGGTGAAAATTCGGCGGGATGCTGTGACGCTGGATACTTTGGCTTGGGCGCTTTCCGCCGCTGGGGAATGGCAAAAGGCCGATCGAGTGATGGCCGAAATAATGCGATCGGGCATTCGCGATGCGGGTATGTTTTACCGGGCTGGTGCGATCGCCCGGACTTTAGGTAAAGATACCGAATCTCGCGCTTATTTTCAAAAGTCCAAGGAAATTGACCCTAATTTTGACGATCGAGCTCGCCAAGCATTGGGTTTGGGAAGTTATGAATTTTGAGATTAGCTAATAGCAGCCATTCGGCCAAATTCGCCATTCCGTCAATCCGCCAGGGGTTGAAACCCCTGGCTAAAAGCTTAAGTCCTCTTGCATAGGAATGAAATCCGCAATTGTTGAATTTGATTAGCTATTCAGTCGGTTTCAACCGACTTTCGCTATGAGACGGGGATTTCAATCCCCGGCGGACTGTGAGACTCACGAAAAGAGCGATCGCCTAAAAAATCACAACACACACAAATACTTACCAAAAAACTTACAAAAAAAAGGAATTTATGCTGTACAAAATGAACCGACTTTCCCAATTATTCATCCTATTCTTCCTAACACTTTCCTTCTTAGTAACAACCTCAACCCGACCAGTTTACTCGCACTGGGCAGACTTATCCGTAGCAGAAATAGTAGTCAACGATTTGCAAACCGAAATAACATTAACTTTCCCAACAGGCTTAACAAACTTCGCCGACGACAATCGAGACAGCCAGCTACAACCTGCTGAAGTTCGCAGCCACCAAACACAGCTAGAAAAGTTTTTCAGCCAACAAATCCGCCTCACAAACAGTAGCAACATTCAAGGCTCCGTAGCAGTAAAACCGCTAGAAATAGCAGCTAAAAGCACCAGTGTTATCCAGCAGCCCAATACCCACAGCACCTTAATTTTACACTACACCTGGCCCGCACCTTCTCAAGATAAAACCCCCGCTTTACCTGATGCAATTTCCATCTCCAAACCAGAGCAATTGCGGATTAATTACAATCTGTTTTTGCCCGGAGTTCCGACAGCTAGCTGTCAAGCTACGATTGTGCAAGCCGGTGCTGTAAAAAGCTTTGTGTTTACGCCACAAAACCGCGACTTTTTGTTAGCAGGAAAGGAATCTATCTGGGATTCAGGTTGGAGTTTGCTGCTAGCAATAGCGGGAGCATTTGCTTGGGGATGCGTGCACGCGATGTCGCCGGGACACGGAAAAACCATAGTCGGCGCTTATTTAGTGGGTTCGCGGGCTACTCCCCTACACGCTTTATTTCTAGCAGCGACGACTACAATTACTCACACTGCCGGCGTATTTGCTGTGGGCGGAATTACTTTGTTTGCTTCTAACTTAATTGAGCCAGAAAAATTAGATCCTTGGCTGAGTTTAATCTCTGGTTTATTAGTAGCCTTCATCGGGTTTAACTTACTCTTATCAAAAATCAAGACTAGGTTGGTAGTGAGGACTGAATTTCTCAAAAAAATCAAAAGTAAAATTTTTAATAATAAAAACTGGTTTCTAAGGACTAAAGTCTTTACTGCGGAATGTGAAGAACCAGTAAATCTTTTGACTAGAGGAAGTTGGGAGCGAGAATTTAAGCCTGTAAAACCCGATATATCTCACCACTACCACCATCACGGAGACGGCCGGATTCACTCGCATTTGCCGCCGGGTGCTGACGGTTCTGCTATTACTTGGAAAAGCTTATTGGCGTTGGGAATTTCCGGCGGTTTGTTGCCTTGTCCTTCCGCTTTGGTGATGCTGTTGAGTGCGTCGGCTTTGGGCAATGTTGGTTTGGGAATGACGTTAGTGGTAGCGTTTAGTTTGGGGTTGGCTTTAGTGCTGAGTGCGATCGGATTAATATTAGTTTATGCCAAACGGAATTTTGATAAACTGCCAAAACAGATAACAGCAGTCAAATTTCTGCCGACGATTAGTGCGATGTTTGTAATGTTTTTGGGCTTGGTAATTACCGGACAGGCTATGTTGAAAATATTGGCTGCAAATCAATGGGTAATTGGCAATGGATAAGCATAAAATTAGGACTCTCCCTCCTAACTACAAACTTACGAATTAAGCTGTTACGCATTTAAATGGAAAATTCGGGACAGGCTAGAAGCCCGTCCCACAATAGTTTTATGGATTTTTGACACACAGTTTAAATGTAAAACAGCTTAGTCTGATTTTAGATACCCGATTTCTTGAAGAAGCCGGGTATCGGGGTATTCTGTTTTTTAGCCGTTGCTCACTTATCAGGCCGCACTATGTTTATTAATAATTTCGGCTAAATCCGGTACTCCCTTTTCCACGTAATTCTTGGCTGAGGGGCGGAGTTTGGCATAGGCGCCTTTAACCATCGATCTTGTGCTTTTCTCGACCCTTTTGTCGCTGATTTGGAGCAATTCGTCTGCTACTTCACCTTTTCTTTGGGCTAGATATTCTACTGGGTTGCCATTGTTTACCCCTTCAGCCCACATCGGATCGAGTGCGATCGAGATTTCTGGCAGAAGTTGATCGACGACTTGGGCGCAATAGTCAGCCCGTATCCCCTTGACAGTAGAGTAGGCAGCTTTCAGAGCCAAACCACCCAATCCGGAGGCTGCTGCAACTTGTTGGTCTATCAACTTTACACAGTCATCTACAAAAGTTTCTCTGTTGTTTTCATTCAAGAGAATATCACTAAGTCCCATTTTCGCTTTCCTTGATTTAATAGTCAATGTGCTTATACCAATTTTTTATGCGGCTGCATAGAATCCGATCCCCCCTAGCCCCCCTTAATAAGGGGGGAACAAGATTCTTATCAAAGTCAACCCCTACTCCCCAACAATCAGGGCGATTTAGGGGGATCGAGATATGTGCAACTTTACAATAAATTGGTATTATTAGCTTCGAGTTCAATCTGACATCATATATCTATTTTGAGCCTTTACTCAAGGTTTCCCAAGTTTTTTAAGGTTTGAATGTCTCTATGAGACAACCTAATGTTGAGATATTTCTAGTATGTTATGGGAATTAATGTTCAATCTGCTACTCATTATTGACCTGGGGTTTGTAGTAAGGGCTTTAGTCCTTATTAGGTGATATTAATGAGGACTAAAGCCCTGACTACAAACTGATGAGTTGCGAACAGTCACATAAAAAAGAGAACAGCTCGATAAAAATATTAGAAAGGCTCTGCCTAAGTCCGATCGCACTTGCACGTATGAGCTGGCACGTATAATTAGGATTGGACATTCGGCTTGAGGCCAGCAGGTACTGCAACGATGGGAAGTTGCAGGGTTTGAGCCGGACGATCGCTCGATCGCAATACTAAATTTTTGGGTAACTTTGCGGAAGTGCTCAGTCCGGGAAATATGTGAAGCGATAAGGTTAAGCCGGCCGCTAATAATAATTTTTCTAACATGGCACTCTCTCCCATACATATGCCCTAGGGCATAATTCCTCTTACACCTACAACATATAAACATCCTCAGTCCCTTGGTGCGATCGCACGGGCATAGTTAAGTGACATCTATCACCACTGATAAGGGGGTGATGGGGATAGGGGGTGTGGGCATAGGGGGTAATGGGCATTAGGGATGTGGGGGAGAGTGGGAAATCTTGACTCGCACTTGAGGCGTCAACATCCGTTGAACGTGTTAAATTCCTTACACTGCTTCCCTGCTAAACTTCCCTACAAATCAAGAATTGTCCTAGAGAAAGAAGCCGTTGAGTCTCTCTCAAAGGTAGAATTAGCGCGTAGAAGTTATTTGACACAGCGGAGGTACCGACAATATGCTTGCATACTTTCTGGCGTTAGCGGTCGGTCTAGGCAGCTTCAGTATTTACATGGCGGCCTTCTTTTTTCCAGAAGTGCACCGCAAAAGTGATTTTACCTGGAGCGGGGTAGGACTTTTTTATGCGTTAATTTTATGGGCTTGTGCGGGACGAATTACTGGTGCTCTCCTGCTTGGTCAAATGGCGGGCGTGGCGATGTTGGGGTGGTTTGCCTGGGAAACTCTGACTTTGCGCCGGCAGGTGACGCCCATTGCTGAGCAAACGCCGATTCCTCAGTCGGCGAATTTGGCTGCAGCAGGCTTGCCGTTGGCTGGCTTGTTTGCCAAGAAAAAAGAACCCGCAGCAGCGAAAAAACCTAAGTTTGTTCGATCGCCCAAACCGAAAACTGATGTGGTTCCAGCACCCACTCTCGATAAGGGCGAGGTAAAACTAGAGGAACAGCCAGCGATTCCCCCCATAGCTGAAAGTATTGCAGAAAGTGCGATCGACGAGGCAACGGCTGAAAGTGCGATCGCCCCTGACTTGAAAATTCCCGACTCGAAACCACCTGCAATTGCAGAAATACCCGTCTTTTCAGTCGAAACTCCTGCTGCTGAGACTTCACCCACCCCAGCAGAATTAGCCAGCAGCTTCACTCCTCTACCTCTACCTCTAGAAATTTCAGAAATAGCCGTTGCACCAAGTGTGGAGCCAGTAGAGGCTCAGCCAGAGCCTCCACAGCAGCCAGAAGTCGATGATTTTGACGAGGAAACAGAATGGAGAACAGCCGTTAAAGAGTCGCAGGCGGCAGCGGCAGCGGCGGCGGCCCCAACGGCGGCCCCAACTCCTCCTACTCCTCCTAAACCAGCTAAAAAATCCGGCGGTTTCGGTAGTCTGTTTGACAACATCAAAAATAGTCTCGGCGGTATGTTGGGACGGGGTGCGGGTAAAAACAAATCTGATGCAACTCCGCAGACGCCAAAACCTTCAGTGACTCCAGAATCGATCGCACCTGAATCTCAAATAACGGCAACTCCTGCACCGGGTATCGACCAAATTCTCGAATCCGAATTAGCCGCGGCGGCTGCGGAAGTGGCAGCCGAAAGCAGCAACACTGCTGTGGAAACAAGCCTTGGAGTGCCTTTTCCCACCAATGTTGAAGCAATGGCCGCGTTGATGGCCACAGAAACCGCGAGTTCTGACAAAATAGGGGACGGGACGATCGAAGATCGATCGTCCGCTGACACCCAGACACCTCTGGCTGCGGTTGGTGAACCGGAAGCAGCAGCCCCTGCTGTATCTCTGGAAACCCAGACACCGCTGGCTGCAGTGGGTGAACCGGAAGCAGCAGGCGTACCGGAAGCAGAAGCCCCTGCTGTATCTCTGGAAATGACTGTGGTGGAAATGGCAGCGCCTGTAGAGATAGAAATACCGGGAGAACCTGGGTTGAGCGTGCAGGTGGAAACGGTTTCAGTATCAGTGATCTCGATCGAATCTACAGATAAAACACCATATTCTGAGGGAGAACAACCGGAATTGATTCGCCCGAATCCCCCCGATCCGAATCTAGTCGAAACTGCTAAACCGACTACTGAATCCAAGTCTGAGAATGTATCCGGCGAAGATAAGCCATCATCTTGAGCCAAAAAGCAAAAGGTAGAAACCAGAATTTTTTTTGATTCTGCCTTCTGCCTTCTGCCTTATTACTTTTTACTTTTTACTTTTTACTTTTTACTTTTTACTTCTTCCTTCTTCCTTCTTCCTGACATCCGTTATATCCGTTACATCCGTTACATCCGTCGAGCGAATCCGTTGCCGAACTTCCTTCTTCCTTCTCTTTTAATATTATGAAAGCAATTATGGTCGTGGGAACAACATCTCACGCAGGGAAATCTTTACTCGTTGCAGCTTTATGTCGAATTTTTTCTCGACGCGGCTGGCGGGTAACTCCGTTTAAAGGTCAGAATATGGCACTGAATTCCTATGTCACAGCGGCCGGCGGAGAGATTGGTTACGCTCAAGCAGTGCAAGCTTGGGCTGCGGGCGTCGCACCTTGGGTAGAAATGAATCCGATTTTGCTCAAGCCACAAGGAGACATGACTTCTCAATTGATTGTCAAGGGCAGGGCGATCGCCAATGTGCGAGCAGCTCAATATTACGAGCAGTATTTCGATCTCGGCTGGCAAGCTATTCGGGACTCTTTAGAATTTCTCAAGCAAGAATTTGACATGATTGTGTGTGAGGGAGCCGGTAGCCCTGCTGAGATTAATCTCAAACACCGCGATTTAACAAATATGCGGGTAGCTAAATATTTAAAAGCTCGAACTTTGCTAGTAGTTGACATCGATCGCGGCGGTGCTTTTGCTCACATCATCGGTACTTTGGAATTGCTCGATCCCGACGAACGAGCTTTAATTAAAGGATTCATTATTAATAAGTTCCGAGGACAAAAATCGATATTAGATCCGGGCCTGACTTGGCTAGAAGAAAGGACGGGAATCCCGGTAGTTGGGGTGATTCCTTGGATAGACGAAGTGTTTCCCTCAGAAGATTCTCTCGATTTGCTCGATCGACGTTCTCCCAATTCTCAAACCGACATAAATATTTCAGTCATCCGCCTGCCCCGAATTTCCAATTTTACCGACTTTGACCCCTTAGAGTCGGAAACTAGCGTCACAGTCAAATATGTCAGTCCAAAAGACCATTTAGGCCATCCAGACGCCGTGATTTTACCAGGCTCTAAAACTACAATTTCCGATTTGCACGTGCTGCGCCAAACAGGTATGGCAAAAGCTATTCAAAATTATTTAGTAGCTGGCGGTACAGTCATGGGAGTTTGTGGTGGCTTTCAGATGCTGGGAGAAAGTATCACCGATAAAGAAGGCATTGAGGGAGAAAAGGGAGAATTTCCAGGATTAGGATTGCTTCCTTTAAAAACTGCGATGGCACCGAACAAAATTGCCCGCCAACGAATCGTAACATCTAACTATCCTCAACCGGGTTTGCCAGTTTCCGGTTACGAAATTCATCAAGGAAAAACGCAAATCCTAGAGTCAGATTTGACTCAACCGCTATTTGACGATGCTAGTTTAGGCATTGTCAATACTTCTCAATCAATTTGGGGTACATACCTGCACGGCATCTTTGACAACGGAGCTTGGCGGCGAGCTTGGTTAAATCACTTGCGGCAGCAGCGGGGACTCCGCGCATTGCCTACAGGTATTCCTAATTACCGAGAACACCGAGAAACTCTGTTAGACTCTCTAGCAGATACAGTGGAAAAGCATTTAGATATAAAGCATATTTTAGGTTAATTAGTTAACAGTTGACAGTTGACAGTTGACAGTTGACTATTAACTATTGTTTGTTAGAGTTGAGGTTCAAATTCAATGACAAAAGTTTGTTTTTTACCAGATAATGTGACAGTTGAAGCTGACCCAGGAGAGCTTTTGCTAGATGTAGCTAAACGTGCAGGGGTTTCTATTCCTACCGGCTGTCTCATGGGTTCTTGTCACGCTTGCGAAGTAGAAATTGATGGCGGAGATACGATTTGTGCTTGTATTTCCGGCATCCCTTCGGGGAAAAAGCAAGTGACAATTAATCTGTATGTTGACCCGAATTGGTAATTTGTTAGTTGGCAGTTGGCAGTTGGCAGTTGGTTGTTGGCATTAGTCATTAGTCATGATATCATGTCCGGTCGAGCGATCGCGATTTTTGTAGGGGCGGGTTTACCAACAATACCTGCGAATAATTGACAATCTCAAAAACCCGCCCCTACCAAGATATTATGGTTAATCGATCGGACATGATATGAGTCATTAGGATCGCGAATTAAATAATTTACACAAGTTTGTGGGGAGTAGGGTTGGGCGTCCCGCCCGCCCTTTATGGACGGGCGGGACGCCCATCCCACAAGAACAATTAAAATTGTAAGTTATTTAATTCGCGACCCTTAACAGTTAACAGTCAACAGTCAACAGTCAACAGTCAACTGACTAATTCTTTTGCCATTCTTGCTGTTTCTTGCGAGCAGATTGCAGCCATTTTTGGGATTCGGGATAAACAGTTGTCCCGGATTTCACGGATTCTAATTGATTGATAATTTGTTGCAACTGGCTGAGGGAGTTATCGGGATTTTGAGAATTCACATTATTTTGCAAGTTGGCAAACAAGCTTTTAGCTGCTTGCAAAGCTTTTGCAGAATCTTTTTCTGCTTCCAGTCTAATCTGGGTAGTTCCTAAATCTTTTTGATATTGAGCGAGTTTGGTTTGAGCGTCGAGATACCCAGGGTTATCGACTGAAATCAATTTCAGTCTGTTAATAGCTTCTTGCCACAATTGTGCTATTTGCTCCCACTGTGCGGCGGGATGGGGCGGGTTTTTGGCGGCGACGGCGGCGGAGAAAGCAAATTCTTTGGCAGCTTCAATTAAGTTGTCAGCCTGCACAGAACCGGTGGCGACGCCACCCATTGCTTGAAAGTCTCTTTCTGCTGCTTTGAGTGTTTTTTTAGCCGTTTCTCCCGCGAGGGTTTCGGCGGGAATTTGATTGAGTTGGTCGATCGCACTTTGCCAATTTACCGTCGCTTTTTGTCTGTCTGCAGCGGTTTTGGCTTGCTGATACTGCTGTTTCGCCGCGTTGAGAGTTTGTTCGACTTGATTTAACTGAGTAAAAGCATTTTTTTGCTGGAAAATCTGAGCCTCCATCCGCCCGACATTTTTGCGGGCAGCTTGAAATTCATCGAGTGTAAACCGCCAACTGCAGCTAAAAAAAGAGCAGTACCTCTTTGGGTAATAGCCGAGGAACCACACCGGCAAGGCGTCGAGGTGTTTTTGAGCTTCTTTTGCTTTTATTTCGCCCAAGTCAAAATCAGCGACAGCAGTGGCTTTATTCACCAGTTGATCGGATTGTTCCACAAGGGCGATCGCCTGCCGGTAATTATGATCCATACTGATAAAACTCGGCAGCAATAATATCGGCATTGTTTTCGCCACGGGCCAGCGAATCATCGGGAAAGGCAGGTTAATCAACCAAATTATCCCCGCTGCACTTCCCAGCAAACTCCCAGCAAAGATGATTTTACCGAACAATCCGGGCGGGCGGTTGGCTTTGACGGCTGCTTTAAGAGCTTGTTCGCTGAAGTTGGGAAATTCGTCTTTGAAGGTATCGCGGATTTCTTCTATTGAGGCGAAAGTGCCGTTTTGCGATCGCAACTTCTCCAACCGCTTGATTACCATCCGTCGGTAGACATCACCCGCTAGACTATCAGCCGCCGCGCACTTGTCAACTTCTGCCCGCAAAATTTCAAAAGCTCGATCGGTAAGACGCGCCATAAAACTCACCTATTCCCTTTTAATTATTTTACAGTTTCCCCGTCCAAATAATTGTTAAAATATATAAACCCCACATCAAATATCCGAATTAATTTCATGCCGACTGCTTTAATCACCGGTGCTTCTGGCGGAATTGGTGCAGCCTTTGCCGCCGAATTAGCCAAACGCCAGCACAATCTAATCTTGGTAGCTCGTTCCGAAGACAAATTGCGACAGCT
>Ga0209278_1001003_pt1 | contig 18217 bp, 11 predicted proteins | sample JI81BgreenDNA_FD_187504 | JGI IMG/M metagenome (GOLD analysis project Ga0209278, IMG submission 187504) | Wastewater effluent complex algal communities from Wisconsin, to seasonally profile nutrient transformation and Carbon sequestration -... | ecosystem: Engineered > WWTP > Effluent > Algae... | reverse complement strand
ATCGACGAGGTGCTGGTGCCGACCGAGGAAGTCCTCGAGGTCCGGCGCGGCAAGAAGGTGACGAGCGAGCGCCGCTTCATGCCCGGCTATGTGCTGGTGCGCATGGAGATGAGCAACAAGGGCTATCACCTGATCTCGTCGATCAACCGGGTGACCGGGTTCCTTGGCCCGCAGGGCAAGCCGATGCCGATGCGGGATGCGGAAGTGAACGCGATCCTGAACCGCGTCGAGGAAGGGCAGGAAGCGCCGCGCAACCTGATCCGCTTTGAGGTGGGTGAGAAGGTGAAGGTGACCGATGGCCCGTTCGAGGGTTTCGACGGGATGGTGGAGGAGGTCGACGAGGACCACAGCCGCCTGAAGGTCTCGGTCTCGATCTTCGGTCGGGCGACCCCGGTCGAGTTGGAATTCACGCAGGTGTCCAAGGGCATCTGACGTGCATCGCGTGGGAGGCGAGCGCCCCGTGACGGGGTGACGGACCGGACCACTAAACCGCGCCTCCGGGCGCTGTGACAAAGGAGATGGCCCATGGCCAAGAAAGTAATCGGCAGCCTGAAGCTGCAAGTGAAGGCCCAGCAGGCCAACCCGTCGCCCCCCGTGGGCCCGGCGCTGGGTCAGCGCGGCCTGAACATCATGGCCTTCGTGAAGGAATTCAACGCGAAGACCGCCGACATCGCGCCGGGCACGCCCACGCCCGTCGTCATCACCTATTATCAGGACAAGTCGTTCAGCCTCGAGCTGAAGACGGCGCCTGCGTCCTATCTGCTCAAGACCGCTGCCGGTCTGCCGCCGGTGGGCAAGCGCAACCGTCCGAAGGGTTCGTCCAAGCCGGGCCGCGATGTGGCAGGCACGGTGACCGTGGCGCAGATCCGCCAGATCGCCGAGACGAAGATGAAGGACCTGAACGCCAATTCCGTGGAAGCTGCGATGCAGATCATCCTCGGTTCGGCGAAGTCCTGCGGCATCGAAGTGAAGGGCTGAGATCATGGCAAAGCTGGGTAAGCGTTCGCGCGCAGCGCAAGAGATTTTCGGCAACGCGACCAACGTGTCGGTCGAGGATGCCGTGGCCCTGATCAAGAAGGCGGCTTCGGCCAAGTTCGACGAGACGGTCGAGATCGCGATGAACCTTGGCGTCGATCCGCGCCATGCGGACCAGATGGTGCGCGGCGTGGTGCAACTGCCGAACGGCACGGGCAAGACCGTGCGCGTTGCGGTCTTCGCCCGTGGTGCCAAGGCCGATGAGGCCAAGGCTGCGGGTGCGGATATCGTGGGCGCCGAAGACCTGATGGAAACCATCATGGGCGGCAAGATCGAGTTCGACCGTTGCATCGCGACGCCGGACCTGATGCCGCTGGTGGGCCGTCTGGGCAAGATCCTTGGGCCGCGCAACCTGATGCCGAACCCGAAGGTCGGCACGGTGACGATGGACGTGAAGACGGCTGTCGAAGCTGCCAAGGGCGGCGAAGTGCAGTTCAAGGTCGAAAAGGCCGGCGTCATCCATGGTGGCGTGGGCAAGGTGTCCTTTGACGCGGACAAGCTGGCGCAGAACATCCGCGCCTTCGTGGACGCCGTCAACAAGGCCAAGCCGTCGGGTGCCAAGGGCGCCTATCTCAAGAAGGTCTCGCTGTCCTCGACCATGGGTCCGGGCGTGTCGGTCGACCTGTCTTCGGCCACGGCGAACTGAGACGATCACCTTTCGGGTGAGACAGGCCGGCCCCCTTTGCGGGGCCGGTTCTTTTTTGGGTTGGTTACTAGGCCGGGCGGCGGCTAGGGTGGAGCGTGGATCACGAGTGGGCGCCATGAGGGATGACGGCCTTGAGCGTAGTGCGGTGCTTTCCGAGCCGGTGACGGTGGTGGAGCGTGCCATGGCCGTTCCGGACGGGCGGAAGCGCCGGGCGACGGTGGTGGACGCCTGCGGCGCGCCCGTTGTGGATGCGGGAACCTTTCGCCATGACAGCTTTGTCGCGGCAGAATTCGTGGACCGCGACAAGGAGCCGCCTGTGGAGAAACTGGCCGGCACATGGCTGTTCGGCGGGATGTTCTGGCTGCATTTCGGGCATTTCCTGTTCGAGACGATCTCCCGGCTTTGGGCAGTGCCCGGGTTGCGCGGCCAGATCGACGGGATCGTGTTCTTCCGATCCCACGCGCATCGCGAACCACCGCGCCTCTTTTCGACGATCCTGCAGCGGCTGGATATCGACCTGCCAATCCGGTTCATCGATTCCCCGACGGAGTTCGAGCGGTTGGTCGTGCCGCGACAGGGCTGCGGGATGGGGGCGCTTTCGGCTGGAACGCCTGCATTCCGTGCCTTCGTGCGTGACAGGTTGCAGACCATCGCGCCACGGGTAGGGGCGGAACGGATCTATCTGACGCGAGAGGGGTATCGCCTGCAGCGGGGCGGGATCTTTGCGGAAAGCCATCTGCGCGGCTTGCTGGAGGCCGAGGGCTATACGGCCTTTTCGCCTGAACAGCATGCTTTCGATGTGCAGGTGGCAACCTATCTGGGGGCGCGGCATATCGTCGGGCCTGACAGTTCGGCGCTGCATCTGGTGGGGTTTGCGGCACCGCCCGAGGCGGAGGTGGCGATCCTCTTGCGCCGGCATGGCGGGGAGCGGGACGTCTTGCCACAACTGGCCGGGTTCATGGGGCGCAGGCCGCTGGTGGTAGATTCAATAGCGCGGCTTTATCGGCGCGACAACGAGCGCAATCCGAACTGGTCGCTTTTCGCGGAGCTTGACCTGCCCATGCTGGGAGCCGCGTTGCAGGATGGCGGGTTCATCGAAGGCGTGGCCCGATGGCGTCCCTTGCGCGGGGCGACGCGGCAGGCGCTGCTGGTGAAATACGAGAAGGTCCTTGGCGCGCCCTTCTCGATGATCTGGCAGAGGCGTCAGAAGGCTGCCGGTGCCGAGCAGGGCCGGGCGGGGGCGGAGGGCGGAACCTAGCGGACGTGGCGCTGCGAAAGTGATTGCGATCCGGGGCTTGGAAAGCGCGCGAGGGGGCTATATAGCGGCACTCTGCATGGCCTGCCCCGATTCGTCGGGAGGGTTGTGCATTTCGTCCGAGACGGTGGGTGCGGGGCACATGCCTTGCTTAATTTCCCTCCTGAGATGAGTGAACGAGACAGATTTCCGGGGGTTCTCCCTCGGGCGATCCTGGCCTCGGGACATCCATCGGACCCGAACGCCCCTGCTTGCGGGGGATACATGAGCCGGGGGGAAACCCCCACACTTGGAGTGAAACTGTGGATAGAGCCCAGAAAGAGAAAGTGGTCGAGGAACTCGGCCAGATCTTCGAAAGCTCTGGCGTTGTGGTGGTTGCCCACTACACGGGTATGACGGTTGCACAGATGCAGGACCTGCGCGCGAAGATGCGCGAAGTTGGCGGGTCCGTGCGCGTTGCCAAGAACAAGCTCGCCAAGATCGCCCTTGAAGGGAAACCCGGCGTAAAGATGGGTGACCTGCTCACGGGCATGACCGTGCTTGCCTATTCGGAAGATCCTGTGGCTGCTGCCAAGGTGACCGAGGCCTATGCCAAGACGAACGACAAGTTCGTCATCCTTGGCGGGGCCATGGGCGAGACCGTGCTGGACCAGGCTGGTGTCAAGGCCGTGGCTGCCATGCCGTCGCGCGAAGAGCTTATCGCTCAGATCGTGTCGTGCATCGGTTCGCCCGCGTCGAGCATTGCCGGGGCCATTGGCGCGCCTGCTTCGAACATCGCGAGCATCCTGTCGACCATCGAGGAGAAGGCTGCGGCCTGATCCTTGGCATACCCGCGTGGTTGACCCCATCGCGTTGGACCCCATCTTAACCTTACGGAATGAGCAAAATGGCTGATCTGAACAAACTCGCCGAAGACATCGTCGGCCTGACCCTCCTGCAGGCTCAGGAACTGAAGACCATCCTGAAGGACAAGTACGGCATCGAGCCGGCTGCCGGTGGCGCCGTCATGATGGCCGCTGGTCCGGCTGCGGGCGCTGCTGCTGCCCCGGCCGAAGAGCAGACCGAATTCGACGTCGTCCTGACGGATGCCGGCGCGAACAAGATCAACGTGATCAAGGTCGTGCGCGAAATCACCGGTCTGGGCCTGAAGGAAGCCAAGGACCTGACCGAAGCAGGTGGCAAGATCAAGGAAGGCATCTCCAAGGCCGATGCCGAGGCGATGAAGAAGAAGTTCGAAGAGGCTGGCGCCAAGGTCGAACTGAAGTAATCGGGCGGAATGCGTTTCGCATTCTGACATCGGTTTTCAGGCTGGGTCGGGGTTTCCCCGGCCCAGCCGAACCTGTCTTGAAAGGGGCATCGTCTGGCCCCGCGGCCAAGGTGCCCCTTTCAAGGCGTGGTTCAAGGTTCGGGAGCCCTCCGGTGGGACGGCGGGCATGAATGGAACCTGACACCCCTTATCGCAAGAGGCGCGCGCCCGTGGCCCCGACGGACCCGCGCCAGCGACACGAGAAAAAGGTGACGACGAGCATGGCGCAAGCTTACGTTGGCCAGAAACGCATCCGCCGCTACTACGGCAAGATCCGTGAAGTCCTTGAGATGCCGAACCTCATCGAGGTTCAGAAATCCTCTTACGACCTGTTCCTGAAATCCGGCGATGCGGACAAGCCGCTGGACGGCGAAGGGATTCAGGGGACGTTCCAGTCGGTGTTCCCGATCAAGGACTTCAACGAGACTGCGGTTCTGGAGTTCGTGAAATACGAGCTGGAGAAGCCGAAATACGACGTGGACGAGTGCCAGCAGCGCGACATGACCTATGCGGCGCCCCTGAAGGTGACGCTGCGCCTGATCGTGTTCGATGTCGACGAGACCACGGGCGCCCGGTCCGTCAAGGACATCAAGGAACAGGATGTCTACATGGGCGACATGCCCCTGATGACGTCGAACGGCACGTTCATCGTGAACGGCACGGAACGCGTGATTGTTTCCCAGATGCACCGCAGCCCCGGCGTGTTCTTCGACCATGACAAGGGCAAGACGCATTCCAGCGGCAAGCTTCTGTTCACCTGCCGGATCATTCCCTATCGCGGGTCCTGGCTGGATTTCGAGTTCGACGCCAAGGACATCGTGTTCGCGCGTATCGACCGCCGCCGCAAGCTGCCGGTGACGACGCTGCTTTATGCGCTGGGGATGGATCAGGAAGGCATCATGGATGCCTATTACGACACCATTTCCTTCAAGCATGTGAAGAACAAGGGCTGGGTAACCAAGTTCTTCCCGAACCGCGTGTCCGGCACGCGCCCGACCTATGATCTGGTCGATGCGGCGACGGGCGAGGTGATCCTGAAGGCGGGCGAGAAGGCCACGCCGCGGATGGTGAAGAAGTGGAAGGATGACGGCGCGATCACGGAACTGCTGGTTCCGTTCGACCATATCATCGGCCGCTATGTCGCCAAGGACATCATCAACGAAGAAACCGGCGAGATCTGGGTCGAAGCCGGCGACGAGTTGACGATGGAGTATGATCGCGACGGCGAAGTGAAGGGTGGCAGCCTGAAGGTGCTGCTGGATCAGGGGATCACCGAGATCCCGGTTCTGGACATCGACAACGTCAATGTGGGCCCCTACATCCGCAACACGATGGCGGCGGACAAGAACATGGGCCGGGACACCGCGCTTATGGACATCTACCGCGTGATGCGCCCGGGTGAGCCGCCGACCGTGGAAGCGGCCAGCGCGCTGTTCGACACGCTGTTCTTCGATTCCGAGCGTTATGACCTGTCTGCGGTCGGCCGCGTGAAGATGAACATGCGTCTGGATCTGGGCAAGCCGGACACCCAGCGCACGCTGGACCGCGAGGACATCATCGCCTGCATCAAGGCGCTGACGGAACTGCGCGACGGCAAGGGCGAGATCGACGATATCGACCACCTCGGCAACCGCCGTGTGCGTTCGGTCGGCGAGTTGATGGAAAACCAGTACCGCGTCGGCCTGCTGCGGATGGAGCGCGCGATCAAGGAGCGGATGTCGAGTGTCGAGATCGACACGATCATGCCGCAGGACCTGATCAACGCGAAGCCGGCGGCGGCTGCGGTGCGGGAATTCTTTGGCTCCAGCCAGCTGTCGCAGTTCATGGACCAGACGAACCCGCTTTCGGAAGTGACGCACAAGCGCCGCCTCTCGGCCCTTGGGCCGGGTGGTCTGACGCGGGAACGCGCGGGCTTTGAAGTCCGCGACGTTCACCCGACGCATTATGGCCGGATGTGCCCGATCGAAACGCCGGAAGGCCAGAACATCGGTCTGATCAACTCGCTGGCCACTTTCGCCCGCGTGAACAAGTACGGCTTCATCGAAACCCCCTACCGCAAGGTGGTGGACGGTCAGGTGACGGACGAAGTCGTCTACATGTCGGCGACCGAGGAAATGCGTCACACCGTGGCGCAGGCGAACGCCAATCAGGATGCGGAAGGCAAGTTCAAGGATGACCTGATCTCCAGCCGGAAGGCCGGGGAATTCATGCTGAACCCGCCGGAAGCCATCGACCTGATCGACGTGTCGCCCAAGCAGTTGGTGTCGGTTGCGGCGTCGCTCATTCCGTTCCTTGAGAATGACGACGCGAACCGCGCGCTGATGGGATCGAACATGCAGCGTCAGGCGGTTCCGCTGCTGCAATCGGACGCGCCTTTCGTGGGCACGGGGATCGAGGCGGTTGTTGCCCGTGACTCGGGTGCTGCGATCATGGCGCGGCGTTCGGGTGTGATCGACCAGGTGGACGCGACGCGTATCGTTGTGCGCGCGACCGAGATGCTGGAACCCGGCGAGCCGGGCGTGGACATCTATCGTCTGCGCAAGTTCAAGCGGTCGAACCAGTCGTCCTGCATCAACCAGCGTCCGTTGGTGAAGGTGGGCGACAAGGTCGCGCGCGGCGAGGTGATCGCGGACGGTCCCTGCACCGACATGGGCGAACTGGCCCTTGGCCGGAACGTCGTCGTCGCCTTCATGCCGTGGAACGGCTACAACTACGAGGACTCGATCCTGATTTCGGAGCGCATCCTGCGTGATGACGTGTTCACCTCGATCCATATCGAGGAATACGAAGTCGCGGCGCGGGACACGAAGCTGGGTCCGGAAGAGATCACGCGCGACATCCCGAACGTTGGGGAAGAGGCGCTGCGGAACCTCGACGAAGCGGGGATCGTGTATATCGGTGCAGAAGTGCAGCCGGGCGACATCCTTGTGGGCAAGATCACGCCCAAGGGCGAAAGCCCGATGACGCCGGAAGAGAAGCTTCTGCGCGCCATCTTTGGCGAAAAGGCGTCGGACGTGCGCGATACCTCGCTGCGGCTGCCGCCGGGAGCCTATGGCACCATCGTGGAAGTGCGGGTGTTCAACCGGCATGGCGTGGACAAGGACGAACGCGCGCTGCAGATCGAGCGTGAGGAAGTCGAACGTCTGGCCCGGGACCGGGACGACGAACAGGCCATTCTGGAGCGCAACATCTATGCGCGCCTGAAGACGCTGATCCTTGGCAAGACCGCCGTGAAGGGGCCGAAGGGCATCAAGACCGGGTCGACCATCGACGAGGAACTGCTGGGCACGCTGTCGCGCGGCCAGTGGTGGCAGCTTGCCCTTGGGGAAGAGGCCGATGCGAAGGAAGTCGAGGCCCTGCACGACCAGTTCGAGGCGCAGAAGCGTGCGCTGGAACATCGGTTCGAGGACAAGGTCGAGAAGGTCCGTCGCGGCGACGACCTGCCTCCGGGCGTGATGAAGATGGTCAAGGTCTTCGTCGCGGTGAAGCGCAAGCTGCAGCCGGGCGACAAGATGGCCGGCCGTCACGGCAACAAGGGCGTCATCTCGAAGGTCGTGCCGATGGAGGACATGCCCTTCCTTGCGGATGGCACCCCGGTCGACCTCGTTCTGAACCCGCTCGGCGTGCCGTCGCGGATGAACGTGGGGCAGATCCTTGAGACGCATATGGGCTGGGCCGCGCGCGGCCTTGGCCTGAAGATCGACGAAGCGCTGCAGGAATACCGTCGTTCCGGCGACCTGACCCCTGTGCGCGAGGCGATGCGTCTGGCCTATGGCGACGAGACCTATGGCGAGGCCTTCTCTGACCTCGACGAGGATGATCTGGTCGAGAAGGCGGGCTATGTGTCGCGCGGCGTGCCGATTGCCACCCCGGTCTTTGACGGGGCCAAGGAGATGGACGTGAACGACGCGCTGAAGCGCGCCGGTTTCGACCAATCCGGGCAATCGGAGGTCTTCGACGGCCGCACGGGCGAGAAGTTCGCGCGGAAGGTGACGGTGGGCGTGAAGTACATGCTAAAGCTGCACCACCTTGTTGACGACAAGCTGCACGCCCGTTCGACGGGGCCGTACTCGCTGGTTACGCAGCAGCCGCTGGGTGGCAAGGCGCAGTTCGGCGGTCAGCGTCTGGGGGAGATGGAGGTCTGGGCCTTGGAAGCCTATGGCGCCGCCTATACCCTGCAGGAAATGCTGACGGTGAAGTCGGACGACGTGGCAGGCCGGACCAAGGTCTACGAGTCGATCGTCAAGGGCGAGGACAACTTCGAGGCGGGCGTTCCCGAGAGCTTCAACGTTCTTGTGAAGGAAGTCCGCGGCCTCGGCCTGAACATGGAACTCCTGGATGCGGAGGAGGAGTGAGCGGATGGCGGGGTGAACCCCGCCCTACGGTCCTTCGGTATGGCGGGGTGAACCCCGCCCTACGCCCCTTCCCCGCAGCCCCGATCTTAGGGAAATGAAATGAACCAGGAACTGACCAACAACCCGTTCAACCCGGTTGCGCCGATCAAGACCTTCGACGAGATCAAGATCAGCTTGGCATCGCCCGAGCGGATCCTGTCGTGGTCCTATGGCGAGATCAAGAAGCCGGAAACGATCAACTATCGCACGTTCAAGCCGGAGCGTGACGGCCTGTTCTGCGCCCGTATCTTCGGGCCGATCAAGGACTATGAATGCCTTTGCGGCAAGTACAAGCGCATGAAGTATCGCGGCGTCGTCTGCGAGAAATGCGGTGTGGAAGTGACGCTCCAGAAGGTGCGGCGCGAGCGGATGGGCCATATCGAACTGGCCGCGCCCGTGGCCCACATCTGGTTCCTCAAGTCGCTGCCGTCCCGCATCGGCCTAATGCTGGACATGACGCTGCGCGATCTGGAACGCATCCTGTATTTTGAGAACTATGTCGTCATCGAACCCGGTCTGACGGACCTGACCTATGGTCAGCTGATGACGGAAGAAGAGTATCTGGACGCGCAGGACCAGTATGGCGCCGACGCCTTCACCGCCAATATCGGCGCCGAGGCGATCCGCGAGATGCTGGCGGCGATCGATCTGGAGCAGACTGCCGACACGCTGCGCGAGGAGCTTAAGGAAGCCACGGGCGAGTTGAAGCCGAAGAAGATCATCAAGCGGCTGAAGATCGTCGAGTCGTTCCTTGAATCCGGCAACCGGCCGGAGTGGATGGTGCTGACCGTGCTGCCGGTGATCCCGCCGGAACTGCGCCCGCTGGTGCCGCTGGATGGGGGCCGCTTCGCGACGTCTGACCTGAACGACCTGTACCGTCGGGTCATCAACCGGAACAACCGTCTGAAGCGTCTGATCGAATTGCGTGCGCCCGACATCATCGTGCGCAACGAGAAGCGGATGCTGCAAGAGGCGGTGGACGCGCTGTTCGACAACGGCCGTCGCGGCCGCGTGATCACGGGCACGAACAAACGCCCGCTGAAATCGCTGTCCGACATGCTGAAGGGCAAGCAGGGCCGGTTCCGCCAGAACCTGCTGGGCAAGCGCGTGGACTTCTCGGGCCGTTCGGTCATCGTGACCGGTCCGGAACTGAAGCTGCACCAGTGCGGTCTGCCGAAGAAGATGGCTTTGGAACTGTTCAAGCCGTTCATATATTCGCGTCTGGAAGCCAAAGGGCTGTCTTCCACCGTGAAGCAGGCGAAGAAGCTGGTCGAGAAGGAGCGTCCGGAGGTTTGGGATATTCTGGATGAGGTCATCCGCGAGCATCCGGTCCTTCTGAACCGCGCGCCGACGCTGCACCGTCTGGGGATTCAGGCCTTCGAGCCGATCCTGATCGAAGGCAAGGCGATCCAGCTTCACCCGCTGGTCTGCTCGGCCTTCAACGCCGACTTCGACGGTGACCAGATGGCCGTTCACGTGCCGCTTTCGCTGGAAGCCCAGCTGGAAGCGCGCGTCCTGATGATGTCCACGAACAACGTGCTGTCGCCCGCCAACGGCGCGCCGATCATCGTGCCGTCGCAGGACATGGTTCTTGGCCTGTACTACGTCACCATGGAACGCAAGGGCATGGTCGGCGAGGGCAAGATCTTTGCCGATATCGACGAGGTGGAACACGCGCTGGCGGCGGGCGAGGTGCATCTGCACGCTTCCATCACCGCCCGTCTGAAACAGATCGACGACGAGGGCAACGAGGTCTGGAAGCGCTACAAGACGACCCCCGGCCGTCTGCGTCTGGGCAACCTTCTGCCCTTGAACGCCAAGGCGCCGTTCGAACTGGTGAACCGGCTGCTGCGGAAGAAGGACGTGCAGGCCGTCATCGATACCGTCTACCGCTACTGCGGCCAGAAGGAATCGGTGATCTTCTGTGACCAGATCATGGGTCTGGGCTTCCGCGAGGCGTTCCGTGCGGGCATCTCGTTCGGCAAGGACGACATGCTGATCCCGGATTCCAAGTGGACCATCGTGAACGAGGTTCGCGATCAGGTGAAGGAATTCGAACAGCAGTACATGGACGGCCTGATCACCCAGGGTGAGAAGTACAACAAGGTCGTCGATGCCTGGTCGAAATGTTCCGACAAGGTCGCGGGCGAGATGATGGCCGAAATCTCGGCGGTCCGTTTCGATGATGCGGGCGCGGAGAAGGAGCCGAACTCGGTCTATATGATGTCGCACTCCGGTGCGCGGGGTTCGCCGGCGCAGATGAAGCAGCTTGGCGGGATGCGCGGTCTGATGGCCAAGCCGTCGGGCGAGATCATCGAGACGCCGATCATCTCGAACTTCAAGGAAGGTCTGACCGTTCTTGAATACTTCAACTCGACCCACGGCGCGCGGAAGGGTCTGGCGGATACGGCACTGAAGACGGCGAACTCGGGTTACCTGACCCGCCGTCTGGTGGACGTGGCGCAGGATTGCATCGTGCGCGTCAACGATTGCGGCACGGATCGTGCGATCACGGCGGAAACGGCCGTGAACGACGGCGAGGTGGTGCAGTCGCTGGCCGAGCGGGTGCTGGGCCGTGTTGCGGCGGACGACATCCTTGTTCCGGGTACGGATGAGGTGATCGTGGCGCGCGGCGAGCTGATCGACGAGCGCAAGGCGGATGCGATCGATGCGGCGGCGGTGCAGACCGCGCGTATCCGCAGCCCGCTGACCTGCGAGGCGGAAGAGGGCGTCTGCGCGGCCTGCTATGGCCGTGACCTTGCCCGCGGCACGCTGGTGAACATCGGTGAAGCGGTCGGCATCATCGCCGCCCAGTCCATCGGTGAACCGGGCACGCAGCTGACGATGCGGACCTTCCACATCGGCGGTATCGCGCAGGGTGGCCAGCAGTCGTTCCTTGAAGCGTCTCAGGAAGGCAAGATCGAGTTCCGCAACGGCAACCTGCTGACCAATGCCAATGGCGAGCAGATCGTGGTGGGTCGGAACATGTCCATCGCGATCATCGACGAGGCTGGCGGGGAACGGGCCGTCCACAAGGTGGGTTACGGCGCGAAGATCCATGTGAAAGAAGGTCAGGCGGTCAAGCGCGGGACCAAGCTCTTCGAATGGGACCCCTATACCCTGCCGATCATCGCGGAAAAGGCCGGTCTGGCGAAGTTCGTGGACCTGATCTCGGGCATTTCGGTGCGCGAAGAGACGGACGAAGCGACCGGTATGACGCAGAAGATCGTGTCGGACTGGCGGTCGGCGCCGAAGGGCAACGAGCTGAAGCCCGAGATCATCGTGATGGACCCGGCGACGGGCGAACCGGTGCGCGCGGACAACGGCAACCCGATCACCTATCCGATGTCGGTGGACGCGATCCTTTCGGTCGAAGACCAGCAGGAAGTTCGTCCGGGCGACGTGGTGGCGCGTATCCCGCGCGAAGGTGCCAAGACCAAGGACATCACCGGGGGTCTTCCCCGCGTGGCGGAACTGTTCGAGGCCCGTCGTCCGAAGGATCACGCGATCATCGCGGAAACGGATGGTTATGTCCGCTTCGGCAAGGACTACAAGAACAAGCGGCGCATCACGGTGGAGCCGGTGGACGAAACCCTGCAGGCGATCGAATACATGATCCCGAAGGGCAAGCACATCCCGGTGCAGGAAGGCGACTTCGTGCAGAAGGGCGACTACATCATGGACGGCAACCCCGCGCCGCATGACATCCTGCGTATCATGGGTGTCGAGGCGCTGGCGAACTACATGATCGACGAGGTGCAGGACGTCTATCGGCTGCAGGGCGTGAAGATCAACGACAAGCACATCGAGGTGATCGTCCGCCAGATGCTGCAGAAGCTTGAGATCCTGGACAGCGGGGATACCACCCTGCTGAAGGGCGAACAGGTGGAGCGGATCGAACTGGAGGAAGAGAACGCCAAGGCCCGCAACCGCGGCCTGCGCGAGGCGAAGGCCGAGCCGGTGCTGCTGGGGATCACCAAGGCGTCGCTGCAGACGCGGTCCTTCATCTCGGCGGCTTCGTTCCAAGAGACGACCCGCGTGCTGACCGAGGCTTCGGTGCAGGGCAAGCGCGACAAGCTGGTCGGTCTGAAGGAGAACGTGATCGTCGGTCGCCTGATCCCGGCAGGTACGGGTGGCGCGACAAGCCGCGTGAAGAAGATCGCGTCGGATCGCGACCAGCATGTGATCGACGCGCGTCGGTCGGAGGCCGAAGAGGCCGCCGCCCTTGCCGCGCCGATGGACGTGATGGACATGGACGTGGACAGCGGGCTGGTCGATACGGTGGAAAGCCGCGATTGATCTGATCCGGGGTCGATGAAAGGGGCCGTCGCAGCGATGCGGCGGCCCTTTTCCTTTTGGTGTCGCTGGTGGGGTGGCGGCGGCGCATGGCGGTTGCTAGGAAGCGGGCAAGAGGAGACGACATGCCCATTTCCGACAATCTGCGCGGCGCGCTTTACATGTGCGTGGCCATGGCGGCCTTTACCATCAATGACAGCATGATGAAGGCGGCGACGCAGGCCATGCCCCTGTGGCAGGCCATCGCCCTGCGGGGATTGATGACCTTGGGCCCGCTGATCGCCATTGGCGCGATGACCGGGGGGCTTGATTTCCGCATGGGGCGGCGGGATGCGGTGACGGTGGGGATAAGGTCCTTTGCCGAAGTGGCCTCGACCCTGCTGTTCCTTGCCGCTCTGGTGCATATGCCGCTGGCGAACCTGTCGGCCATCATGCAATCGCTGCCGCTTGCCGTCACCTTGGCCGCATGGGCGGTGTTTGGCGACAAGGTGGGTTGGCGCCGGATGACGGCCATCCTTGTGGGCTTCGTGGGTGTGCTGATCATCGTGCGGCCGGGACCTGCCGGGTTCGACATCTATGCACTGATCGGGCTGGCCTCGGTTGCATTTGTTGTGGTGCGGGACCTGTCGACGCGGGAACTGTCGAAGGCGGTGCCGTCTGCCACGGTGGCGGTGACGGCCTCGCTTTCGGTGACGGTGACGGCGCTGGCGCTTTCGCTGCCCGGCGGGTGGCAGGCGGTGAGCCTGCGGGAGGGGCTGCTGATCGCAGGGGCTGCGGCGGCCATCGTGGTGGGCTACAACTTTGCGGTGATGGTCATGCGGGTGGGCGATATCGGTTTCGTCGCGCCCTTCCGCTATACCTCGCTTCTTTGGGCGCTGGTTCTGGGCTGGGCGGTTTTCGGGACATTGCCCGACGCGCTGACGCTGTTCGGGGCAGGGCTGGTGGTGGCCTCGGGCATCTTCACCCTGTGGCGGGAGCGGAAGGTGAAGGCTGCCCGAGCCTAGGGGGTGCGTCCCGGGCAGGCGTTGACATCCCCGGCGACTCCCCCTATACGCCCGCTACATCGTGCGCTGGCCCCTTTGGGAGTCGGCCATGGGATATCGAAAAGTGAGTGGTCATGATCCGGGCCGCAATGCCCCGATCCTCTGGAATTCCACCGCGTCGTCCCCGCAAGGGACGGATGCGGTCTTGGTGTTTTGCGATCCGCGCAGGGCATCAGTCGAGAAGCAGCGTGCCGAGGTCCGGCGCGAGTATTGACAACCGCCCAGGACGGGCAAATCGAGGTAGTTGAATGCCGACGATCCAACAGCTGATCCGCAAGCCGCGGGAAGCGAAAGTCAGAAGGTCCAAGTCGCAGCACTTGGAATCCTGCCCCCAGAAGCGTGGTGTCTGCACCCGCGTCTACACCACCACTCCGAAGAAGCCGAACTCCGCTATGCGTAAGGTCGCCAAGGTGCGCCTGACGAACGGGTTCGAGGTCATCTCCTATATCCCCGGCGAAAAGCACAACCTGCAGGAACACTCTGTCGTGCTGATCCGCGGCGGCCGCGTGAAAGACCTTCCGGGTGTGCGTTACCACATCCTGCGCGGTGTCCTGGATACCCAGGGCGTCAAAGACCGTCGTCAGCGCCGTTCGAAATACGGCGCGAAGCGTCCGAAGTGAGGAGCTGAGAGATGTCCCGCCGTCACGCCGCAGAAAAGCGCGAAATCCTGCCCGACGCCAAATATGGCGATCGCGTGCTGACCAAGTTCATGAACAACCTGATGCTGGACGGGAAGAAATCCGTCGCGGAATCGATTGTTTACGGCGCGCTTGAGCGCGTCCAGTCGCGCCTGAAGCGCGAACCGATCCAGGCCTTCCACGAGGCGCTGGACAATGTGAAGCCCTCTGTCGAAGTGCGTTCGCGCCGCGTCGGTGGTGCGACCTATCAGGTCCCCGTCGAAGTGCGTTCGGAACGCCGCGAGGCGCTGGCGATCCGCTGGCTGATCACGGCCGCCCGCAAGCGCAACGAGAACACGATGGAAGAGCGTCTTGCCGCCGAACTGGCCGATGCGGTGAACAACCGCGGGACTGCCGTGAAAAAGCGGGAAGACACCCACAAGATGGCCGACGCGAACAAAGCGTTCAGCCACTACCGTTGGTAAGGGGGCATCAATGGCACGCGAGTATCCGCTGAACCTCTACCGCAACTTCGGGATCATGGCCCATATCGACGCGGGCAAGACCACGACGACTGAACGCATCCTGTATTACACCGGCAAGTCCCACAAGATCGGCGAAGTCCATGACGGCGCCGCGACGATGGACTGGATGGAGCAGGAGCAGGAGCGGGGCATCACCATCACCTCGGCTGCGACCACGACCTTCTGGGAAAAGACCCTGGACGGCAAGAACGCCACGTCGCCCAAGCACCGTTTCAACATCATCGACACCCCCGGCCACGTCGACTTCACCATCGAGGTGGAGCGTTCGCTGGCGGTTCTCGACGGTGCCGTGTGCCTTCTGGACGCGAATGCCGGTGTCGAACCGCAGACCGAAACCGTGTGGCGTCAGGCTGACCGCTACAAGGTGCCGCGGCTGGTCTATGTCAACAAGATGGACAAGATCGGGGCCGACTTCTTCAAGTGCGTCCAGATGATCAAGGACCGCACCGGCGCGACCCCCTGCCCGATCGCCCTGCCGATCGGCGCCGAGGACAAGCTGGAAGGCGTCGTCGACCTCGTGACCATGAAGGAATGGGTTTACCAGGGCGAGGATCTGGGCGCTGCCTGGGAACTGCGCGAAATCCGTGCGGACCTGAAGGAACTGGCCGATGAATGGCGTTCCAAGCTGATCGAACTTGCCGTGGAGCAGGACGATGCCGCGATGGAAGCCTACCTGGAGGGCAACGAGCCGTCCGAGGATGAACTGCGCGCGCTGATCCGCAAGGGGACGCTGTCCATGGCCTTTGTGCCGGTGACGGCGGGTTCGTCCTTCAAGAACAAGGGCGTTCAGCTTGTGCTGAACTCGGTCATCGACTACCTGCCGTCGCCGCTGGACGTGCCGGCCTATATGGGCTTTGCACCGGGCGACGAGACGGAAACCCGCAACATCCCGCGGTCGGCCGATGACGCGCAGCCCTTTGCCGCGCTGGCCTTCAAGATCATGAACGACCCCTTCGTGGGCTCGCTCACCTTCACCCGCATCTATTCCGGCGTCCTGAAGAAGGGCGACCAGATGGTCAACTCGACCAAGGGCCGGAAAGAGCGCGTGGGCCGCATGATGATGATGCACGCCATCAACCGCGAGGAAATCGACGAAGCCTTCGCGGGCGACATCATCGCGCTGGCCGGTCTGAAGGAAACGACCACGGGTGACACGCTGTGCGACCCGAACAACCAGGTCGTTCTGGAAACGATGACCTTCCCGGAACCGGTGATCGAGATCGCCGTGGAACCGAAGTCCAAGGCCGACCAAGAGAAGATGGGCCTCGCCCTCGCGCGTCTGGCGGCTGAAGACCCGTCCTTCCGCGTCGAGACCGATCTGGAATCGGGCCAGACCATCATGAAGGGCATGGGCGAACTTCACCTCGACATCCTCGTCGACCGCATGCGTCGCGAGTTCAAGGTCGAGGCGAATATCGGCGCCCCGCAGGTGGCCTATCGCGAGACGATCTCGAACGCGCATGAGATCGACTACACCCACAAGAAGCAGACCGGTGGCACGGGCCAGTTCGCCCGCGTCAAGCTGCAGATCACCCCGACGGAACCGGGCGAGGGTTATTCCTTCGAGTCCAAGATCGTCGGCGGTGCGGTGCCGAAGGAATACATCCCCGGCGTCGAGAAGGGCATCAAGTCCGTCATGGACTCGGGCCCGCTGGCTGGCTTCCCGGTCATCGACTTCAAGGTGGCGCTGGTTGACGGTGCGTTCCACGACGTCGACTCGTCGGTTCTGGCTTTCGAAATCGCGTCGCGTGCCGCGATGCGCGAAGGTCTGAAGAAGGCGGGCGCGAAGCTGCTGGAGCCCATCATGAAGGTCGAGGTCGTGACGCCGGAAGAATATACCGGTTCGATCATCGGCGACCTGACCTCGCGTCGGGGCATGGTGCAGGGACAGGACACCCGCGGCAATGCCAACGTGATCAACGCGATGGTGCCGCTGGCGAACATGTTCGGCTACATCAACAACCTGCGGTCCATGTCTTCGGGCCGTGCGGTGTTCACCATGCTCTTCGATCACTACGACGCGGTTCCCGAGAACCTGTCGCAGGAAATCCAGAAGAAATACGCTTGATCGGTGTGGCGGGGTGAACCCCGCCCTACCAACCCCGTAGGGCGGGGTTCACCCCGCCGCCCGTAACAACGAATGAGGAGTTGCCCAGATGGCAAAGGCAAAGTTTGAACGGACGAAACCGCACGTCAACATCGGCACGATCGGCCACGTTGACCACGGCAAGACGACGCTGACGGCGGCGATCACGAAGTATTTCGGCGAATTCCGCGCCTATGACCAGATCGACGGCGCGCCGGAAGAGCGTGCGCGTGGGATCACGATCTCGACCGCGCATGTGGAATACGAGACGGAGAACCGCCACTACGCCCACGTCGACTGCCCCGGCCACGCCGACTATGTGAAGAACATGATCACGGGTGCGGCGCAGATGGACGGCGCGATCCTGGTTTGCGCGGCCTCGGACGGCCCGATGCCGCAGACGCGCGAGCACATCCTGCTTGGCCGTCAGGTGGGCATTCCGTACATGGTCTGCTACATGAACAAGGTCGACCTCGTCGATGACGAGGAACTGCTGGAACTGGTCGAGATGGAAGTGCGCGAGCTCTTCTCGTCCTACGACTATCCCGGCGACGACATCCCGATCATCAAGGGGTCTGCCCACCAGGCCATGATCGGCGAGCGCAAGGACATCGGCGAGGACTCGATCCGCGCGCTGATGGCGGCTGTGGACAGCTACATCCCGACGCCGGCGCGTGCGATCGACCAGCCCTTCCTGATGCCGATCGAAGACGTGTTCTCGATCTCGGGCCGCGGCACGGTTGTGACCGGGCGTGTGGAGCGCGGCGTGATCAACGTCGGCGACGAAGTCGAGATCGTGGGCATCCGCGAGACGAAGAAGTCGGTCTGCACGGGCGTGGAAATGTTCCGCAAGCTGCTGGACCGTGGGGAAGCGGGCGACAACGTCGGCGTGCTGCTGCGCGGCATCGACCGTGACGGCGTGGAACGTGGTCAGGTGCTGTGCAAGCCGAAGTCGGTGAACCCGCACACCCATTTCGAAGCCGAGGCCTATATC
>Ga0209278_1001002_pt1 | contig 18242 bp, 14 predicted proteins | sample JI81BgreenDNA_FD_187504 | JGI IMG/M metagenome (GOLD analysis project Ga0209278, IMG submission 187504) | Wastewater effluent complex algal communities from Wisconsin, to seasonally profile nutrient transformation and Carbon sequestration -... | ecosystem: Engineered > WWTP > Effluent > Algae... | reverse complement strand
CCACCCATCGGGGCGCATCATCGTCGGCAGCCTTGCCACGCTGGTGCCGGCGCCCTTCATCTGGCTGCAGTACACCGCGCCCGATCTGGCCAGCTTCTTCCTGTGGTTTGGCCCCACCACGGTGTTCGGCGCCATGTATGTGGGCGTGGCGGCCGCCACCACGCAGGATCTGGTGCTGCCCCGCATGCGCGGCGCTGCCACTGCCACCTTCTTCATCGGCACCACCCTGTTCGGGCTGGGGCTGGGGCCGTGGTTCACCGGCTTCGTGTCGAAATTGACAGGCGATCTGGCCACCGGGGTGCTGGCATTGCTGCTGATGGCGCCATTCACCGTGGGCTGCCTGTGGCTGGTGTATCGCAAGCTGCCCGCAGCAGAGGCCACCCGCCTCGATCGCGCCCGCGCCGCCGGGGAAAATATCTGAAGGACACAAGCATGAAGATCCAGGACCTGTTCAGCGTTGCCGGCAAGACCGCCGTTGTCACCGGGGGCAGCCGCGGCATCGGCGAGATGATCGCCCGTGCGCTGGTGGAAAACGGCGCCAAGGTGATCATCACCAGCCGCAAGGCCAGCGATTGCGAGGCGCTGGCCGCCGAACTGGGCCCGGCCTGCACGGCCATCCCGGCCGATCTGTCGCAAATGGCCGAGATCGAGCGGTTCGCTGCCGAAGTCGCCGCGCGCTTCCCAAGGCTGGACATATTGTTCAACAACGCCGGGGCCAGCTGGGGCGCCGGCATCGATGACTTCCCGGAAGTGGGCTGGGACAAGGTGATGGACCTGAACGTCAAATCGGTGTTCTTCCTCACCCAGAAATTGCTGCCGCAACTGGAAGCCGCCGCCAGCCCCGATGGACAAGCCCGCGTCATCAACATCGGTTCGATCGATGGCCAGCACGTGTCTGATCTGGAAACCTATTCCTATGCCGCCTCCAAGGCCGGCGTGCTGCACCTCACCCGCATGATGGCCAAGTTCCTGGGCGGCCGGAACATCACCGCCAACGCCATTGCACCGGGCTTCTTCCCATCGAAGATGACCGCCGGCATCGCCGAGGAGTTCCGCGAGGCGTTCCGCGTCGCCACGCCGCTGAAACGCTGGGGCAACCCGGACGACATGGCCGGCGTTGCCCTGTTCCTTGCCAGCCGCGCATCGGCCTTCATGACCGGCGCGGTGATCACCGTTGATGGCGGCTACGCCACCACTGTCTGAGGCCCTGCCGACGCGGCGACATGGGGAAAATACCGGTGGCGCGCGTCAGGCAAAACGCGCATGGACACGGCGCCCGGCCGGGTGTGTTGATGGGACGCGCCGCGGGCGCGATCGCATGCGAGGGTTTGATCGTGAAGGGTTTGTCGTGAAAAAGGTCGAAGCCGTCATCAAGCCGTTCAAGCTGGATGAAGTGAAGGAAGCGCTGCACGAAGTGGGCGTTTCCGGCATCACGGTGACCGAGGCCAAGGGCTTCGGCCGCCAGAAGGGCCACACCGAACTTTATCGCGGCGCCGAATATGTGGTGGATTTCCTGCCCAAGGTGAAGCTGGAGGTTGTCGTGGACGATGACCAGGTGGAACGCGTGGTGGAAGCCATCAGTTCTTCGGCGCGCACCGGGCGCATCGGGGATGGCAAGATTTTCGTGTCCCCGATCGAGATGGCCGTGCGCATCCGCACCGGCGAACGCGACAGCGACGCGATCTGACACCCGCACCAAACCACCAACACAGACACTCCAAGAGGGAAGCGCCACATGGCCACTGCCGCCGACATTCTCGCCAGCATCAAGGAAAAGGAGATCGAGTGGGTCGATCTGCGCTTCACCGATCCCAAGGGCAAGTGGCAGCACCTCACCATGGTCTCCTCGGTCATCGATGAAGACATGCTGACCGATGGCTTCATGTTCGACGGCTCGTCCATCGCCGGCTGGAAGGCGATCAACGAGAGCGACATGATCCTGATGCCGGATCTGGACGCGACCTACATCGATCCGTTCTCGGCCACGCCGATGATGATCCTGATCTGCGACATCGTCGAACCGTCCACCGGCCAGCTCTATGGCCGCGATCCGCGCTCCACCGCCAAGCGCGGCGAGGCCTATCTGAAGGCCACTGGCATCGGTGATACCGTCTTTGTCGGCCCGGAAGCCGAATTCTTCGTGTTCGACGATGTGCGCTTTGGCCTGGGTTACAACGAAGGCTTCTTCCACCTCGACGACATCGAACTGCCCACCAACAGCGGCCGCCAGTATGAACAGGGCAACATGGCCCACCGTCCGCGCGCCAAGGGCGGCTATTTCCCGGTCGCCCCGGTCGATTCGGCGGTGGACCTGCGCGCCGAGATGGTCGCCACCATGCTGGAAATGGGCCTGCCCTGCGACAAGCACCACCATGAAGTGGCCAGCGCCCAGCACGAACTGGGCCTGACCTTCGGCACGCTGGTGGAAACCGCCGACCGCATGCAGGTGTACAAGTACGTCGTGCACCAGGTTGCCCATGCCTATGGCAAGACCGCGACCTTCATGCCCAAGCCGATCAAGGACGACAACGGCAGCGGCATGCACACCCACCTGTCCATCTGGAACGGCAAGACCCCGCTGTTCGCCGGTGACCAGTATGCCGGCCTGAGCGAAATGGCGCTGTTCTTCATCGGCGGCATCATCAAGCACGCCAAGGCCTGCAACGCCTTCACCAACCCCGGCACCAACAGCTACAAGCGGCTGGTGCCCGGCTTCGAAGCGCCGGTGCTGCTGGCCTATTCCAGCCGCAACCGTTCGGCGTCGTGCCGCATCCCCTATGGCACCGGCGCCAAGTCCAAGCGCGTGGAAGTGCGCTTCCCCGATGCGCTGGCCAACCCGTATCTGGCCTACACCGCGCTGCTGATGGCGGGCCTGGATGGCATCGAAAACCGCATCCACCCCGGCCCGGCGATGGACAAGAACCTGTATGACCTGCCGCCGCGCGAACTGAAGAAGGTGCCGACCGTGTGCGCGTCGCTGCGTGAAGCGCTCGCTGCTCTGGACAAGAGCCGCGCCGTGTTCACCAAGGGCGGCGTGTTCACCGACGACCAGATCGACAGCTACATCGAGATCAAGATGGAAGAGGTGATGCGCTGGGAAATGACGCCGGCGCCGGTTGAATTTGACATGTATTACAGCGCGTGACGGCGCGCTGGTAACGCGCAGCGTTACCAGCCGACTCGTCAAAGCTCGGACGGCGAGCGAAAAGGGCGGCCCCAACAGGCCGCCCTTTTTGACTCGTTCGACGGCGCGGCTTTGCCGCGCCCCCTTCCCCTCCTTCTGCACCAAACCAGCGCCGGCACCACTGCCACACGCCACCCCCACCAAAACGGCCCTGAAACCTAACATTCTGGACAGATATTGTGCGTCGCAACACGCGCGCACGATTCGGTGCCAATCTCACGTGGCCCGCCAGCCAAACGCCCAACCCTATAAAAACATGAAAAAAAGGGCCCGGAACGAAGGTTCCGGGCCCAGTAAATCCTTGGGGAGGATCGCCATATCGGCATCGCCCTTTTGCACCGCACAATGTTACAGAACAATGCGCCAAATTGCGTAGGATGCGAAAAAATTGTCGCAGCGCTGGCGCCTCCCCACCCGCCCAAGACGCTGGCGAGCCACGCCCTGCCGCCCTATACAGGGATCATGTCCGATCTGTTCGCCGCCACGCAAAGCGCCACCGATTATGATGCCAGCCATATCGAGGTGCTGGAGGGGCTGGAACCTGTGCGCCGCCGTCCCGGCATGTACATCGGCGGCACCGACGAACGCGCCCTGCATCACCTGGCCGCCGAAGTGCTGGACAACGCCATGGACGAGGCGGTGGCCGGCCACGCCAGCCGCATCGAGGTGACACTGGACGCCGATGGCAGCCTGACCATCGCCGACAATGGCCGCGGCATCCCGGTGGACGCCCACCCGCGCTTTCCCGACAAGTCGGCCCTGGAAGTCATCCTGACCATGCTGCATTCCGGCGGCAAGTTCAGCGGCAAGGCCTATGCCACGTCGGGCGGCCTGCACGGTGTGGGCATCAGCGTCGTCAACGCATTGTCCGACGAAACCGTGGTGGAAGTGGCCCGCAACAAGCTGCTCTATCGCCAGCGCTATTCGCGCGGCATCCCGCAAGGGCCGATCGAGGAGCTTGGACCGACGCCGAACCGGCGGGGCACCACGGTTCGCTTTCACCCCGATGCCGAGATTTTCGGCGAGGATGCCCGCTTCAAGCCGGCCCGCCTCTACAAGCTGGCGCGATCCAAGGCCTATCTGTTCGGCGGCGTCGAGATCCGCTGGCGCTGTGCGCCGGAACTGCTGTCGGGCGAGGTGCCGGAAACTGCCGTCTTCACCTTCCCCGGCGGCCTTGCCGATCATCTGAAGGAACGGCTGGAAAACCGCCCGCTGGTGGTGCCCGATCTGTTTGCCGGCAAGGCGGAGCTGGCGGCCGGGCCGGACGGCAAGCCGATGGGCGCGGTGGAATGGGCCTGCGCCTGGCCACAGTGGGGCGAAGGTTCGGCCAGCTTCTATTGCAACACCATCCCCACCCCCGATGGCGGCACGCACGAAGCTGGCCTGCGGCTGGCGCTGACGCGCGGCCTGAAGAATTTCGCCAGTCTCACCGGCAACAAGAAGGCGGCCGAACTGGCCGGCGAAGATGTGTTTTCCGGCGCGGAGATCATGCTGTCGCTGTTCATCCGCGATCCGCAGTTCCAGAGCCAGACCAAGGACCGGCTGACCAGCCCGGAAGCCACGAAACTGGTCGAGAATGCCATCAAGGACCATTTCGACCATTGGCTGGTGGCATCGGGCGAACGCGGCAAGAGCCTGCTCGCCTTCGTGGTGGAGCGCATGGAAGACCGGCTGCGTCGCCGCCAGGAAGCACTGGTGAAGCGCAAGACCGCCACCAGCAAGTCCAGCCTGCGCCTGCCAGGCAAGCTCACTGATTGTTCACGCGTTGATGCGGTGGGCACAGAGCTGTTCATCGTCGAAGGGGACAGTGCCGGCGGCAGCGCCAAGCAGGCGCGTGACCGCAACACCCAGGCCATCTTGCCGATCCGGGGCAAGATATTGAACGTGGCTTCCGCCAACAGCGCCAAGATCGGCGGCAACAACGAGATCGGCGATCTCGTGCAGGCGCTGGGCTGCGGCACGCGCGACAAGTACAGCCCGGAAAGCCTGCGATACGAACGCATCATCATCATGACCGATGCCGACGTGGATGGTGCCCACATCGCCACCCTGCTGATGACCTTCTTCTTCCGCGAGATGGCGGGCCTGGTGCGCGATGGCCGCCTGTACCTGGCACAACCGCCGCTCTATCGCCTCGCTGCGGGTGGCACGGTTGCCTATGCCCGCGATGACGCCCACCGCGAGGAGCTGATGAAGACGGTTTTTGCCAACCGCAGCAAGGTGGAGGTGAGCCGCTTCAAGGGCCTGGGTGAAATGAACCCGTCGCAGCTGAAGGAGACCACCATGGATCCGACGCGGCGCAGCCTGATCCGGGTAAAGCTGCCCGAAGATGCCGATGGCAAGGCGGAAACGGCCGATCTGGTGGAACGGCTGATGGGCCGCAATCCCGAGCATCGCTTCCAGTTCATCCAGAGCCACGCCACCGCGGTGGAGGCCGACGCGCTGGACGCCTGAGGCTCAAGGGGCGGCCACCGCCGCGTCATAAGCCTCGCTGGCAGCGATCCATTCTTCTTCGGCAGCCGCAATGCCCAGATCCATTTGCCCGCGTTCCTGCATCAGGGCGGTGATGTCGGCACCCGGTTCGGCCAGTTTCCCGTCCAGCGCGTCGCGGGCCGCCGTCAGGCGCGCCAGCTTCGCTTCTGCCGCCTGCATCGCCTTGCGCAACGGCTGCGCGGCTTCGCGGCGGGCAGCCGCCTGGCGCCGTGCCTCCTTGGGATCGAGGCGCGGCGCCTTGGCCGCCGGCGCTGGCGCCGGCTCAGAGGGCTTGGCCAGCACCAGCGTCTCGTAATCATCGATGCTGCCATCGAACGGTGCCGCGCGGCCGCCATCCACCAGCACCAGCCGATCGGCCGTGGCTTCGATCAGGTGACGATCGTGGCTGACCACCACCACCGCGCCTTCATAGCCCGCCAGCGCCTGCACCAGTGCCTGGCGGGCATCGATGTCCAGGTGGTTGGTCGGTTCATCCAGTACGATCAGGTGCGGAGCATCGCGCGTCACCAGGGCCAGCGCCAGCCGTGCGCGTTCACCGCCGCTCATCGTGCCGATCTTCTGTTCGGCGGCCGGCCCAGAAAAGCCGAAGCGGCCAAGCTGGGCGCGCACCGCTGCCGGGGTGGCGCCCTTCATGGCGCGCGTCATGTGCTGCAACGGCGTGGCGTCGCGATCCAGTTCCTCCACCTGATACTGGGTGAAATAACCCACCTTCAGCTTTCCGGTGGCATTGCGCCCGCCTGTCATCGCCGGCAGCTGGCCGATCAGCAGGCGCGCCAGCGTCGTCTTGCCGTTGCCGTTGCGGCCCACCAGCGCCAGCCGGTCATCGGGATCGAGGCGGATATCAAGATCCGACAGCACCGGATGGCCGTCATAGCCAACCTGGGCATGGTCCAGCGTGATCAGCGGCGGCCGCAAGGGCTGCGGGCTGGGAAAATCGAACTTCATCGTGGGATCGGTGGCGGCTTCGGCCACCGGCTGCATGCGCGCCAGCGCCTTGGCCCGGCTTTGCGCCTGCTTCGCCGTGGAGGCCCGGGCGCTGTTGCGGGCAATATAGTCCTGCAGCTTGGCCCGCTGCGCGGCCTGCGCCGTGCGCGCCGCCTCCAGTTGCGCCAGACGTTCGGCGCGCTGCTTTTCGAAACCGTCGTAGTTGCCGGCATACAGCGTCACCTTGCCAGCCTCGAGGTGAAGTATGTAGCCGGCCACCCGGTTGAGCAGATCACGCTCGTGCGAAATCAGCACGATGAGGCCGGGGTAGGACAGCAGGAAATCCTCCAGCCACAGCGCCGATTCCAGATCGAGGTGGTTCGACGGCTCGTCGAGCAGCAGGATATCGGGCCCGGTGAACAACAGGCTGGCCAGCGCCACGCGCATCCGCCAGCCGCCCGAAAAACTGTCGAGCGGGCGGGCCTGCATCGCCTCGTCAAAGCCCAGGCCCTTCAGGATGCGGGCGGCGCGCGCCGGCGCGGTATAGGCATCGATGGCAATCAGGCGCTCGTGCAGATCGGCGAGGCGGTCGGGCGGTGCGCCGGCCTCTTCCTCCGCCAGCAGGGCGGCGCGTTCGGTGTCCGCAGCCAGCACCGTGTCGAAGGCGCTGGCGCTGCCGGCCGGTGCGTCCTGCTTCAGCCAGCCCAGACGCGCCGCGCGCGGCTTGTCGATGCGGCCGCCATCCACGTCGATCACGCCGGCCAGCGCCTTCATCAGCGTGGACTTGCCGGCGCCGTTGCGGCCCACCAGCCCCACACAGCCGCGCGCCGGCAGCGTCGCAGACGCACCGTTGATGATCGCACGGCCGCCCATGCGGATGGTGATGTCGTTCAGGGAAAGCATGTCGGCCGTGCCCCTAGCAGGCGCTCGCCGCCGCGGCTAGGCTGTGGCCATGATCACCCGCCGCGCCGCGCTTGCCATGCCCCTGCTGATCGCCGCATCGGTGCGGGCGCAGCCAGCCGATCCCCTGGTCGCCGCGCTGATCGCCTGCTGGCAGGCGCGCGGTGTGCGCTTCACGCCCGAACAGGTGGCGGCGCGCATCGGCGGACGCACAGGCCGGGCCGCGCTGCTGGCGCTGGCCGGCTCGGCAACCGACGCCGACGGCGAGGGGCAGGAGATTGCCGTGGAAATCGTGTGGGAGGCAGGCGCCGCGCGTTCGCCTGCCGAACCCCTGCTCATCCGTGATCTCGCCGATGGCCTGCCCGCCGTGCTGCTGGCGCGCGACGACCAGTGGTGGCTGCTGCGGGCGCGCTATCAGGACATGATCCTGTTCGTGCGCCATCCGCTGACGGGAACCCACCGCTTTCTGCCGCCCGAAAACGCCGTGCTGATCGGCCGGCCGGTGATTGCCGGGGCCTAGGGCTTTGGTGCCGGTGCCGGCGCCGGGCTGACGAAGTTGCCGGCATCGCCCGGAAAGGCGATCGGGCTTTCGCTGCCGTCGGCGCCGATGGTCGACACACCGAAGAACCAGTCATCGATCACCACGCCGTCCAGCGTCATCGACGTGGCATCGGCCGGTGCGGTGCGGCTGTACTGCCACTGCGGCGCCGTGGTGTCGCGCCACCACACCTTGTAGCCAGCCGCACCCTTCACCGGCGTCCAGGTCACCTTGGTATCGGCGCTCACCTGCCCGGTGATGGTGACGGCCGGTGGCATCGGCGCGCGGGCCAGCGCGGCCAGCGCCGCCACGTTCAGGCGCGTGACCTTGGCGAGATACGGGAAATCCACGCCCTCGATCAGATCGCCGAAGGAACGGCCCTTTTCCGCCCGCACATTCTGGTGCTGACGATCATAATGTTCGACGCTTTCGGTGATGCGCACCGCCGGATAGCCGGCCTCCAGCATCCGGGTCTGGTCCCCGCCGCGGCCAAAACGGTCCGTGCGATAGATCATCTTCACATCAAGGCCGTTGATGTTGTGATCGGCCAGGCTGTCGATGAAGCGGGCAAGGTTGCGCGAAGGCGAATCCACCTCGCCGCCATTGTAGCGCCGGCGATTGGCCTGTGCCGGCGTTTCCACGGCCTTGGTGCCTTCGGAAAACACCCGCACATGGCCGGAATCCTTCATGCCGCTGGCGCCGGTGCTGTTGCCGATGATGTCGTTGTTCAGAACCGCTTCGACGTTCCAGTTGTGGGCGCGGGCGAAATCGGCCAGCACCTTGCCGCCGTTCAGCCCCTGTTCCTCGCCCGACAGCACGGCATAGACGATGGTGGCCGGGAACTTGTGCTGCGACAGCACGCGCGCCGCCTCGATCACGGCGGCGGTGCCGCTGCCATCATCGTTGGCACCCGGCGCATCGCCCTTGGCATCAAGCGGATCGCCGTTGCGGCTGTCGATGTGGGCAGACATGATGATGAAACGATCCGGATCGCTGGTGCCGGGCTGGATGGCCAGCACATCGACGATCTCGGTGGGGGTGGGCAGGCGCGGGCCGGTCACGGTTTCCGCCGGTTTCACGATGGTCAGGCAGTTGCCGCAGGCGGCGCTGAAGGACTGGAAGCGTGATTCCGCCCAGCGCCGGGCAGCGCCGATGCCGCGCGTCGCGCTCTTCGTGTCGCTGGCCGAATGGCGGGTGCCAAAGCCGACGAGGGCGGTGATGCTGGCCTTCAGTTCGGCTTCCGAAACACCCGCCGCCAGCGTGGGCAACGCCGGTTTGGCGGCCAGCGCCGGGACGGCAAGCGTTGCCAGGCCAGCCAGCAGCAGGGTTTTCGCGCGCATCATCACCGGGCCTCCCATTTCACAATTCAATGCGGCCGCTGTGATGAACGCCGGCCCATGCCTTGGCAAGCCCTGCGGTGCGTTGCAGCACCGGCGCGACACGGCCACAGCAGGGCCGCTGCGACGGCCATTTGGACAACATGACCGGCCTCTGCCGTCGTGGCATCGCCGTCGATTGAGGCGCCGCTGGAAGGGGGGCAGATCGCGTTTTCAGAGGCTGGTGCCAGTCACCTGGTGGTGGAGATATTCGACATTCTGCAAATGAGTCGCCCGGCCTGTGCAGGCAAAGCAAAGAGGCCCGTCCGTTGCCGGACGGGCCTCCTGTTCGCGTCTGGATTGACAGTGCGGATCAGGCCGCGACGGTGGCCGGGCGGCTGCTGCGACGGCGGGCCAGGCCCACCAGGCCGAAGCCGGCCAGCATCATCGCCCAGGTGCCGGGTTCCGGCACGGCGGCGTTGAAGGTGCCGACCGAGTTGGCCGTGAAGTCGAGGATGTTGCAATCAACGCAGTTGGGCGCCAGATTGCCAACCGCGAACTGCGTGCCGGACAGGCCGATGGTGAAGCCGAGGAATTCGGCCGGCGGGAAGCTGAACAGCGCGAACTGCACGTTCGAGAACGAGTCACCCGGAATGGTCACTTCGGAAGCGCCGGTGGTGCCGTTCACGTTGACTTCGATGAACCCGCCGAGGAAATCGAGCGACAGCAGATTGCTGCCAGCGGCGAAGGTGCGGCTCCCGATGACGAAATCTTCGGCAGCGGTGAACGAGAGGCTGCCGCCGGTCAACGACTGAACGAACCGGCCACCACCCAGATCGGTGGCAAAGCCCGAACCGGTCGCCGTGAAGTTGAAGATTGCATCGCCACGCGCACGTTCACCAGTGTTGGGGTTGGTCAGCGTCGCGAACACGGTCGGCGTGCCAACGGTGCTCAGCGTGTAACCGGACGGACCGTTCACCAGCTGGATCGTGCCGGGATCATTTTCCAGATACTGGAAGATCCGGGTGCTGGCCTGCGCGGATGTGGCGGCAGCGGTGATGGCTGCAGCGGCCAGGAAAGATTTCAGAAACGTCCTCATTCTAGCGACTCCCTCTCTGGCTCGCCCCCATTGGCAGCCAGGCCTCGCTAGCCATGCGGAAGTCACGCAAACTCAACGCTTTTGAACGCTCGCGTGCCTCAGATACGGCTTTTGGCAACACTTGATTAACCGAACAGTCAGCCGCTGTAAACCCACTGTTTACGAAATTTTTATATCTTGTTAGCAAATTACAAAGAATGGCCAGCCAGCAAACGCCGGCGGCCCGCACACGGGAAAGCACACAAGAACGAATGAAAGGCGGCGTTCAGCCCGCCGGGCTGAGAAAGGCGACCAGCGCCCGCACCTTGGGTTGCCGCCATTGCGGCGTGGGCGCCGTGAGCCACCATTGGCCGGGCACCGCAATGCCTTCGTCCAGCGCCACAACGCGCCCACCGGCAATATCGCCGGCCGCCAACAGCGCCGGGACGCGGGTGCGGCCAAGCCCGGCCGCCGCCGCATCGATGGCCAGCCCGGCATCCGCCAGGGTGAAGGCGCTTTCCACGCACGGCGTTTCGGGATCGAGCGGGTGGGCAATGCACGGCGCATCTCCGCCGGCGCCGGGGGCCGCGACAGTGATCAATCGCTCGTCGCCCAGCGTGCGGCCGTGGATGCCTTCGGCCTGCGGCTCGCTGCCGAAATATATCGCCAGATCAAGATTGGCCTGGGTGAAATCCACCTCGCCTTCCTCGTGCGCGGTGATGGAAAAGCGCAGGCCGGGATTGTCGCGGCCATAATCCGCCAGCCGCGCTGCCAGCCATTTGGCCACCAGTGCGCGCGGCGCAGCCAGGCTGAGCACCCGGCTGGACTGGCCGGCCTGCGCCAGCCGCACGGCATCTTCAAAGGCCAGGAAGCCACGCTGCAGGGCCGGCAGCGCCTGTTCGGCCTCTGGCGTGAGTTCCAGATTGCGCGTGAGGCGGCGGAACAGCACGACGCCCAGCGTTTCTTCCAGGGCGCGGATCTGCTGCCCCACGGCAGCCGGTGTGACGGCCAGTTCATCGGCGGCGCGGGTGAACGACAGGTGCCGCGCTGCGGCTTCGAACACGCGCAGGGCATTCAGGGGCAGATGGGTACGCTTCATGGGACCAGTGTGGCCGCTGGCGGAGGCCCGATCAATGCCGGAGACTCCATCCGGGCGCTTCAGTGAACCGCGGGCCGCTTGCCCGGCAGGTCGAGCGGGAAAGCCGGGATGGCAACGCTGAAGCGTTCCCCATCCTCGTTCATCATCACATAGCGGCCTTCCATGCGGCCCGATGGCGTGGGCAAGGGGCAGCCCGACACATAATCATAGGCGCCGCCCGGCGCGATCAGTGGTTGCACGCCCACGACGCCATCGCCCACCACTTCCTCGGTGCGGCCGTCGCCATCGGTGATGATCCAGCGCCGCGCCATCAGCCGCACGGGCGCATCACCGGAATTTTCCACCCGCACATGATAGGCCCAGACATGATAGCCACGTTCGGGATCGGACTGTTCGGGCAGATAATGCGGCGCCACGCGCACGGTGATGCCGCCGGTGGTGGCGGCATAGGGAAACATCTGCCCGATCACGCTCATGACACGCCGGCCGCCTTCAGGGCCTGCGCCAGATCGTCGATCAGATCGGCCGGGTCTTCCAGCCCGATGGACAGCCGCAACATCCCTTCCCCGATGCCCATTTCAGCCCGCACCGCATCGGAAACGGCGGCGTGCGTGGTGGAGGCGGGGTGCGTCATCAAGGTGCGGGAATCGCCCAGATTGTTGGAAATGTCGATGATGGCCAGCGCATCAAGCAATGCCTGCGCCTGCGCACGCCCGCCATCAAGGTGGATGGCGATGATGGTGCCACCAGCGCTCATCTGGCGCTGCGCCAGCGCAAATTGGGGATGGCTGGCAAGGCCCGGATAGACAAGGCGCGGCACGCGCGTTTCAAGGAACTGCGCCACGGCCAGCGCGTTGTCACACTGGCGACGCACCCGCAGATCCAGCGTTTCCAGGCTTTTCAGCACCACCCACGCGTTGAACGGGGACAGGTTGGGCCCGGTGTGGCGGGCAAACGCCAGATAGGTCTCGTTGATCCACTTTTCCGTGCCGACCACGGCGCCAGCCAGCACGCGGCCCTGCCCGTCCATCAGCTTGGTGGCGGAATAGGCAACGATGTCGGCGCCATGCTCCAGCGGGCGCTGCACGATGGGGGAGGCAAAGGCGTTGTCCACCATCACCAGCGCGCCGGCATCGTGCGCCACATCGGCAATGGCGCGGATATCACACAGGTCGAGCCCCGGATTGGTGGGCGTTTCGAGGAAGAAGGCCTTGGTGTTGGGCCGCCGCGCCCTGGCCCAGGCGTCCACGTCGCCAGCGTCCACCGTGGTGGTCTCGATGCCGAAGCGCGGCAGGATCGTATCGACCAGCACGCGGCACGAACCGAACAGCGCCCGGCCGGCCACCAGATGATCGCCAGCCGAAAGGGTGGAGAGCAGCATCCCCGTCATCGCGGCCATGCCGCTGGCAGTCGCGCGCGCGGCTTCAGCGCCCTCGATCAGCGCGATGCGGCGTTCCAGCATCTCCACCGTGGGGTTCTGCAGGCGGCTGTAGGTCATGCCGGGGCGTTCACCGCGGAAGCGGGCGGCGGCTTCCTCGGCATTGTCGTAACAATAGCCAGAGGTCATGAAGATGGCTTCCGACGTCTCGCCCACCTCGGTGCGCATGGTGCCGCCGCGCACCATCTGCGTGGCGGGGCGCCACGTCTTGACGATATCGGGATCCTGGCCAGTCAAACGCTTCATGCGCGTTGCGATATAGAAGCCAGCCGCCATGCGCAATGAAGCGCGGCTTTATGTTGCCAAAGCGTCACCAGCAGCCGCCACAGGTGCCGCACCAGCTGGCGCCCCGCGTGAGATCAGCAGATACATCACCGGCGTCACCACCCGGCTGAGAAGGGTGGATGAGACCAGCCCGCCGATGATCACCCAGGCCAGCGGGCTGTACAGGCCAGACCCCGAAAGGGCGAGCGGCAACAGGCCGCCGATCGCCGTGACGCTGGTGAGCAGCACGGGCAGGAAGCGCACCTCGCCGGCTTCCTCGATGGCGTCCCGCAGGCCGCGCCCGGCGCTGCGCAGCTGGGTGGTGAAATCCACCAGCAGCAGGCTGTTCTTGATCTCGATGCCGATCAGCGCGACGAAACCGATCACCGCCGTATAGGAAAGGCTGTTGCCGGTGAGGAACAGTGCCACCAGCCCGCCGAACAGGCCCAATGGGATGACGCCGGCCACCACCAGCGTCTCGCGGAAGCGGCCGAACTCGATCACCAGCACGGCGAGGATGCCGAACACGGCGAGCGCAATGATCGGCCCCAGCCCGCCGAAGCTGCGCGCCGCCGTTTCCGCCTCGCCGCCCACTTCCAGGCGATAGCCTTCCGGCAGCTTCACCTTGTCGGTCACGGCCTTGACCACGGCCTCGTTCACCTTGGCGATCAGATAGCCATCGCGCACCTGGCTGTCGACATAGACAACCCGGCTCTGGCGCGAACGGTTGATGCGCGGCGGCGCGGAATCCAGGTAAGGCGCCGCTATCTCGCGCAGCGGCACGGCGCCGGCACTGCCGGGCAGGTAGATATCATCCAGCACCTTGATGTCGTGGCGCTCGGCCAGCGGCAGGCGGACCACGACATTGTAACTGTCGCCTTCCACATCGCGGAAGCGCCCCGCCGTTTCGCCGGCCAGGGCCAGCCGCAGCGTGCGCCGCGGCGCGCCCGGCGCCACGCCCAGCAGCGCGGCCCTGTCGCCATCAAGCCCCAGGTTGAGCCGCGGCGTGTCCACGGCCACGGCGTTGCGCACGTCGCGGGTGCCGGGCACGGCGCGCATCACCGCTTCCACCTCGCCCGCCAGACGCTTCAGCACATCCAGCTCCGGCCCGATGACCCGCAGCTGAATCGGCGCATCGATGGGCGGCCCGTTCTGGAAGATCTTGACCACGAACTGCGCGTCGGGGTTGCCGGCAAGCTTCTGCCGCAGCCGCTCCACCATTTCGGGGCTGCCCGGCTTTTCCCAGGCCTTCAGAGTCACCAGCACCTCGCCGATGTTGCTGCGCTGATCATTGTTCACCTGGTTGTAGAAGATGCGCGGATTGGCGCGGCCGATGTTGCTGGCGATGCCGGTGACGTTCGGTTCATCCTTCAGCGCGGCTTCCACTGCCAGCACGGCGCGGGTGGTGGCGGGGATGGCGGTGCCCTCGGCGGCCGCCACCTGCACGGTGAAATAGGGCGTTTCGGCGGGCGGAAACAGGCTGGAGCCGATCAGCGGCACGAGGCCGAAGCCGGAAATGATCAGCAGCGTCGCCGCGCCCATCGCCCGCCACGGATGGGTGAGGCCCCAGTGCAGCACCGGCTGATAGAAACGGTGGATGCCACGGTTCACCGCCTGCAGGAAGCGGTTGCCATGTTCGCCTTCCTCGCGCGGCAGCAGGCGACTGGCCAGGAACGGCACGATGGTGAGCGACACGATCAGCGAGGCCGCCACCGTGCCCAGCACCGCCACCGGCAGGCTGCGGGTGAACTTGCCGGCGCCTTCGGGCAGCATGGTCAAGGGCAGGAAGGCGAACAGCAGCACGAAGGTGCAGCCGATCACCGCCACGGCGATCTGGGTGGTGCCGTCGATGGCGGCCTGCTGGCGCGTCTTGCCCATGCGCAGGTGGCGGGCGATGTTTTCCGTCACCACGATGCTGTCGTCCACCAGCAGGCCCAGCGCGATGATGAACCCCGAAATGGCCAGCTGGTTCAGCGTGAAGCCGCTCCAGCTCAGCACCGCCACACCCATCGCAAGGCTGAGGGGCACCGAGACCATCACCACGATGGACGCCCGCCAGCCCAGCGGCAGCAGCGTGATCAGCACCAGCCCCAGCGCGATGGCAAAATCCCGGCCAAGCTGGCCGAGCTTGCGGGCGATGTCGTCGCTCTGATCGAAGGCCACGTGCAGCTGCACATCGGGCGGCAGCAGCTTGCGATAGGCATCGGCCGCCGCCACCGCGCCGTTGCGGATGTCGAGCACGTTCAGCCCATCCTTCTGGGTCATCGTCACCCACACGGCGCGCTTGCCGTTGTAGCGGGCAAAATGCGGCTGCTCCTCATAGGCCCAGCCCACCGTGGCGATATCCTTCACGCGCACGATCCGGCCACCTTCCGCGCGCACCGGTTCGTCGGCCACTTCGGCGATGCTCTTGTAGGCGCCGCCGGCCTGGACGTTCAACCGCGCTTCCCCCGCCTGCACCGCGCCGGGGGGAAGATCCTGCCCGCCGCCGCGCAGCGCATCGGTGACGGCCGTGACGGGAATGCCCAGTTGCGCCATGCGGCCGGTATCCAGCGCCACCCGCATTTCCGGCTGCGGCAGCGCAAACACCCGCGCGCCGCGCACGCCGGGCACCCGGATCAGCCGCTCGCGCAGATCCTTGGCGATCTTCTCCAGCCGGCGATAACTGGCCGTGTCCGAGGTCAGCGCGAACTGCAGCACCGCCGCTTCGGTGGTGCGCGATTTCTGGAACTCGAGCCGGGTCAGCGCGCTCGGCAAATTCTGCCGGATCGCGTTCACCTCGCGCACGATCTCGTCGTAATTCTTCTCGGGATCACCGTCCCAGCTGAACTCGCCGGTGATGATCGCGGTGGAATCGGTTGATCGCGATTCCACCTTCACAACGCCGTCAAGACCCTGGATCACGTCCTCGATCGGCTTGGCGATCGTGGTTTCCATGTCGGCCGGCTCGGCGCCGGGCACGTTGGCGATCACGCTGATGAACGGCGACGGGAAATGCGGATCAACCGATCGCGGGATGGTGAAGAAGGCCGAAAGCCCCAGCGCCGCCAGCGCCAGGAACACCACCAGCGTGATCTGCCAGCGGGTGATGGCAAAGCGGATGATGCCGTTCACAGGCGCGCCTGCCCGCCCGCCAGTTCCACCACCTGGCCATCGCGCAGCCGATCGATGCCGGTGGTCACCACCTTCTCGCCAGCCTTCAGGCCGGCCACCACGGTCACGCCGGCCGCGTCGATCCCGCCCAACGTCACCAGCCGCTGCCGCACCCGGCGCGTCACCGGTTCCAGCACATACACAAAGCCTTCATCCGCACGCGCCGCAAACAGCGCCGTGGCCGGCACCAGCAGCGGCGCATCGGCGGTGGCCGGGCCCAGCGTGAGGCGGGCACTGCCAATCTGGCCCGATGCCAGCCTGGGATCGGGCGGCAGCGCCACTTCAATCCGGAAGGTGCCGGTGCCGTCGGCGCCGCGCGCGCCCACCTCACTCACCTGGCCCGCCAGCGGCGCCGGCCCAATTGCCGGGATGGTCACACGTGCCGGCTGGCCCGGGCGTACCCGCGCCGCATCCCGGTCGGCCAGCGGCAGACGCAGCACGAAGCCCTGGTTCAGTTCGCCGATGGCGAGAACGGTCTGGCCGGGCTGGGCAATCTGCCCCGGCTCCCCCGGGCGCGCCAGCACGATGCCGGCCGCCGGCGCGGTCAGCACCGCCAAGGACACATCAAAGCCCGCCGCCCGCGCCCGGGCCTGCGCAGCCGCCATGCTGGCCCGCGCCTGTTCCACCCGCGGCGACGTCACCCAGCCCTTGCGGAACAGATCTTCGGATCGCCCCAGTTCAGCCTGCGCCCGCACCACCTCGGCCCGGGCAGAGGCCTGCGCAGCACCCAGCGCCGTGGCATCCAGCCGTGCCAGCACCTGCCCGGCAGACACCCGATCGCCCTCGCGCACCAGAATGGCGGCGATGCGGCCCGGCGTGTTGAACGAAAGCGGGGTCTCACGCTTCAGGCGCACCGTGCCGGCAACGTTCAGTTCGGCGGTGCCGCTCACCGGCATGACTTCGGCAACCCGCACCGGCTGGGCCGGCTGCCGGGCGGCCGGAGGCGGCGCATCCTCCGTGCTGCAGCCGGCAACGGCCAAGGCCAGACCGACCGCGGCCGCGCCAACGCGCCTGCCCTTCATCACCCCTGCCAGCCCCATGGTCCCACCTGTGTGCCGGAACAGGAAAATTGGCCGGACAGGGCGCCCGGCCAACTTCTGATTCCCACTCACATCCTGCCCGCGCCGCAGGCCACTGGCAAGATTTTTTGAGCGCTGCTCAATGTGTCGCAGCCCGCGCCCCGGCAGTCAGCAACGGTTCAGGCTCAATCGTCAATTACAAGGGCGCAGATGGTCAACGCCACGCCCTCGTCGTCGGCTGTGCCGGGTTCCACGACAATTTCGGCCAGGATGCGGCCGGGCATCGTCACCTGCGCCTGCGGCAGAGCCGCCACCAGCGCTTCCAGCGCCGCGCCAGCACCCACCCCGTCCAACCGCACGTCCAGTTCGTGGCGAGCCCCCGTCAGCGTCAGGCTGGCCCAGTCACGGCTGCGCAATTCCTCGATCACCACCCGCGCGCCAAACGGCGTGACGATGGCGGCGGCAGCGCGCAGGATCGCCGCCTGGGCCTGGTCACAGCGCGGACGCATGGCGCACCTCCACGGATTTTGCGCCACCTCGGCCCGCAGCGTCGGGGCGGGCAAGCCCTTCGACACGGGCAATATGGGCCAGCACACGTTCACGGGTGGCGGCGCGCGGTTCGCGGCCGCGGCGCAGATCGAACACGAAGCGGAGTTCCCGGCCACCATGCGGCCAAAGCGCGAGGGGGCGAGAGCGTGGGCGCGCAAGTGGCGCTCCACGACAGGCAACAGACTCATACGGTCAACTCCCTTCAAAATGGGCTGAATTGCCAGCCTATCCCTCGCGATTCGGCTGACTTGCCTGTCTATCTAGGTTAAAATCCTACTAGTCTAGGA